>Ga0209187_1000015_pt1 | contig 388492 bp, 364 predicted proteins | sample BantaG_FD_187430 | JGI IMG/M metagenome (GOLD analysis project Ga0209187, IMG submission 187430) | Marine algal microbial communities from Bantry Bay, Ireland - BantryBay_4 metaG (SPAdes) (version 2) | ecosystem: Host-associated > Algae > Red algae > Unclassified | place: Bantry Bay, Ireland...
TACAGCCATACATTGGCAAGCAACATACCTGGTGCACAACTTGTTTGTGATACTTCAATAGTTAACAACAACCCCTTAAAATGTAAGTTTATTTGGCAAACCACGGTTAATGATACCTTGCCAAAGGCATTTAACATAAAAGTGAACGACAGTGGTGGTTGCCCGCAAGTGTACACACGCAATTATCCCTTTAGCTTTAAAGTAGATAAACCAAAACCATTGGCAGATGTGCAGTTTTGTAAGGGCAGTAAAAGTGCAATATTAAGAGTAAGTGGCGGTAATAGTTATAATTGGCAACCCAATAACTTGTTTACCAATCCTTTTGATTCAATAGCTCAATTTAAACCAGAATTTACTTTTAATAACCAAATAGTTTATATAAGCGTAGATAGTGAGTGTGGTACTTTGTTAGATACCATAAATGTAAACTTTGTACAAGCCATACCACTAAACATTTTAGCCAATGGTGTAGCAACCAACGATACCGTAATTTATAAAGGCAACAGTATAAATTTAACAGCACAATTAGGCGTTGGAAGTAACTTAAATATACAATGGTTGCCCAATACAAATTTAAGTTGTGATACTTGCGTTAACACAATTGCCAACCCAAGTGCTACGCAAACATATATTGTAACTGCTACCGATAATGATGGCTGCACCAATAGCGATACCATTAATGTAACCGTATTAAATAATAACTTTATTGAAGTACCCAATACCATAACCCCCAACAATGATGGTATCAATGATGAGTTAATAATAATAACAGCAGGTATTGAGCTAATAAATACAGGCAGAATATTTAACCGTTGGGGCGAGTTGATTTATGAAACCAACAATGTAAATATTGGTAGCACAACATTGCAATACAATCTTTGGAATGGCAAACAAACCATAAATGGCCAAACATTAAGTGTGGGCACATTGGTGTATTACATTGAAGCCATAGATGTTGATGGAGCATTAATTACAAAAGCAGGAGATTTGAGCCTTTTGAAATAGACAGATTTTTGTAGCTACTCAAAAAACTATAAAAAAAGATATTAAACAACTTAACTGTTGGTTAAAAACTGCTAAATAAATTTCATTTGGTGTTGCATGCCTTTATTTTTAATGCATGGATGCATTTGAAGTAATTGGTGGAAATAAACTCAGTGGAGAAGTAACACCTCAAGGAGCAAAAAATGAAGCACTGCAAATTTTATCTGCAGTGTTGCTTACCTCAGAAAAAATAACCATTTCCAACATACCTAATATTAGGGATGTTGTGTTATTGATAGATCTATTGCGAGATTTAGGGGTAGCGGTTATTCAAATATCAGATGATACGTACTCATTTGAAGCAGCCAATGTTGATTTGGCCGTTTTAGAAACTGAAGACTTTAGGGCTAAAGCTGGCAGGTTAAGAGGATCGGTTATGCTGGTTGGGCCATTGTTGGCTAGATTTAAAAAAGCCTCTATCCCAAAACCGGGTGGGGATAAAATTGGTCGTAGGCCATTAGATACACACTTTAGAGGTTTTATGGAGTTGGGTGCCAAGTTTGAGCTAGCCAATAATAATACCATATATAAGGTTGATGCTAGTCAATTGCAAGGTAAATACATGCTTTTAGAAGAAGCTTCAGTTACTGGAACTGCCAATGTTGTTATGGCTGCTGTTTTGGCGAAAGGATTAACCACTATTTATAATGCAGCTTGCGAACCTTACTTGCAGCAGTTGTGTAAAATGTTAAATAGAATGGGTGCCAAAATTGAAGGTATTGGCTCTAACCTGCTAAAAATTGAAGGTGTTGATGAATTGGGAGGCACAGACCATAGAATGTTGGCCGATATGATTGAGGTAGGCAGTTTTATGGGTTTGGCGGCAATGACTGGTTCAGATATTACCATAAAAAATACCGATTATAAAGAATTAGGAATAATACCTGATGTGTTTAGAAAATTAGGTGTTTCATTTGAAGTGAGTGGCAATGATATTCATGTAGAAGGTTCAAAACCTTACACGTTGGGCACAAGAATAGATGGCTCAATTTTAACCATTGCTGATGCGCCTTGGCCTGGCTTTACGCCCGATCTTATTAGTATCGTTTTGGTAGTTGCTACGCAAGGGATTGGTAGCGTAGTAATTCATCAAAAAATGTTTGAAAGCAGGTTGTTTTTTGTAGATAAACTGATTGATATGGGCGCGCAAATTGTACTGTGTGATCCTCACCGAGCAACTGTTATTGGCTTGGGTAGGCAAAGTGCTTTTAAAGGTATTTCAATGACCAGTCCTGATATACGCGCAGGTATTTCATTGTTAATCGCAGCATTATCTGCAGAAGGAAAAAGTACCATATACAACATTAATCAAATTGATAGAGGTTACCAATACATTGATACGCGTTTAAAAGCCTTAGGAGCAGATATTACTAGGCTGTAGAAGAACAGTTGTACTAAACAGCTTACAATAAATATATTTCCGTTTAAACAACTTTGGACGAATATTTGCGTACATCTTATAAAGGGTAATACTTTTGAATAAATCTAAGTATATGAGGTTTACGAGATTAAAATGGACAATTGGGTTAATTAGTACTTGCTTATTAGGTTTGGCAACTATAAGTTTTGTAATGCCTCAACCGCAACCTGGCGCTTTTACTTACGGTGATGAGGTGCCGAATATTGTTGCACAAGGTTCCAACGGTAAATCTTATGAATTAGAAGATTTGAAAGGGGAATATGTGCTAGTAGACTTTTGGGCTAGCTGGTGTGGCCCATGCAGAGAGCATCACCCCGAGTTAAAAGAATTATACGACAACTACAACAGCAAAAGATATAGAAAGGCCAAAGGTTTTGAAATTTACAGTTTCTCATTAGACACTAGAAAATCGTCATGGAAAAGAGCAATAAAGCAAGATAAAATTGGCTGGAAGTTTCATGTAAGCGATTTATTAGGTTGGCAATCGCTAACCGCATTAGATTATGGATTAACCGACATTCCAAGCAACTATTTGTTAGACCCAAAGGGTAAAATAATTGGTAAAAATTTATCTGTTGCGCAAGTAGAAGCCAAGTTAAAGAGTAACTGTAAAAACTGCCGCAAATCTAGCCGCAAGCGGTAATTTGCTCTTATTGACAGTTTAATTTATCAATTTTAAATAATGTTGTGACATTTTGGCGCAAATTTGCGCTTGGCAAATACTTTGATAGTCAATTAATACACAAGGCAAAAATATTTTAATGAGTACAGAAGATAATAAGGACAACAACTTTGAAGAAGAGTTGGATGAGAAGCTGGAAGAATTGCAAAATGAAGCTAATGAAGCAGCTGAACCTGTAGATGATGATGTGCAGGAAGAGGCGCAAGTAAAAGAGGAAAAGAAAAAGAAGAAAAGCGGTTTTTTTGGTAAAAAAGAAAACAAAGAGTTGGATAACCTTAGGGGTGCCAACGAAAAGATAACTGCACAGTTACAAGAGGTAAACGATAAGTATTTGCGTTTGGTTGCCGAGTTTGACAATATGAAACGCAGAACTGCTAAAGAAAGAATTGATTTAATCGGTTCTGCCAGTGAAGATGTAATTAAAAATTTATTGCCAGTAATTGATGATTTTGATAGAGCCTTAGATTCATCAGAAAACGCAGAAGATATTGCAGCTGTGGTAGATGGTTTTAAATTGATAAAAAACAAATTGGACGGGATACTTAAGGCCAAAGGTTTAGAGTGCATGGAATCGAAAGGTGAAATATTTGATGTTGAATTGCATGAAGCATTAACTGAAATACCTGCGCCAGATAAAGATTCGGTAGGTAAAGTATTAGACGTTATAGAAAAGGGTTACCAATTAAATGATAAAATTATACGCTACGCCAAGGTAGTTGTAGGCAAATAGATATGGCAAAACAAGATTATTACGAAACCTTAGGCGTTGGCAAAAGTGCTTCAGCAGATGAGATAAAGAAAGCTTATCGTAAGGTGGCTATGAAGTATCATCCCGATAGAAACCCTGATGATAAAGCAGCAGAAGAAAAATTTAAAGAAGCAGCAGAAGCTTATGAAATATTAAGTGACGACCAAAAGCGAGCAAGATATGATCGTTTCGGACATCAAGGAGTAAACGGACGCTTTGGCGGAGGTGGTGGCGGAGGCCAAGCCTATGATGTACGTGATATTTTTGAACAATTTGGCGATATTTTTGGTGGCGGTGCCTCTGGTGGTGGCGGTGGTGGTAGCATTTTTGAAGAATTTTTCGGAGGTGGTGGCGGAAGAGGCAGAGGTGGCCAGCAACGCAGAGGTAAACGTGGCAGCAATGTTAGAATTAAGGTTGAAATGACCTTGCAAGATGTTGCAGATGGCGCACAAAAAAAGGTTAAACTTAAAAAATACAATAGTTGCAATACTTGCAGTGGCAGTGGCGCAAAGGACAATAACTCATTTAGCAATTGTGGCACATGTGGTGGCTCAGGTGCAGTACGCAAAGTTTCTAATACCATATTAGGTCAAATGAGTACAACAGCTACTTGCCCAAATTGTCAAGGGCAGGGTAGAACCATAACCAATAAATGCACAACTTGCGCTGGTGATGGAAGAACCTATGGAGAAGAAACTTTAACTATTGACATTCCAGCAGGCGTGCAAGATGGCATGCAATTACAAATGGCAGGCAAGGGAAATGCTGGAGAACGTGGCGGTGCTAATGGAGATTTATTGATATTAATTTCTGAAAAACCACATAAATTTTTAAAACGAGAAGGCGATAATGTTGTTTACACCTTATACTTAAATATGGCTGATGCCGCATTGGGAACAAAGGCTGAAGTGCCGACCATAAGTGGCAAAGCTAAAATTGACATAAAATCGGGTATACAAAGTGGAACCATACTAAAAATGCGTGGCAAGGGTTTGCCAGATGTACAAGGCTATGGCAAAGGTGATCAATTGGTTGAAGTAAATGTTTGGACACCTAAAAAATTAACCAAAGACGAAAAGAAGATTTTGGAACAACTCAAAGAATCAGAAAACTTTACGCCTAGTCCAGGTAAAAAGGAAAAGTCATTTTTTGATAAAGTGAGGGATCACTTTAGTTAAGATTTACTTCTACGTAATTCTGCAAAAGGTTTACCGGTGATTTTACTGTTGAGCCATGACTGCAAATCAAAATAATCTAATAGGGTTGCTTGAGCTGGATTTTTAGCAATATCATCTATTTTCTTTTTGGTAATAATAAGAAGTTGGGTTAAATCATTACTGTCTCCAACAGTTGCCAATTTCCTCAAGAATGTAATGGTAGCATTATCCAAAGCTGTTTTTTTGTTGAGTTTTTGAAAATACCGGTACGTACTTCTTAATAATGGTTCAATCAGTTCAATATTGCCTAATTCATAATGAGCAATAATTTCTATAATTCGGCTTGCCGTTCTATAGTTTCGTTTAACTTCTTCTTTACCTGTACTATAAACTACATCAATCCAATGAAGGGTTTGGTTAAACTTTCCAAGGTCAAAATAAACCAATGCAATATGAAAGGGTATTGAGATTTTTTTATCTGCAGGGCAGTACTTAAACTTGGTGGCATTAACGTGATTGTATTGACCTATTTCTAATTCAAAAGATTTTTCATCAACTCCAAAAGTGTAAAATTGAAGTAGAACAAGATGCATCTTAAAATAATAATGTCCTTCTACTCCTTTGGCCTTGGTATCACTTGAGTTAAACAATTTCCATGCTTCATCCATCAAGTCCATTCGTTTTAGCATTATTACGTGCTGCAAATAATTGTAAGTCTTAACTAATTTCCAAACAGGATCATTTTTTTCTTCAGGATATTTTTGGGGTAAATCTAAATGTTGTTTAATAATTGTTATCTGCTGCTCTAAATCATGATTAAACGTGTATAGTCCGCTCAAATTTTTCAGATGTAAATTTTCGATTTTATAGGTTTTAATTGGCAACGGTTCACTTATTAAAGGATCGTTCCATAATGCCTTAACTTTTGGGTGGTTGTTATCAAAGTTGTAATATATATGATAGGCCTCCATAATTTTGCATCTTAAAATATCAAGGTTTTGAAAGGTATTATGTCTAAGTATTGCTTGGTTGTTATCTTCAATTTTTTCATCCATACCTTCAAATTGGTTCATTAATTTTAACAAGACTAAGCGCCTAGTTCCTAGCAAACTTTCAAAAGCATATAAATCATTTTTTTTTGCAATGGCTATTCCTTTTTCCAGCAATGCTATACTTTGTTTTCTTAATCTTTTGGCCGAAAGCAAATAGCTTTGGTTCAGTAAATCAGATAACTGCTGAGTAATATTAGATGACGCGTTAAAATCCTGCAAAAACTTGAGTAACTGATTATACAAATAGTTTTTTGCAGATGCGTATGATTGCTTTCCTAACAGACTTTTGACTTTGCTTTCAAGTAAATCATCCAATTCGCCATGTGTTTCTGTCTTATCAATTTGGCTTAGCATGTTTTTATACAATTTAACATAAAGCAAGGTTTTACTGCTTTGTTGGTTAAGTTGCTTGCTACAATACCCTTTTTCGCTAGCTGTTAATGTGCTTGCTAATTCGTATAAAGGGATTGTTTTTATAGTAGCCAAAGTTGAATAATTATGGGTGCAAATTAAAGAAAATCAATGATATATAGGTAAAAATTGGCGTTCCCGAACTCAAATAATGCAAAAATTTGTCAAAAGCGTGCGAAACTCAAATCGACTATAATTGTAATGCATTGAAAATCAATACGTAGGGGTTTAATTAGTTTAGTTTTAGCAGTGAGCGAAACTCAAACAACAATATTATTTGGTTTGAAATTGCTTTAAGCAAAAATGACTTTTGAGTTATCAATTAATCATAAAACGCCCGTAAAATGAAAAAGTTAAAACTAATCTTGGTAGGGATTTCAATACTATCTACCACCATGGCATTTGCTCAATGGACAACATCAGGTTCAAACATTTATACTACATCTTCCGGTTTTGTGGGTATCGGCACTGGAGCTACTATAAGCGAAAAATTACATGTTAAAGATGGTAGTATAAGAATTGATAAAAGCAACGGTGTTTTGAGATTTGCTGATGGAGCTACAACTAAGCTAATTGTTGGACCATTTTCCGGTAGCCAAAATTATTTTAGGTCTGAAAATATGCCGGCATACATCACTACAAGTGGTGCAAGCAATCATCTATATTTCGGCACTACTAATTTGAGCACTCCAACAACCAGATTGCAAATTTATGATGATGGAAAAGTGTATGTTGGAAATCCATTTGCAGCTCCCACCCAAAAATTAACGGTGCAAGGTGCAATAGAAATTGGATCAACAGCTACTCATTCAGCTGGTACTTTAAGATATAATTCGGGTTCCATGCAATTTAGTAATGGAACAAACTGGAATAATTTGGCGAGTGTTTGGACACAAGTGGGATCCAACGCTCAATTTCTTACCGGTAAAGTTTATATAGGTTCAAATGCAGGAGGAAGTACATTAAACGTAAACGGCAGTGCCCCAAGTGTGGCTCGCTTTTCAAGCACGGGTGCAGATGCATACATGCAATTTTATACCAACGGTACTTCTTATGCAGGATATGCAGGTGCTTTTACCAATGCAAACGATATGGATTTTGGCAGTGTATCAGGTAAAACACATTTAGTAACAGCTTCAAATCCTAGGTTAACAGTTACACAATCTGGTGATGTTGGAATTGGAACGACATCCCCATTGCACAAACTACATGTTGTAGGTGATGTTACCGTATCAGGTCAAATCGTACATCCTTCAGATAGAAACTTAAAAGAAAATATACAATTATTAAACAACGGGCTTTCACTAATTAACCAACTAAACCCTGCTACTTACAACTATAAGGCTAAAGCAGCAGCCAACCATGGGCTTCCTACCAACCAACAATATGGCTTAATTGCCCAAGAAGTGCAAAAAGTATTACCTGCAATTGTAAAAGAAAACACTTTACAAGATGAGGATGGTAGAAGCTATTTAGGAATGGATTACGAAAAGCTAATTCCCATTTTAGTGCTAGCGGTTAAAGAGTTGAGTGTGGAAAATGAAGCGCTAAAATTGGAAAACCAAGATCAAAAGAAAAACATTGAAAAAATATTAACTGAATTGAATTTAAACAATACAAGCAGTAAATAATTGAACACACAAAAATTTTAAAAATGAAAACAATAATATTTAAAATAGTCATATTAATCATTGGAATATCAATTTGCACATTGGGGTTTAGCCAATGGGCAACATCAGGTACCAATCTTTATAACACTAATGCCGGAAATGTTGGTATTGGAATTGCAACTCCAACTAGCAAATTACATGTTAATGGCAAAGGCTATGTTAGGGATTTTGAAATTTCAAATACCGCACCTAAGTTAACTATGACTGCAACCTCATGGGGAGATTTTAAAATGACCCATCTTTGGAGTACTTCTGATTTCTTTTTCGAATCTAACTTATCGGGTAACTTATACATTAGAAACAAAGCTGCAGACAAAAGACTTTCGTTGTGGACTACACCCGTTGGAACAACCAATCCAATTGAAAGGCTTTCCGTTTCACCAGATGGAAATGTTGGTATAGGGTCGAATGCCCCTTCTGAACGTTTATTGGTAGCTGGAGGAATAAAATTAGCTACGGCCATTAGCTCCAATAATGGTGTTATGCAATATATAGGTTCTGACTTTCAAGGCAGATATTCAGGGAATTGGGAGTCTTTTATAAAATCTAGCACAGATGGCACGCTTACTGGCACCGGAATTTCAACTGACCCTCTTGGTTTAGCACCACAGGGAGCAGCCTCAGGGCAAGTGCTAAAATGGAATGGTACTTCTTGGACGCCTGCAAATGATAATGCAGGTTCAAGTATTTGGACTCAATCAGGCACATCTGCTCAATACTTAACAGGTAAGGTCTATATAGGTGGTACTTCTGGTGGAAGTTCAATAAATGTACATGGAAGTGCGCCAAGTGTTGGTCGCTTCTCAAGTACTGGGCCTGATGCATATATGCAGTTTTATAGCAATAGTAATACTTATGTTGGGTACGCAGGTGCATTTACCAGCGCAAATGATATGGATTTCGGCAGTGCATCAGGTAAAACGCATTTAGTAACAGCGGCGAGTCCTAGGTTAACCGTAAATCAAAGTGGTAATGTTGGAATTGGAACAACAAACCCATTGCACAAACTACATGTAAACGGAGATGTTGCAGTTGCTGGCCAAATCATTCATCCTTCAGATAGAAATTTAAAAGAAAACATTCAACCAATTAAAAATGGGCTTTCACTAATCAACCAACTTAATCCTGCTACCTACAATTACAATGCTGCAGCATCAGCCAATCATGGGCTTCCTACCAACCAACAATATGGCTTAATTGCACAAGAAGTAGAAAAAGTATTGCCTGCCATTGTAAAACAAAACACTTTGCAAGATGAGGATGGCACCGAGTATTTGGGAATGGATTATGAAAAATTAATTCCAATATTAATACAGGCGGTTAAAGAATTATCTACTGAAAATCAAAATTTAACAAATAGAATAGAAGCCTTGGAAAACTCTGAGACTTCAAGTAAATAATTTTCAAATTTTTTTAAAATGAATCACATGATTAAGTATTTAAGCAGCTTATTGATAACCTTATTGAGTGTGAGTTTATTATTCGGCCAATGGAACACCTCTGGATCGAATATTTATAACTCAAATACTGGGAATGTAGGAATTGGTACAACCGTACCAGGTGAAAAATTAACAGTGATCGGAAAGGTTCAAGCAAAAGACTTAATCTTAAAAGACCTATTTCCTACTATTGAAATGTTTGATGCGGCTGGAACAACTAACTTCCTAAATATTGGAAAGTTGTTTGCATCTGACATTAATATTGATGCTGACCTAGGTAATTTAAATATTAGAAATTTAAATTCAGGAGGAAAAATGCATTTTATGACAACCAATGCATCTTCTAGCAGCCCCGTATTTAGAATGACTATTGCGGATAATGGTTATGTTGGTATAGGAACTATTGGTCCAACAGAACATTTACATGTTAATGGGGGAATAAAACTTGGAGCTGCTGCTTCAGTGCAAGATGGCGTTATCTCTTATAATGGAAGCGATTTTATTGGACGTGTTTCCGGTAATTTTCAATCATTAACACAATCGCAAACCAATGCAACAATTTCGGGCAATGGTCAATCTTCTAGCCCATTAGGTATTGCGCAGCAAGGCGCAACATCTGGTCAAGTACTTAAATGGAATGGTTGGCAATGGTTGCCAGCTAACGACAATGGTGGTTCAAGTATATGGACGCAGGTTGGATCTAACGCACAATACCTTACAGGTAAAGTATATATTGGAAGCACATCAGGTGGAAGCAGTATTAATGTGCATGGAAGTGCACCAAGTGTTGGTCGCTTCTCGAGTACTGGGCCTGATGCATATGTTCAGTTTTACAGCAATAGTAATACTTATGTTGGCTACGCAGGTGCCTTTACCAACGCAAATGATATGGATTTTGGTAGCTCATCAGGTAAAACACATTTAGTTACAGCGGCAAATCCTAGGTTAACTGTAAATCAAAGTGGTAACGTTGGTGTTGGAACTCAAAATCCTTTGCATAAATTTCATGTTAATGGAGATGTAGCAGTCTCAGGTCAAATAATTCATCCTTCAGATAGAAACTTGAAAGAAAATATACAATCAATAAACAACGGGATTTCGCTAATCAACCAACTTAACGCAACAACTTACAACTATAAATCTGATGCAGTAGCCAATCATGGGCTTCCTACCAACCAACAATATGGCTTAATTGCCCAAGAAGTGCAAAAAGTATTGCCTGCACTTGTAAAAGAAAACACTTTGCAAGATGAAGATGGTACTCAATATTTAGGAATGGATTATGAAAAGTTGATTCCTATTTTAATAGCCGCGTTGCAAGAAAGCAATGATAAAAATGAAAAATTAGCAAAAGCTTTAATTGAGAAAGATGAGGTGCTATTGCAACGCATTGAAATCTTAGAAAAAACTACAAACGCCACCACAAGCAAGTAACCACAATAAACTACTACCCCCCCTGCAACGGGCGTTGAAAGTGCATTAAAACTGCACTTAATGGGGGGGTACCTTGCTTATTTTTTAAAATAAAAACTAAAAATTATGAAAAAAATGAAAATTTTAACAACAGCACTGGCCATAATGGCAAGTTCAGTTGCATTTGGCCAATGGACAGGCACTGGGCCAGTTTACACTTATGATGATGTAGGTATTAATACAACCGCACCACAAGCTGAATTACATGTAGTGGGAGATATGATATTGGCCAGCACAAGCAACCCATTTCTGCTGTTTTATGATGCAGGGGCTGGTACCGGATCGGCCAATGGATATGTTGGTTTGCAAGGCACAACTACAACACTAAAAGCGCTTACCGGTAACGTTTCAATTTCATCTGGAAACTTGGTTGGTAATTCCACAGTCGTAGCAGGTCATGATGCCGTAAATTTTGCTTTAACAGATATAAGCTCACCAACAAACAATGATTTTAATTGGACCAATGGTTTAACCAGTTTAATGTCTTTATCTGGCGCAGGTAATCTTCAGATTAAAGCAGGTGGATTGCGAGTTACTAGATCGTCTACCCCAACTATGTTTTTATATAACAGCGCAGGATATGTAGGAGGCATGCAAGAAGATGGCGCTTCTAATATTTTACTTACCGCGGCAAATAAAATACGATTTTCAACAGGTGGAACCGGTGCAAAAATGGTGTTAGATGCTTCTGGTAGAGTAGGAATTGGCATGAATGCTCCGTTAGCACCTTTACATATCAAATCAGTTGGTACAACTATAAATAGTGCAATTAGAATTAGCGCGGGACTGGAAGATTGGTACTTGCACTTAAACGGTAATGATGATTTTCTTATTAAAGATGATGGTGTTACCGCAATTACCTTTCAAAATTCAACCAGAAATGTTGGAATAGGCACAACCAATCCTTTACACAGATTACATGTAGGTGGTGATGTGGCAGTATCAGGTCAAATTGTACATCCTTCAGATGCACGATTAAAGGAAAATATTCAACCAATAAAAAATGCTTTAACTACAATAGGTCAATTAAACCCTAGCACATATACCCATAGGGCAAATCAAACAGCAGAATTTGAGTTAGCTAAAGGCAAACAATATGGTTTAATTGCACAAGAAGTTGAGAAAGTTTTACCAGAGTTGGTAATCCAAAAAACCTTAATTGCAAAAGATGGTACTATATATAAAGGTATAAACTATGAAAAGTTGCTACCTATTTTGGTGGCTGCAGTAAAAGAGCAACAACAAATTATTGATGGATTGCGAGAAGAAAATGCAGAAACTACCTTAAATCACAATAAAAGATTGATGGAAATAGAGGAAACTTTACAAGTATTGCAAAACACAAATGAGGTAAAAGCGAGTAAATAACCACCAATTTTGGTGAAAATTTACCGTTTATCAACTCAAACCTACCGTTTATCAATTGGTTAGTGGTAGTTTGGAATAAATAAATCATATTTGAGATTGATAAGAAACTACCTAATAAAATATTTATTGTAATCTGTATTGGATTACCCTTAAAAAAACTTATTTTTATGACAACAAAAATTAATAAACAATGAAAAATACTATCACAACTATCATTTTATGCGCATTCACAGTGTTTGCGTTTTCACAAGTAAAGGTTCTAGGGCCAAACGGAGACGTTGGTGTTGGAATGACAAACCCCACAACCAAATTAGAAGTTCGTGGAGCTGTAAAATCTTCCAACACAGCTACTGATTATTCTTTATTTGATAATCAAGCTAATGGATTAAGATTGGGAATTTCAAAGCAAAGTTCAGCTAATGCTATTATTGATATCGACCCTATGGTAGGAGACGGAACATCAAACGCAAGTTTTAGGTATTTCAGATCTACAAATACGACAGGTGATTGCAGATTTGTAGTTCATCTAGGTGATGGCACAAATGCAAACAATGCAATTATTTCTGGAAATGGAGATTCTAAATTAAATTCATCTTTTGGAAATCTATTAGTTGGTTCAGGTACTGCTACATCTAAATTCTCGGTAAATGGTTCTGCTGATAAATTAGGCGGTGGAAATTGGGCTACTTTTTCTGATGCTCGTTTAAAGAAAGACGTTAAAGCTTATACTGAAGGCTTAGAAGAAATTTTGGCAATTAATCCTGTTACTTTTAAGTACAATGGAAAAGCACAAGTTTCTGATACTGAAACTGAATTTGTTGGGGTTATAGCTCAAGAAATGCAAAAAGTTTCTCCAAGAACTGTTAAAGAAGTTGAAACCTATGAAGAAAAATGGGTTGGAGACGACTTAACAGGTAACTATGAGAAATCAAATTTTGAGACATTCCTTCAATATGATGGAACGGCAGTTACTTATATGTTAGTAAACGCTGTACAAGAGCAAAACACAACCATTGAAACTCAAAAAGAAGAATTAGAAGTTCTTAAAGAAGAAATGGGAGAGTTAAAAGCTTTAGTTGAGAAATTAACTGAAGGTGGCAACACACCTACACTTAACAATGTTGGTGGCAACGGTACATCTGAAGTTGATGTTTACGAATTAGAGTTAAGTGACAATACTTACTTAGGTCAAAATCAACCAAACCCATTTAATGGAAGTACAGTAATTAAGTTTAGTGTTCCTGATAATGTTTCAGAGGCATCAATTAGAATTTACAGCATTGACGGTAAGTTTATTGACGAGTTACAACTTACTGAAAGAGGTGAAGGTGAATTAACAATTGAGGCTGGTAAATTAAGTGCTGGTACTTATAGCTACACTATGATTTTAGATGGAGCTAATTTTGAAACTAAATTTATGGTTCTTGAGAACAGATAAATATTAAATAACTTTATAAAAAGGGCATCCATTTGGATGCCCTTTTTTTTGCTTAAAATTTTTAGTCTAACAATTATAAAGGATAGTCGAAATGGGTAATATTTTTAAAAGTCATCCACTAACTTTACGTCAAACATAAATTCACTTTGAAAGTTCTTGAAGTAACCAACGTAACCAAACAATTTGGTGATTATTTAGCAGTAAATGATGTTTCATTTAATACAGATGAAGGCACATTATTTGGCTTATTGGGCCCCAACGGTGCGGGAAAAACCACCTTAATTAGAATGATTACCAACATTTTGATGCCTGATAAAGGAGAAGTCAAATTAAATGGTGAAATTGTCAATCAGGAGATTGTAAGTAAAATAGGCTACATGCCTGAAGAACGGGGTTTGTATAAGAAGATGAAAGTTGGTGAGCAATTAAAGTATTTAGCTCGCTTAAGAGGCTTAACAAGTTCAAATGCCACAGAAGCCATTAACTATTGGTTGCAAAAATTTGATATTGCAAATTGGCACAGCAAAAAAATAGAAGAATTGAGTAAGGGAATGGCGCAAAAAATTCAGTTCATTTCTACAGTAATCCATAATCCTAAGGTGATCATTTTAGATGAACCATTTTCTGGTTTAGATCCGGTAAACACCAACTTAATAAAGGATGAAATTTTTGAGCTGAAGCAAAAAGGTGCATCAATCATATTTTCTACCCACAGAATGGAACAAGTTGAAGAAATTTGTGAAGAAATTTTATTGATTAGCAAAGGACAAAAAGTTTTGGAAGGAAAGGTTGATCAAATTAAACATGACTTTAAAAAGAACATTTTTAACATTAAAACAAATCAAAGCTTAACAAGCAATGAATTGTATAGCGTTAAAGGTAACAATGCTGCAGGTATACAGGTACAAATAGCTGAAAATGCTACCATTAATAAGGTGTTACAAAGCATGTTGGCTAACAATATAGAGTTGCAAGGTTTTGAAGAAGTTTTGCCGAGTATAAACGAAATTTTTATTGAAATAGTAGGAGGTAGTGATGAATAAGATTTGGATAATAATACAACGTGAATATTTAACTAGGGTAAAAAAGAAATCATTTATTCTTACCACATTGTTATTGCCTCTTGGGGGAATTGCCTTAGCACTTATGATAGGTTTTTTGGCTACATCTGTAAAAAACGATACCAAGCTTAAGGTGGTAGATGAAACGCAAATGTTCAGCGGTACTTTTGATACCCTCAAAAATGTAACTTTTGATTTTACGAATGAAACACTGGAAACGGCACTTCAAAATTATGCAGATGAAGATTATACGGGAATAATTTATGTTCCATCAACTTTTACAATTGCCAACGCTAAAGGCATTAAGTTTTATGGTAAAAAGCAAATTGGTATTGGCACAAAAGATAAAATTACAACTCAATTTGAAAGACAAGTATATGATAGAAGGTTAAAAGATGAGGGTTATGATAAAAATAAGATAGCCGAAATGAAAGTTAATATAGCCATTGATGAAGAAGTTGGTGGCACAAAGAAAAGTGCAGAGATGGCTACTGGCATTGGTATTGGCGTTGGGGTGTTAATTTTTATGTTTATGACCATTTATGGCACTATGGTGCTTAAGGGGGTTATGGAAGAAAAAACCAACAGAATTTCAGAAGTTATTATTTCTAGCGTTAAACCATTTCAACTAATGATGGGCAAAATTGTAGGTATCGGTTTTGTAGGGCTCACCCAGGTTATGCTTTGGGGTATATTACTATCAATAGGATATACTGTTTTAATGATATTTTTTGGAGATCAGCTAATGGCTGCTCAGGAAGCACAGGCCAATATGGCAATGGGCGGTTCAATTGACTTAGAAAACATAAATCCTGATATGTTGGAGTATGCGGGCATGATTGATCAATTAATTGCCATGCCTTGGGCCAAAATATTGGTATGTTTTGTCTTTTTCTTTTTAGGAGGTTATGTTTTATATGCTTCACTATATGCTGCAGTTGGTGGTGCAATTGAAGATGATGCTGAAAGTCAAGCACTAATCTTTCCTATAATGATACCAATATTTGTTTCATATATGGCGCTCATAATGTCGGTAGATAATTTAGATAATACCTTAAACAAAGTGCTCTCCTTTATTCCATTTACCTCACCGGTGATGATGACAGCCCGGGCAGCATTTAATGTTCCTTGGTATCAAATTCTTATTTCAATGCTAATACTAATGGTTGGCATTGTTGCTACTGTTTGGGTAGCCGCTCGAATTTACCGTGTAGGTATTTTAATGTATGGTAAAAAAGTAAACCTAAAAGAATTGGTTAAGTGGGCTAGGCAAAATTAGTCTTTCGTTTAAAAATCAACTTAAAAAAGCGCTTAAGGTCAAACCATAAGAAAAAGGTGGTAGGCACCATTTTTAGATACTTATAATTTTGCTGATTTTTAAAATTCTGACGTGCTTGTTTCCATTTATGTTTATCCGTAAATAGTGTTTTATAAATGGCGGTTGTGGTCATTTTAAAATAGCTAAATCGCAACATCAATAAGTCCATTAGCAACACCACAATGTATTTTGCTATTATGAATGGTAAGTTAAATATAACTACATAGGTCGGCATAAGTTTTAGGTACGTGTAAAAAATATCTTGCTGTATTTTAGTAATGTATTGTAAGTTTCTAACTTTTTTTAAAGAGGCGCCACCTTTGTGGTGGATAATTGCTTTAGGCCAATAATAACTTTTAAAACCTAACAGACAAGCCCTTAAACCAAACTCTGCATCTTCATAGCCAGTGTTAAAAAAGGTGTCAAATAGCCCTACTTCTTTAAAAAGTTTTACCCTGTACAATGCTCCGCCCGCGCAAGGCCCTATGTTGTTTTTTACCTCATTGTATTGGGCAATACTATCATTATATCCAATAGGTAAAATTTCAGCGGTGTTCAACATAAAATGCCCGGCATTATCCATTTTGTGGCTATGGTTAAATTGAATCATTTTGCTGCTTATCATATCACAATTCAATTTTTGCATTCCATGCAGCATTTCTTCCAAGCAATTGGGTTCACAAACGGTATCATTGTTAATCATGGCCACATACTCAAAATTGCTAGCTAGTAAGTCAGTTAAAACCAAGTTGGTTGCTGGCGTAAAGCCAATATTTTTGGGAAGCATGTGTAGCTTAATTCTTTTTTCATTTTCAAAAGTATCTTTAAGTTTACCAGCATCTTCATTGGAGCCATTGTCTACTAAAAATATTTGAAAGTTATCATGTGATTGCGCAAACAAGCTCTTAATACAAGCAACAGTATCATCATAACCATTCCAATTAATTACTATAACAGCAATTTTATTTTGCCAACTGCTCATATAGTAGTTTATATTTTTTAATAATGGGCGCTGCGCTAAAGTAATCTGCATTAAACCTCATACAGTTTTCTTGATAGATGCTGTACTGGCTAGTTAACTCATCAATTCCTTCAAGTATATTGCTTGTTTCAATATCATCAATTACAACACCTAAATTGTTTTGTGTCACAAAATCGGCCATGGCAATGCTTTTGTTTAACAATACCGGGGCACCTGATAGTATAGATTCTATTAACGAATGGGGAAATGCCTTAACATCATGCGAAAATTTGGATAGCAAAATGCAGGCATCATGTGCTTTTAAGGTTTCGTTTATATCAATTTTTTTATTTACAATAGCAACCTGTTTGCTCAGTCCATATCTTTTTACCAGCGCTTGCAGTGCTTTTTCATTTGATCCTCTTAACAATATTGTTAAATTAACTTGGCTATTTTGCTTGAGCGCTTTTAATAGGTTAACAAAACCTTTGGTTTCCAATTGTTGCTTAGTCCAAGGGCCTGAGGCGTATAAAAGCTTAAGTGGTTTTTCTTTATTTCTTTTTTCTTTATTTATGGAAGCATAACCAGGATAAATAGTAGGAATTAGGGTAACGTTTTTAAAATTCAATTCTTTAAAAGTTAACGCATCACGCTTGTTGTTTACAACAATATGGTTATACTTGTTGGAAGAGACGTGAGCATTTACTCGTGCGGCAACAGTTATAACTTTTGGTTGACTAAACGCATGTAGAAATGGAAAGTAGACCAACCTAGGGCTTACCACATGTATAGTTTCAGCAGACAAAATCTTTTGTTTAATGGCTTTACTATTAATTCTGCCAAATAACACCTTAGGACTAAATCGTCTAGCTTTTTTAAACGGATAAATACTTAAAACTTCACCACCAAAGTGTTTAGCAATAATTTCAACTTCATTCCACAAAGCATCCGTACCCTTTATTTTAGGTTTTGGGGCCGCAATAAGAAAAATAACTTTGTTCACGCTTTAAAAAATAGGTGATTTTGATTGCCAAAAATACCCTTTTTACCATGGTTTAGCGCTAAACGCAAAGCTCTTGCTTTTGAAAAATTAGCGGTAGCCAATGCGCCAAAAATTTGTCTTAATATTATTTTAGTCCATTTGCGATATAACTGCTTTTTTTCGCTTGCATAATGCTTATTAATAAATAAAAAGCGGTTTCTAAAGTTGTAATAAACATATAGGCCATTTCTAACACTGTTGTCTTTAGATTCAACATCATGTTTAACAGTATAATTGGGAAGTATGTATGATGCTATACCTTGTTTATGCGCTCTTTTGCAGAAATCTGCGATTTCACCACTAAAAAAATAGTCTTCATCTAAAAACCCAATTTTTTCAAATACTTCTTTTTTCACTAAAATAGCGGTCCCAGGAACATATTCTGCAACCATAGGAGCTTGATTTTCTCCAGCAGTTGCTTTTCTTGTATTTAAGTTTAATGCTATATCAAAACCACCTGCAAATAGTTGTTCTCTTTCTTCAATAATGGGACCTGCAATTTTTATGTTTTCGCTTTCAAGCGTATTTTGTATAAATTGTTTTAAAGTTTGTGCTTCTACTTTTATATCGGAATTAAGCAACATTATTGCTTGGTGGTTTTTAGCAAATGCATCCATAATTCCTGCATTTGCCGCACCAGAAAAACCTAAATTTTCTGATAGATTTACAATAGTGTAGTTTTCGTTTGCTGGAATAGCGGCTTTGGCATTGTTTACCAAAGTAATGTGTGTATTCGGTTTATTTTCGGAAAGTATTGTCTTTAACAATTGGTTTACTTCTTCCTGATTATTCCAACAAATAATAACTATTGAACAAGTTGGTGGCATTGGAATAGTTTATGAAAAGGCTTGATAATTTACTTGCCAAGCTTTAGGTAAATTATTTATTCCGAAATACTTTATACAAAATTCATAGGTGTTCTTAAAAGCAACAAACCCTTGTGTTTTAAAAGCAGCTGGCAATTCAATTTCCCCACTTTTATTAATGGCTTTACCTAGTTTAGTAGGAACGTAATCAATACACAAAAATTCGGTAATTTCTTTTACTTGGGCTTCATGTTTGGAAGAATCAAATATGTTTTCATAAAAAAGGAATTTCACATTTTCTTTGTCAAATACATTGTTTATACTGGTTATTATTCGCTCATAATTAGTTCGTTCTAAATGTTTTGGATTTTCCAAATTAGCTATGTATTCTTTAAGGGGATTAAATTTTGAACTACTCTTAATCTTAAATCTTAATGCAGACCAATATCTTTCTAATGGATCTCGTAAGATGAAAATTATTTTATGATTAGGTAAGTTTTGCTTAATTATTTTTAGCACCTTTTCATGCACCAACGAATAAGCAGGTGTAATATCTGCACTCAAAGCTTTATCTACTGAGTAATACCTAAAATAATTAAGGTATTTTTTTAAGTTTCTATGCATCTCAACTCTTTGAGCTAAATGAACTTCATAATTACCAATAGATGAATTCCTGGATAATCTCCTGTTAAGTCTTTTTTTGAATTTTTTCTCATAGTTTGGGCAAAACCTGTTTGGATAACTTGCGTTAAAAAAATGCATTTCTTTTAGCGGAGACACGAATACATCTTTGTGATTACTTAAGTATTGAGCTAGCCAAGTTGTGCCTGCTTTTTGTGCGCCCAAACATATTAACATGTTGTTATCCATCATTGCATTTAAACATAAACAAAAATACCCTACAAAGTTAAATTTTACTTGGTATTGTTTACATTTGATTGAGATGGGGGTTAAACTTTACAAAAGCTTTGTTGTAGTTAACAAAAATTTATTAACCAAATATTTAAAAGGTAATCACACTTATATGGTTGCTGGGCCAACAAGGTCAGGTACATCATGCATAAGTCTCACGTTAAAGGCTGCAAATATTTTTATGGGAAGTTCTGAGATTAAAAACTTACATGAATATGATGCCATTGGTCAAAATCTGGATAACAAGAATATCTTAATTAAGATAATCAAAGAGAATAATGAAAAGCATAAAATTTGGGGTTTTAAATATCCAAAATCAACGCTTTATTATCCATTTTTTTCGAATATTTTGAGAGCTCCAATAGCTATTTTTTGCTATCGAAATTTGATATCTACTTCACAAAGTGCGCTGCGCCATAACAACAAATTTTCGGAAAATAATTTAGGCCAATTCATAAGTCAATACAATAACAATATTGGCTTTTACAATCATATGATGATGTCCATTAAAAACATTAAGCGACCATATATTTTAATAGAGTATGAAAAAGTGTTATTACAACCAAAACAATTTGTGGATGAGTTTTTTGATTTGTTAGGAATTAAAGTTTCTGCAGAAAAAATGCAAATTTTGCTAAATAATATAAGCACCCCTGGCTACAAGAATGCGGATGCGATAACTTAAATCCATATTTATGTTAAGATATGAATGTTGCAAAAGTTGATTTTGGTTATAGAGGTAATTGTTAATTAGTTAAAGAATAGAATTTGTTATTCAATAGTGCCATTTTTTTGTTCATTTTCCTACCTATAGTGTTTTTTGCATATAGGATGTTACCCAACATTTCTCTTAAGAATATTTTTATAGTAATTGCTAGCCTGTTTTTTTATGCCTGGGGTGAGCAAGAAGTGGTATTGATCATGATAACATCTATAGTGGTGGATTATTATGCGGCAATTCTTATTGAAGGGGGAAAGAGAAAGCTTGGCCTCATTATGTCTCTAACATGCAATTTGGGCTTACTGCTAACATTTAAGTACTTAGATTTTGCAATAGGAAATATCAATGAATTACTTGAATTGCTTCAAATAAATTATTCCTTGGCTAAATCGGGTATCGCACTACCAATTGGAATTAGCTTTTATACTTTTCAAACCATGTCGTATACCATTGATGTGTACCGTGGAAATGCGAAAGCCAATAGAAATATTGTAGAATTTGCAACCTATGTTAGTTTGTTCCCCCAATTAATTGCAGGCCCTATAGTGCGTTATATTGATGTTGTTGAGCAGTTAAAGAGTAGATATACAAGCTTAAATGATACTTGGTTAGGCATTGAGCGGTTTATGATAGGCATGGTGAAAAAAATGGTGTTTGCCAACACATTTGCCGAAATAGCGGACCAATGTTTTGGCAATGCAGCCACTTCAACTAGTCCAGCAGCCATGTGGATGGGTACTATAGCATATTCCTGCCAAATATATTTTGATTTTTCGGCCTATAGCGATATGGCAATTGGTCTTTCAAGAGTGTTCGGCTTTAAAATTCCTGAAAATTTTAACTATCCATACATAGCAAAATCTATTCAAGATTTTTGGCGTAGATGGCACATTTCATTAAGCACATGGTTTAGAGATTATTTGTATATCCCTTTGGGTGGGAGTAGGGTCTCAAACTCAAGGTTATATTTTAATTTAATTTTAGTTTTTTTGGTTACCGGGTTATGGCATGGTTCAAGTTGGTCATTTGTATTCTGGGGGTTGTTTCATGGTTTTTTCCTAATTATAGAAAGATTGTTTTTAGGCAAAGTGCTTAAAAAATTGGGTGCTACTGTTGGCCATTTGTATACCATATTAGTAGTAATGGTGGGATGGGTATTTTTTAGAGTAGAGAAGCTGGAAGATGCTATTACTAGTTTAAAAGTTATGTTTTTTATTGAGAAATCGGATAACGTTGTAACTACAGCAATGTATTTTAACAATTATAAATGGGTAATTTTTATATTAGGTTTATTGTTTTTAACGCCAATTTTTAAGAAGATTATGCTGCTGAAAAATTCTAAGATGGGCTCTGTAGTTTATTACATAGCATTGTTTGCACTTTTTGTAGTGAGTATCGCATTTATTGCTGCAGGTACTTACGATCCTTTTATTTATTTTAGATTTTAACAATATGAAAAATAAGCAACTTATACTGTTATTATGTTTTTGGCTTATTTGTTTCTTCCCAATAATAAACAGGGTTTTTAAAATTGCCCCTAATTATAATATTGAGAAGAAAAGGTTAGCAAAAAAGCCTAGCCTAAAATCTGAAGGAGTTTTAGGTTTTACAGAAAGTTATGATGGTTGGTATAAGAAAAATTTTTCTGGCCGATCTATATTATTTAGTGGGATATCAAATTTGGTTTATAAAACCTTTAACTCATCAATATTACAGGATAAGGCATTTGTTGGTAAGGATGGCTGGATGTTTTTAGGTAACAGAGGAGGTTCTGTTGTTGATGAAACCATAGGCTTGGACATACTTTCAGTAACAAAGCTAAAAAAGATAACAGATAACTTAAAAAAGCGAGATGCTTGGTGTAAAAAAAGAGGCATAAAATATTATGTAGCAATAGTTCCAAATAAACATTCTGTCTATAAAGAAAAATTACCTTATAAAGTAAATGTAGAATATAACCGTTTAGACACGCTGGTGAATTACATAAACAACAACTCTTCTTTGAAAGCGGTTAACTTAGGAAGCAATTTTCCAGATCTTAAAAAGCACGAATTGCTATATTATAAAACCAATTCGCATTGGAATAAAATTGGAGGTTATTACGGGTATCAAAATTTAATGAATTTTTTAACCGATCAAGGGCATAAAGTAAATGTGTTAATACGAGAAGACTATCAGTGGGATACTACATATGCATATAAGGAAGATTTAACAAAGATGCTTGATTTGAGCGTTCGTGAAGAACGTTATATACCAGTTATAAAGAAACAAGCAGGCACAAAATTAATTACGTTTAAAGTGCCCAAAAAGAGACGAGAATACAAAAGAAGGTATCTTAATAAAAAGGGTAAGTCTAAAGCATTAATTTTTAGAGACTCCTACGGTGGAAGTATGGAAGGGTTCTTAAAACATTCATTCAAAGAATTAACTTTAATTTGGGACTATGAATTTTTGAAAGCAGAAATAAATGAACAAGAACCAGATTTTGTGATTCATTTAATTGTTGAAAGAAACATTGAAATGCTCAGCCTTAAAAACAAATAAGTTATCCTTTTTGAAGAATTATATAGAATTCTTTAAAACCGCGAATAACATCTTGCTTATATACGGGTTTTAGCTTAGTTAATTTAGCAGTTCTCAATTCATTAATAATTTTCACAAAAGAATTTTGTGTTAATACATTGCAATGCACATCAACGTAACCATTTTTGTTAATTCTAATCTTGGCATCATTCCAAGCAGCAACAGCATTTGGATAACTATTCTTTTTAATACGCTCCTTTAAGATTTTAGGATTCCAACCATCACTTTGTTTAATTGGACGGTAATAATATTTCTGTTCAAAAACATCTTTTATCTCAGGTTGCTGTACGTTTCGCTCAAACCTATCCAACAACTCTGCAAGTTTTGTTAAGGGTCTTAAATGATCAAAAGTGTATTTTTTGTGAGGTATAACTAAAAATACATAACCATTTGGTTTAATTATTTCTTGCATGTGTTGCAGCCACAATATCATATTAGGTATGTGCTCAATTACATGACAAGCTATGGCCAAATCAAATTTGTCTTTTACGTGCTCACTAAAATTTAAGGTTTTTACTACATAGTCAATTGGTTGAATGTTTTTGGCTCTATGTGGATACATTTCGGTCAACTCTTCTGTTGAAAACCAATCTAAGTATTTAACATTATTTGAAGGTAATAGTGGGTGGTTAAGTGCGCCAATTTCTAAAATGGCATTTTGCTCATTTAGCACAATTCGCTCATTCAGAAAATTTAATCTATTCGTTATTTTCATGGCAAATCATAGGCAATAGTTGAATAATTAATTACTTGGAAATTAGAATTTTAAAACTCCTTCCATATTTAAACTTTCTTTCCATTTGCTTACTTTATTTGGGAACATATCAGCTAGGAAATCAATATCAGCGCGGTAGGTCTCAATTAAAAAATCAATCTCTTTACGATAAATTTTTGGAAAAACGGTTTCTTCACTTTCGGAAGCTTGAGGAATAATATAGTCATCCTTAACCGTTAGCTTAAAACCACTATTTTCTCTTTTATTTTGAGAAAGTAGTCCAACCGAGTTATCGATATCTAAAAAATTAGTTAAAGATTTTACAACGCTCTTTGGGTTAGCCTTAATATCATCAATTAACACATACTTTATATTTTCGGAGGGAAATACTTTTTTAAACTTTGTAATGTGCCGCTTAAAAAAACCTAGTTCGATCATACCAAATTGATTTAAATAATCATTAATTGAGTGGTTACCTTCTACTCGTCCTTGTCTAAAATGATGGTAAAAAGCAGAAACTGCTCTAGAAACAGGATTCCTAATAGCAATAATTATTTTAACGTTTTTGCCCAAATACTTTTTAATAGTTTCAGGTGTTTTGGGGTTTTTAATAATCGACTTAAATGGAGAATTTTCATCAGGAGTCCATAAGTAGCTAGTAGAAGATTCACCTACAATTTTCACCTTTTCAGGCACATCAAAGTGTTGCAAGTATTTATCAAAGTTGTTTTTAAGTTTATCTAAATCCGAAAAATAGAAAAGCTCTTTAGGTTTAGACATAAAAACCTCAGGATGCTTATTGATGGTTCTATGAATCCAAGTGGTACCGCACTTTTGCCCACCAACTATAAGTAAATTTGGTAACCGCCTAATCATTAAATAGGTTGTTTAGCATTTTTTTATAATTTCCCATATGTACTTTAATTAAATGTTGGTTACACAATGTTTTAAGCGCATTATCAGCAACATCTTCTTTTAACTCATTTAAATGCTGCTGATCGATAAGGCTAAATAAAGCACCATACCAATTGTCATACTCATTGTCAATCAATAGTCCATTTGCTTGATTGGTTACTGCAAGATTGTAGGGCTCTATATTACTTGCTATAGTTGGCAAACCTAATGCGCTGTATTGCAAATACTTTAATGGACTTTTAAATTTACAAAATTCATTGTTAACCAAAGGTGCTAAACCTACATCAAAATTATGAGCAATTGAGCGTAACCAAGGTACAAACGCTTCATATTCTTGTATGCCTTCAGGTATATTTATTCTAGTATACCAAGGGTCTTCTTCATCTAACCAAGTAGAAATGCCTCCAATTAAAAATAACTCTACATCATGCCCTTGCTTTTTCAACTCTTTAATAGGAGCCTCTAAAAGTGCTAAATCACTCCCGTGGGTTGAATTACCCATGTACAACAACTTAAGTTTAGCATTTAAGTTAAGATTTAGTTGAGCCGTAGGTTTTAACCATTTTAACTCATCCAATGCATTAGGCACAACAACAACATTGTTGTTTTTTTGACTTAACAATGTTTTTAAATTATCGTTCGATACTGTTACCAAATCGGCAGTTTCAGCTATTTTTTCTAAAGAATTTTTGTATTTCGCGTATGTTTCACCTTTATCAATTTCTGCAGGTACATCAAACAAATTGTCATCTATTTCAAAAATTATCTTATGATTTTGGGTTTTGGCAATTTCTAAAATAGTATCCAAAGAATCGGCATTTATACTATTACGGTGAATGAAAATTGCATCTAATGCTAGCAAGTTTTGTTTATCATTAATGTATACATCCTCATTAATATAAAATGGAGTAATAGCGGTATTTAGCTCAAATCTTTGCAACCATTCTCTAACTCTAATATGAGAGGTTGGGGCATTGTTGGTAAATACGCCAATTCGCTTAGGTATTTCAAACTTAGGCGCATATTGCTTTTTAGCATGCCATGTTCTTAAGTACATTTCTTTATACTTAGCCGCCATGCGGTCGGTACTATTTTGCTTTATATGTGTCTTTTGCCAAACTAATATGTTTTTTATCTTTTTACTATAATCTTCAAAATCATTTGCAATTGAAACAATTTTTTTCAAAACTTCAGCAGGTTCATCTTGGTTAATAATCCAAGCCCCACCATGTTTATTTATGCGTTCTTCAACTGCACCCATACCAAATGTTATGGTAGGTATACCACAAGACCATCCCTCTGTTAAAGTATGGCAATAAGTTTCCGGCCAAATAGAAAATAGGCCTATAAAGTTTGGCTTTATCCTTTCTATATAACTTTTAAACTCTTTACGGTTATATTTTCCATGATGTCTGCCCTTATTGGTTAATATGTGTTTGGCAGTGCCTAAAAAGTGAAATTCTAGTCTGCCATTTACATCTGCCTCCTTTAAAGCTTTAATGAAAGTAGCTCCTTTTGATTCTCCAATGTTACCTGGAAATAGCATTTTAATTTTGTTGCCATGAGATGGCACGGTACTCAATATACAAGTACCATCTTTATTTAGGTAATCAAAATCTCTACCATGAGGTATTACATTAAATGGCTTTTTGGTTATTGAAGGATAAGTTGCTTCAATTAATACTTTAGCACTATCTGAAGTAGTAATAAATCGATCAACATAAGGAATTACCTTTTCCTCCATTCTCTTTCTCCAAACATTAACAAAACTATGTTTAAGCTTGGGTTTGTAATTGTCTTTGCCCCAAATTTCTAAACTACATTCTCCTTCACTTGAAGTACAAGTGCCACCACAATGTTTTAAATTTTCATCAATTAAATTCACATTTGGGCATACTATGTAAAAATCATGTAGCGAAAATATGGTAGAAATATTAAGCTGGCTAGCAATTTTTGGTAGGTTTAAACTATGCCATGCTATATGTCTAATGTGAAGTAAATCAATGCCATAAGAAAACAAGATGTGTTTTACAAAATCATCATATTCTTGAGAGAATAGATCAACTAATCTTATTTGTTTTTCAATTTTCTTGGATTCAATAACTTTTAACGTTAAACCGTCATACAACGTAATTTTTTGAGCGTTGCAATGCAATAAAAGTGGATGTACAAATTCACTAATAGCATTCATCAAATCTTTATTGGTTTGTGGTGTACCACCAGTAATTGTAGATATGGTAAACAACACTGTTTTTTTAGGCGTCTTTAAGTTTTTGTTACTTAATTGTTTTCGAACATTGTATCGTATGTTTTTAAAGTTAATGTTGTTTAACAACATTTTTACTTCAGTACTATATGAAGGGAAGGCTTTATCTACCTCAGCACGACCTTCTTTTATAAGCGTTGTCTTTTCATCTTTAAAAGATGCTGACCTTTTATGAAAAACAAATGATTTTGAAGCTACAACATTTAAATAACCATGCTCTTTAAGTCGCATGCAAAATTCATTCTCTTCACCATAACCTCTCGGAAACTTGGCTTCATCAAACAATCCTATTTCATTAAGAACATCTCTTTTAATAAAAAGGCAAAAGCCATTTCCTGTAGGACATTCAGGTATGTTAATGTGTTTTATTTGACGGTTTACTAAAGCGTAAGTTTCAATGGTCAAAAATTGTGGCAACTCATTGGTTCCTAGTTCGGGCACTGAAAATGCGCCTGCGTTGTTTGATACTGCAGTAACCGAGCCTATGTTCTCATTTGAATAGCCTACGTTTATTAAACTTTGAAGCCAATTGTCATAAACAATGGTATCGCTATTTAATAAAACAATATCATTATTTTCAGCAAGTTTTATGCCTTTGTTAATGGTTTTAGTGTAACCAAGATTTACATCATTTTTTATTACCTTAATATTGGGCTTATCTAAATATTTTGATAGTAGCTGACCAATGTTTTCATCAGGGCTTTTGTCATCTATTAATATTAGTTCACTATTTGCAGAAGTATTTTTGAGTACGGAATCAATACAAAGCTTTACTTCTTCAAAAGCATTGTAAATGGGTACAATTATAGACACCTTTTTGACTGATTCCAGCCTAGATTTTATTCCGAAAAACTTAGCAGTTGATTGACTCTTGAAATTTTCGAACTTGTCAATTTTATTTTTCGGTATTTTGTATTGAAATGGTGTGTTGGGAATAATGAACTTGTAGCGGTTTAATTCTAAACCTGCTGGCACACTTATTTTAAAACCTAATTTCCCATCACGCCCTAAACCAAATTTATCTAAATCCTTTCTGTACAGGTTGGCTTTGATTGATGAGTAAAATACATCATCTACTAAAAGATGCAGCTCGTCTCCGTAGTCTGATTTGTACCAGCCAGATAAATCATTTCGCGACACTGTATCTAACCTAAAAACAGGTATTTCAGGAAACAGCATGTTACTGCTAACTTTATGCTTATCATTAACTACTAGTTCAACTTTTTGATTGGTATTGTCAAAAATAAACTCGTTGTTTATAATGATGGGAATATTAATGATGTACTTATATCTTTTTGATTTGCTTTCTGCCAAATGCATGGCACCAATAGAAAACCCATTCACAGTAACCTTAATCTTTACTTTTGTTGGTGAAAATACCACCAACTGTTCAGTGTTCAAATCTGCAATAGTAAGTTTGGAGATTTCAAAACTTACCTCTTTTTCTAAATCCTTGTTATCTTCTGCTGGCTCACTTTCTCGAACTTTAGGGGTAATAGGTTTAGTTATAACATTTTCGCTAACTCCGCTGACTTTGACATCTTTCGCAAACAGCTCTGAGTAAGTTTTTTGATGGCTAGGGTGAAAACTTCTATGCTCGTTTTTACCATGCCTTAAAAAATGAAAAATTGCCACCCTGCTCTCCTTAGCAACATCAGGATTGTTTTGAAGATAAAAGCTGCTATCAAAATAGTTAGAAAGTTCAGAATTGTTTTCTTGCAAGAGTTCACAAAACTCTTGCAGACTTTCAACCTTGTACTTCTTTTTGATAAACTTTAAATTAACAACTGGGTTAGGATTATAGTTTTTCTCAAACCCTTCATTTTTAAAATGTTGCAAAGGGTTTTCCGCTTTGTATTTCTCTTGATAGTATTTATCGTCTACTATTAAATCGAAAGGAAACGTTGGTGCTTTTGATGGTTTAAATAGCTTTTTTAGTCTTGATACCATCAATGTTTATTTACCTGATTTGGTCTTGGCTTTTTTAGCGCTTTTTTTATGTGCAACCATAACCTTATTGAACTTAGCATATTTAGCTCCTAACAATTTCTTTTGCTCTTGTACTTTACTTTTGCTAAAGTTTGTTCTATTCGCTTTGTTTGCATTACCTGCCCACTTCTTGGTTTTTACCAAGGTTTTCTTTCTTACTTGATATTTTTTATCAATGGCTTTTAACTTTCCTATTTCAGCATCAGTTAAAGGAACTTGCTTTTTTAGCTTACTCCAAACATTGTTTTTATTAGCTTTTTTAGGGGTTTTGGTGGTTTTCGTTACTGTTTTAGTTTTGGGTGCAGTTGGTTTAGTTTTTTCAGCAGCATTCTCGCATGATAAGTTCAAGCAAATTAAACTCATCAATAAACCTAAATATATAATGTTTTTCATCTTTTAAATTTCGTGCAAAGGTAACAATTAATTGTATTTGGAATAATATTTTGGTGCATTAAAGAAGTGTAGTTATTGCAAGTATGACTTGTTTACCAAATTGGTTATGTAATGCTGATAATTTTCAGGCATTAATTCACTATTTGTTAGTTCCCAATCTATCAATTTATAAAAAGGGTTAGGCTTTAGTAATTTTTTAAATATTTCAACATCAGTCGCAGTAAAAAATTCTCTCCAATTGTCAAATTTGCTAGATCGTTTTGTTTGTCTTATTACAGGTTGGTCTTTTATGGTATGATTTAAGGTTAGGGATAAATAATTCTCTAATTCACCAATGTTCCCACTTATAAAATCTTCATATTTAATTACATGGCCAAACTTTCTATTTCCATTTAGAAACTTAAAATACACATTAGTGGCATTTATTAAATGCAAAAAATTAGAACCAAAAAGCAAATTTTTATCATGTATTAACTGCAAAAAAGTATAAGCTTTAGGATTTTGTTGTTTGTAAATAATTTTGCTTAACCAATTTTCATACATGGTTTTGTCAAACCCATTTTTATCAAAATAGGGTTTAACAAAGTACATCATTCGTGATATCATTTCATCTCTCGGGTCGCGAGCAATAAAAACAACTTTATCAAATTTTATACTAAACTCATTGTTAATCAAAGCATTTCGCAAACGGGGTGTTTTGTTCCAATGCTCAAAAATTACTTTTATAACATTATGCTTGTTTTTTGGATTGTATTTGGTTTCAATATCACTGATAGATTTTGGCTCCATTATAAAATTACAATCCTCCAAACTGTTTTCTAAAGTTTTGGCTATTATGGTTGTTCCTGTTTTGGCTCTGCCAATTACAAGTATGTTCATTGTTGTATTTTATGTTACAAATTAACTACAATAAGGGTTAATAATTAAAACTTATGCAAAGCTTAATTATTTCCTTTTTTTGCTTGCCAAAGGCAATATGTTAATTGCAGTTAGCAAATTTAACTCCAAAATATTCGTGCTAAATTTTTTATACAAAACTTTTAAATGAAAAGGTAGCATAGCAAATCTATCTTTTAACAACGATTGATAAAGATTACCCTTTTTAACATTTCCTGTTCTTAGTTGCACAATTTGTTTGTTTAAAAACAACCTAATATATATGGTGTGAAAAACTGTTGAGCAATGCCTAAGCATAGGTTCTATTTTTTGCTGAAAACTTTTGTGGGTAATAATCACAAAGCAATTATAAGCCAAGCCAATTAAAAACTTAAAACTTAAATTTAGTTTTGGTTTCTTAAAATCATTGTGACCAATAATGTTTCTATTATGTTGTATATAGTTATATAAAGGTTCATTTATGAACTCAATTTTACCAACTTTAAGTGCGCAAATCGCTAACCAATGATCGTGATATGCGCCCTTAATTTGAAGTGGAAATGGAAGCGCAATTTGTAGGATTGATTTTTTAAACATTGATGCAGCTCCAGTTACCGTATTGGCGGTACATAGCATATCAAAATCTGTAAACTGATTGTTTCTATTCTTCCAATAGGTGTTAGAAATAATTTGATCTCGATCATCTACTATTTTCATATCTGAATAAACTAGCGTGGTATTTTCTGTAAAACGGGATATTTTTTTTTCTAGTTTTATAGGATACCATTCATCATCTTGGTCAGCAAAACATACGAATTCAAAATCGCCTACATACTTTAAAGCTATTTCAAAATTATTATAGTAACCTAGGTTTTTCTTACTTTGTATTAGTGAAATGCGACTATCATTTTCAATCAACTTGGCCAATCCATCAAAATAATTTGGGTCTGAAAAATCATCTGAAATTATCAACTTCCAGTTTTTATGACTTTGATTTTGTATAGATTGAATTTGCCTTCTTACTAAATTAATAGGTGGGTTATAGGTAGCCATGCATATAGCTACTGAATTTTTTCTTTCTTTGGGATCAATCTTAACCACCTCTTGAGACTCAATTATTTTTATAGCACCAAGTTTTTGTTTGAAAGTTTGATGTTTAAATACCAATTCAATGGCTAATTCAATTGTGTTACCAATATCGCTGGTATTTAGCTGTAATCCATAAAAAAAGCCTTTCCGCTTAAAATCTACTTTATTTTTTAATTTAGGATTTACCTCATCACCTGTTCTAAATAAGTTTATCAAGGCAATGTTAGTTTTTATTCCATCAATTATTAGATAAACCTCATGTAATTTTTGGTTAGCAAAGTGCGCCCATCCTGAAATAGGAAAAATTATACCCTTGCCTATTTCCAAAGTAGTAGGTAATTTACGATCTAGTTTTAGTACAAGTTCATTCATTTATTTTGCTGGTGCTTTATTCATTTTATTGTCCATAATTTTGTTGTAAAGTTTTAATGCTTCTTTAGTATCTCCATCAAACTTAAGCTCACCTTTATCAAGCAATATGGTTCTTTTACAATGTTTAGCAATTAATGGAGCGCTATGGCTAACTAACAAAATGGTTTTGCTTTTGATGAACTCACTTTTAAAAACGGCATCCGATTTTTTTCTAAAATTCACATCTCCAACACCGCCAAAAAATTCATCTAAAAGCAAAATTTCGGCATTAGATTTTATGGCAATTGCAAAGGCCAATCTGCTGCGCATTCCTTTTGAGTAAAACTTTATTTTAGTCTCCACAAACTCTTCTAACTCGGCAAATTCAATAATTTCGGAGAAGCTTTCACCTATTTGCTTAAAGCTTAGGCCCAACATAGCACCATTTATGTAAATGTTTTCTCGGGCTGTTAAATTTTTATCAAATCCCATACCCAACGTTAGTCTTAACAATTTTCCATTAACATTTACAGTACTTTTTTTATCTGGTGGTACAGAGCCAATAATTACATTCAACAAGGTAGATTTTCCACTACCATTGTGCCCAATAACGCCAACAAATTCCCCTTTTTTGATGGATATGTTTATATTTTTTAGAGCCTTTATTTTACGCTTACCGTTGCTCTTAAAAATGTTTAACAACATTTCTTTAATGGTATCATTGTTATTTTCTTTAACAATGTAAGTTTTGTTTAAACTTTTTAATTCTACAACATATTTACTCATTACATTATAGTTTTTCGGTTGATTTAGTGCTGTATTTTTTAAAGAAATAATAACTTATAACAAGCAATACCAAGGCCGTTAAAAAGTTATAGGCAAACCAATACCAATCGGGTGAGGTTCCTTCAAACATTACGGCTCTAAAATTATTTATTAGACCATGTACAGGGTTTATATAGGGTAATACAGGAATGTATTCAACAATTTTTTCACCCCTTAACAATATTGGAGATATCCAAAAGCCAGCAAAAACTACCAAATCCCAAAAGTTGTTTACGTCTTTAACATAAATGTTAATGGTAGAAAGCATTAGATTAATTCCTAAAACAACTATAAATAAATTAATAAATAAAAGAGGGAAAAATAGTGCATACAAAGTAAGGGGGACTCCCGTAATGTAAGTAATGGCAATATAGGCACAAAAATTAAACAAAAATCCAATGGAAACTGCTAGGCATGAACCGATAAAAAGATCAACTTTATTTATTCGAATATTTTCGTAAATGTACTTTTTGCTGCCTAGTATGTTTAAGCTTTTTTTGGTGCTCTCTACAAAAAACAACCAAATAATTAAGCCAGAGAAAAAATATAAATGAAAGTTTGGAATGTCATATTCAAAAAAAACAACAAAAACTACATAAAATAGGAGTAGCCTAAATAAAGGGTTAATCAATGCCCACAGTAAGCCCAGGCCATTTTCATTGTACCGTTTGTTAAAATCTACTTTAGCAATTAGCCATATTCTTTCCAACCTATTATTTTCTGGAAGTATCTCCAAAAGAGGTTTAAAGAGTGTGTTAAAAATTCGACTAATATTCAATGAAAGCAATTATTTATTGACTAAAAATATAGATGGTTAGGTTGTTCGCTACCGTAATAATTATAAATTATTTATTCAAATATGCTGTAAATCTAATAACAACAAATTTATCTTTGCGAACTTAATAATAAACAAGGTTTAAAATGCAAAGGAATATTTTAATAACAGGAGGTGCAGGATTTATAGGTTCGCACGTGATACGTCAATTTTTAAATAACCATCCAACATATAAGATAGTAAATTTAGATAAGTTGACTTATGCGGGTAATTTAGAAAATTTAACTGATTTAGATAAAAACCCTAATTACACTTTTGTAAAAGGTGATATTTGCGATTTTGAATTTGTAACCTCAGTTTTAGAAGAACATAATATTGATAGCATTATCCATTTAGCAGCTGAAAGTCATGTAGACAGAAGCATTAGCAACCCTATGGAGTTTGTTACCACAAATGTTGTTGGAACGGTTAATTTGTTAAATGCAAGTAAAGGCTATTGGAAAGATTTAACAGATAAAATTTTCTACCTAGTTTCAACTGATGAAGTTTATGGGACACTAGGAGCTACTGGCTTATTTACTGAAGAAACGCCTTACGATCCTAGATCACCCTACTCGGCATCAAAAGCAAGTAGCGATCATTTTATACGCGCTTACATGCACACTTATGATTTTCCGGTTAAGTTGTCTAACTGCAGTAACAACTATGGTTCACATCAGTTTCCCGAAAAATTGATTCCACTATTTATCAATAATATTCAAAACAATAAACCACTGCCCGTTTATGGTGATGGTAAGTATACAAGAGATTGGCTTTGGGTAACCGACCATGCTATTGCGATTGACAAAGTTTTCCATGAAGGTAAATTGGGAGAGACTTATAACATTGGTGGGGTTAATGAATGGCAAAACATTGATTTAATACATGTGCTTTGCGATATTATGGATGATAAATTGGGCAGAGAAAAAGGAAAAAGCAGAGAACTAATCACTTTTGTAAAAGATAGACCTGGCCATGATAAACGGTACGCAATTGATGCTTCAAAAATTGAAAGAGAACTAGGCTGGACACCAAGTGTAACTTTTGAAGAAGGTTTAGCAATTACCATAGATTGGTATTTGGAAAACACGGAGTGGATTGATAGAATTACTTCAGGTGCTTACCAAGAGTATTACCAAAAGCAATATGAAACCGCTTAAATAGGGTTTACGTTTTTAATTTCTCTTTAAAGTATTCATAAGTTAAGGCTAACCCCTCCGAGCGTTTAAACTTTGGCGTCCAACCCAAAATTTCTTTTGCTTTGGTTATATCTGGTTGGCGAACTTTAGGATCATCTTCAGGCAAAACTTCATTAATTAATGTTGAGCTTGAGTTGGTTAACGCTAGTACCTCATGTGCAATTTCATTAATGCTAACTTCATCAGGGTTGCCAATGTTAACAGGCAACGAATAATCTGACATCATTAATTTAAAAATTCCTTCTACTTGGTCTTGTATAAAACAAAACGACCTTGTTTGAGAGCCGTCACCATAAATGGTAATATCAGCTCCTTCAATCGCTTGCACAAAAAAGTTAGGCAATGCTCGGCCATCATTTAATCTCATTCTTGGACCGTACGTATTAAATATGCGCACAATTCTAGTTTCTACCTGGTGAAAATTATGATAGGCCATGGTTATGGCTTCTAAAAAGCGCTTGGCTTCATCATAAACACCTCTTGGCCCTATTGGGTTAACATTTCCCCAATACTCTTCTGTTTGAGGATGAATTAGTGGATCGCCATAGACTTCAGAAGTTGATGCTACCAAAATTCTTGCATTCTTTGCCTTTGCTAATCCTAAACAATTGTGTGTACCCAAAGCACCCACTTTAAGGGTTTGTATAGGCATTTTTAAATAATCTATTGGGCTCGCTGGTGAAGCAAAATGGAAAATATAATCTAAATCATCAGGAACATAAATAAATTTGGTAACATCATTATGAGAAAACTCAAAATTTGGTTTTGCTGTTAAGTGTGCTAAATTATCCATGGAGCCAGTGCTTAGGTTGTCCATTCCAATTACATCAAAGTCTTCTTTAACTAACTTATCGCAAATATGCGAGCCTAAAAAGCCAGCTGCTCCAGTTACTAGTGCTTTTTTTGCCATTATACTACTACAGGTCTCCCTATGCTTTGGTAATGAAAACCGGCTTCTTTCATTAATTCAACGTCATACAAATTACGGCCATCAAATATTATTGGTTTGCTTAACAAATTCTTTACTTTGTCAAAATCGGGTGTTCTAAATACCTGCCATTCGGTAATAATGGCTAAAGCATCAGCATTTTGCATTGTGCCATACATGTCATCAGCGAAAGCAATTTTATCACCAAAAATGGCTTTAATATTTGGCATTGCTTCTGGGTCAAAAGCACAAATTTCTGCGCCATACTCCAATAATTTATTTATAATATAAATTGCTGGTGCTTCCCGTATATCATCAGTATTCGGTTTAAACGCTAAGCCCCAAATCGCAATTTTTTTGCCATTTAAATCATTGTTAAAGTGTTGTTTAATTTTATCAGCTAAAACTATTTTTTGGCGGTTGTTTACTTCCATTACCGAGTTAAGCACCTTAAAATCGTAATTCGATTCTTTGGCTTTCATTGCTAAGGCTTGCACATCTTTAGGAAAGCATGAGCCTCCGTAACCAACTCCAGGAAATAAAAATCGTTTTCCAATTCGTGTATCACTGCCCATGCCAATGCGTACATTGTCAACATTGGCTCCAAGCAATTCACATAAATTGGCAATTTCATTCATAAAAGTTATTCGAGTTGCCAAATATGAATTTGCAGCATATTTTGTTAATTCAGCTGAGCGCTCATCCATAAAATATATAGGATTGCCTTGTCTAACAAAAGGCTCATACAATCTACGCATAGTAGCCTGTGCACTTTCGCTAGTTGTACCAATCACCACTCTATCAGGCTTCATAAAGTCATTAATGGCAACACCTTCTCTTAAAAACTCAGGGTTACTTACTACATCAAACAACTCAGGGTTTAAATTTTCAGCTAAAACAGCAGTTACCTTATCTGCAGTTCCAACAGGCACAGTGCTTTTGTTTACAATTACCTTATAGCTTGTTATTAATTTAGATAAATCTTTTGCTACTGTTAATACAAAAGATAAATCAGCAGCACCATCAGCACCAGGTGGTGTTGGCAATGCTAAAAAAACAATTTCAGCGTCTTTTATGCCTTCTTCTAAAGACGTAGTAAAATGAAGCCTTCCTTGTTTTATGTTTCTGTGAAACAAAGTATCTAAACCTGGTTCATAAATAGGTACTTCACCATTTTTCATTTTGGCTACCTTGTTCTCATCTATATCAATGCAAACTACATTGTTTCCAGTTTCAGCAAAACATGTGCCCGAAACTAAACCTACATAACCAGTGCCAACTACTGCAATATTCATTTTTTACTTACTTTATTTGTGTGGGCAAAAGTAATTATTTTGGGTGTAATAAGTGCTAGTCTCTTTTAAGTTAACTTGAAATTTCAATTACCATTAGGTGTTAAAACTTTAGGGAGGTCAAAACTTTAAAATTGTTGTTGTTTGGCTTTTATTATCTACGATTATGTTATCAAAGAAAACGGTATATATTTAGAATAATTAGCAAAAATTAAGTAATGAATTTTAATGAAGTTAAGGTAAATATCCATTTAGGAGCTCATAAAACGGCTACTACCTATGTTCAAAAGGTAATGACTGAGTCAAAATTATTGCTCGAGCAAAAGGGTGTGTTTTATTTACCATTAAGTGAAATGAGGCCGAACTTTACCAGGCTTTTGAGGAACCCAAAAGTATTGGTTGAAGATGCTCAAATGGCGTATAAAAAATTAATTGGTGAGCGTTTTAAAACCTTGTTAATTTCAGAAGAAAACTTAATTGGTAATGCAAAAGAAATTGTTAAAGGATCGCTTTATCAAACTACCAAAAGAACGGTTAAAAGAATTGCCGAAATATTTATCGGCGCCAACACAACACTTTTTCTTACCTTACGTAACTATTCCACCTTCTTTCCTAGCATGTATTGCGAATACATCTTACATAACTCTTTTATTTCTTTTGAAGAGTTTTGTGAAAATCAAAATCTAAAGGCATTTAATTGGAAGGTCTTAATTGATCAGATACAAAGTCAAATGGGTGTTAATATGCAACTAAAAGTTTTAATCTATGAAGAGCTAAAAACAAATTTCGATTGTTTTTTTAAGTCTTTTACCAAATTTGGGATTAAAGAATTGAGTGCAAAAGAAGATGAAGTTGTAAGGTTATCTTACAAGGCAGAAACAATAGAAATGTTACAAAATTTGTCTAAAAAATTTAGTCAGCAACAAGCTGTAAACATTGCCAATGCTATGCATTCAGCCATGATAATTGAAGGTGTTGGCAGCAAATTTGAGCCGTTTAGCAAAGAGATACGGAACGAATTTCACAAAAAGTATATAACAGATATTGCAGACATACGTAACATCAATCCGGAAATTGTAATCTCTTGTGAATAGACAAAATTTACCAGAATGAACATTTGAATAAACAACTAACATTAAAACTCTTGATGATGCTTTAAATCTTAGGTAACATTTTTTTTTGCTTTGCGTATACTTTATTACTAAGTCATTTATTACTAAGTCTATGCACATGAAAAAATCAGTAGAGGTTGTTACCCGAGTATCAAGAATAGAAATTCCATTTCTATTGTCTTTTGTTGATTATTACTTGAACAAAATGCAAGTTGATAGGATAAGTTTCTTAGTTAGACATCAAAAAGATTTTGATGAGATTAAGAATTATCTATTGGATAAAAATGTTGACCAAGGCAAAGTCAAAACACATTTCATAGATGATGGCTTAGATATATCTTATAGGTCATTGACTCCTTTAATATTAGAAAAAACCATTTGTCAATACTTAATGATTGTTGATTGTGATGAATTTTTACAATTTAAGAATGATATTAGTTTGAAAGAATTTATGCAATCTTTCAATGATGATTTTGCTCTATTTAAATGGAAGATGTTGGTTTGTGATAAGTTAGTTGGGAATGAATCTAAAATTGAGTTCAATCAATTTATTGAAGGTCATGACGCTAAATATTTGGTTAAAAAAGACAGAGTTGACTATTTAGAAGAACACTTTGCTAAAATAATTAATAGAGGCAGACCTAGTAAAATTTATAATGAACAGGCTTATATTTTGCACTTTTGCTTAAGAGGCATTGAAGATGCTTTGTTGAAAACGGTTTATCAAAAATTCGCATTTATTAATAAGACTTTAAACGCAATCAAGTACCAGTCTTGTGATAAAATTAATGAAGATTTGACTAATAACCTTCTCCCTAACAGGTTTCAAATTATGGCATTCTTAAAGATTCAAATTCATCAAAAATTACCAAGGCCTTTTAATCTTGGAATAGATAGTGAATATTTAAAGAAACTTTGGAATGAAGAAATTCCGAAAAAAGTTAATTTAACTCAACTGCTGGCAGTATATGCTAAATCTAAAGAGAAGCTCGCTAAGGATAATTATTTTATGGATTTATATCCTAATGTAACCTTAAAAGAGAGTTCAGTAGTTACTCACCAAAAGTGCATGGAAAAAATTCCAAACTATTTTCACACCAATAGAAAAAAGTTTGCATATATTCATATTCCTAGAAACGGTGGGCATTCTGTTGCTCACAATCTAGGAATAAAATTGAGTTTTAAAACTGCATCTGAAATTTCGGATGATGCTGTAACCTTTGCTTTTGTGAGGCATCCCATGAGAAGGTTTGTTTCGAGTTACCGTTATTTAAAGCATACCTATTTTTATCAAAAAGAAGCTATTGAGGATTATAATAACTTAATGGCCGACACCAAAAATTTCAACGAGTTCTTTAAAAAACATGTAGCAATTGACAATCCTGAAAAGCTTTTGAATTCGACTTATTTTAGACCACAAACAGATTTTTTAATGGTAAACGGTGAGATAAAAGCAGATTTTATAGGTAAAGTGGATTATTTGAGCAGAGATTTAAACATTTTTAAGAACTTATATAATTTAAAAGAAAGTGAATTATTGGAATTCAATAGTATTCCCAAAAAACTTCCTACACCTTTTCTACGACCAAATCAAAAAGAAAGAATCAGAAAACTCTATCAAGCAGATTTTGATTTATTTAAATATGTAACTCGCAATGCTACATTAGAACAAATATCAGGTTAATTTATGTTGCTCAATCCAGAAAAATTTGATTAAAAATCTCCAAACCGTAGCTGTTGTTACACGAATATCAAGGTTAGAATTGCCTTATATAGATTCTTTTATTAAGCATTATGTTGAAAATCATGAGGTTGATAAAATTTACTTTTTTACTGAAGATGCAATGGTTATTAATAATTACAATCATTTGGTAGAATTGATTACACTACCTCCTAAACACTCCATTTTATTAGTTAACCTAAGTGGGTTAATATTACAAACTGTTAAGGAGGATTTTCTATTGTGTGTAGATTGTGACGAGTTTTTACATATTAAAGAGCGAAAAAGCTTAAAAACGCATATTAATAATAACATAAAGCAACAAAAGATTTTATGGGCAATGAGTGTGCATGATACTTTTAAACCCATAAACAAGGGCATAATTGATTTACCTATAAGCAATGCATTTCCAGGGCATATTTATAAATGTTTGGTAAAAGCTAGCTTGGTAACATCTATTGACGAGCATGAAGTTGAGTTAAACGTAACATTTGATGCCCCTGTTATAAAAAGAAGTGAAGCTTTTCTATTGCATGTTTGGGCTCGTTCTTTTAATGATGCAGTTATAAAAACTTTTCTTCAAGACTTTCCCTATCAAAAGCCAGAGTTAAAAATTATAAAAGAAAATACATTTGGCACAATAGAAAGTGTATTGGATGCAAGGCAATTGCCAAACCGCTTAAAATTATTGGCATTTTTTAGTGCCAAAAGGCATAATTTGAATATATCAAATGGCAATTTTAATTTGAAAATTGATTTGTTAGAGGAGCAAAAGTTAATTTCAAAATTTGCAAGCAATGAGCAGATGGGCGCATTGTATAACCTTTACAATGTATTTAAACAAAAGTTAATAGGCAATGAAGAGTTGTTGAGCCTTTACCCGGCGCAAAACTTAAAACAAATACATAACCATTTAAACAATATTGAATAGGAGAGGTGCTTATTTAGTGTTGAATAGTTATAGGGCTGCGTTATAAACCATATAATCTTGTGTTAAATATTGCTCAAGAGATACCTGGATTTTCGACTCCAAATTCATTATTTTTTTGGGTGATTTATTGAGGTGTGGTAGTTCGAGTTTATGACCAAATGTGTCACTTAAATATTCAATAAAGAGATGCAAGTTTTTGTATTTATACAAAACATTTGGCCCTATTTGATTTGACTCATTTTTCACAAAATCAAATTGACTTTTGATGGCTAAGCTTTTGCCATTAACAGCTTGGTTAAGAAACTTTTTTATAAACTGGTTAAATGTTAAGTTATGTGTAGACCTATTATGATGAGGGTGTTTTTTAGACTTTAGCGCATCCCTTTGCCTATAGCAGTACCAGCTAAACAAGCGGTTTATTGGCTCTCTTACAACAGCGCAAACATTTATACCACTGACTCCATAATTATTTAGCATGGGCTTAATAAAGGCGCAATATTCTAAATAATTCATATGCTTAAGTGACGTATGCCTATTCATATAAATATCACTTTTTGGCAACAACATTTTCATTAATGAAGTTGATCCACATTTTTGATTACCTAAGACCACGATTTTTTTTGAGCAGTTTACTATCATAGTTTAGTTCTGACAATTTTGGTAAACTAACCCCAATTCTTCAGTATATATTTTTGATCCTTTAAGATTAAAATGACCCCAATCAAAAAAGTATTTTTTAGCTATTAAATTTTGCCCAATTTCTTTATCAAGGCCAACAATTTTAACATTTGTGTTGCAGTTGGTCTCAAAGTTTTTATTATAAAATGGAATAAGTATGACAAATTCTATTGAATCTTTAGCATGTTTTGTAGATAGTTTATTTATTTGTTCAATTAGTAATTGATCTTGGCTGCGTCTTTCGTGAGCTCTAGCAGATAGTAACAATTTTGAATTACGGAATTTTTTCACAGGCGTTTTTTTAAATTGAGCTTTCTTTTTATTTAAACCTTTATACCTTGAGGAGTTGGGGCAGTTTTCAGATCTAAAATTGATCTCATAACCATATTCACCAAATCCATAATATCGCTCATTTATCTCCTCAAATAGGAGGTTGTCGCATGTTTGAAATTTACCACGTACAAACAGATTGTTATTCATGAGTAAGCTATTTCTAAAAAATGATTTTACGAATGCATATTTGATTGGGCCACTTTTTTCCTGTTTAACCATATTTATCAAGTACTTAAAATTGAAACAATACCAATAGCTGTTCGAATTCATAAACGTTGTATTTAGGTTATTGATTTGACCAAGTTCAATAAAAACTTTCCGGGTATTTTTTTTAAATTTTTCATCTTTTAAAAGATGTTTTAAATAATATAAACTCTCTAGAGTTCTCATGGCTGGCGCACCAAGATTAAAAGAATTGGTTTGATTTTGATTTATTGAATCAAACCTTGAAGGTATTATTTGATGATGTACATGACTTGAACCTAAAAAGTACGTATCATATGGGAATTCTTTTTCGGTTAAGTATTTAATTTTTGATTTCATCATAGGCTTGGCCCAATAATATGACAATCTAAGTTTGGAGATTTGCAATAAGATTAATAACAAACCTAAAAAAAGCAACGTTCGTAAGATCAATTTTTTAATCATTCTTAAAATTGAAAATAAATGAAATCAACTTCTTTCCCAAAATATTGCACTATGGTAAAAGATAGTAAAAGGTATATTAACCACCTTATCCATGTTATTCGGCTTAATTTTTCTATGCCAAATTCCTTAGTTCGGTTTATCCACTCTATTGTAAACATTGCAATTAAAGATAATGATAGTACAGCAACATCTTCCCACTGATTGGTAACGTTTAAAATTTCATTAAAATCGACACGAGAAGTGTTAATGAAAATTTTTGTAACGAAAATCCATCCATCTAACATGGAGTTGGATCTAAAGAATAGGGTAGAAATGGCCACCAAAGTAAACACTTTAATCATTCCTAAAATATTGCCTAAACTTTTAATGCTGTTGGTTTTTGATTCTTCAAAGGGATTTCTCCAATTATTAAAAAACAGAATATTCGGAATAAAGTATAGTCCGTTAATAACGCCAAAGAATATGTAGGTCCAACCTGAACCATGCCAAAGACCAGAAATGAAAAAAACTATTAGCACATGGAGCGCAGTGCGATATTTTCCCTTTTTGGAGCCCCCTAATGGGATGAAAACATAATCCGTAAACCACCTAGTTAAACTTATGTGCCACTTATGCCAAAATTCTGAAACGTTAGTTGTGAAAAAAGGGAATGCAAAATTTTTATTTAGTTTAAATCCAAATAATTTGGCCAAACCAATGGCAATGTCTGAATAACCAGAAAAGTCACAATAAACTTGGATTAAAAACAGTGCTGCCCCTATTACCAATGTTATACTGCTCATTTCGTGATAATTTTCAAAAATCACATTCACATATTCGCCAATTCCATCAGCAAGTACCACCTTTTTGAAAAAACCCCAAAGTACCTGTCTTAAGCCAAGCTTAGCAGTATTGTAGTTAAAGGTTCTTGGTTTTAAAAACTGAGGTAACAAGTTTTTAGCTCTTTCTATTGGTCCTGCAACCAGTTGAGGAAAAAATGAAACAAAGCCCAAGAAGGCGATTAAGTTTTTGGTGGGCTCAAGATTTTTACGATAAATGTCAATGGTGTAACTGAGGGTTTGAAAAGTATAAAAACTTATACCAATTGGTAGTATAACGCTTAACGTAAATGGTGATGCATTTAAGCCAAAAGTATTAAGTAAATCAGTAAAACTTTCACTAAAAAAATTGAAGTACTTAAAAGTAGCAAGTAAGCCTATATTTACTCCTACACTTAGCCAAAGCAGTATTTTTCTTTGGGTGGCTTTAACCGTTTTATGGAGCTGACGCCCAATGGCATAGTCAATTAATGAGCTAAAGGCAATTAATGCTAAAAAACGCCAATCCCACCAACCATAAAAAAAATAACTTGCAGCCAGTACGAATAAATTCTGCAGTAATACTTTTTTGCTTGGTATCAACCAATAAACAATAAAAACTAGAGGTAAAAAAAGTAAGAACTCAAATGAATTGAATAACATATTGTGTTGTTAAAACAATTAATAATGAATTAGGATAACGTTGCATTGTTACAATAATAATGCAATTAATTTATTGACTAGCACTAAGTTTTAAAGAATAAGCTTATTTATAAATGCTGGTTAATTTATTGTCGGTAATGTATTGCTGCCATTGCCAAGCAGAGCGCATCATTTCTACTAAATCACGCTTTGGTTCCCAGCCAATTTTATTTTTAGCATGGCTATAATCTGCATACACTTGGTCAACATCACCAGGTCTTCTAGGGCATTCTTTAATAGGAACTTTCATACCATTTGCTTTTTCAAAGGCATCTACCATCTCTTTTACTGAACTACCTCTGCCTGTGCCAACATTAAAAATTTCATACTTACTATCATTTTTACCTGCTTGCAAATATTGCAAAGCCAAGGTATGTGCATGCGCAATATCCACCACATGAATGTAATCTCTTATACATGTTCCATCTCTAGTGGGATAGTCTGTTCCAAATATTGATAAATATGGAATTTCGCCAACTGCAGCTTTGCATATGTAAGGTACCAATGCATTGTCAGTTGGATGAGGGATATCTCCTATTAAACCACTTTCATGGGCTCCAATTGGGTTGAAGTACCTAAGCATAATGTTGTTAACTTCATATTGCTTTGACATGTCTAAAGACATTATCTCACCAATTTGTTTAGTTGCAGCATAAGCACATTCAGCTTCTTGCATTGGTGTTTGTTCTGTTACAGGTTGTTTTTCAGCATTGCCATAAACCGAACAAGATGAAGAGAAAATAAAATTAGGAACTTTAAACTCACGCATACAATCTAAAACATTGGTTAAGCTTCCAATATTATTTCGGTAGTATTTAAATGGCTCTTTTACAGACTCTGCTACGGATTTGTAAGCAGCAAAGTGCACAACTCCATCTATTTTACCGCTTTTTTCGAAAATTTGCTTTGTGGCGTCAAAATCACAAAGATTCGCATGATGAAAGTCTAGTGGCTTACCTGTTATTTTTTCAATATTTTTTTTTAAAATAGGATGCGTTCTTTCCAAGCTATCTATTACAACCACCTCAAAACCATGCTTAATTAAATTAACAACAGTGTGTGAACCAATATAGCCACAACCACCTGTTACCAATATTTTAGACATACTCTTTTTTAACTAAGTTATTTACTTTGATGATTTTATCTAATCCTGCTTCTAGTGAAACTAGATCACGGTTTAGCAACTCCTTCATTTTTGAAACATCAGGTAATCTGCGCATCATGTCACCTTCAGGCAACATTTCTTTAGCAATAATTTCTGATTGCGAGTTACAAATACTTTTTATCACTTCTGCCAAACGTAATATGGATATTTCAATATCATTACCAATATTTATTACATCATTTATATATAAATCTTCATACAAGCACTTAAGTGCTGCTGAAATATTGTCATCTACATAGCAAAAAGTACGAGTTTGCAACCCGTCTCCATAAATGGTTATTGGTTCATTGTTTTTTGCTGCCCTTATAAATTTAGAAACCACAAAGTCTTTTGTTTGCTTTGCTCCATACGTGTTAAAAAATCTAAAAATGGTAAAGTCAATACCATATTCTTGTTTGTATGATTTTAAATATGCTTCACCAATATTTTTAACTACGGCATAAGGAAGCCTAGAGTTTAAAGGTGTAGAGGTTTCGTTTTGTGGAAATTCAACTGACTCGCCATAAATTTCTGATGATGAGGCATAAAACACTCGTTTGACTCCTGTATTTTTTGAAAGGTCTAAAATATTCTTTATTCCCTGTATATCATCTAAAACAGTTACAGGGTTTGCCAATGTTCTCTTAACACCAACAACTGCTGCATAATGAAAAACAAAGTCGAATGCAGTTGATTGCATTACTTGAGATATTTCGTAATAATTGTTAACATCACACTTCACAAAACGGCAATTATCATGTTCCGATTCAGGAATATTTTCTGTAAATCCAGTAAACAAGTTATCAACTATTATTACTAAATTTTCTGCATCTTTAACCAACCTTTCTGCTAGTGAACTGCCAATAAAGCCAGCCCCACCTGTTATCAAAATTTTTCTTTTATACATGGTGGTCAACTATTTGCATTAAGTATTTACCATAACCACTTTTCATCAACGGTTCTGCTAGGTTTTTCAAATCTTGTTTACTAATAAATTTATTAGTGAATGCTTTTTCTTCTATACACCCAATTTTTAATCCTTGGCGTTCTTCAATAACTTGTACGAATTGGCTTGCTTGCATTAACGACTGAAATGTACCCGTATCTAGCCAAGCCGTGCCTCTATCTAAAATACCTACTTGTAAATTTCCTTGTTCTAAATATGCTTTGTTTACATCAGTAATTTCATACTCTCCACGTGCACTCGGTTTTAAGTTTTTTGCAATTTCTACAACACTATTGTCATAAAAATACAAGCCTGGCACAGCATAGTTCGATTTAGGATTAGAAGGTTTTTCTTCTATGGATTTTGCATTCTGATGCTCATCAAATTCAACAACTCCATAACGCTCTGGATCCGATACATGGTAAGCAAAAACAACTCCTCCACTAGGGTCGTTAAATTGCTGTAACAAATTATCTAAACCAGTTCCATAAAAAATATTATCGCCTAAAACTAAAGCTACCTTATCATCACCTATAAAGTTTTCACCAATCACAAAAGCTTGAGCCAATCCATTGGGTATTTCTTGTATAGCATACTCAAATTTGCAGCCATATCTTCTACCATCACCCAATAGCTTTTCAAAATTTGCTTTGTCTTCAGGAGTAGAAATTATCAAAATCTCATTAATGCCTGCCGACATTAATGTAGATATAGGATAATAAATCATTGGCTTATCATAAATTGGCATCAATTGTTTACTGATACCCATAGTTATTGGATACAACCTTGTTCCTGAACCTCCTGCTAAAACTATTCCTTTCACACTACTTAAATTTTGATGCACAAAAGTACCATAAACATTACAATATTTGTGCAATATACCTCTTTAGACTACTGATTTTAAATTAAGTTACCTATTATTAATAGGTAAGGTAAATGACAACTAAAATGAATATAGCTTTGTAATCTTGTATGTATCTCTTTTAAAACTCAAATCCTTCAATGAAATTTAACATTTTAATCGTAATCACAGTATTGTTTTTCTCTCAAGGTTGTGGCAGTGGTAAATTTTACAAAAGCACTGACACCAAATTAGTAGATCATGAACAATTTTCTCAGCTTTTAAAAAAGAACGTAACCAGTGATGGCTTGGTTAACTATAAAGGCTTTATAGAAGATTCTTTGCTGTTAAACAAGTATTTGAATGAGTTAAGCACCAACCCACCATCAACCAAATGGAGTGATGAAGAGCAATTGGCCTATTGGATAAATGCCTACAATGGATTTACCATACAGCTAATTATAAGAAACTATCCTTTAGAGAGTATAAAAGACATTAAAAAAGGAATCACATTTGTAAACTCTGTTTGGGATATTAAGTTTTTTGAAATAGGGGGAGAAAAATTAGACTTAAATAAAATTGAACACGGTATTATTAGAAAGCGTTTTGATGAACCTAGAATACATTTTGCTGTTAACTGCGCATCCTACTCCTGCCCAGCTTTAAGAAATGAAGCTTTTACTAGTGAAAAGTTAGATAAACAATTAGATGAGCAAGCCACCTCTTTTATTAATGATGAAAAGAGAAATAAAATTACACCAGACAATCCTCAAATTTCAAGCATTTTTAACTGGTTTACTGGCGATTTTACAAAGGAGCTGACCTTGGTTGAATTTATTAATCAATACAGTGAGGTAAAAATAAATGAAGGTGTTAAGCCAAGTTATTTAGATTACGACTGGTCGCTTAATGAATAAATAAAACAGCACACTTAAAGATAAGCCATAATGTGCCAGACTTTTTTAATGGGCATAAATACCCAACCATACATTTATTTATTACGTTAACAAGGTGTACTACCTTAAAATATTAAATGCAACATATTATTAACAAGCACTAACTTTTTTAAAATGGATTTTTGCGGAGATGACAATTGGAGATAAGAAATGTTGCCTATTATGTTTGCTATTGAGCATAGTTTTGTCGGTTAATATAACATTTGCCCAATTGGCGGTTACCATTAACAGCAATGCAAATCAATTGGTACAAGATTTAGCTGGTAATGGGGTAACGATTTCGGCAGTCACAAAAACATGCCCTAATACAGCAAGTGGAACATTTAATGGCGCTGCTTCAAATATTGGAATTAACTCAGGTATTTATTTAGGTACTGGTAATGCTCTAAATGCAGTTGGTCCCAATTCTTCTGCCACAAGAACTACCCGATACAGTGCTCCTGGAGATGCATTGCTTGATGCAATATCAGGCTTTACCACAGAAGATGCCTGTGTATTACAATTCGACTTTGTTCCTGAAAGTGACACTATAAAATTTAACTATGTTTTTGCTTCAGAAGAATATCCTGAATATGTGTGCAGTGACTTTAATGATGTTTTTGGCTTTTTTATAACAGGCACAAATCCTGCTGGAGGAACATATGCACAAGAAAATATTGCCTTAGTACCAGGCTCTACTACCGAAATAGCAATAAATTCAGTTAATAGGGGTACAGTTGGTGCTTTTGCTTTTGCACCTTTTCCTCCAAGTTGTAATTTAGCAAGTTCAGCATTTTATGTAGATAATACTGGTGGTACTACTGTAGAATTTGATGGTTTTACCACAAAAATACAAGCCATTGTAGCCGTTGTTCCATGTCAAACTTATAGTTTAAAATTAGCTATAGCTGATGCTGGTGATGACCAAAACGATTCAGGAGTTTTTTTGGAATCTAATAGTTTGCAATCAAATAATAACCTCTCTACATCTATTACCTATCCTAATAGTAATGGCAACAATGTAGCAATTGAAGATTGTCGCCCAGCGGTTATTGAGTTTACTCGCTCGCCTGTAACATCTAACCCAATAAAAATAAAATACCTAATACAAGGTAGTGCTACCAACGGAATTGATTATACAACCATACCAAGCAACATTACAATACCAGCAGGCGTGGCTTCTAATACTTTAATAATAGATCCTATAACCGATTTAATAAGTGAAGGCAATGAAACTGTAAGGTTAATCATTTCAGATACTACATGTATAGGAACCTCATTTGATACCATTGATATTGATATAAATGATGAGTTAGTTGTAAATGTATCTAACGACACTACAATATGCGCTTACGACAATGTTAGTCTGCGAGCTTCAATTGATAAAACGGTACCATTTTATTGGAGTCCTGGAGGTACTTTAAACGACTCAGCCATCCTAAATCCGGTTGGAAGTCCAGATAGCAATATTATTTACAGTTTTATAACCAATAACCTTGGCTGTTTTGATACTCAATTGGTTGCCGTAACCGTAATACAACTGCCGGCATTTACTTTTGCCGATACCATTAAAATTTGTAATGGAGAAACTTTTGATTTAACAAGTTTATTAGCATTTCCTGCAGGAACGCTTAGTTGGTATGACAATGTTCCTTCCGTGGGTAATGTGGTAACCAATGTGTCGCCAGCAACTGCCACAACATATTGGGTTATGGCAACAAACCTAAATTGTATTGATAGTGCTAAATTGGTTATTGCACCCAATCCAATTCCCACCTTTACCAATAACCCTAACCCCACCATTTGTTTTGGCGAATCCTATGATTTATCGTTATTAAACGGTCCCGAACCAGGTGTGTTTGAATATTTTTTAGGCAATCCCAGTGGCAACAATTCAGTAAGTGTTGTTGCACCTCTGGATACAACTGTGTATTGGGTTTTATATACTGAAAATGGCTGTAGCGATTCTGCCATGGTTTCTATAAACGTAAATCCAATACCTATATTTTCAACCTTAATGTTACCCACTATTTGTGAGGGAGATAGTATTAATTTATGCGATTATAATGGGCCACAGTCAGGAGATTTTGTTTGGTATGATAATGTGCCAGGCGCAGGTGCAATAGTTAAAAAGGTGGCTCCAAGTGTAAGCACAAATTATTGGGTTACCTATACCGAGCTAGGTTGCACAGATTCTTTAATGGTGTTGTTAACCGTTGTGCCATTTCCATCAGTAACCGTTGCTCCAGATCCTGCAATTTGTTTGGGCGATACTTTTGTGCTTAGCAGCCTTAATGGTGGCCAATCTGGAACGTATGTTTGGTTTGATGATGTACCAAGTGTTGGCAGTTTAGTAGATACTGTTTTTCCTACGGCTAACACTACTTACTGGGTGCTGTATACTGAAAATGGTTGTAGCGATTCGGCCTCAATTTTAATGAATGTTGATGCTACCTTACCAATTCTAGATGCAATTTCAGGACCCATTCAAGTTTGTAAGAATGATACAGGTATTATTTATCAAACTACTACGCCAATTGGTGCAGTTTCATATAACTGGTCTGTTACAGGAGGTACCATTGTATCTGGTGCATCTACTTTAAATATTAAAATTAATTGGGGAGCTATTGATACTGGCCTGGTTTGCATTAGTGCATCCAATGGATGTGGTAATGCTTCTGATACATGCTTGTTGGTAGTAATAAAATCACGTCCAACAGCAATTCTTTCAGGAGGTGGTAGGTATTGCAGCGCTAATCCAACAGCTCAAGGATTACAAATAAATTTTACTGGTATTCCTCCATTTTCGTTTGAATATGCTATAAATGGAGTTGTACAACCCAATGTAAATGGAGTTTTAGCCACTCCTTATAACTTTAATTCATTAGATACAGGCACCTATACATTAATTTCTAGCAGCGATAGAAATTGCTTGGGTGCTGTAAGTGGTGCAGCCATAATAACTGAAATTGCAACGCCAATGCCTCCAGTAGTTGCTAATGCAATTTATTGTGCAGAAAATATTTTACAGCCATTAACTCCAATTGCAGTAAATCCAGATTCAATTAAGTATTATTTAGATGCTAATTTGACAAATTTAGATAGTATGGGCGCCTCTTATTTGCCCAACAATGCCATTGGCACGGTACTAAACTTATATATAACAGAAACTGTAAATGGTTGCGAAAGTGCACCAGTATTAACCCAAATATTTAACCGTGAGTTGCCAAATGTAAATGCAGGTGCAGATACAACAATTTGCCAGGGAAGTGCAATTGGTCTTGGCGGAAACTTCATATCCTTATCAAGCTATAAGTATAAATGGACGGCAAATCCACCTAGCGACACACTAAAGCTTTCATCAACAACAATTAAAAATCCTACACTTACAGCGCCTTTGGGTTATTTAAATACTACAACTTATTATCTCACTGTTACTGATGATACTTGCGCTATTACAGACTCCGTAAGTGTAATTTTTCAAGGAATTAGTTACAGATTTGATTTTGCAGATACTATTTGCATTGAAGATTCATTTAAAATTATAGCAATAGGTGATGCTGACAACGATATTGTTTGGGATTTTGGAGATGGAGATTTGAACAGCCAAAACAATTTGCCTTTGGGCCCATTGCATATTAATTGGACAACGGGAGGCAATAAACAAATTAGATTTTCTGCTGAAGATGCAAATGGCTGTACCTACGATACTACATTGAATATTCTAGTTATTGAAACTTATGTAAATACTGTTAAAGATCAAACTATTGAATATGGTGATAAAGTTATTCTAGTAACCGATATAGGGCCTTACAGAAGGTCAACTTACAATATCTTATGGACAGGCGGTACCAATTTATCATGTTATGATTGTGCTGGGCCGGTAGCCGCCCCCAAAAAAAGCACAACCTATGTGGTAACTGTAGTTGATACTGTAAACGGTTGTATAGCATCAGATACGGTTACAATTGAGGTTTTTGTTGATAAGGATTACTTTATACCCAATTTGTTTTCACCAAATGGAGATGGAAGCAATGATGTTTTTAAAATTTATGCCAAAGGGGTGGGAAGTTTGGAATTAAGCGTTTATAGCCGCTGGGGAGAAAAGGTGTTTGAAACTACAGAAATTAATGGAGCTTGGGATGGAACATTTAAAGGCAGTGAGCTTAATCCAAGCGTTTTTATTTACCATGCTCGAATAACTTATTTAGATGAGGAAGTGCAAGAAACCAATGGTAATGTAACTTTAATTCGTTAGTGCAGCAAACGTAAGCCCAACCCAACATTTTCGCCTGCTCCTTGGTTTAAGCCTGTGTAATAATTGGTATAGGCCAATTCAAGTTCAAAGTATCTACTAGGCAAAAACTTTATTCCTCCACCAAATTTACCCGTGTAAACAAACCTTCCGTTGCCTCCAAAAATCCACTCCTTATCCATATAAATACTAAAATTGTTACTTGGAAAATAGCTGAAAATTAATTCTATGGGAGCATACACCTGGCCATTTTGTAGGGGATTTTTAGGTATGCTACCTACCAATCCTGTTTGCATATAAAGCGAAAAATTTTCTCCAAACTTCTTATCAAGTAAAAAGTAATTGTAAATAGTATATCCATCAAATCCATAAAAGCCTTTACCACCATCACTACCATCCAAATCTTTGGCTACAGGTATTCTAACCATGGTTTTCCAAGCTGTGTTTAAGTTTTTTTCTTTATTGTATTTAAGTAAAAAAGAAGCCTGAGGTAAAATGTAGCCGACAGCAGTTCTATGCGTAATGCCATCATTTTTAAACGTTAAAACTTTGGTAGCATTGCTTACAGTGGTATCAATTAAAACTGAGCCAAAATTAAGGCCAAGGCCTAAATTAAGCCAATGATTAACACCATAGTTTGCCGTTAAATTGCTTGCAAAAAAAGTAGCTCTATAATTGTGGCCTAGTTCCGATTTTTGCCCGCTTTTATTATAGTAACTTGTTTGGGTGTATAGCGAGTTAAACGCCTTTAGTTCAAGTTCACTCCTACTTAACAGAATGGCTGTTGATCTTTTTACTAATACCTCACGAGTGCGGTATGGGCGATTGCCAGAAATAGGTTGAAATTGTTTAGGTTCTTGCGGAACCTTGTAGACTTCTATTTTTTTTTATTCAACGTCCAGTCGTATTCGTAAAATGAAACAGCATAGTTTTCAGGTATTGCCTCATTTCTAAATTGATTGATGTATTGAATTACCGTTTTCCCGTTGGTTGTGAAGTCAGCTTTATACCATTCGAATATTTTGCTCAGTTCAACCTTATTTTCACCACTATTTACTTTAATAAAGCTGCTGTTTAAAGCATTGCGGGTTTGTTGGTTTAGTTTGCTTTCTATATTACTACTGGTAAATGCGTATGGCGCAATTGTGGGGCAACCTTTAGCTGCGCATACCAGCACAAAATGCATACGTGCATCTTTAAATTGGCCAAACAAAACTTCCTTTTCTAGTTGATTGAGCGTTAAGTTGGTGCCAAATATTGAATGAGTTTTGCCATCAAAAAAGCCGTTAATATCCATTGGCGAATTGGTGGGATAGTTGTCTATTACAGATTTTATTACCAATATGTTATAAGCATTGATTAACAAGGCTTTCTTACCGCTGCCATTGTGGTTTTTAAGATTTACCGATTGATATTGAGCAACTAGATCATTTAGCTCGCCTTTATTATTAACTATAGATTCATAGTCAACAGCACCATTGGAAACATAGGTTTCTAAAAACTCATTGGTGGTTGAAAATATATCACCATCAACATCCTTAGCATTTGCATTTAAGAAAAAACTTAGCGTAAGAATAGTTATCAGTATTACTTTAATTGTTTTCATTGTCTTAATCTTAGTCTCCTTAGTTCAATAATGGTTCCAACTTTTAACATTGTCTGTCTCAGTGTAGACAGTTACTACTATTGATGCAAATTTAGCTTAATCTATGTAATTAAATTGTACATTCACAGTAAGCCTAAGTTTCATTAAAACACAATTTGGTTGAACTGGGTTTCTAACAACCAATAAAATGTAATGCACATAGTAATAATAGGTAATGGAATAGCTGGAATAACTTGCGCTAGGCATGTTAGAAAGAGGAGTGACCATCAAATTACCGTTATTTCTGCAGAAACAAAGCATTTTTTTTCCCGCACTGCATTAATGTACATATACATGGGGCACATGAGGTTTGAAGATACCAAGCCTTATGAAGATTATTTTTGGCAAAAGAATCGGATAAACTTGCGTCAAGCATATGTTGAAACCATTGATGTTGAAAGTAAAAAACTAAACCTCTCGGGAGGCGAAACGGTACCTTACGATAAGTTGGTAATTGCCACTGGTTCAAAACCTAATAAGTTTGGCTGGAAAGGCCAAGATTTGGAAGGTGTGCAAGGCCTATATAGTTACCAAGATTTAGAGTTAATGGAGCAAAACACCAAAGGCATTAAAAGAGCAGTTGTTGTTGGTGGTGGTCTAATTGGTATTGAAGTGGCCGAAATGCTTCAATCAAGAGGCATTGATGTTACTTTTTTGGTTCGGGAAAATAGCTTTTGGAACAATGTGCTTCCTGCGGAAGAGTCAGCTATAATAAATAAACATATTAAAGAACATCATATTGATTTGCAGTTAGGAACTGAGTTAGAAGAGATTGTTGAGCTAAATGGCAGAGCAAATGGGGTAGTAACTAGTGCAGGCAACAAAATAGATTGCCAAGCAGTATTTCTTGCAGCTGGTGTTAGTCCTAACATTGAAATAGTTGCAGATACAACTATTGAACACAAAAGAGGCATTTTGGTTAACCATTACCTTGAAACCAATGAGCCTGATGTTTACGCCATAGGCGATTGTGCAGAATTTAAGGAGCCTTTGCCAGATAGAAGACCGATTGAACAAGTTTGGTATACAGGCAAAATGCAGGGAAAAACATTGGCTAAAAATATCTGTGGTGAAAAGATAAAGTATCAGCCAGGACATTGGTTTAATTCAGCCAAATTTTTAGATATAGAATACCAAACTTATGGCATGGTTTGGGCACAATTAAAAGATAATGAAGCCGATTTTTATTGGCAAGCTAAAGACGGCAAAAAGTGCATGCACTTTGTGTGGGATAAAACTACCAAAGTTTTTAAAGGAATGAACACTTTTGGCATACGATTGCGCCATCATTTGTTTGATGCGTGGTTAACCAAAGAAGCAACTATAAATGAAGTTTTGAGTGGTTTAAAAGCTGCCAATTTTGACCCCGAGTTGTACGATAAACATGAGCAAGAAATAATTGAAAAGTTTACTCAAGAAAACCCCAATTTAAAAGTTGAATTGAAGAAAAGAAGTGCTTTTAAAAAGTTGATATTCGGATAAACAAAATTTACCAACCTATTACAAATTACTATGAATAGAACGAATGATAGTTTAAGTTTGGCCAATTCGCAATTAGCGCCATTAGATGGTAAGCAAAAAATAGCATTGGTTTTTGCAGGATTGGCCATATTGTGTTTGCTATTTGCATTGTTAGGGTGGAGCAATGGCAATCCCTTGCCATTTATGTTGGCATTTTTTACCAGCGGAGCAATTAGTGTTGCACTTTATACCAATGCCTTGTATGGTGGTAAAACGGAAGGAATAAAAAATGATGGTGTTTGGTTTAGAAGTTTTACCAGCAAAGGAACATGGGCATGGATATTTGGAATAGTTATTACTGGCTTTTATGTGGCTTTATATTGGTTCCCGCAATGGCTGGGCTATAATGATGGTGGCACTAGCACCTCTTTGGTTCGTTTGTTTGATCCTTTGTCGTTTGCAATTACTGGTCAAGCTGCAACTCAATGGTTTTTATATGGTGCGCTTTATACTTTTTTAATTTTAATACTAGGAGCAAAATTCATTGTTAAATATCGTAATAATCGTTACCAAATTATACGTACCGTTTCAGTAATGTTTTTTCAATTGTGTTTTGCTTTTATGTTGCCCGAAATATTAAAGTGGTTTAATAGTGATTTGCCGTGGATGGATTTGAAAAACATGTGGCCATTGAACTACTACTTTTTTGATAGCTATAATTTGAATGCATTAATTAATCCCGAATGGAAAAACGGTGCAGCCTCTATTCTAAATCCTAAAACGGGTTGGTTTGGTTTGGGACTTTTATTGTTTGGCCTAGCCATGGTATTGGTAATTTCACCTATACTCACCTACTTTTTTGGTAAGCGTTGGTATTGCAGTTGGGTTTGTGGTTGTGGTGGTTTGGCCGAAACTGCAGGTGACTCATTTCGTCATTTATCTGATAAAAGCATGAAAGCTTGGAAAGTTGAACGTTGGATGATACATAGCGTATTGGTTTTTGTTACTATTATGACGGCTTGGGTAATTTATACCTATTTCACGGGCAAAGATTTATTGGGTATTAGTTCCAACGGCATTAGACAAACATATGGCTTTTTAATTGGTGCAGCATTTAGTGGAGTTGTAGGTGTTGGCTTTTATCCATTAATGGGTAGCCGAGTTTGGTGTAGATTTGGTTGCCCAATGGCAGCAATTTTAGGCATCCAGCAAAAGTTTTTCTCGCGTTTTAGAATTACCACAAATGGTGGGCAATGCATTTCATGTGGCAACTGCTCAACACATTGCGAAATGGGTATTGATGTTAAAGCATATGCTCAAAAAGGACAAAATATTGTTAGAGCAAGTTGTGTAGGTTGTGGTATTTGTGCCGCTGTTTGCCCGCGTGGAGTGCTAAAATTAGAGAATGGCCCTACCAATGATAAAACTGAGGTAATGCCTTTTCACATTGGCAGGGATGAGGTAACGGTTTTAAATTAAGAGGAATTATTTTAGGTATATATTTGTATTGATTTTACAAGAATTATGAAAACTAAGGAATATGTAATTGGTGATGGAATATATACAGCTGCGGATATGGCTTATATATTTAAGCTACCTTATCACCAAGTTTATTACTGGTTTTCAGTTTACGCTCTTAATAAGCTAGAAAAAGCAAATAATTTTAAGTATCATTTTAAGTATGATAACGAAACTGCGGTAAATTTTAAGACTATAATAGAGTTTTACATATTTAATGTTCTTAAGAAAAAAGGATTTAGTTACGGGAAAATTTTTGCAGCACACGGTGCATTGTCTAAATATCTTAACACACCTTATCCATTTTCAAGAGCAAAACTTGTTGCAAGTGGCAACAGTATTTATGCGGAGTTGGATGATAATATCATATCTGCAGATGGTAAATTCCAAGTTGCAATTGAAAAGATTGTAAAGCAATTCAGTGCTAAGTTGGATTATGAAGACGAATTGGCAGTGCGTTTTTACCCTTTAGGAAAAACATCTTCAATTGTGGTAGACCCAGCAATTAGATATGGATTGCCAACCATAAAGGGAACTAGGTTGAATCCGAAAACTATATTTCAATATCACCAGGGTGGGGATAAAGTAGATGATATTGCCCGTAATTTTGAAATATCTTCTAAAGAGGTTTTGGATGCGATTGAATTTTCCAAAGCTGCTTGATGAGACTCTACATTGATGAAAATATGTCTCCACGCGTTGCAAAAATTTTACGTGAAGTAGAAGATTATTGGAAGAATGAAGTTTACTATATTCCTAATTTAGATGGATTCGGAAAAGGTTCAAAAGATGAAGATATATTCTTAGAATTATCAAAGGAAGATGCAATTTTTGTCACACAAGACTCGGACTTCAAAAAAATGATCAAAGGAGTTGCGAAAGATTTACAAATTGGTGTGGTTCACTTTAAGTTTAAAAATATAGGTGGTTTTGAAGAAATTCTTAAAATGATTCTTAAGCATTGGATGGACACAAGAAAATTGATAATAAATTCAAAAAGACCTTTTTATATAAGTATTACACCAACTCAAGGACCAAAATCCTTGCCTCTTTAACAGGTTTAAGTTTACAATCTTGAAAATAGTAACCATATCACCAGCATTTAATGAAGAAGGTTCAGTTGGCCATGTGGTTAACGATATTCCTAAAGATGTTATTGATGAGGTAGTAATTGTAAACAACAACTCTACCGATAATACTGTAGAAGTTGCCACCAAGGCTGGAGCAACTGTGTTAACCGAAACTCAAAAGGGTTATGGAATTGCTTGTCTTAAGGGCATAAGATATTTTGAGGCCAAGCCCAAAGATGATCAGCCAGACATTGTTGTTTTTATTGATGCCGATTATAGCGATCACCCTGATGAGTTGCCTAAAATTATAGCCCCTATTTTAAATGATGATGTTGACATGGTAATAGGCAGCCGTGCTCTTGGCGTTAAAGAAAAAGGTGCCATGATGCCGCAACAAATTTTTGGAAACTGGCTGGCAACTACCCTAATACGTTGGTTTTACAATTACGAGTTTACTGACCTTGGACCGTTTAGAGCCATTAAGTGGGACAAACTGCAACAGCTAAAAATGGAAGACGAAACGTTTGGTTGGACAGTGGAAATGCAAGTTAAAGCAGCCAGACATAAACTAAAGTGTACTGAAGTTCCTGTTAAATACCGAAAGCGAATTGGAGTTTCAAAAGTTACAGGTACCATTTATGGTAGCGTAATGGCTGGCTACAAAATACTGTGGACGATTTTTAGGTATTTGTGATTAGCTAAAAATTAGCCTTAACATGTCATATTGCTTCTTGGATATGCGAACCCCATTTTGAATTATTACATTACTATTATCGCACCCAAATATTGGAGTTACTGCAGAAACATGTCCTCCCAAACTACATGATGAATATGAGCAGACTTGTTTTCTAGAAGAGTGAAAGGAATGGTTGTTACTATTTAATTGATTTGAACGATTGTTTATGGCAGCTTTATAGGCAGGATTGTTTGGATTTTTTGAATTTGCTCTTTGGTTCGACATTCTGTGGATTTACATTATTAATGAAAATTTCTAAAAATTAGTTTCAATAACTCCTAATCAAAACTTCCGCAGGAATATTTAGTTGCTCGTTTAACTTTCTTATCATACCTAAACTTAGCTTGTGTTTGCCATTTAGTATTTCACTTGTTCGGCCCCTAGTTCCAAAAATTTTACTCAAGTAAGATTTTTTTAACCCTTGTTGTTCTAAGCGAAACAAAATCGCCTCAATAGGATGAGGTGGGTCAATAGGGTAATTAGCTTCTTCATATTTTTCTATTAACAAACTCAATAACTCCAGCTCATCTGACTGTTTGGAGTTTTCCTTTAAATTCAATGGCATTAATTGATAGGCACGTTTAAGTGCAATATTGTATTGCTTTTCATTATTAATCAATGATGTAATCATTATTTTATAGTTTTAGCATTCTCGCAGAATGACAAATCCTTAAAATGTCAATTTGGCTTTATCTAGAATTTTGTAAACAATTCTATAACTATTGACAATTAATTCTCTAATGTTGGGCTCATTAAATTCTGGAACAACTCTTCCAATTTTAGGGTTTTCCTTGAGTTGTTGAGTTTGAATGTAAAGTTTGCTGACCGTTAATTCTGCGTATCTCTTAGAATCTTCTGTAATAAAATCAAAAATTTCTTGCAAATCGTTTGTTGCAACTTTAGTCCAACCTAGCTCGACCATTTGGCAATTAAATCCTTTACATCTTGATTGCTCAATGTATTTCCAGTTTGTGATTGTTGTAAGCCTTTTTCAACTTTTTCAATGAAAATTAGTTTTTCTATTAGTTCATCAATTGAAAAAGAATTTGGCAACTTATCAATTGCTTTTTTTATTATTTCTTTAGTTAGCATTGAGTAAATTAATTTAATGTGTTTTGTTAATTAGGAAAACAATAGCTATTTAAAGATACAATTTTATATGCTAATTGGTTTCATGTGTTGCTATGCCAAAAAAAAAACCTTCACAAAAGTGAAGGGTTTCTAGTTGTCGGGGTAGCAGGATTACTTACGTGATCCTGAAGATGTGGGAGATTCAATTAGAAAGCATTGCCTTTGGCAATTAGCTTTTTTTGCCAAAGCCAATTTTGAATAAATTCAATTGTCTATCACAAAAAAAGCCCTGTGATAAATCACAGAGCTTTCTAGTTGTCGGGGTAGCAGCCCCGAAAGTTTTCGGGGTCGAACCTGCGACCCTCCCGACTTTCCAAGTCGGGATGCGCTAACTCTTAGATTGCTTTTCAATCCAAGCCAGAACTCTTTTCTTGTTTTTCCAAAATTTAAATTTTAATTCTAATTTGACTGCCTCACTTCTAGTTTCAAATTTTTGAGAATAAATTAGTTTCCAAGGACCTTTGTTTTTGGTGTATTTGTTTTGATTGGAATTGTGCCGTAGCAGTCTATCTTCCAAGTTATTGGTTTGCCCTATGTAAAGTTTGCCGTTGGGGTTTTGTATGATGTATAAATGAAACACGGTCGTAAAACTAAAAAAGCTTTCGGAATTACCGAAAGCCTTTATAGTTCTATGTCGGGATAGCAGGATTACTAGCGTGATCGTGAAGATGTGGGAGATTCAATTAGAAAGCATTGCCTTTGGCAATTGGCTTTTTTTGTTCAGTTAGGTGATTTCACTAAACTATTGTATAAAAAGGGATTACTTACGTGATCCTGAAGATGTGGGAGATTCAATTAGAAAGCTTTGCCTTTGGCAATTGGCTTTTGATTGTTCAGTTAGGCGTTTTCACATATTATGTAAGAAAGGATTACTTACGTGATCCTGTAAATGTGGGAGATTCAATTAGAAAGCCTAAAATCATTACATGATTTTCAGCTTTTTTCATTTTTCACGATTTGGAACAAGTTCCAATCGCTCAAATAAAAAAAGCCCTGTGATAAATCACAGAGCTTTCTAGTTGTCGGGGTAGCAGGATTCGAACCTGCGACCCCCTGTTCCCAAAACAGGTGCGCTAACCGGACTGCGCTACACCCCGAACAATACATTTAGCATTTTTTAATACTTTCAGTAGGAGCTAACCGTCCCGAAAGCTTTCGGGATGCGCTACACCCCGAACAATTTTTATGCGATTCTTTCGACTTTTGCAAGTCGAAATACACTGATTGCACCGGTTATTTAGTTTCAATCAAAAGAACTTGCGGAGAGACTGGGACTCGAACCCAGGCAACACTTGCGTGTTGACAGTTTAGCAAACTGCTCCGTTACCACTCCGGCACCTCTCCAATAAAAAAAGAATGCCCCGTTATTTAAACGGGACACAAATGTAATCATTTAACTAATTAAGAATGTACATTATTAAGAAATACTTAGTTGTATTTTCTTTTGTATTTCTAATACACTCTCTTTAAAGTTACTATCAGTATCCATAAGGTTTTGAACTGCTTGGCACGAGTGTATTACTGTGCTATGGTCTCTTCCTCCAAAATGTTTTCCAATAGTTTTTAATGAATTTTTAGTAAAGTTCTTAACCAAAAACATACTTAATTGGCGTGCTTGCACAATTTGTCTTTTTCTAGTTTTTTCCTTTAGCTTTTCAAGTGGTACTTCAAAATAATCGCATACTGTTTTTTGTATAAAATCTATTGATACCTCTCGAGATATGTTTTTTACAAAGTTTTTGATGATTTTTTTAGCCAGGTCAAGATCAATTTCTTTTCGGTTTAATGAAGATTGAGCGAGTAAACTTATCAGGGCGCCCTCTAACTCTCTTACATTGGTGTTTATGTTGTAGGCAACAAATTCAACAACTTCTCTTGGAAGTTCAATGCCTTCAGCATACATTTTCTTTTCTAGGATAGCTATGCGTGTTTCAAAATCAGGTATTTGAAGATCAGCGCTTAAGCCCCATTTAAATCTAGATAGTAGTCTTTCTTCCATTCCTTCTAAATCTTTAGGTGCTCTGTCTGACGTAAGAATTAGCTGCTTACCATTTTGATGTAAATGGTTAAAAATATGGAAGAAGATATCCTGGGTTCTTTCTTTGTTGGCAAAAAATTGAATATCATCAATAATTAATACATCTATCAATTGATAGAAGTGTACAAAATCATTTACTGCATTGTTTTTTAACGCATCAATAAATTGATTTGTAAATTTTTCGGACTGCACATATAGCACAGTTTTACTTGGAAAAGTGTCTTTAATCTGTAGGCCAATTGCATGGGCTAGGTGTGTTTTACCAATACCTGTTCCTCCATACAAAACTAGCGGGTTGAATGATGTACCACCCGGTTTGGATGCCACTGCAAAACCTGCTGATCTAGCCAGCCGGTTGCAATCTCCTTCTACAAAAGAGTCAAAATTGCGAGATGGATTTAGTTGAGAATCTATCTTCACTTTTTTTAACCCCGGTATTACAAAAGGATTTTTAATGGTGTCTCCAATAATCATGGGCGCAGCTACTTCAGGATTTTTAGTTGAACCATTTCCATAGGTAGGAATGCTTATTGTATAAGGGCGCGGAAAGCCTGATCCGTTTTCAACCACAACAATGCGGTATTCTAAACGGGCATCTTTTCCAACTTCTCTCTTAATTGTTTTTCTAAGCAGATCTACATAATGTTCCTCAAGCCATTCATAAAAAAATTGACTTGGCACTTGTATGGTTAATACGTTTTCTTCTAGTGCTACTGGAACGATAGGTTCAAACCATGTTCTGAAACTTTGCTGACTTACATTATCCTTAACGATTTGTAAACAATTTTTCCAAGCTTCTTCAGCGGTTTTTGACATTTGGTGTTAGCTATTAGTTTGTTAAGGAATTATGAAATAAAGCTAATGCTTTTGTTTCATTGTTCGTGCAATTTCCACATTTTTTTTGGGAAAAAAAATAGCGCAACCTCTTGACTAAGTTGAAACAATTACAGGTGATGAAATACTTGCCTTTTTCTTACTATTTTTTTCAAAGAAAAAGTCGAGTCTTCCTAGCCAAACACCCGCCCAGCCTACCTGGTTGATTAAAACGGTATTTTCTAAATTATTTATCAACATTTTGGGTTTGTCCATAAATGTATGGGTGTGTCCGCCAATTATTAGATCAATATTTGAAGTTTGGGCAGCTAAAATTTCATCACTTGCCTTTTTACTTTCATATGAAAGGCCTAAATGTGATAGGCAAATAACCAAATCACATTTTTTATCAAATTTTAAATGCCTGGCAGTTTGGTTTGCAATGCTAATTGGATCTAAATATTTAGTCTCGCCAAACAAGTCTTCAGGCACTAAACCTTGCAACTCAATGCCTACCCCAAATACTCCAATCTTAATATCTCCTCTATTAATAATGGTATGCTTTTCTATTTTACCGTTTAACAATGTGTCTTCAAAATTGTAATTAGAAGAAACTATTTTAAAATTAGCATGAGGCAACTGTTTATTTAACCCATCTAGTCCAGCGTCAAAGTCATGATTACCAAGGGTTACGGCATCATAACCCATTTTGCTCATTAATTTAAACTCTAATTCACCACCGTATTTATTAAAGTAAGGTGTGCCCTGAAACATGTCTCCAGCATCTAGTAAAACAACATTCGATTCGGCTTTGCGAATCTGATCGATCAGTAATGCACGTTGCGCAAAACCACCCATGCCAGGATATCTTTTATGGTCAGTTGGAAATGGTTCAATGCGGCTATGCACATCATTGGTATGCAAAATGGTAATTTTAACTAAATCATCTTTAGCGAATGCATGCAAAGGAAACCCACCAATTCCTAGGGCTGCAGCTGTAAGTGCCGTATTTTTTAAAAATGATCTTCTGCTATTTTGCATAGGCTATTCGGTTTTCCAATTTACTTGTAAGCTTATTGCCCTGTGCGGTTTCATTATTTACATATTGCAATAAGGCATCTCTAAACAACAATCCCAATTCTTTTCTAGGCAGTGGTTTTAAGAAGCTACAATTGTCACCTCCATTTGCAACATAATCTGATATTACTAAATGAAACAAGTAATCACTTTCTATTGGCTTGCCATTTATGGTCACTTTCATATTGTCATCAACAAACTCCATTTTTACTCCGCTCGAAACCGGCCAGCCACCATTAGCATGTATTGTTTCAAACAATTTTAGCAATGGCTCACCGCTAATTGGAATAACAACCAGCATATTATCAAATGGCATTAACTCAAAAATGTCGGCATTGGTTACATCTCCTTTTTGCAGCAAGGGTATTCGCAGACCACCATAATTAACTATTGCAAAGTCAATGGGTTTGCCATATACTTTTTGTCCTTGTATTAAAATGGCATCTGCAGTCCAGTTGCCTAACAGCGATTCAGGTTTGCCTTTGGGCAAATCAATTTCTGCATAGCCAATAACGGTATTCATTTCAGCCTCTAATGCCCTTTTGTATGGTGACACTATATCATCAATCGATTTGTCAGCGTTTTTAGGACTGTCTACTTTATAGTTGCTATGTTCAATTTTGGTATTGTCAAATACTTTGCACCCAACAACAAGCAGAAAAATTATACCTATATATATGTATGTTTTTTTTATCATCCTTGGTATTCTCCAAATACATTACGCAACACGTCTGAAATTTCGCCTAAGGTAGCTTTTTGCTCTACGGCTTCAATTACTTTAGGCATTAAGTTTTCATTGTTACGTGCATTCTTATCAATTGCTTTTAACAATTCATCAACTTTTGTTTGGTCGCGTTCGCTTTTTAATTTGTCCAATTTATCTATTTGCACATTACGAATGCTATCGTCAATTTTTAATAAAGGAGGACTAGCATTTTCTTCAACTTCATATTTGTTTACACCAACAATAATTTTATCTCCGCTCTCAATATCATTGGTATACTTGTAAGATGATTTGGCAATTTCATTTTGGATATAGCCTTCTTCAATGGCCTGCACTGCGCCGCCCATGGTGTCAATTTTATAAATGTATTGCAACGCTTTTTGCTCAACTTCATTGGTTAGCGATTCAATAAAGTAGGAGCCTGCCAAAGGATCAACCGAATTAACAATGCCAGATTCATGAGCAATAATTTGCTGTGTTCTAAGTGCTACTCTTGCAGCTTCTTCAGTTGGTAGCGATAGTGCTTCATCAAAACCATTGGTGTGTAACGATTGTGTACCTCCTAAAGTAGCGGCCAAAGCCTGTAGCGTAACCCTAGAAATATTGTTTTTAGGTTGCTGCGCAGTTAATGTTGAACCACCTGTTTGCGTATGAAACCTACACATTTGTGCCTTAACGTCAGTCGCACCTAGCTCTTTGGTAATATTAGCCCAAATTTTACGAGCTGCTCTAAACTTGGCTATTTCTTCAAAAAAATCATTGTGGGCATTAAAGAAGAATGATATTCTTCTAGCAAAAACATTAATATCTAAACCTTTATCAATAGCTGCTTTTAAATATGCCTTACCATTGGCCATAGTAAACGCCAATTCCTGGACTGCAGTTGAGCCTGCCTCTCTAATATGATAACCCGAAACTGAAATGGTGTTCCAACTAGGCACTTCATTGCTGCAATACTCAAAAACATCAGTAATTATCCGCATGCTTGGTTTGGGTGGGTATATATATGTACCTCTTGCGGCATACTCCTTTAATATGTCATTTTGTATGGTGCCTCTTATCTTTTTTATATCGGCACCTTGCTCTTTGGCAACGGCAATGTAAAGAGCCAATAATATGAATCCCGTAGAATTTATAGTCATTGAGGTTGATACATCTTGCAGACTAATATCTTTAAACAGCCTGCGCATATCTTCAATAGAATCTATGGCAACACCAACTTTACCAACTTCACCTTCAGAAAGTTCATGGCTACTATCGTAACCTATTTGTGTAGGAAGGTCAAAGGCTACAGACAAGCCCATGACTCCATTTTTTAAAAGGTAGTGGTATCGCTTATTGCTTTCTTCTGCAGTTGAAAAACCTGCATATTGGCGCATGGTCCAGAGTCTGCTTCTGTACATATTGGCATGAATGCCTCTAGTAAATGGAAACTCACCAGGATTTTCTAATATGGTGTTTTCAGGAGGATAAGTACTTTTAATTTCAATACCTGAATCCGTTTGAAATGTCTGCTTTTTATCTTTCCCTTCACTCATGACAACTAATATAGTTGTTGCGCTTGGTTTTTTATTATATGAATTGAATTATTGTAAAATTATTTAACTGTTTTATGGAATGTAGTTTTCAATGTACATAGCTATGAGCAAATCATTTTCGAAAAAATAAAAAATGGTTTGTCCATAATTGTCTACCACCCATTTTGGTGCAGGCTTTTTGAAAGAAGCAAACTCAGCTCCCACAAATTTATAAGTAACAACCGTAAATTGATTTCTCTTTATGATATCACCTTCTACAGGATAAAACTGGATGATTTTTGCAACACTATCATCTAAACTAAAACCGTGAGTAGATTGGAAAAATTCATTACCTAAACTATTAAGCTCTTTTGGAACTTCATTTATAAGTGCAAGAGTTTCTTCTTGGGTAGTAATTCTTGCCGATTTATGAAAAGCATCAAATTGCTTTAACAAAGGCTCAGGAATTCTTTTAGGGTAGAATAAAATTTGCTTGTATTTATAGTAGTCGGTTACAGGGGAAACATATAAGCGTTCTGCTTTGTTCTTGTTATTAAACCAAAACCCTTTAACCCAAAATTCATTTTGAATGGAGATTGTCTGATCAGCGCTACTTAACATTTTTGAGCTGATTGGAAAACCTTCAGCCTCTAAAGTGTCGGGAATAACAGTTTGAATGATTGTCTCAAGTGTACTTTCAGTAACGGCTTTTTCTGAGTTGATATCTGCTTTGCATCCTAAAAAAATTATTACCAAAGCCGAACAAAAAATTTGGTAGTATTTAATATAGCTGTTGCGCTTCACTTTTTAATATATCTATGCCTTTTTGAGTGGGTAAAGTTTGTTTGGTATTCATAAAATATTCGAAAATGGCTTTGCTAAAATCTCTGCTAGAGGTATTATCTCCCTGCGATTGTGCCACTAGATTTATTACTTTAATTATTTCATCTTTTACTATGCTTACAGCATCCCAAGCGTTTTGCGAAACATATATTTGCTGGGTAAGGTTATGTTCGTATTCTTTTCTTATGGTAGTAAGTATGGCTAAATGAAGTTCTTTGGTTGTCATTTCGGGTGTTCTTACTCTGTGCACCATGCTGCTAGGGCTAATGCGTTCTAAAAAAAGTGTTAACCTTTCATAGGCTTGCAAACGCAATGGCAATGCATGGTTTAGTTGTTTTGTGCGCACTTCATACATTCTTTGCTCGCGTTCTTTTTCAAAAAAGCGCAACATAATCATGTTAGCGGTAATTAAAACGATTATTGAAGGGATGATGTATTTTAATATTTCAAAAACATTATCCATTGCATCTATTAGCAGTAATAATTTCATAGTAACGAAATAACGAATATTTTATACAAATTACTATTTGGAACTAGTCTTAATTTATAAAGGTTGTTTAAATTTGAATACATATTATGAATACAATAAAAGAAGTAAGTAAAAATTGTCCAGTAAGTTTCACCGCAGGAGCGTTTGAAGAATTGAAGAAAATTTTTGCAGAAAAGGCACTGGATAGCAGTTACGCTTTGCGTGTAGGCGTTAAAGGTGGCGGATGCTCAGGTATGAGTTATTTATTAGGCTTTGATAAAGTAACAGATAAGGATGATCAATTTGTAGTAGAAGACTTACCTGTAATAATGGAAAGTGCCCATGGTATGTACATAGCCGGTATGGAAATAGACTATGTAAATGGATTAAACAACAGGGGATTTATCTTCAATAATCCCAATGCGACCGAAAGTTGTGGTTGTGGTACTAGTTTTTCGGCTTAAGAAATACCTTTCAATAAATTTCTGCTAATTACAATCTTTTGCACTTCACTTGTGCCTTCATATATCTGCGTAATTTTAGCATCTCGCATTAAACGTTCTACATGGTATTCTTTTACATAACCATATCCTCCATGTACTTGAACAGCTTCAACGGTTACTTTCATTGCAGTTTCAGCAGCATATAATTTTGCCATTGCAGCCGCTTGATCGTATGGCAAGTGTTGATCTTTTAACCATGCTGCCCTGTAAACCAACATTCTAGCAGCTTCTATTTCAGTTGCCATGTCGGCCAACTTAAAGGCAATTGCTTGGTGCTTGTAAATTTCTTTACCAAATGCGCTTCTTTCTTGTGAATACTTGGTAGCCAATTCAAAGGCTCCTTGAGCTATACCTAAGGCTTGCGCTGCAATACCTATACGGCCACCACTCAATGTTTTCATGGCAAACTTAAATCCAAAGCCTTCTTCACCAATTCTATGGGTCTTTGGCACTTTTACATCTTGAAACATAATTGAATGTGTATCAGATGAACGAATACCTAATTTATTTTCTTTAGCACCAACAGTAACTCCTTTAGAGCTTTTAGGAACAATTAAACAGTTAATTCCTCTATGGCCAGCTTCTTTATCTGTTTGGCACATTACTAAATAGACGGAAGCACAATTTCCATTGGTAATCCAATTTTTGGTTCCATTAACAATGTAGTGGTCACCATGGTCTATAGCTGTTGTTCTTTGAGATGTAGCATCTGAGCCTGCTTCTGGTTCAGATAAACAAAATGCACCAATCCACTCACCAGTAGATAGTTTGGTTAAATATTCTTGTTTTTGCTCTTCAGTTCCATAAGTTTCCAAGCCCCAACAAACCAATGAGTTGTTAACCGACATTAATACAGAACATGAGTTGTCAATTTTCGAAATTTCTTCCATTGCCAATACATAGGAAAGTGTATCCATGCCACCACCATTGTATTTTTGGTCAACCATCATTCCTAAAAAGCCCATTTCGCCCATTTGTTTGATTTGATCTGCTGCCCAAATCATATTGTCGTCACGCTCAATAACGCCAGGTAACAATTCAGCTTGAGCAAATTCTCTTGCTGCTTTTTTAATCATCAAATGCTCTTCACTTAACTCAAAATTCATGGTAATTTTTATTTTTCAGATGCCAAATATAGCTATTAGGCCTTACTGTTGTTAATTATTTTGTTTTCTATAGATGTTGTTGAATAACCGTCTAAAAATGCAATTGTTTCAACGCTCCCTCCATTATCAATAACATGGTTTGCACCAATAATGTTTTCAACTTTATAGTCGGCACCTTTAACTAATATGTTTGGTGTAATTGCTGTTATTAAAGTTATAGGTGTTTCTTCATCAAACAATATAACAGCATCTACAAAAAATAAAGCGGCAAGTAGAGTTGTTCTTTGTAATTCATTATTTATAGGTCGGTTTAAACCTTTAAGCTTTTGGGTTGAGGTATCAGTATTAACACCAATAATCAGAACATCACCTAAATCAGCAGCCTTAGATAAATAATCTATATGGCCTAAATGTAAAATATCGAAACAACCATTGGTAAATACAATGCGCTTGTTATTATGAGAGGTTACCCAATCAGCCAACTTTTCCTGAGGAATAATTTTATTATTGATTAGCTGCAACTTGTTCATTTCTAGTTTTCTTATTTAACAAAGGCAGCAATACAAAAGAAAGTAAGCCAACAACTATAACTAAACCTTGCTGTGCAATAAATACTATTAAAGAAAAGCTCGCTCCCGCATCTTTGTCAACTCCATATATACCAACTATGGCTGCAATTACCCCTATTTGAAATGTACCTGCTCCACCAGGTGATGGAACTACCATGCCGAATGATGCTAAAACCAGCGTAACCAATGCAGCTACCAATCCTAAATGTGCTGTTGGAGGAAACCCTTTAAAACAAACGTAAATCATCAATAAATAACATACCCAAATAATTATGGTATGTAAAATGAATAGCCAAGGCTTATCTAATTTTTTAACGGAAACAAAGCCTTCTTTAAAGCCTACTAATACATTTTTTATTTTATCCCAAAACTTAGATTTTTTAATGAGCTTAATGATTAAGTAAGTCGCAATTGTTAAAACAACTATTCCAATTATTATATACAAGCCTTTGTCTGCTGCAAAGTTTTTTAGTTTTTCAATTAAGGGTTCTAACACGGTATTTGAAACTGCTTGCCAAGCGAATAATAAGCCAAGAAATAGCATTAAAACAAGTACGATTAAATCAAACAATCTATCGGCAACGGCAGTACCTAGTAATTTTTGAAAAGGTACTTTTTCATATTGGGAAATTACTCCACACCTTGCAACTTCACCACCTCTAGGTATGGCAAGGTTAACCAAATAGGCAATCATTATAGCAAAAAAAGTATTTTTTACTTTAGGTGTTTTTCCTAAGGGTGTAATTAGCATTCGCCATCTTAAGGAGCGACTTAAGTGGCTTATTAAAGCAATAACACAACTCAAACCAATCCACCAATAATTTGTTTGTATGAAACCGTCAGCAATGGTTGCTCCATATTCAGACCAACTAATATCTGGTCCTTTCAATTTTCTAGCGGCAATGTAAAGAATTACACAACCTAAGGTTAATGAACCTATAAACTGTAATGCCTTTTTTGTATTAGTCTGCAACTACTTCTTTTACTTGGTTATTCTCGTCAGGATGCACAACAACAGGTATGTGGCTAGCCAATTTTTCTGGCTCAATAAAACAATAAGCTATTATAATTACCAAATCACCAACCTCCACTTTTCTGGCAGCAGGTCCGTTTAGGCAAATTACGCCTGAGCCTCTTTCGCCTTTAATAGCGTATGTTTCTAATCGTTCACCATTGTTTACGTTAACAATTTGTACGCGCTGGTTTACTTGTATTTGTGAAGCTTCTAACAAATTTTCATCTATTGTAATGCTTCCAACGTAATTTAAGTCTGCTTGGGTAACTCTTACCCTATGAATTTTCGATTTAAACGCCTGTATTAACATAATGCAAAGGTAAAATTAATTGGCAGTAATAAACATATTGTCTATCAATCTTATCTCTCCAATTCTGGCGGCTGTTAAGGCGATAATTTGCTTTGCATCATTCCAATTTACAATGGGTTGCAAAGTTTTTGCATCTACAATTTCAAAATAATCAACAGCAAAGTTTTTTGATAAATTGTTAATACATTTTTCTTTTATTTTAATCACATTGGTTTTGTTGAAAGCACTTTTTACCAGTTTTAAATTTTTTGAAATTTCAGCGGCAATTTTTCTGTGAGCTACTGGTAGCCTTAAGTTTCGTGAGCTCATTGCCAAGCCATCAGTTTCTCTAATTATTTCGCAACACACAGCTTTGGTGCTGTGTCCCATGGCTTTTATCATCATTTCTACTATTAAAAATTGCTGATAATCTTTTTGGCCTAAATAAATATTGGTGGGTTTAACAATTTCAATTAATCTATTTACCACTTGCATTACCCCTTCATAATGCCCACTTCTATAAGCACCTTCCAATACCTTATCAACCCCTTTTAGATCTATTTTTAATTGCCTTTTTTGTGATTTTCCGGGATATACTTCTTCAACTGATGGAATAAAAACTACATCACAACCTGCGCTAAAAAGCATTTTAGCATCTTGTGCTTCCATTCTCGGATATTTGGCTAGGTCTCTAGTTTCATCAAATTGGGTAGGATTAACAAAAATGCTACAAACCGTAATGCTATTTTGGGAAGTAGATTTTTTAATCAAAGATAAATGTCCGTTATGTATGGCGCCCATGGTTGGTACAAAGCCAATTTTGCCTTTTTGATTTTGCAAAAATTTTTGCAAAGTAGATACCTCTTTAAAAATGAACATAGCAACAAGTTACGGATAAGATAGATAAGAGAAGAAAGCGAAAAATGTGCTTAAAAAACCTTATCTTTGCCGACCAAATTTAAAGAAACTAATTAGAAGCATTTCTAATTAAATAAAGTTCTTAATAAATGAGTAGAAAGAAAGCACTCCTGATCACTCAGGAAATGAAACCATACAATAATTTATCTGACATTTCTGATTTAGTAAAGCAATTGCCACCAGCCATACAAAGTGGCGGCATGGATGTGAGAGTTTTAATGCCACGTTTTGGTGATATAAACGAAAGAAGAAATAGATTACATGAAGTTGTTCGTTTGTCAGGAATGAACATAGTAGTTGGTGAAGAAGATCATCCGTTGGTAATTAAAGTAGCCTCAATGCCGGGCTACCGTATACAGGTGTATTTTTTAGACAATGATGATTTTTTTGAAAGAAGCGGAGCATTTCACAATCGTGAAGACGGTTTTTTTAAAGACAATCATGAGCGTTTAGTGTTTTTCTGCAAAGGAGTTATTGAAACAGTTAGAAAATTTGGCTGGCCACCAGACATTATCCATTGCAATGGATGGTTAACTAGTTTAATACCTATGTATTTAAAAACTGAATTTGCTGATGATCCTGTTTTTGAAGGTTCAAAATTGATTTATTCAGTTTATGAAAATTCTTTTGAAGAATCTTTAGATAAGTCTTTGGAGAAAATAATTCCTGTAAACGGAAATATTGATGCCAAACATCTAAAACATTTTAAAGAAGGAAATAATACTGAGTTAAACATTGGCGCAATGCAATATGCTGATGCTGTTATTAAAGGCAGTGAGGAGTTAGATCCAAAAGTTGAAAAAGCTTTTAAAGCATTAAAAGATATGCCAGTGCTTGATTTTGAAGAGACAAATTATGTTGAATCTTATATGAACTTTTATAAAATGTTATTGGAAGAATAACGTTTAAACTGAATATGTTTTTAATAAAAAGAATATTTCCTTTTGGTATTGCCTTAATGTTATTTGTAGTTGGTTGTAAAAAACCTACCGAAATTGGGGCAAACATTTTTCCAGATAATATTGGCTCTATTGCCGATACAACAGATGTTTTAACATCTACCGAAACATATGATTCACTATTTACTGATAATCAATCGTTGTATAGATTGGGTTTGGTAAATGATCCAATTTTTGGTAGAACATATGCTGATGTGTATTCGCAAATGTTGCTAAGTGAAAACAATGTTGATTTTGGAACAGGAGCGGTTGCCGACTCTATGGTGATTCAAATTAGGTACAACGGTTTTTATGGTACTAGCATGGATGCTTATGATATATCGGTATATGAAATAGATGATGCATCATTTGCTGATGGAGAAAGTTATGCAAGCAAAACATTTAACTATAACCCTATACCAATTGGCAGTAAATTAGGTATGGTGCCAGATTATGTAAATCTTGTTCCTGTTGGAGGAGATACATTAGCGCCTCATTTGAGAATTAATTTAGATATTGCTGTTGCCAATGATATTATTTCGCAATCGGGAACTGCAAATTTAGCTGATGACAGTTCATTTGCGGCCTATTTTAATGGCTTTCTAATTGCTGTTGATTCATCAAGCACCATGACTGCAAGTTTAATGGGCTTAAATTTTAACAGTATTATCTCAAAAGTTATTATTTACTATCAAAATGCTGCAGATGATTCGCTTTCTTATGAATTTGATATATCAAACAATGCAATAAAATCGGGGCATTATGTAAACAATCATGCCGCTTCATTTGCTCAACCCTATATTAACACCATAGCCGGTAATGATAGTTTAGTATTTGGTCAACCTATGGAAGGTTTGCGAGTAAAAGTAGATATTCCAATACTTGATACCTTAAAAAATGTGATTATAAACAAGGCAGAATTGGTGGCCTATAGAATTACTGATGTTGGTGGAGGTTTAATGGATACTTTCACTAGGCCAAGTAGAATATTGGCTGAAGGTATTACTGATTTTGGAGAGGCTGTAATTTCGGCAGATGAGGCTTACAGTTTTGTTAACTTAAATTATAGAATAGGCGGTAGCCCAGACTCAGTGTTTGTAAACGGCAACTTAGTTACTGAATATCGTTTTAATTTAACGCTGCAATCTCAAGAAATTGTTAATAATGGGTTTAGCAACAATGGTATATATTTATCTCCGTTTCCAGAGAATACCAATCCTAGAAAAATAGTGCTAGCGGGTGGTAATCATTCAAAATATAAAATGCGATACTACATTAAATATACCCCAATGTAAATTATGTGTGGAATAGTTTCTTACTTAGGCAATCAACAGGCAGTTCCAATTTTAATAAAAGGTTTGGAGCGGCTTGAGTATCGTGGATATGATAGTGCTGGTATGGCCATTTTAAATGGAGATTTAAACGTTTACAAAAAAAAGGGTAAGGTTGAAAAACTTAAAAAGCATATTGGTGAGCAAAACCCTAAGGGTACAGTTGGTATTGCGCACACAAGGTGGGCAACCCATGGCGAACCAAATGATGTAAATGCCCATCCTCAAACATCATCAAGTGGTAAAATTGCTCTAGTTCATAACGGTATTATTGAAAACTACTCAAAGTTCAAAAAAATATTATCTGAAAGAGGGATTGAATTTAAATCAGATACCGATACGGAAGTTTTAGTTCAGTTGATTGAATATATAAAAGAACAAAACAATTTAAGTTTAGAAGCAGCAGTTCGTGCTGCCTTAAATGAGGTTACTGGTGCCTACGCAATTGTTGTGTTTAGTACTGATGAGCCCGATACTTTAGTTGCCGCTAGAAAAAGTAGTCCGTTGGTAATTGGAATTGGTGAAAATGAATACTTTTTAGCCTCTGATGCTACTCCTATAATTGAATATACGCGCAATGTGGTGTATATGGAAGATGAGCAGGTGGCCATTATAACCAGAGAAAATGGCTTAACGCTAAAATCTATTAGCAATGAGTTAATCACTCCTTTTACCCAAGAAGTTGAAATGGAAATTGAAGCGCTTGAAAAAGGAGGATATGAGCACTTTATGCTTAAAGAAATTTTTGAGCAGCCAAAATCTATTGCCGACTCATTTAGAGGAAGATTAAAATCGAAACAAGGCACTATTTTATTAGGAGGTGTAACCGATTTTGAAAATAAAATTTTAGGAACTGACAAGTTTACCATGGTTGCTTGTGGCACATCATGGCACTCATGTTTAGTGGCTGAATATTTGTTTGAAGATTTAGCGAGAGTGCCTGTAGAAGTAGAATATGCTTCAGAATTTAGATATAGAAACCCTATTATTAGTGCAAAAGATGTTGTGCTTGCAGTATCTCAATCGGGCGAAACAGCTGATACATTAGCCGCCATTAAACTGGCTAAAGAAAAAGAAGCTACCATTTATGGTATTTGCAATGTTGTAGGTTCAAGTATTTCGCGCGAAACCCACGCAGGTTCTTATACCCATGCAGGGCCTGAGATTGGCGTAGCATCAACCAAAGCATTTACAGCACAAATAACAGTGCTAACCTTAATGGCTTTATATAGAGCTGAAAAAACAGGCTCAATTACTAAATCACGCTTCCATCAAATACTTAATGAATTTGAGCTAATACCGGGCAAGGTTGAAGAAGTTTTAAAAGTTGACCCACAAATACAAGTATTGGCTGAGGAGTTTAAGGATGCCGAAAACTTCCTGTACTTGGGTAGGGGCTACAACTTTCCTGTTGCATTGGAAGGTGCGTTAAAGTTGAAAGAAATTTCTTACATACATGCAGAGGGTTACCCTGCAGCAGAAATGAAGCATGGACCAATTGCTTTAATTGATGAGAATATGCCTGTGGTAGTTTTGGCGACTAACAAAAGTGCTTACGAAAAAATATTAAGCAACATACAAGAGGTAAAAGCACGTAAAGGAAAAGTAATTGCCATAGTAACCCAAGGTGATGTTGAAATTAAAGCCATTGCCGATCATGTAATTGAAATACCTGAAACGGAAGAGCCACTAACACCACTATTATCAGTTATACCGCTACAACTGCTAGCTTATCACATTGCGTTGCTTAGAGGTTGCAATGTAGACCAGCCAAGAAATTTGGCTAAGAGTGTTACGGTAGAGTGATGAGTTAATCAATTCTCCGAGCCCCATATTTGATAACTTTAGATTAGCCAAGGCTTTTAAAAACAAATATCAATTTAGTTTGGTTATTCCATAGAAATCGGGATTTATTCAGCATCTTGTTGAACCAATTGGAGACCCTGAATCGAGTCCAGGGTGACGCGCGTTAAGTAAATACAATTTGCTTAAGATTAATTTGCTAAATTCAATAATTATTGCTTAAGTCTTTTGCAGAGGACATTGAGGTTGTGTAGATTTAAAATCAGAACATGAGATTAAATTCCATACTTATAATTTTGGCAGTTCTAGCCTATTCTTTTGGATGTGCAGCAAATAGAGCCAATAATAACTCTAAAAATAAAACGCAAACGACTTTTGTCATGTCTCCGGCAAATTATTTTAATAATTCGCATTTTTGTAATGATTCTTTACTTGCGCTATTCGAGCCACGATTAAAATCTGTTTTGGAAATTTATAGTTTAGAATTTTCAATAGATAGTCAAAATAGAATCTTGTTGCCAAATAAATATCTAGAAGATGAAAGTTATCTCAGATCTATAGTTCGTAAAGCTTTAGATGATAATTGGTATTACCCTAACATCAAAGGGAAAAAATTCAACCCTAAATTTGAAAATACTATTTATGAAAAAACAACAGCCTGTTCCAATATTGAAGCAGAGATCATAGCTAAAGTTAAAAACTCACCTTACAGACTTGTTCGTACTCAATTTTCAAAAGGAGAAGATTTTTTTTATGATTGGCAGGTAAATAGTAATAAATTTTTAAGTTCTTTAAAAAAGTATAATTCTAGTCTGCATAAAGTTTATGGCAATCAGCAAATTTCGTCAAGAAAGTTAATTGTAGAATTGAATAACTCCAACAATGATGCTGTTTCTTGTGAAATATTTACAGCTGAAGATGACAGCATAATTTTAAATTTATATAAGGAATTAATTGTTGGTTATGAAAATTATTTCTATTGGTTACCACCAAAACAAATTTATTTATGTGACAATAAGATAGTTTATTGGACTTTGGAAAGTCGAGATTGCAGTGAGTTCAATGAGATAACTGATGCCCTAAATTTATTAGCTCGCTAGCTCTATATGTACCATAGCTATGTTTTTGACCAAAGAAACCACTTAGTAATGTTGTCATAATACGCAATGAGATTTCTCTCAGAGTTCGAAATGACCATTGCTTTACTTTTCGATTAAATAAAAACGTATAGTCATCTCGATAAAAGAAGAGATCTAAAATAAAAAACAAAAAAGGCATTCCGTTTTCGAAATGCCTTTAAAAATTTTAGCTGCTAAACTTTAAGAGATAGCGCTTTTGTAACGTTCGCTTACCTTTCCCCAATCAACAACATTAAAAAATGCCTCTATGTAATCAGGTCTTCTGTTTTGGTAGTTTAAGTAATACGCATGTTCCCAAACATCAATACCTAAAATTGGCGTGCAAGGGCAATCTACTACATCCATTAATGGATTGTCTTGATTTGGAGTAGAACTCACACAAAGCTTACCATCTTTAACACCTAACCAAGCCCAGCCAGAACCAAATTGTGTAGCTGCCGCTTTTGAGAATTGTGTTTTAAAATCTTCAAATGAGTCAAACGATTCATTGATAGCCTCTGCTAAATCACCAGTTGGCTCTCCACCGCCATTTGGACTCATTATAGACCAAAATAAACTGTGATTGAAGTAACCGCCACCATTGTTTCTCACTGCAGCTGAGTGTTGCGAAACGTCAGATAGAATTTCGTTAATAGATTTTCCTTCAAGCGCAGTACCCTCAATGGCATTGTTCAATTTTGTAGTATAACCTTTGTGATGTTTGCTGTGGTGAATTTCCATAGTGCGTGCATCAATGTGTGGTGCTAGTGCATCATACGCATAGGTTAATTCAGGAAGTTGAAATGACATATTTATAAGTTTTTATAGTTATTTAAAATGTTTGCTCTAAGGTAAAAACAATTTTGAACTGAATTGTTCAATTTGAATTGCGTTTTCTTTTTTCTTCAAAAAATTTAACGAGCAGTTCACTCGAAAATTCGGCTAAAATACCAGAGGCAATTTTAGTTTTAGGATGTAATACCTTGCCTTGCATTTGGGTAAATCCCTTTTGCTCATCTTTCGCTCCAAACATTAATTGCCCATATTGCGCCCAAGCAATAGCTCCTGCGCACATAACGCATGGCTCTAGCGTAACATAAATTGTACATTCGTTTAAGTATTTACTATTTAAGTTGTTGGCTGCAGCTGTAGTTGCTATCATTTCGGCATGGGCAGTTACATCATTTAAACGTTCGGTTTGGTTGTAACCTCTAGCAATAATGCGGTTTTCGCAAACAACCACAGCCCCAACAGGCACTTCATCATCATCAAAAGCCTTATGAGCTTCTTTTAATGCTTCATTCATAAAATATTCGTCTGATAATAATTTCACTTCATCTATTTATGTGGCTAAAAGGTAGAATTAAATAAATTAATCGGCTATCATAACTTAATTTGTGGGTAAATGTATAAAAGCAATTCAATTTTATCCTTTAATAGCGCTTTGAAATATTCAATTTTGTTTATTTCAGTGCTTTGTTTTGGTTTTTCGGGCAATGCCATAGCGCAAACCAATTGGTCGTTGCAACGCTGTATAACATATGCCAAAGAAAACAGTATTGCCATTAAGCAAAACTTAAACAACGTAGAGTTGGCCAGATTAAATTTAGAACAAAGTAAAGGCAATCGCTATCCTACATTAAATGGTAGCGGAGGTTACAGTGTAAATTTTGGAAGAAATATTGATCCCACCACCAACGAATTTACAACCACATCTATACAAGCGGGCAATACATCATTGAGCTCGGGCTGGAATATTTACAGTGGTTTGCAGGTGAAAAACTCCATTTTGCAAAGTGAAACAGAATTAAGAGCGGCCCAATTTGATTATGATGCAGCAGCAGATGATATTGATTTACAGGTACTTAATTTATATATGTCAATTGTATTGGCAAAAGCACAAGTGAAAATTGCCGAAAAACAGGTAGAAAATACTTTACAGCAACAAAATAGAACCCAAGGTTTAATTGATGCGGGGATGCTTCCAAGTGGAGATATGCTAGATATTGAAGCTCAATTGGCCAATGATAATTTAGTGAAGACCAATGCGATAAATCAAGTTGAGCTGTCAAAGTCAAGTTTAAAAAATCTATTGAATTTGGATTATGCGGCTTTCTTTGACATTACCGATTCTGAATTTTTAATGCCATCAGAAACAGCTTTGGCAGCATTAAATCCTGAACAAGTTTATGCTAATGCCATAAATAACACACCCCAATTTAAAAGCGATTATCTAAAACTTAAAAGTGCCAAAATTGGGGTTGATATTGCAAAAGGGGCATTGCAACCATCAGTTTCATTGTTTGGAAATCTTAATACCAGATTTTCAAATGCGGCAATGGAAATTGATAGAATAGTTTTTGAAGGAGATAAAGAAATAGGGTTTTTAAGTACGGATTTTACCCCTGTTTTAGCTCCAGATTTTTCGGCCACATTTAAAAATTCTACGTTTTTAGATCAAATTCAAGATAATTTTGGAAGGAGTGTTGGCTTAAATGTATCGGTGCCTATTTTTAATGGCTTCCAAAGAAAAATTAATGTTAGCAAGGCAAAATTGGCTTTAGAAAATGTAAAGGTAAGTTCGGAATTGAGAAAAAACCAGCTAAGAAACACTTTGCAACAAGCATATATCAATGTTATGGCTGCAAAAAACCAATACAATGCTGCTTTAAAAACTATTGAGGCGTCAAAAAAGGCATATGAGTTTAGTAAAGAAAAGTATGATTTAGGTTTGTCCTCAACTTTAGATGTAAATACCGCTCAAAACAACCTTTTTAGAGCAGAGGCAAGTTTGAATCAAAGTAAGTACGATCTTATTTATAAAGCCAAAGTGCTTGACCATTATCAAGGAATCAAAAATTATTAGAATGTCTAAAAGAAGAAAGAAGGGAAAATCAAAAGGACTAGTTACATTTCTGATAATAGCTGTTGTATTACTTTTAATAGTTGCTGTGGTTGGCAAAAAGCAAGGTTGGATTGGTGAAGAAGATAAACTAAAGGTTTCTGTTAAAGATGTACAGCAACAAGATATTACCGAACGTGTTTCTGCCACAGGTAAAATTTACCCAGAAGTAGAGGTTAAAATTAGTCCTGATGTATCGGGAGAAATTATTGAGTTAAATGTAGAAGAAGGAGATTCAGTAAAAAAAGGCCAGTTATTGGCAAAAATTACGCCTGACATTTATAATTCTATAGTAAATAGAGCTCAAGCAAGTGTAAGTTCGTCTAGGAGTGGCGTTGCCAATGCGCAAGCACAAAAAGCCCAAGTAAAAGCCAATTACGATAATGCAATGGCTGTGCACGGTCGTAACCAAAAGTTATATGATAAAGGCATTATTTCTTTGTCTGATTTAGAAGCTTCAAGAACCCAATTGGCTACTTCTCAAGCACAATTAGATGCAGCCGAGCAAGGTATAAACAGTGCCAAATACAATGTTAACAGTACTGAAGCTGCATTAAAAGAGGCTCGTGATGAGCTAAAGAAAACAGAAATTTATGCGCCAATGACTGGTGTAATCTCCATGCTAGCGGTTAAAGAAGGTGAACGTGTTGTTGGTACTGCACAAATGCAAGGTACAGAAATGATGCGTATTGCAGACTATGACAAAATGGAAACCAGGGTAGAAGTAGGAGAAAATGATATTATAAGAGTTAGTATAGGAGATACGGCAGAAATTGAAGTGGATGCTTATTTAAACCAAACATTTAAAGGTGTGGTTACCAAAATATCTAACTCAGCCGATAATGGCATGTCTGGTCAAATGACTAGTAATCAGGTAACAAATTTTACCGTTATGGTACGGTTAATTAAGTCATCTTATGCTAGTATTACTCAAAAAAATAGCATTCCTTTTAGGCCGGGTATGTCGTGCTCAGTAGATATTATTACTGAAAATTCTGGAAAAACCATTTCGGTGCCCATACAATCAGTTACCACAAGAAACGTTAATGAAGATGATGAGGAAGAAAAGGATGATGAGCTAAAAGAAGTAGTGTTTGTTTATGATGGTGGTAAGGTAAAAATGGTTGAAGTTGAAACCGGGATACAAGATGATAAGTATATACAAATAACAAAAGGACTTTCTAAAAATCAAAGAGTTGTAACTGCTCCATATAAAGCAATTTCTCGGGAGTTAGAAGATGATCAAGATGTAGCGGAAGTGGATGAAAAAGACTTGTATAGTAAAAAATCAAAATTTGGTAAGCCAAAAAGTTAGGCTTTTACATCTTCCGGTTTTTTTACTTCTAAAATAATAATAGCTCTTTGGGCAGCTTGTTGTTCTGCAGCTTTTTTAGAAAAACCCTCACCGCTACAAACTTTATCGCCATTCACACACAACTCAATGGTAAAGTGTTTTTTATTACTTAATTCTTGCTCGCAAACCATATTAAACTCACATGAGTGTTTGTTTTTATCAATCCACTCGAGCAATGTATTTTTATAACTGATGTCTCTTTTTACCAATTCCTTTATATCCATATTAGGTATAAAAATTTCGGTAATCACAAAATCTTTTGTAAAAGTAAATCCGTAATCCAAATAAATTGCACCTATTAGCGCTTCTAAAGCGTTGCCTACAATAGTTCGGTTTTGCTTTAAAAATTTTTCTGATTCATTGTATTCTAAAACGGTATTAATCCCTAGCTCTTTACCTAGTAGACCCAGTGTTTTTCTATTCACCATTTTTGAGCGCATTTGGGTAAGAAAACCTTCTTTTCTAGTAGGAAATTTTAGAAATAAATAATCGGCTACAATGGCGCCTAATATTGCATCACCTAAATACTCTAGTCGCTCATTATTGGCGGTAGGCTCTTGGTTAATTGAGCTGTGGCGAAATGCTAATCTGTATATTGAAAGTTTATTTGGTGTAAAACCAAGCAACTCTTTTAAAGCGTGGGCGAAATCTTTTTCGCTTGAAAATGTAAGATTATAAAATCTGTTTAAAAAACTCAATTACACTTTTTAAATATTACAGAAGCATTGTGCCCTCCAAACCCAAAGGTGTTGCTAAGAGCTGCTTTTACCGTTCTATTTTCAGCTTTGTTAAACGTAAAGTTTAAATTATTATCCAACTCGGGGTCATCAGTAAAATGATTAATAGTTGGTGGTATTTTATCTTCCTGTACTGCTTTAACGCAAGCAATGGCTTCAATTGCACCTGCAGCGCCTAGCAAGTGACCTGTCATAGATTTGGTAGAGCTAATGTTTAAGTTGTACGAATGCTCTGCAAAAACCTGCCTTATGGCTTTGCTTTCAGCTATATCGCCTAAAGGAGTAGAAGTGCCATGCACATTTATGTAATCTATTTCACTGGCTTCCATATGGGCATCTTGCAAAGCATTTTTCATAACATTTGTTGCACCCAATCCTTCTGGGTGTGGTGCGGTTAAATGATAGGCATCTGCAGACATGCCGCCTCCGGCCATCTCAGCATAAATTTTTGCACCTCTTGCTTTTGCACTTTCATAATCTTCTAATATTAAGCATCCAGCGCCTTCTCCAAGCACAAAGCCATCACGATCTTTATCAAAAGGTCTGCTTGCTGTTAATGGATCATCATTTCTAGTGCTTAATGCTTTCATGGAGTTAAATCCTCCAACGCCACCTTCCGTAATTGCTGCTTCTGAGCCTCCTACAACAATGGCTTTGGCTTTACCCAACCGTACATAGTTAAAAGCATCAATCAATGCATTGGTAGATGTTGCACATGCCGAAACGGCCGCATAGTTAGGACCTCTAAATCCATGTTTCATGCTTATGTGACCAGCAGCAATATCAATAATCATTTTAGGTATAAAAAATGGGCTAAACCTAGGTGTTCCATCACCACTATAAAATGCCTTCATTTCTTCTTGAAAGGTAAACAAACCACCAATTCCTGAACCCCAAATAACGCCAATATCATCCGCACCATAAACATCAGTGCTTAGGCCAGCATCATTAATAGCTTCAGTGCTACAAACCATTGCATAGTGCGTAAATGGGTCAGAACGACCAACCTCTCTTCTATCGAGATGATCTGCGGCATTAAATCCCTTTATTTCACAGGCAAACTGTGTTTTAAACTTTGATGCATCAAAATGGGTAATGTTAGCGCAACCGCTAACTCCATTTAACAATGCAGTCCAAAACTCATTTAACGAGTTTCCAATAGGGGTTAATGCACCTAGTCCAGTTACTACAACTCTCTTAAGCGCCATATTTATAGTATGAAATTATTTTTCTTGCTCTTCCAAATAAGCGGTAGCTTGACCAACTGTAGTGATGGTTTCTGCTTGCTCATCAGGAATTGAAATGTTGAATTCTTTTTCAAACTCCATTATCAACTCTACAGTATCTAATGAGTCCGCTCCCAAATCATTTGTGAAGCTTGCTTCTGGAGTTACCTCACTTTCGTCAACACCTAATTTGTCAACTATTATTTTTTTTACTCTATCTGCTATATCAGACATATCTGAATTGATTTTATTTCTTTAAAAATGTGTCGCAAATTAACAGATAAATTACAGTTTAAACAAGTTTTATATTTGATTAATATTAAATGACAATATGGCTAAATATACTTTAGATGTAAATGATGGGTTCGATTTGGCCTTAATTGGGGTAGTTACGCCAGTTAAATATTATAAGCTAGCATGGCTGATAAACAATGAATTAGGTGTAAATTTAGAACGTGTAGATGACTTGGTTGTAGACATTGCAAAATCACGCACCAATGTGCACTTTCCGTGCTATTTAAATAAGCTACCTGATGACTATTTGGCGCTTAAATTAATGGCAAATAAAAGTAATTCGCAGTGTTTAATGCCTGATTTTAAGGAAATTGATTACTTTTTTATTATAAATGGCAAGGCTGAATTTTATAACTTAGCCAATTATATTAAAGGTATAAACCAAATAGAATTGGTAGTTACTGCTTTTCAAATAGATGTAGAAAAAATTTCTGCCATACACCGATTAATCCCCGAATAACAAATGAATTCTAAAACCATAAATAGAAATTTTAATAGAACTAAAATTGTTGCCACAGTTGGTCCAGCATCAAGTAGTATGGAAAAATTGGAGGCGCTGATACTCGCAGGAGTAGATGTTTTTCGATTAAATTTTTCTCATGGAAGTCACGAGCAAAAGCAAGCAATTTTAGATAATATTTATCAATTAAATCGAGAAAACGACTTTAAGGTAGGTGTTTTGGCTGATCTTCAAGGACCAAAAATTAGATTGGGAACTGTTAAAAATGATTCATTTGATATTGAAGAAGGTGATGAAATTACATTCACTACTGAAAAAGTGGAAGGTACAAAGGAAAATCTTTATATAAGCTATCAAAATTTTCCAAAAGATGTAAAAGCTGGAGAACGTATTTTGTTAGATGATGGCAAAGTGGGAATGGAAATTATTGAAAGTGACGGTGCTACCATGGTAAAAGCCAAGGTTATTTTTGGCAACAATATAAGCTCCAATAAAGGTGTTAATCTGCCACAAACCAATATTTCTATACCATCATTAACTGAAAAAGATAGAAAAGATTTGGCGTTTATTTTAAACACCAATGTTAATTGGATTGCTTTAAGTTTTGTAAGAAGTGCTGATGATATTAAGGAGCTAAAGTCAATAATTAATGCAAATGATAGCAACGCCTTAGTTATAGCTAAAATAGAAAAGGCTGAAGCCGTAGCTTTTATAGATGATATAATTGAGGAGTCTGATGGTATAATGGTGGCGCGTGGCGATTTAGGTGTGGAAGTGCCTATAGAAAGAATGCCGCTTATTCAAAAAGATATAGTTAAGCGTTGTATTAATGCGGCCAAACCTGTAATAATTGCAACACAAATGATGGAAAGCATGATGGAAAGTCCTAGCCCAACGCGCGCAGAGGTTACAGATGTTGCCAATGCCGTAATAGATGGTGCTGATGCTTTGATGTTAAGTGGTGAAACGGCCGTTGGTAAATACCCTATAAAGGTGATTGAAACCATGGATAAAATAATGATGCGCATTGAAAAACAAGAAATTATTTATAATAGAAATGTACATGCCGATCCTGGTAGCGCTCGATTTTTATCGGATGCCATTTGTTATAATGCTTGCAAAATTTCTGAAAGTGTAAATGCCAAAGCGATACTGGGCAATACAGTGTCTGGCTATACCGCTTTTATGATCTCGAGTTACAGACCTAAGGCCAATATTCATATTTTTACTCCTGTGCGCCAAATGTTATATACCATGAGTTTAATTTGGGGTGTTAGGGCTTTTTATTATGATAGCGACTCAAGCACCGATCAATCTTTTGCTGATGTTAAAGAAATTTTGATTGCAAAGGAATTGATTAAGACAGGAGATATTATCATTAATACTGCAAGTATGCCACTTGCCGAACGTGGAACTACCAATATGCTTAAAATAAGCAAGGTAGAATAATTACATTTGTTTAAACTTTACACTAATGGCAATCAACGTAAAACTATTAAAAACAATTTGTGAAATACCAGGTGCACCAGGCTTTGAGCAGCCTATACGCCAATTGGTGTTAAAAGAGCTAAAAGGTCTTGCAGATAAGGTAACCATAGATAATATGGGCAATGTAATTGCACTTAAAAAGGGAAAAGCTAGAAAATCTGTAATGGCGGCAGCCCACATGGATGAGATTGGCTTTATTGTAAAACATATTGATGACAATGGTTTTATTATGTTTCACACTTTGGGAGGTTTTGATCCTAAAACTTTAACCGCTCAACGAGTAATCATACATGGTAAAAAAGATATTATTGGAGTGATGGGTAGCAAACCTATCCATTTAATGTCGCCAGAAGATAGAAATAAGCCACCAAAAATTAACGACTTTTTTATTGATACGGGCTTATCAAAAAAGGAAATTGAAAAGTCAGTTGAAATTGGCAATCCAATTACACGGCAACGCGAGTTAATTGAAATGGGCAACAATGTAAATTGTAAATCAATTGATAATAGGGTAAGTGTTTTTATTTTAATTGAAGTTTTAAAAGAATTAAAAACCAAAAAGATACCGTATGATTTTTATGCAGTATTTACTGTGCAAGAAGAAGTAGGAATAAGAGGTGCAGCCAATGCAACTTTAGGTATTAATCCTGATTTTGGATTTGGTTTGGATACCACCATTGCTTTTGACACGCCATCAGCTAAGCCAGAAGAAATGGTTACAAAATTAGGCGCAGGTACAGGTATTAAAATAATGGACTCATCAGTTATTTGTGATTACCGAATGGTAAAATATATGAAAGAAACTGCCAAAAAACACAAGATTAAATGGCAGCCCGAAATTTTAACTGCTGGTGGAACAGATACCGCGGGTATGCAGCGAAACAGTAAAAATGGGTGCATTGTGGGAGCAGTTTCAATACCAACTAGGCACATACATCAAGTAATTGAAATGGCTAATAAAGATGATATTAGAGGGTCAATCGATTTGCTTAAAAATTCAGTTAGCGATTTAGATAAGTATGATTGGAAATTTAAATAACTATTTTTTGAATTAGCTTAAGAACAGGTTAAAGTACTTCTGCTAATATTTCTAATAAAACTAGTAACTTGCATATCAAATAAATCATGGATATGAGGTTCCTTTTACTTTTGTGTGTTGTTGTTTGCGTAAACGTATCGTTTGCCCAAAATTTTCCAAGCGTTTATAATATGCTGCAGGCCAATTGTGCAGTATCTGGGTGCCATACAGGTATTTCGCCTCAATCTGGTTTAGATCTTTCTGGCAGTATGACGGATGTTTACAACGCAATTGTAGATGTAACGCCACAAAGTGTTACGGCAGCTAATAAAGGCGATAAATTGATTAAACCTGGCTATCCGTTAAACAGTTTTTTATATAGAAAAATTAATAGTGGCTTGTATGCAGACCATGCTTTAACTAGTGGAGAAGGCGGAAATATGCCACAAGGAGGTACACCGCTGGCTGATTATGAACGTGAAATTATAAAGCAGTGGATATATTATGGAGCGCCTGACCAAAGCAATACAACACAAGTTTTTAACGAAAATGTTGTACAAGATTATTATACACTAGGAGGTGCTCCGAGAATTGCAGCGCCAGCGCCACCTATTAATGGTTTTCAAATACATTTAGGGCCAATATTTCTTAATACCAATGAAGAAAGTGAGTACCGCTTAAAACATCAATTGGATTTACCAGCCAATGTAGAGATTGTAGAACTTGATGTAACAATGAATGCAGAATCGCATCATTTTATTTTAGACAAATTTCCCACCACCGCAAGTGCAAACGCTGTAGATGAAGGAATGAGAAATGTAAATCTTGCCAACTTTATAATGGGTGGCGCTGAACTAGTTAATGCTTGGCAAGCTTCAGGTGGCAAGCCTTTACCTTATGGTGCAGCATATTTTTGGGATAATGATGAACACCTAGATTTAAATTATCACATTAATAATTATAGTACAACACAAATATTACCTGCAGAGGTTTACATTAACATACATACCCAACCTTTGGGCACAGCAGTAGCCGAAATGAAAGCAGTTTTGGTACCTAACGCCAATTCAATTGGCACTGCCCCAGGCACTACCAATACCTTTTCGGCAAGTTCAAATTTTGTTGGATTGCCAGATGATACAGCTCAAATATGGATGCTTGCATCACATACCCACAAATATGGAGTAGATTATGATATTTATACCATAGATGGTTCTGGTAATGATGTAAGTCAAATATATGAGGGAAAGTTTGATTATGATAACAATATGCCTGTAACTAATTACGATTGGTCTCACCCGCCAGTTAGGTATTGGGATGGACCAGATTTGTATCCAATTAAAGCAAGTTGGGGCCTAAGGCATGAGGCAACATACACCAATACAGGTAGCTCACCAGTTAATTGGGGAGTGACTACCAATGATGAAATGATGTTGTATTACATGCAATACATAGAGGGTGCTGCAAAACTGCCGAGCAACCCTACAAGTGTTGATGAGGATAAAATTATAGACGTAATTAACTTTGATTTATACCCTAACCCAACCAACAGCAGTTTACATTTTAATTATCACTTGCCGCAAGCTGAAAATGTGCAAATTGATATTGCTGATATAAGTGGGAAAACTATTGCAAAGTTGGTTAATAATTATCAAAGCAGAGGTAGCAAAAGCTATCACTACAATGTAGGTGATTTAGGCTTGTCGGCAGGTATGTATTTTGTAGTTGTTAATGTGGGCGGTTTGCAACAAAGCGCCAAGTTAATTGTTAAGTAATTATGAGTTGGAAAGAAGAAAATAATGAATTGGTAAAGACCTTTGAATTTAAAGATTTTTCAGAGGCATTTGCCTTTATGACAAGAGTTGCTATAATTGCTGAAAAGCAAAACCACCATCCGTGGTGGAGTAATGTGTACAATAAAATTACCATAAAATTAAGTACGCATGATGCTGGAGACAAGGTTACCGATAAAGATACCCGTTTGGCAAAGGCAATAGATGAATTAATAAATTAGGGATAAAATCATTAAATAAATTCATCTTTGTGGCAAATTTGATGCAATACAGATGAAAATTGCCATTTTAGGTTCAGCATATCCTTATAGAGGGGGACTTTCTAATTACAATGAAAGATTGGCAGAAGCACTGCAAAATCAAGGGCATGAGGTAGAAATTTTCACCTTTACCGTTCAGTATCCCAATTTTTTATTTCCAGGGAAAAGCCAGTACAATGAAGATCCTGCTCCAAAAAACCTAAAAATTACACGTTGTTTAAATTCAACCAATCCGCTAAATTGGATTAAGGTTGGAAAAATGATAAAGGACGTTAATGCCGATTTGTTAATAGTTAAATTTTGGTTGCCCTTTATGGGGCCAGCTTTTGGTAAAGTATTGCGTGGGGTTAAGCAGAATAAAAAAACTAAGGTTGTTTGTATTGTAGATAATATGATACCGCATGAAAAAAGAATTGGCGATAAAATGTTTTCAAAATATTTTATAAAACCTGTTGATGCGTTTATTGCTATGACGCAAAGTGTGTTAGATGATATAAAGTTGTTTGATAAAACAAAACCAAAGTTGCTTTCGCCACACCCGTTGTATGATAATTTTGGAGCACAAATGCCAAAACAGGAAGCTTTAAAGAAGATAGGAATTACAAAAAACGTAAACACCATTTTATTTTTTGGGGTAATTAGAGATTACAAAGGTTTGGATTTATTGCTCAAAGCATATGCAGATGAAAGGTTTAGAAATGATAACTATCAATTGCTAATTGCAGGGGAATATTATGCAGATAAGCCACTGTATGTCAAAATGATTGAAGATTTAAAAATTGGAAATAATACACATCAATTTGATAGATTTATTCCAGATTCGGAAGTAGGGTACTTTTTTAATGCTGCCGATTTGGTAGTACAGCCTTACAAAGCAGCTACTCAAAGTGGTGTTACGCAAATTGCTTATCACTTTAATAAACCTATGGTAGTAACAGATGTTGGAGGATTATCAGAAATGGTACCTAACGGAAAAGCCGGATATGTAGTAAATCCCCAACCCAATGAAATTGCGGATGCAATCTTCAAATATTTTGAGAAAACTGATAGAAATCAAATGCAAGCATCCATCATTAACGAAAAGAAAAAGTATAGTTGGGATATACTTACAAAAAATATCTTCAACTTAGCAGACAAAATAAAACAATGATTTTTGGTAGCAGGGCACCCTTACGTTTAGGTTTAGCAGGTGGAGGAACAGATGTAAGTCCATTTTCTGACTTATTTGGTGGTGCCATATTAAATGCTACTGTAAGTTTATACGCTTATGCTACCATATTGCCAAGAGATGATGGTAAAATTGTATTAAACGCCTATGACCGAAAGGAACGTTATGAGTTTGACTCGGTGGAAGAATTATTAATAGATGGAGATTTAGATTTGCAAAAAGGAGTTTATAATAGAATTGTCAAGCAATTCAGCAAAAAGCCATTGTCATTCGAGCTAACCACTTTTATTGATGCACCCACAGGTTCTGGTTTAGGTACATCTTCAACATTGGTTGTTGCAATTATAGGAGCTTTTTGTGAATGGCTCAATTTACCAATGGGTGAATATGATATTGCACGATTAGCGTACAGTATTGAACGTGAAGATTTAAAAATGGCTGGTGGCAAGCAAGACCAATATGCCGCTACATTTGGGGGTGTAAACTTTATGGAGTTTTTAGCTGATGATAAAGTCATTGTAAACCCATTGCGTATTAAAGAAGAAATTTTACATGAGTTAGAATTCAACTTGTTATTGTATTACACCAAAACAAGTCGTAAGTCTGCTAATATTATTGAACAACAACAAAAAAATGTTCAGCAAAACCAGCAAGCATCTTTAGATGCCACCAAAAATTTAAAGGAACAAGCTTACATGATGAAGGAAGCCTTGTTAAAAACTGACCTAAAAAAAATCGGTGAAATTTTAGATTTTGGATGGCAGAACAAAAAGAAAATGGCGCAGGGAATTACCAACCAAAGTATTGATGATACCTATTTGGCTGCAATTAATGCTGGCGCAAGTGGAGGGAAAATTTCTGGTGCTGGCGGAGGTGGCTTTATGATTTTCTTTTGCCCAGGTAATAGTAGATTTGCGGTAATGGATGCTTTAAACAAACAAGGAGGCAACATGCAACGTTATAATTTTGTTGAAAAAGGAATTACCACATGGACAAGCAGAAACTAATATTAAATAACATCCAAAATTCAGTTGACTTAAAAACAGCGGTTTTAGGCAATGCAAGCATAGTAAATCAAATTGTAAGTGTTGGTGATGCTATGGTAAAATGTTACCAAAACAAAGGCAAGGTGCTTTTTTGCGGTAATGGAGGAAGCGCTGCCGATTCGCAACATCTTTCAGCCGAGCTTTCTGGAAGATATTATTACGATCGTCCGCCATTATCATCTGAAGCCTTACATGTTAATACCTCATACTTAACTGCTGTTGCAAACGATTACTCTTACAATGAAATTTATGCAAGATTGCTTAAAGCAATTGGCAATGAAGGTGATGTTTTAATTAGTCTTTCAACTTCTGGTAACTCGGCCAATGTTGTTCGTGCTATGGAAGTAGCCAAGGAACTTAAAATGGTAAATGTTGCTTTTACAGGTGAAGGCGGAGGCAAAATGGGCAAATTAAGTGAAATAAACATTCAAATACCATCAAAAGATACCCCACGAATACAAGAGTGCCACATGCTCATTGGGCATGCTCTATGCGAAATGGTTGAAAAAACTTTATTCCCAAAATAGTGATACCACTTCTGCTTTTGAAATACATTGATAGAATGGTCAATTTTTTTTGCAAGCTAAAAATAATGTTTAAGGATAACCATAGCTACGGTTCGAATTTATGATGAATAATGAGGAAAAAAGAGATGATTTTAATAGTAATTTTAAAGGTTGATGTGGTATGAATGAAGCTATAATACTAGCGGGTGGTTTAGGTACTCGCTTGCGCTCAGTTGTGCAAGAGTTGCCAAAGTCACTAGCCCCCATAAACGATAAACCATTTTTGGAGTATCTTTTAGATTATTTGATTAATCAAGGTATTGAGCAATTCATTTTTTCAGTTGGATACAAATCATCACATATTGAGCAACACTTTGGCAATAATTTTAAAAATTGTATGATTACCTATGCAATTGAAGAGGAGCCACTAGGCACAGGAGGAGGAATAAAATTTGCCATGGAAAAAGTAAATAATGAACATGCTTTGGTTGTAAATGGAGATACTATTTTTCTAGTAAACGTAAAAGAGTTATTCGATTTTCACACTACACAAAACGCTGATGTAAGTTTAGCGCTAAAACCATTAAAAGCATTTGATAGATATGGCTCTGTAGAAATTGAAAACGATCAAATTGCTAGTTTCAAAGAAAAGCAGTTTGTAGATGAGGGTGTAATAAATGGTGGGGTATATCTTTTTAATAAAAGTGTATTTAGCCAGTTTGATTTACCTGAAAAATTTTCGATAGAAAAAGATTTTTTTGAGAACTTTGCCAATGAGTTAAGTCTAGGGGCATTTGTAACGGATCAATATTTTTTAGATATCGGAATCCCTGAAGATTTTGAGAAAGCACAACATGAGTTTAAGCAGCTTAAATATTAGCAAAGACTGGACTATTTTTTTAGATAGAGATGGTGTGCTTAATGAGCGCATTGTTGATGGATATGTTACTAAAGTAGATGAGTTAAAAGTATTGGATGGAGTACCAGAAGCCATCTCAATCTTCAATGAATTGTTTTATAAAATTTTAGTTGTAACCAACCAACAAGGCATTGGTAAAGGCATTATGAGTGAAAATGATTTGTTTCAAATACATTGGCACTTAAATCAACGCATTGTTGAGCACGGCAATAATGGCTTAGAAAAATTTTACTTTGCTCCTCATTTGGTAAGTGAAAATAGTCCACGTAGAAAACCTGGTATTGGCATGGCTTTAGAAGCCAAAAAAGACTTTCCCAAAATAGTATTTGCCAAAAGCATAATGGCAGGTGATACAAAAAGTGATATGGAGTTTGGTAGAAATGCAGGAATGGTAACCGTATTAATAGGCGACTCAAAAATTAACAATGAATTGTATGATTATCGTTACCATTCATTATTAGCATTTGCAAAAGCACTTATTGAAGCTTAATAATTGGAATAACCTCCTTATTGTCCAATTCAATAAAATATTTTCCAGTTGTTAAGTGTTGCAAATCAACCAAACTGGTAATGTATTTTTTAAACATCAATTTACCTGAGGCGTTGTAAGTTTTTACCCAACCCTGGTAATTTTCTATTATCAATTGCTCGGTGGTAGGGTTAGGGTAAGCCTTAAAAGTAACTTCATCAATATCATCTACTGAAAGAACTCTAATATCTGAATATTTTACTACCCAAACATCATGCACTAAATGTTTGCTAACACCTGCTAAATCTTCATCATCTGAGTCGCTGTCACCTACTAGCAAAAAACCATTGGTAACTTCTAAAAAGCTAAATATATTTTCATCTAAATTGCCACCTGTTGTATATTCCCAAATTAAATTTCCACTAGGGTTTGTTTTGATAAGCCAAACATTAATATTGGCAAAGGCATTGGTTACCATCCCATCAGTTGATAAACTTACACAGCCAAAAATATATTCCTGACTGCTGGTTTCTATAGCAACTGAAACAAAATCCTCATTGCTACCACCGTATGATTTTGACCAAAGAATATTTCCGCTCAAATCGGCTTTTACGGCCCAAATGTCGTTTCTATCCAAATGGTCGGTAACATCACCGTCAGCCGATAAACAATCTGAGACTATTAGCATATTGCCATCACTCGTAAATATTGCATCATTGGCAATTTCGTTAAGTGAGCCACCGTAAACATGGTTAGCAGGGTTGTTCCCTAAACTGTCTGCAAGCATAACCCAACTATCGTAGCTACCGTTTAAACCTGTAATCATTCCATCTATTGAGCGTGTTCTACCACTCGCTAATAATTGATTGTTTTTATATGTAATTGAAACAAATTCATCAAAAGATGAGCCTCCATATGTTTTGGATTCAGTCAAATTACCTGATGTGTCAATCCATACCAACCAACCATCAGCAACACCTCTCATGGTGTCTATATCAACGTCATTAGAACGTGCAAAGCCAGCAATTGCAAACTTATTATCACTAACTTTTACAATTTCTCTAAAACCGTCATCATTGCTGCCTCCATATCTTTTTTGCCAAAGGTCATTCCCGGCAGAGTCTACAGCTATTAACCACCCATCATTGTTGAGCAAGCCCATTGCGTTGGTATTTTGCGTTAATCCGCAAACAACATATTTATTAGGTGTAAGCTCGGCAATTGAATAGCCAAAATTATTTAAGCTATCGCCTAAACTTTTTTCCCAAATAACATTGCCATTTGGGTCTAATTTATTCATCCATAAATCATATCCACCTAGGTTGTTCGCTATATCTCCATCACTTCCATTGCTGGCAGCTATAACATATATATTACCATCAGCATCTTCAACAGCATCATAACCACGCTCATCTTGCGTGCTTCCAATACTGCGTTGCCAGTCTATTTGGCATAAGGCAACCAAAGAAAATATCAATAATAGGAATATCGAAAATAGTTTTTTCACCATGCTAAGTTAATAGTAAATAAGATGATTGATTTTAATAAATAGTTGGTTGTCGAAATTTGACGTTAAAATACTGATTTGAGCGTTTACCCGTTTCAATGTCTTTATGTTAAGCATCCTCACCTGGCCTCTCCTTCTCAAGGAGAGGGAACTAATTTTTAGATTAAACGAAAATTCAACACAAGTCAAAAGTTATTCTCGGAAGTTTTCTCAACTTTTTAAGGGCAGATATCCGAAAGGATAAAGGGGTTAAAAAAAGCACCAAAATCTATAACTTTAAACCAATGAAATATTCCAAAGAACAACAACAAAATATGTTGACTTTAACTGAAAAGTTAAAATCAGATTTAAGCAGCAATGTTGAGGAAGTGTATGGCAATTTAATTGAGGTAATTAATTTTCACGATTGGAATTATTATGTAAATACAAAACCGCTAATCACCGATTTTGATTACGATATGTTGTTTAAAAAGCTGGAAGCTTTGGAGGCGAAACACCCAAATGTGATTTCGGCTAACTCGCCCACAAATCGCATTGCCAAAGGATTAACGGATGACTTTCCTAGCATAAAGCACAGTGTGCCAATGTTGAGTTTAGATAACTCATACAATGCAGAGGATTTACAAAGTTTTGATGAACGGGTAAGAAAACTAGCTCCCTTAAGTGAGATTAAGTATGTAGTTGAACCAAAATATGATGGCGCAGGTATTTCATTATTGTATGTTAATGATATATTGGTAAGAGGTGCAACAAGAGGTAATGGAACAGAAGGTGATGATATTACGCCAAATGCCAAGGCCATACAAAGCATACCGCTTTCGGCTAATTTTTCAAAGTACGGTATTCATACAGTTGAGGTTAGAGGAGAAGTAGTAATTCATAGAGACAATTTTGCCCAATTAAATAAATGGCGAGAAGAAGAAAATAGAGTATTACGAGAAAGAGGAAATAAAGAATTAGAACTTTTCAAACACCCAAGAAATACGGCTGCAGGTGGCTTGCGCAGCAAAGATCCTAACGATATTAAAAAACGAAAAGCCGAAACCTTTGTATATCATATTGGTTATTGTGTTGATGCGGATGGGAACAATTTGTTAGGCACAAAAATCACTTCACATTACCAAGCCATTCAACTATTGGCCGAAATGGGCTTTAAAATTCCTGATATACTTGGCCATAATTTTGAAGCCATAGAACAGGTTGTTGAGTTTGTAAACAAACAAGAAGCCAACCGAGAAAACTATCCATATGAAATGGATGGTATGGTAGTAAAGGTGGATGATTTAAAACTACAAGAGGTAGTTGGCTATACTGCACACCACCCACGTTGGGCCATTGCATTTAAGTTTAAAGCCAAGCAAGCCCAAGGCAAATTGTATAGGGTAGATTATCAAGTTGGAAGAACCGGAGCCATTACGCCAGTTGGGCGCTTAGCCGATCTTGGTTTTTACAATGAGCACATTAATCAAATGGAATCCATAAGCACTGATAAAGTGCAAGGATTAACATTAACAGGCGTTGAAATAAAAAATGTTAGTCTGCACAATGAAGACTTTATTGCCGACAAAGGCATTCGACTAAACGATACGGTAATTGTTGAGCGCAGTGGTGATGTAATACCTTATGTTGTTGGCCCAATTGAAGCAAGTAGAAATGGCAATGAAAAAATTATAGACTTTCCAAGAAATTGCCCAAGTTGTACTACTACCTTGGAGCGACCAGAAGGGGAAGCGGTTTGGCGTTGCCCCAATAACTTAGCGTGCCCCGCGCAAGTTGAGGAAGGCATTATCCACTACGTTAGCAAAACTGCGTTAGATATTGATGGCCTTGGAAAAGACATTGTTAAGCGCTTTTTAGAAGAAGGTTTGATTACAGGAATTATTGACTTGTATGAATTAGATAGAGCCAAAGTATTGGCTTTAGAAGGTTGGCAAGAACGCTCGGTAGATAAGCTAATTGGTGGTGTAGAAACCAGCAAAAAACAACCTATTTGGCGATTAATGGTAGGCCTAGGGATAAGACACATTGGAGGCACAACTGCTAAATTATTGGCCGATAAAGTTGAGCACTTAACCGATTTTAAAAATTGGACCATTGAGCAACTCATGGAAATTGAAGGTTTGGGGCCAAAGGTTGCCAATAGTGTTTTTAGCTTTTTTAAAAATGAATACAACTTGCAACTAATAGCTCAATTAGAAAGCCATGGCGTTAACCTAATACAAGAAAAAGCAGAATTGGCAAGCAACAAGTTAGAGGGTTTAACCTTTGTGTTTACAGGTACTTTAACTCAATTTAGCAGAGATAAAGCCAAAGCCTTGGTTGAAGAAAATGGTGGTAAAACGTTAAGCTCAGTTAGCAGCAAACTCAACTACCTAGTTGCTGGCGAAAAAGCTGGAAGCAAATTAGCCAAGGCCGAAAAAGCTGGTGTTGCGGTTATTAGTGAGAGTGATTTTTTGGAGATGATAAAATAAAGCTTGGATTAAATTTTAATAATATGAATTCAGAAAAAGAGCATTTGATCAATCAATTTGATAATTTACTTAAGGTAAAGAATGGCTTTCATAAAAGAGGTAACACATGGTACATCAAAAATGCAGCGTATTACAGTCTAGTTAATTGCCAAATTTCTCGTTTTGCTAAAAACAAATATTACCTGAATTTAGGTTTGTTATTCTTAGGTCTTAAAGAAGGAAATAGCATTTCAAACGCAAAATGGCATTATTGGAATCGATATGAAGATATATTAAAAAATTTCACCAGCATTTCTGATGATGATTATACTTTAACGACAGCAAAAAAGAATACTGAGAGGGTCTTAAAGAATTTAGAAAAATTTCATATTCCTCTGATGAAAAAAATATCAGATATCAAATTTTTAAAAGCTAATCTGCCTTATGGCAAAGAATTAGGCTTATTCTTAGTTCGATATCCAGACCACAAGGCTTTTATGGAATCTTTGTAATGCCCTTACAGCCCTATATCTAAAGCCACTTTGATGGTTGGGAACTGAAGGCAAGGTAGTCACCAAACATAAGGTGGACTTGATGACCCATACGTTTTCATGAATCGGGTGACAACACCCTCAAGGGCGTGTTTTAAATTAATTGCTTTTAGCTGACTTAGTTTTGTCAGTATTTCCATCTTATCTAATGTTGTGTTTTCGCTCTGTTTGGTGTTGTCACCAAACAAATGGCGCATATTATTTCTAACTTCATTCTATGGACACCAATCTATACTTCTTTACGGTAACCATAAACCAATGGATTCCATTGCTAAAAGACGATAGCTTTAAATCCATAATAACCGCAGCTTAACATATTTAGTGAAAAATGGAAGAGTTAAAGTTTACGCATTCGTAATTATGACTGCGCCCCATTTGGTCTTGTGACCAAACATCAGGCGGATTTGATGACCCATACGTTTTCATCTAATCGGGTGACGACACCCTAGAGGGCGTGTTAGAAATTAATTGCTTTTATCCGACTTAGTTTTGTCAGTATTTCCATCTTATCTGATGTTGTGTTTTCGCTCTGATTGATGTTGTCACCAAACAAATGGCGCATATTATTTCTAACTTCATTCTATGGACACCAATCTATACTTCTTCACGGCAACCATAAACCAATGGATTCCATTGCTAAAATACGATAGCTTTAAAGCCATAATAACAGACAGCTTAGCATTTTTAGTAAAAAATAGAAGAGTTAAAGTTTACGCATTCGTAATTCTGACTCCGCCCTGTTTGGTCTTGTGACCAAACATCAGGCGGATTTGATACCTCATACGTTTTCATCAATCGGGTGACAACACCCTGAAGTGCGTGTTTTGAATTAATTGCTTTATCCGAATTAGTTTTGTCAGTATTTCCATCTTATCTGATGTTGTGTTTTCGCTCTTTTTGGTGTTGTCACCAAACAAATGGCGCATATTATTTCTAACTTCATTCTATGGACACCAATCTATACTTCTTTACGGCAACCATAAACCAATGGATTCCATTGCTAAAATACGATAGCTTTAAATCCATAATAACCGCAGCTTAGCATATTTAGTGAAAAATGGAAGAGTTAAAGTTTACGCATTCGTAATTATGACTCCGCCCCGTTTGGTCTTGTGACCAAACATCAGGCGGATTTGATGACCCATACGTTTTCATGAATCGGGTGACAACACCCTGAAGGGCGTGCTTTGTGCAACTCCATCTGAGGATGAGTTATAGGTAATGATAAGGTGATTTATATTAGAATGTAATACATCAAACAAGTTTTTGTTTGGCTGCAATATTGAAATATAAGAATGGAGCAAGAATTGGTAAAATTATAAAGACAGCAAGCCAAACATATTTGTTATGTGGCTCCTTAAACTCACTTTTTAGCAGGTTGAACAAACCTAATATCCAAAAAGTGAAAAAACTAATAATTGCATAAAGAACAATAGGCCCCCAAATTGTTTCAAAATAACGTGATACTTGAAATTTACTATAAAAATCACCGCCATATGAAACTGAACCAAAATTTCTGCTAACAATACTTATAAATTCTGTTACTTCTTTTTTTGATTTAAATTCATGAAAATAATTCTCTCCATTATCAAGGCTTATTCTTAAGATCGTTGTATCTATTTCCCGGAATTTTGGGTGATCATGTTTTTCTATTTGAGCATAGAAATCATTTTCGTTTAATTCTTTAAAAGATTCATTGTAAGTTTTGACTTTTTTTACTTGATTGAAATAAACTATTATTGATACTGAAATGAAAATTATAGTTGTTGCTAAGAATATTTCCTTAAAAATTTTCATAAAGCGTATTTAGGTGTAGTAGAAAATTGAACATAACCTAAAGTTAGTTTTTTTATGAATGAAATTGGTGGACCTTTTCACTGTTTGTTATCCGCACCAAACAAAAAATGCAGTTGTTGTTCTAAAAATTGCATCAATCGGGTGACAACACCCTAAAATGCGTGATTTGAATTAATTGCTTTTATCCGACTTAGTTTTGTCAGTATTTCCATCTTATCTGATGTTGTGTTTTTGCTCTGTTTGGTGTTGGCACCAAACAAATGGCGCATATTATTTCTAACTTCATTCTATGGACACCAATCTATACTTCTTTACGGTAACCATAAACCAATGGATTCCATTGCTAAAAGACGATAGCTTTAAATCCATAATAACCGACAGCTTAGCATATTTAGTGAAAAATGGAAGAGTTAAAGTTTACGCATTCGTAATTATGACTAATCACATTCACCTGATTTGGCTAATTAATGAAAACCATAATCTGAGTGATGTGCAAAGAGATTTCTTAAAATTTACAGCGCAACAGTTTAGATTTAAATTGGTCGATTCTGGTAAGACAGAATATCTCGAAAAATTTAAAGTTGAAAAAAGTGATAGACAATATTCATTTTGGCAAAGTCGACCGCTATCGGTTGAATTGTGGAGTGATAAAGTAATTGATCAAAAGATGGATTACATTCATAATAATCCATGTCAAGAAAAAGAACAGCTAACTGATTTGCCAGAGAATTATAAATATTCGAGTGCATCATTTTATATCAATGAAGAAACTGAATGGAATTTTCTAAGTCATATCGGTGAGCTGTAAAATGTGGCTTTCAGGTGACAACACCTGAAACGGCCCAATGACAACAACTGAAACAGCCTGGTGATAACACCTGAAACAGCCTGGTGATAACACCTGAAACGGCCTGGTGACAACACCAGAAACGGCTCAGTGATAATACTTAAACATCTCGTTATTGACACTAGAGATATCTCTATAATTAGTCTCAGTTTTAATGTTTAATTCACTATGCCCCGATTGGTGTTGTCACCAAACGGAAGTTTCAACTTCCTCCAAATCTCCAACGGAACCAAACAAATTAACTAACTTGTTTATATATTAAACCAAACTACTATGACTTTTTTAGAACGCTATAATAATGAATCCAACCAGGAATTATTTGCTATAGTTGACACTCCAAATGATTATGTTGAAGAATGCCTAGCTATAGTGCATCAAATTTTTAAAAAGCGAAAATTTAATCCTGCTGAATTGAAAGAAATGGACAAGCGAAACTTTATTTGAAAAACCTCTGAAAGCGCAGCATTTAAGCTTGTCTAATATTACTAAAACATTTTTATACCACTCATGCCACCATCTACGCCAATTACTTGGCCGGTTATCCAACTGCTTTCGGCACCTAGTAAAAATTTACAAGCATTAGCAATATCGGCAGGGGTGCCAATTCTTTTTAATGGATGTCTATTGGCGCCAGCTTCTGCTTTTTCGGGGCTGCTAAGTAGTTTTTCGGCTAAAGGTGTATCGGTTAAACTTGGCGCAACAACATTGCATCTAATTTTTGGAGCATATTCTGCCGCAATAGATTTAGCCAAGCCTTCAATTGCCCCTTTATTTGCAGCAACCGAGCTATGAAATCCCATGCCCAACTTAACAGCAATGGTGCTAAACAATACAATGCTAGCGTTTTCAGATTTCTTTAAATTAGGCAAACAGGCTTGTACCACTTTTATAGCACCTAAAACATTTAGCTTAAAGTCATGCTCAAATTCTTCTAACTTAATACGGTGAAACGGTTTTAAATTAATGGTACCTGGGCAATACACTAAGCCATCTAATTGCTCAGGCAAAGCTTCAGTATTAAATTCATCAGTTAAAGCATCAAAGGTGGTGTGCTTACCGTTGATTGCTGTTCGCCCAGCTGTGTAAACAGTGTATTCATTACTTAACAGATTTTTTAATTGTGCGCCTATTCCGCTACTTGCTCCTACTATTAATAAGTTTTTACCCATGCATTTATAACAATGCTAGAGCGCTAATGTTTGGGTATCCTTTACAATAAAAGTTAACAAGCCATTGCAATAGGAAACCTAATTTCGAAACAGGTGCCTTTACCTAGTTCGCTATTTACTTCAATTTCTCCATTGTAAAATTCTGCAATTTTTGCGCAGGTAGCTAAGCCTAAGCCATAGCCTTCAACTTGGGCTGTATCATGTATTCTATAAAGGGGCTTAAAAATGTTTTTCACCTTGTCTTGGCTAATTCCTAAGCCATTGTCTTTTACAAACAGACTAATGTAATTATTGGTTTGGGAGCTACTTATTTTTATCAAAGGCGTTTTATTAACCTCTGTAAATTTTATAGAATTGTCAATTATATTTTGAAACAATTGAATCATTGCGGTATTGTGAACTTTTAATTTAGGTAGTTCATTTTCAATTTCAATTTTAGCTAAATTACTAGTAATTCGTTTATGTAAATTTTGTTCTACCGATTCAATAATATCGGAAATTGAAATTACCTCTGCCTTAGAATTATAGTTACCTGACTTTGCAAAAGTCAACATATCATCAACAAGTCTATTTATATCAAGACCAGCTTTTTCAATAAAATTAAATAGTTCTTCATCTTCTTGAGTTAGCTCAATTTTATTGGCTAAAATTTTGATAAAACTATTAATAGTTCGCACCGGGGCTTTAATGTCGTGGGCAGTAATAGAAGCAAATGCTAAAAGCTCTTTATTTTTTTTACTTAACATTTCATTCAATTGCTCTTTAGCATCTGTTAACTGCTTAAACCAATCTAGCTCTTTTTCCTTTAGCCTTAACTCAACTTGGCTTTCCAATACATTTAGGTTACTAGCATGTTTACTATTGTATTCTTTTTCTAATATGTCAATCAATTTTTTATTAAATAAGTTAATCCTGTTGGCATTATTAGTATGGTTAATTTGTTTTAGGGCATTTTGCAACAACCTAATTCCCTCTTTCGGTAACTCTAGGGTGTCGAGCATATCAAGGCTTGCTTCTAATTCAACTAAAAATGTTTCTAACTGTCCTGATTTGTCTAAAATATCTAGCTCGGCAATTTTTACTTGGTTAAGGATACTTACGTTTAAAGATGCTCCGGAACTTTTAATTTCATTTAATAATCTTTTAGCTTCTATTAATTCTTCATTTTTAATGTAAAATTCTAGTCTAGTAATTTTTGCTTTATTTACCAAAAAGATATTTTCGGCTTCTGAAGCAATTTTTTCAGATTCCAGCAACATTTTAATGGCTTCCTTGCTATCAATTTTATTAGCATCAAGTTTTAAAATTGCATAATTGGTAAGAAAAATACTTTTAGTTATTCCCATTTTATTTTCTGATAACATTGAGAAAGCTTCATCATGATATTGTATGGCTTTTGTATAATCACCAATATGGTAAAACAAGTTACCAATGTTAACCAAAGTGCCTATATGATATTTCTCAAAAGTACCAGCAGGTAATTCGTTTTTTAATATGGTTAAAATTTTATGATAAAGCTCAAATGATAAAATATACTCATGTAAATGCCTATATGAACTGGCGGCAATTAAGTAGAGGCCTAATAAATCTTCAAAGTATTTATTATAATTTAAAAATGGCTTGCAAATGGTAACGGCTCTTTCATATTCAGCTTTATGTAATGCGCAAAATGCAATAATGGCAATAAACCCTAAGTTAAAATGATCAGGTTCTAAATTGAAACTATTGGGTTTGGTTAAGAAATATTCTGCAATCTTTTCAACTTTTGTATAGTTGCCCTTACTCGCAAATTCTATTAAAAGCCGTCTTAAATCTTTATAATTCAAATCGGAAGTACTTTCTACCTTCCGATAGATAGCTTCAGTACTGCTGTTTAGCAAAAACTGATCGTTTATTTCTGCAGAATTATTCAAAAAAGTGTTATTGCTTATGATTAACGGTTTGTACGAATTTCAATTTAATAAGTTTCTAATTTATTAGATAAATTTTAAATATAATAAGGTGGCAATTGGGTATTTAAATACCCACCTTTACCTAAACGCATAAAAAATGGAATACGACATAAACGATCCTACTGATTTGGATATAATGAAAGGGAAGTTTGACGCAATATCAGCAAATGAATTTGATGAATATATCGCCCTTGCTGAAGAGCGAGAGATTGGTTACAAGAACATAAATATTCTTAAAAGCTCATTAAAAAAAGCAGGCATGGGCAAGTATCAAAGTCCTAAAATGTTGATGTGGGTTTTACGTTTGGTTGATCAGCTAGATGAAGATGTGGAGGAAACCAAATAGGAACTATCACCAATAAAAGTTTCAGAAGTTTTATTCTTTGATATTCCTTCTAGAATTTATGGCACTTACTTTCAAATTGTATTATTTCCCAATTTTTCACAATCTTTGAAAAGGGATTAAGCGATTTAGCAATAAAGAGCTAAAACTGCAATTCAACTATGAAAAAGGGTTTAAAGGTTATTCTATTTAATGTAGTAGTAGTTCTCTTCTTTTTTGGAATACTAGAATTGGGCATAGGATTAATTTTAAATAATCCTAGTTATATTCCAGCAAAACTCCTTAAAGGTTTTCAAAATTATTATATTCATTATGATAGAGACATAGTGCAATACCTTCCTGAAAGTGCAGTTTATGACAAAGAGCTAACATATAAATTAAAGCCAGGAAAAAGCACATTTAAAAATAGAGAATTTAACACAACATACAATGTTAATACGTTTGGATTGCGTGATGATGAAATTTCTTTAAAAAATCCAGAAATTATAGTTTTAGGAGATTCTCACGCAATGGGTTGGGGAGTAGAACAAGATGAAACATTTGCACAAATAATTGAAGAAGAGACTGGGTTTACTGTGCTAAATGCGGGTATATCTTCTTACGGCACGGCTAGAGAATTTATGTTATTAGAACAATTAAATACTGCCAATTTAAAGTATTTGATTATTCAATATTGTGAGAACGACTACAACGAAAACAAAAGACTATTTAACAGTCCAAAGAAAAAGTTGAAAATTGCAAGTGAAGACTCCTATAACAAGCGGAGACAAAAACATAAAAAAGCGACTAAATATTATCTATTTAAGCATTGCATTAAAATTTTGGGGGGTGTAAATAAGCCAAAAAGGAGAAAGTCTAACGTTACAAAAAAAGAAGCTCGGGTATTTTTGAACATGATAATGAAGTATAAAAAACTATTAGGCGATACTAAAATTGTAGTATTTAGTATTGATGGAAGACAATCAACTGACTTGATGCAAAAAGCATTGCAAAAAGAATTGATGGATAAAAAATTTGCCTTCTTAAAAGATAAAATTACCGTTTTAGAATTTTCGAATGAGCTAAGTCAGGATAAATATTTTGTGCTTGACGATCACATAAATACATTTGGTCATCAAGCAATTGCCACAAAGGTTATTGATGTTATAAATTCTAAAGATCTTGAATAAAGCAATTTTAGGAATTTCAGCTTTTTATCATGACTCCGCAGCAGCTTTAGTGGTTAATGGGAAAATTATAGCTGCTGCGCAAGAAGAACGTTTCACAAGAGAAAAACATACACCTGATTTTCCTGTAAATGCAATAAAATACTGCTTAGCTGAAGCTGGGTTAAGTATTGATGAATTGGATGCAATAGTTTTTTATGACAAACCGCTTTTAAAGTTTGAACGACTGCTACAAACCTATTATTCATTTGCACCTAAAGGGTTAATCTCATTTTTGAAGGCCATACCTGTTTGGTTGAATGAAAAAATGTTTCTCAAAAAATTAATTTATACCGGCTTAAAGGAAGTTGGCAACTACAATAAAAAGGAAGTTAAACTGCTGTTTACAGAGCATCATTTATCGCATGCGGCAAGCGCCTACTTTGCTTCAAACTACAGTAAGGCAGCAGTTTTAACTATTGATGGTGTTGGCGAGTGGTGCACGGCATCCATTGGCATTGGTGAAGGCAACAATGTAAAAATTTTAAAAGAATTACACTTTCCGCATTCAGTTGGCTTGTTGTATAGCGCATTTACTTACTATTTGGGCTTTAAGGTAAACTCGGGCGAATACAAATTAATGGGCTTGGCACCTTATGGAAATCCAAAAGCTGATGAAACCAAAAAATACATTCAAACCATCAAAGAGCATTTAGTTGACATTAAAGAAGATGGATCGATTTGGTTAAATCAAAAATACTTTAACTATGCTACAGGGTTGCGGATGGTTAAAGATAAAAAATGGGCGTTGTTGTTTGGCTTACCTAAACGTAAAGCCGAAAGTGAACTCACCCAAGCATATTGCAATTTGGCAATGGCCATACAAAAAGTAACAGAAGAGATTGTTTTAAAAATGGCAATTGAAACTCAAAAAATTACGCAAGCCGATAACCTTTGCTTAGCCGGTGGAGTGGCATTGAATTGCGTTGCCAATGGCAAATTGTTAGCGCAAAAAATATTTAAAAACATTTTCATTCAACCTGCGGCAGGTGATGCTGGTGGAGCTTTAGGTGCCGCCTTGGCCATAAGTCACATGTACTTTGATGAGGCCAAATTGGAGGTTAAGGAAGTTGATAAAATGAACGGGGCTTACCTTGGCCCTGATTATTCAGACAAAGAAATAGAATTAATGAACCGAAAGGTGAAAGCGGTATATGTAAAGCATGAAAGTTTTGAAACTGTAACTACAGAAATTGCGCAAAAAATAAATGAGAACAATGTAATAGGTTGGTTTCAAGGTAAAATGGAGTTTGGCCCAAGAGCATTAGGCAACAGAAGTATTTTAGGCAATGCCACCAACCCAGAAATGCAGAAAAAGATTAATCTAAAAATTAAGTATCGAGAAAGCTTTAGACCATTTGCACCATCAGTTTTGGCAGAAGATGTTAGCAAGCATTTTGAGTTAAATGAAGCATCACCTTATATGCTATTGGTAGCGCCTGTAAAAGAAAATCAAAGAAAGGAGTTGCCAAATAATTATTTTGAGTTGCCTTTAATGGAGCGCTTATATGTGCAAAGAAGTAACATACAATCTATAACGCATTTAGATTTTTCGGCAAGAGTGCAAACCGTGCATAAGCAAACCAATGAGCGGTTTTGGAATTTAATAAATGATTATAAAAAATTGAGTGGTGTAGGCTTGGTAATTAATACTAGCTTTAATGTGCGTGGCGAACCTGTTGTGTGCACACCTTATGATGCCTACCGTTGTTTTATGAGCACAGAAATGGATTACCTAGTAATTAATAACTTTGTTTATCGCAAAACTGAACAACCCAATTGGGAAGATAAAGAACAGTGGCGCATAAAGTTTAAAGAAGACTGATATGGACTTTATAAAAGACCTTTGGCTGTACATGAAAGACCGAAAGAAATTTTGGCTGGCTCCTATAATTATTATTTTGTTAATTATGGGTGTCTTAATTGTGTTTGGCGGTGGTAGTGCAATTGCTCCGTTTATTTACACCTTGTTTTAATGAAAAAAGCTAAAACTAATCCAACAGCTACGATCCTAATAATTACGTTGGGGTTTCTCGTGGTATACTTAATTACCAAAATGGAATGGGCATTGTTTGTTGCCCTAGGTGTAGGAGTGCTAGGAGCGCTATCAAAGTTTATAGCAAAGCAAATTGACTTTGTTTGGATGAAATTGGCAAAAGTTTTAAGCTTTATAGTACCCAACATACTACTATCTATAATTTTCTTTTTTCTGTTGTTTCCAATAGCATTACTTTCAAGAATTTTTGGCAAAAAAGATGCGATAAACTTAAAAAACACCAAGGCAAGTTTATTTATTGAAAAGCCAATCGATTTTACAAAAGAGTCTTTTGAAAAACCTTGGTAAATGATTGTGAGAATTAAACTGGTAATTGGGGTTTTACTCTTCACTATGTTTGCATTAAGCTGCAAGCAAAACAAAACACCAAATGTAATTTTAGTAATTACTGATGATCAAAGGGCAGATGCTTTAGGGATAGCAGGCAACACTATTTTGCGCACTCCTAACCTTGATAAGTTGGCCAATGATGGAGTTTACTTTAAAAATGCCTTTGTTACCACTCCCATTTGTGCAGCTAGCCGAGCTTCAATAATGACTAGTTCATATGAGCGCAATCATTCTTACACCTTTGGGAAAAAGTTGTTATCTAAAAATAAAATTGACGATACCTACTTTACATTGGTAAAGCAGAATGATATTCATACAGGCTTTATTGGCAAGTTTGGCGTTAAGTTTGCCAAAAATTTAGACAGAACATTGTTTGATTATTATGAGCAACATGCGCCCAACAATTATTTTGTAAAAGACAAAAATTCCGACAGTAAAATACATTTAACCGAAAAAGTAGGTAGGAGTACTAGGGAGTTTTTAACCAATAGACCAAAAAACAAACCATTTTGTTTAACCATTAGTTACAATGCTCCACATGCTGATGATCATTCTAAAGACCAGTACTTCTGGCCTGAAGCATTTGATACCTTTTATCAAAATTCGGTTATTCCTTTACCGCAAACTGCTAGCAAACATTATTACAACCAACAACCTGAGTTTGTAAAAGAAGGCTTTAATAGAAAGCGTTGGAAATGGCGTTTTAATTCACCCGAAAAGTATCAAAAAATGGTAAAGGGTTATTACCGAATGATATCGGGTGTTGATAGGAGCGTAGGCGAACTAAGGGAGTTACTAGAGGAGATAAACTTAGATCAAAACACAATTATAATTTTTACTAGCGACAATGGTTACTTTTTAAATGAACGGCAATTGGCAGGTAAGTGGTTATTGTATGAAGAGTCTATAAGAGTGCCTTTGATTATTTACGATCCACGCTCAAACAAAAGAAGTAAAACTGATGATATGGTATTAAATATTGATGTAGCTCCAACTATTTTAGATTTGCTAAATATTGAAATTCCAAACTCATATCAAGGTAGTAGTTTAATGGGTTATTTAGAACAAAATTCTTTTCAAAACGATAGAGAACATTTTTTATGTGAGCACCTTTGGAACAACAAGAAAATACCTTCATCAGAAGGCGTTAGAACCAAAAAGTACAAATACTTTAGGTATAAAGATTACCCAGAGCATGAGGAGTTATATGACTTGGAATTGGATGGTTTTGAAACCAACAACTTGGCATTAGACTCCACCTATTATACAGTTTTACAAGATTTAAGGAAGCTTTGTAATGCCGAAATTGAAAAAGTAAAATAGGTATCCAGGGTATTTTTGAAAAGTACAATGTTTTCCAACCTCCATATTTGCTAGTCTTAGTCTTTAAAGAAAAACACTTTCAGTTATGTAATGGACTCTTAACGCACCAACTAAAATTTGGCATAGATTATCTAGAAGAACTAAATTTTCTGTTCCATTTTTAATTTTGCCTTACAACTTTTGCATCTCTGCAGACTGGGAACAATATTACTGAAATACAATTTCGAAATCGCATTTCCGTTAAAATTGAAACCACTGCCATGAAACATATTCTACTTATCTCAATTTTAGCCCTAACGGTAACCTTTATTTCTGCTCAGCCTGAGTTTAATCATGTTTGGAATAACTACAGTAATAGCGCAAACCCAGAGTTAACTGACTATAAGCTAAGAGACTTGGGAATAACGGAAGTTTATAAAACTCACATAGACCAGAAAGGAGAACAAAGAAGGTACTTAAGGAAATTAGATGAAAAGGGCAGAACAACAAGCTGGAGTCATTTAAATGAGGATAGCAGTTTAACCCCCATTTACAAATTTACCTATCATAATTCCGACTTTCTTTTAGAAAGCATTACTTACAAAAAGAATAAGGTTTATAATAAAACTACTTATACAAGAATGGAAGATGGCAGGCCAACTCTATGTTTGTATGAATTAAGAGGAAAATTAAAAAACAAAGACACTTGGACTTATGAAAATGGGAAATTGGTAGGTTCTGAAAGTTTTATAAAAGGAGGTAACAGACTAAAATATAGATGGGCCTACGAATACGATTCTAATGGTGATTTAGTTTTATCAACTATTTACAATGCAGATGGTAGCACAAAACATAAATGGATACGCAGTTGCACAACTGAAGCAGAAAGCAAAAAATTAATAGCCAAGGAAATCCATACGCAACACTGCCAATATGAACAAGTTGATAGCAATCATTTAGTAAAAATTAGGACGACTGTGCATGGTAGTGGGATGAATTTTAGAGAAGAAGTTAAATACAATTTAAAAGATACATCACTAGTTGAAATTACAACTTATAAGGATGATGCTATATGGCGTTATTCAATTTTTGCAGATAAAACACAACGTCCTTTAGCTAGAAGAAAATATAACCAAGGAATGGAAGTGGAAAGCAAAGTGATGGAATACTACAACAACCAAAATATAAAAGTAGAAGATACCAATGAGGATGTAACTAATAAAATTGAGCATAATTATGATGGTGAATTACTCACCGAAACCAAGGTGTTTGATAAAGAAAACAAGCTTGTTAATACTACCAAGTTTAGATATAAATAATTATACGGTTTGCACTAAAACATACCATCTTTACGGTAACACTTAATAGCTATGGAATACGACATAAACGATCCAACTGATTTGGATATAATGAAAGGGAAGTTTGACGCAATATCAGCAAATGAATTTGATGAATATATCGCCCTTGCTGAAGAGCGAGAGATTGGTTACAAGAACATAAATATTCTTAAAACCTCATTAAAAAAAGCAGGCATGGGCAAGTATCAAAGTCTTAAAATGTTGATGTGGGTTTTACGTTTGGTTGATCAGCTAGATGAAGATGTGGAGGAAGGTAAATAAGAATCTGCTTATATCAACTTAGAATCTAAAAAATTCTAAACAATTAAAAGCACTTTTAAAACAACAGTTTGACAGGAATTTTTTAGCCTTTAAATGTGTTGTATTATTACAGTGTTTAAGTCATTTAAAATACCCAACATAGGCGCATTTATTGCCATGCTAATGCTAATAGCTGTGACTGTTAGTTTTTATGTTTTAGCTTATAAGGCACTTTTATTTTTTGATTTTAAACGACCATATTTTTGGCTGTTTCTTCTTTTTGCATTTCCTCCAATTTATATTTTATCAACTACTACTTTTAATCTATTATTTTCTGATTATAACCAACCTGTTAGCCGATTAATTGAAAAACTCAAGGAGTTAAGTTTAAGTAATCCAAATGATATACCAAGTGGTTTAACCAAAGAGCTTATAGAAAAGTACGATAACAATATTATGCAAAAAATTATGCATAAGTTGAAATATGGTTCTGGCATCTATTTATTAATTGTTGGTGGAGCAATGTACATTCTGATGGGTATAGTTATACCTGTTTATTTAATTAATATAAAGGAAACTTTGGCCATAGGTATTATATGGGCTCTAATAGCAAATGCAGGGATTTTTATAATATTCAAAAATCATATAAAGCGACTTTTTATTCGAAAAAAATTTAAGGTAGAAGAGATTCAATTTTTTAATGGCAAAATCGAATATTATAAAAATCTCAATATAAGCCGAAAGAAAAAGTTTGAAAAACGGGTGTTAAAATTTATAGCTTCCAAAGAAATATCTGGTCTACAAGATTTGCAGGTGACCCAAGAAATGAAGTTCTACGTTGCAGCAGCAGCTATCACACTTTCTTTTGGACATGATGATTATTTATTTGATGGCTTTGATCATATTTATATCTCTCCCGATAAATATTTGTCAAGCCAAAGTAATCTAGTATATCAAGGAGAAACTAGACCTATGCACGGCACCATTATTCTTTCTTGGAAACATATTAAAGAAGGCTTTGAAGATTACAATGATGGATTGAATATTGCAATGCATGAGTTTGCCCATGCCTTGCGTTATAATTTAAGGGATGGTTCGGGAAAATACCAATGGATTGATACTACTTGGGATATTATAAGTGAGCATATGATGAATAGAATTAGAAGTAGAGAAAACAACTTTTTAAGGTTTTATGCTGGAGCTGATGAGGATGAATTGTTTGCTGCTAGCGTAGAAGCATTTTTCGAACAACCTGAGCAGTTTGTCAAAGAGATGCCGGCATACTATCAACTTATGTCGCAGATCTTCAATCAAAATCCTATCAATTCAATTAATCCAGTCGTAAACTAATTAGTGTAATTTATACCGATATATTTGCATCCTAGGGTATGTGATAAACCGTTAACCAAATAATTATCTTCCATTGCAACAACTAATTTCCGATAGATTAAAGCTCGATTCAAAAAATGTAGGTTCCGTTTTACGCCTATTAAATGAAGGGGCAACCATACCTTTTATAGCTCGATATAGAAAAGAAGCAACGGGTAGTTTGGATGAAGTGGCCATTGAAAAAATTGCCAATGAACAACAAAAGTTAAATGATATTGAAAAGCGCAAACAAACGATTTTCGAACGACTTAAGGAGTTAAATATTGGTGATAAGGATTTAATAAATAAAATTAAATTTTGCTACAATACCACAGAGCTAGAAGACTTGTATTTGCCATACAAGCCCAAAAGAACTACCAAGGCAAGTAAAGCAAAAGCATTGGGCTTAGAGCCTTTGGCTAAAGTTATTATGGCTCAAAAGAACAATAATATTGATGGTGAAGCTCAACGTTATGCAACTAACAATTTAAGTAAAGCTGATGCCCTGCAAGGAGGTAGAGATATTATAGCTGAGTGGATCAGCGAAAGTTCAATTGCAAGAAATCAATTAAGAAAAGTGTATAAACAAACCGCATTGCTCACTGCAAAAGTGGTAAAGAAAAAGGAAGGAGAAGCAACCAAGTATAAAGACTATTTCAATTTTGCTGAACAGATTAAACGAATACCAAGTCACCGCTATTTAGCCATTAGCAGAGCCGAGCGTGAAGGGTTATTGCGCGTAAAAGTTGAAATTGACAATGATGATGCCCTTAAAATACTCAACAAAATTTTCCTCAAATCATGGGGAAATGCCGCTGAGCAAATTAAACTAGCAATTGCAGATTCTTTAAAACGATTACTTGCACCAAGTTTAGAAGGTGAGCTAAGAGCTAATGTTAAAGAAAAAGCTGATAATGAGGCCATTGAGATATTCGCGAAAAATTTAAGTCAGTTATTACTAGCTCCTCCATTGGGAGGTAAGGCAGTATTGGCTATTGATCCTGGTTTTAGAACAGGTTGTAAAGTTGCTTGCTTAAATACACAAACCAATTTGGTTGAGCACACCACCATTTTCCCACATGCGCCCCAAAACAAAACGGTAATTGCTGAGCAAACTATTTTAAAGTTGGCAGACAAACACAAAATAAATGCCATAGCAATTGGCAATGGCACTGCAGGCAGAGAAACACAGCAATTTGTAAAAAAGATCATCCCACCTGAAATGGGCATAGAAATTTACTTAATAAGTGAATCTGGTGCTTCCATTTATTCAGCATCTGCTGTTGGTCGTGAGGAATTTCCCGATTTAGATTTAACTGTTAGAGGAGCTATTTCCATTGGAAGAAGGCTGGTTGATCCTTTAGCTGAATTAGTGAAAATAGAGCCTAAAAATATTGGGGTAGGGCAGTACCAACATGATGTTGACCAAGGAAAGTTAAAAAGCAGTTTAGATAATACAGTTAGTTTTTCAGTAAACAAAGTGGGCGTAAACCTAAATACGGCAAGCATGCATTTAATGCAATTTGTCGCGGGCGTTGGTCCTAAGTTGGCCCAAAATATTGTTGACTATCGCAAGCAGAATGGTGTATTTAAAAGTCGCAGCGAATTGAAGAAGGTGAAAGGTTTAGGTGCGAAAGCTTTTGAGCAATCTGCAGGTTTTTTAAGAATTAAAAACGGCAAAAATCCTTTAGATAAAAGTGCTGTACATCCTGAAAGTTATGGAGTTGTTACAACTATGGCCAAACGCTTAAACTGTAAAGTAGAAGATTTGTTAAATGATGGCAATTTGTTAAAGCAACTAGATTTAAAAAATTTTGTAACTCCAACCATTGGTTTGCCAACGTTAAATGATATTGTTGCTGAGTTAAACAAACCAGGTTTAGACCCTAGAGGTGAGGCAAAAGCTGTAAAGTTTAATGATGCAATTAGAGAAATTACCGACCTTAAAGTAAATATGACCTTAACAGGTAAGGTAACCAACCTTACCAAGTTTGGGGCATTTGTAGACATTGGCATTAAAGAAAATGGATTGCTACACATTTCACAAATAACTGATCGATTTATTAAAGACCCAAGTGAAGTGTTGAGTTTAGATGAGGAAGTTCGAGTTAAAATTGTGAGTGTTGATTTGGAAAGAAAAAGAATACAATTGAGCAGAAAGTTTTAAAACACTTTCGTGCTTCCCTCCTACTCAATCATTTTTATTTACTTATTAGCTAAATAAATTACCATATCACTATTGGTAACTATGCCTTGTAAAATGTGGTTATCATTAGTAACTACAATTGAGCCTAATGAATTTTGCGCCATTAGTTTTGCGGTAAGTTCAATAGAATCATCTTTCGACACTTTAACTACCTCTTTCACCATTATCGCATCCGCAGTTATGTTGTTTAGAGTTTCATTAAGGTTGCCATCTAAATTTTTAGCGGAAAGTTGCTCAAACTGCTTTATCAAATCTTTGGTACTAACAATGCCTAAAACTTTGTCATTTTCATCAGTTACAGGTATGTGATTCACTCTAAATTTGGTAAAAAATTCTAAAAGCTGCTTTAAGTTATTCTGTGGTTTTGCAACAACAACAGATGCTGTCATTAAGTGTTCTACTAAATTATTCATGTTTTATTTGTTTTAGATTTTATTAAAAAGTAACCTGCCAAGCCTGCTATTAATGAGCCTATCAATATGCCTATTTTCGATTGGTTGGCCAATGTTAAATTATCGGTAAATGCCAAGTTAGATATAAAAAGTGCCATGGTAAAGCCAACTCCGCCAAGCAAACCAGCACCTGCTACTAAGTACCAATTGAGCGATTTTGGCATATCAACAAGTTTTAATTTACTAGCTAACCATGTAAAAAGTAATACACCAAATAACTTACCCAAAACTAAACCAACAATTATGGCAAAAGTTAAGGTGCCAAACAATTTACTGCTACCACCAAATGCTACCCCTGCATTGGCAAGTGCAAAAATTGGCATAATAAATAGGGCTGAAAATCCATGCAGTGTTTTTTCCATTCTAATTGCTGGTGAAGTAGCTTGGCTTACATTGGCGCTAATCACTTTTAACTGTTTGGTTTGGTTGAGCGCCGAAAGTTTTTCAAATTCAGGTTTAATAAGTTCGGGTATTTTTTGAAAAAACTGAGCTATTCCTATTTGAGAACTTATCGGTATAAAAAATGCACCTAAAATACCCGCAATGGTTGGGTGAATGCCAGCTTTTAAAAACAAGTACCATAATATAGCAGTTAGCACAAAGTAGGGAGCGAAATTTTTAATACCCACTTTGTTTATAGCAAACAAACCAATAACTACGGGAATTGCCCAAATCAAATATCCAAAATCTATGCCGCCAGTATAAAATATAGCGATAACCAAAACAGCTCCAATATCATCTACAATGGCAAATGCGGTTAAGAAAACTTTAAGTGCTAATGGTACTCGTTTTCCTAACAAGCTTAAAATTCCTAATGAAAATGCAATGTCGGTTGCCATAGGAATTCCCCAGCCTTCCATGCCGGGCTTACCCTTCATCACAAAGAAAAATAAAAGTGCAGGTACCAACATACCGCCAATTGCACCCGCTATAGGAAATGCTGCTTTGCGCATGGTAGATAGTTCACCGAGCATTATCTCTCGTTTAATCTCTAGACCTATTAAGAAAAAGAAAACGGCCATTAAACCATCATTAACCCAAAGGAGTAAACTTTTCTTAAGTTCAAAATTGCCAAAAGAAAAACCAAAGGGAGTTTGCCAAATTGAGTTAAATTGCTCATTTAATGGAGTATTGGCTATAACTAAGGCAACTATGGCACTTATAAACAACAAAATGCCTCCAAAACTTGGCGATCTATAAATTTTTTGAATAGATATTTTTAAACTCATATTAATTGATGTACAATTTGGTTAAAATAAATGTTACAACTATACCTACCAACAATGTAAGCGGCAAACCTACTTTTATAAAATCAGAAAAGCGATATTGACCAGGGCCATAAATAAGTACATTGGTTTGGTAGCCAATTGGGGTGGCAAAACTTGCATTAGCACCAAACATAACGGCTGCAAGCAACGGTAATGAGTTAATGCTTAATGCAGCAGCCAACGAAATGGCAATAGGAGCTAATAAAATAGCGGTTGCATTGTTTGATACTATGCTGCTTAACAAAGTGGTAATTAAAAATACAGAAGCTATAACTACAAAAACAGGTGCATCTTTTAACATGTAAAATAAATTGTCTCCAATGAATTGACTAGCTCCTGTGTTTTCTAAAGCTATGCCCAAAGGTATTAAACCGGCAAGCAAAAATATGATTCGCCACTCAACACTTTTGTAGGCATTTTCTATAGTAATACATTTGGTAACTACTAAAACTAGCATGCCTGCTAAAGCATTAATTAATATAGGGAATACCTTAAAAACTGAAAACAAAATTATGGAGACAATTACGGTAATGGCAATCCATTGTTTATCTTTTTTATAAGTAGTTTTATTATGCGACTCCGTAATAATAAAATCGTTGTTATAGTTGTTTTGAAAATTGTATTTATTCTCACTTTTTATTTCAAGTAATAGCGAATCTCCATAGTTTACTTGATGGTCTCTAAGTCTTAATTTTCGTATATGTTTACTCCCCCTTAAGCCAAGCGGCAGGGCTCCATACTTTTGATAAAATGGAATTTCTTTAATTTTTTTTCCGATTAATATAGAATTTTTTGGTATGATAACTTCAATAAGACTTGCTTCCTCTTTATTTAAATCTTCATCCGTGATGTCGCTTTTAGAAAAAACTTTAATGCCCGAAATGTTTTCTAAATAAATAAGATTTTCGGTATTGCTTCTTACCAGCAACTCATCTCCTCCATTAATAACTAAGCTAGGTTTAGGAAGCCAAATTTCGCCATCTGCGCGTATTACCTCTATTACAACTATATTTAATTCTGCCAAAAATGCTAAGTCTTTTATTTGATTGCCTATAAGCTTACTACCATCTTTAATAACTATTCTTGTAAAAAAATTGCTAATGTTATAATCTCCAGTAAAATCTCCTTCATTTTTTCGTGAGGCAAGTAGTTTTTTACCAATAACCAAAAAATACAGAATCATTACTATTAAAACGGCCAAGCCAACAATGCTAAACTCAAAAAAACCAAATGCCGTGCCGCTATGAGAAACAGCAATATTACTAACAATTAAGTTGGTAGATGTACCCATTACGGTTGAAGCACCGCCTGCCATTGCAGAAAATGATAGTGGAATTAACAAATAGGTGGGGTTTATTTTTTTAACTTTAGCTATACGTAAAACGATTGGTATAAAGACTATTACAACAGCAGTTGTATTTATAAATGCCGATATAACCGCTGTAAACAACATAATAACAAGTAACACTTGCCAGTATTTTGTGCCCGAAATATTTAGCATTAGTGTACTTATATACTTTACTATTCCGGTATTTGATAGAGCTTGACTAACTATAAATAATGCCAAAATTGTTAACGTTGCAGGATTACTAAAACCAGATATGCCCTGCTCGGGAGTTACAACTCCCCAAACCAATAATACTACCATAACACCAATTGAGGTTACATCAACCGGTAGTTTTTCAGTAACAAATAAAACTAATACTACTGCGATTAATAAAAATATTAATACTATATCTGTGGTCAATCTTCAGGTTTTAGATATTCTTTAATGTTGTATATTAAGTGTTTGTGTTGTTCAATCAATTTTTTTGAAATGTCATACAATTCCTCAAAATCTACGGCCATTTTGTTTAATTCTGGGCTAATATCTTTTAAATTGCGCATTTTATAGTGGTGGTAATTGTTAAAACCATTTATAATATTAGCAATTTCGTTAACACTATTGTCAAATTGCTGCACTTGATTTAACATTTGTTCGTCATTTTCAACTGTATTAAGTATTTCATCAAGTATAATTTCTGATTTTTCAACTAAAACACCTGTGTTTTTTAATTCGAAAATGGGTTCTTCTGCAAGCCGTAACACACTAATATTAAAAAATTTAGCAATTGATAATAAGTTTTCCATTTTAGGTTCGGCAATGCCTTTTTCATAAGATGCAATGTTACCTCTGTTTAAGCCAACTTTTTGTGCGAACTCTTCTTGACTAAGTCCTTGCTTCTTTCTTAAAAATCTGATGTTCTGCGATAGGTTATTCATAAAATGTAATTTATATTACGGTAAAAGTAAATAATATTTGCAAATATGGTAATATTATTTTAATATTGAATTGTAATTGTTAATTATTTAAGCTTTTAAAAAATTTATTATGAAGTACAATCAGTATAATACCCTAATAGAAGCAATTGCTGAACTTAATAAGCAAGGTTACAGAGAAGAATTTTATATAGCAAATAAAAAGGTGATAAAGCAACGCACTAATAAAATGATAGCTATAAATAAATTGGAAGTGGATCAATTTCATAAAGTAGAAGGTATGAGTGACCCCGCTGATGGTGCAATAGTAATTGCATTAACTACATCTTGCGGGTACAAAGGCCTTATTATAGATGGGTATGGGCCCACATCAACCCAAGACTTATCATTACTAACTCAAAAAATTGCATAAATGACAAAACAAATTTTAAAGGGGTATATGATGTTGCACGCTGCAAAAGCCAATGGTAAATTAACCTATAAAGAAGCGCAGGTTATTAAGCAAAGTGCAGGTATTTTAAGTTTGGTAATAGCTTACTTAGTTCAATTGTTTCAAACATCTTATCAAATTGAAACTATAATTAAAAAGTTAAGTCCTCAAATTTTTAATTCTGAAGATTGCAAACAAAAAGCAATTGAGGCAATAAAGGAGGTGTATTGGGCAGATGATGAGTGGTGCACTAGCGAGCAAAGACATTTTTTTGCGACCTTAAGATTTTTTGAAAATAAGAACAACACTGTGTTGCGGCTATAAGATGAAATAGTTTACTTGAGGTTAATTTTTTTTTATAAACCAAATAAGTGCACATTTTCTAAATTTCAATTTAGCAACATTATCTTTACGGGTAAGTCATTAAACCAATAAAGGTTTAATAAAAAATTTAATGAATGAACACTTGGTTAACCATTGATGCAGAATCAGATTTTAGTATTTATAATCTTCCGTTTGGTATATTTTCTACAAGCAGTCTAAGCCCAAGAGTTGGCATAGCAATTGGAGATTATGCGTTAGATCTTTCCAAGCTAAATAGCGCAGGTTTGTTATCAAATGATAAGTTAACCAATGATGTTTTGGTGAACAATTATCTAAATGATTTTATAGCATTGGGTAAGCAAGTTACTGTTCCGATTAGAGAGCGAATACAAAATTTATTGTGTGATGAAAATAATAAAGATGCGGTAAACCATTGTTTGGTAAACTTAAGTGATGTTACCATGCATATGCCAGTGCAGGTAGGAGATTATACAGATTTTTATAGTAGCATAGAGCATGCCACCAATGTGGGCATGATGTTTAGAGATCCTGAAAATGCTTTGTTACCCAATTGGAAACATATTCCTGTAGGTTACCACGGTCGTTCATCTTCTATCGTACCAAGTGGCACCGAAATTCACCGCCCTAAGGGTCAGGTTTTGCCTAAAGGAGAAGACAAACCAATTTTTTCTCCGTGTAGGTTGTTAGATTTTGAGCTAGAAATGGCTTTTATTGTTGGCAAGTCTACAAAATTGGGAAGTTCAGTTTCAACTGATGAGGCTGCAGATCATATTTTTGGAATGACCTTATTTAATGATTGGAGTGCTAGAGATATTCAAAAGTGGGAGTACGTTCCTTTAGGTCCATTTTTAGGGAAAAGTTTTGCTTCAACAACTGCAGCTTGGGTTGTTACGCTAGAAGCTTTGGCGCCATTTAAAGTTGACGGACCAGTTCAAGATCCTCCTGTCCAACCATATTTGGCCTATAGTGGTCAACACAATTACAATATTAATTTAGAAGTTGCAATTTGTCCTGAAGGTGGAACTGACAATGTAGTTTCAAAATCTAACTACAAATACATGTATTGGAATATGGCACAGCAATTAGCACATCATACAGTAAATGGTTGCAATATAAATGTTGGCGATATGATGGCTTCAGGTACTATAAGTGGCAAGGATGAATCGTCTTATGGCTCAATGCTAGAAATTAGTTGGGCAGGTTCAAAATCATTAACTTTAAATGATGGGAGTGAACGTAAGTTTATTAAAGATGGAGATACAGTAAAGCTAAATGGCTACTGCGAAAAAGATGGTATGCGCGTTGGTTTTGGTGAAGCCAGTGGTAAAATATTACCTGCTACTTAACCTTAAATTCAACTTCTCCTAAACCTTCAACTATTGCTTTTACATGTTGGCCGCTAGCTAAATACTTAGCTGCTGTGGCAGAACCTGCCATTATGTAATTGCCCTTATAAATAGGCTGTTCATACTTTACCGCCAATCTTGTTGCATCAACAAACGATAATAAAGGATTTCCTAAAATGTTGGCTGTAGATCCTTCTTCAACAACCTCATTGTCAATTTTCAACTCAATTTTTAGGTCGGCAATATCATTAGGCAGCTCTTTCCAATCTCCAATAATTAATCCTGCAGATGAGCAATTGTCTGCAATCACATCCTCTAGCGAAAATTTAAAATCTTTATATCTCGAGTCAATAATTTCTATGGCCGGTGCAATGGCTTCAATGTATTCGCCTACATCTTCTAGCGCAACTTCAGTAGTAATATCTTGTTTTACCAAAAAGCAAACTTCAGGTTCAGCACGTGGATGTATAAATTTGTTTAAATCAATGCTATCACCATTCTTTATATTCATTGTACTGGTAAGCCTACCCCAAATTAAGTCGTTTACACCCATTTGAATCATTTTGGCCTTGCTAGTGAAACCCATTTTTAAACCAATGAAACTTTCGCCTCTATCTAACCTGCGTGCAATGGAAACTTGCTGAATCTTGTAAGCGTCATCTTCTGAAAAAGTATGATGTTCACTCAACTGTTGTGTTGGTTTGCAATTCATTGCTGCATCATCTACTATTTCGGCTAATTCGTTAAAATTCATATGTTTTTATTTAAAATGTAAGATAGGTTTTTCAGTTTCAACTTTTTAGTGAATTCAACAATTCCACCATTTTTTTTCCGAATAGGTCCCAACTGAACTTTTTGGCTTGTTCTAGCGATTTATTTACCATCTCATTTCGCATACTATCATTAATGCATACGGTATTAAGGTGCTCACTCAACGCTTCAGCATCCATGGCATTAAAATATAAAGCAGCGTTGCCGCCAACTTCTGGTAAACTTGAATTGTCGCTCACTATAATTGGGCAACCGCAAGCCATGGCTTCAAGCACTGATAATCCAAAGCCTTCATAAATTGAGGGGTAAACAAATACCTTTGCTGAGCTCAATAATTTTGGCAAATCTTCTCGTGGTAAATATCCCAATATTTTAATATTATTCTTAAAAGCATGTTTGTTGTAAGCTTCATCAAATGCCTCCGTTTTCCAACCTTTTTGGCCGGCAATTACCAAATCAATATCCAAGTTAAACTTTTCTTTAAACAACTGAAAGGCTTTTAATAGCGTAACCAAATTTTTTCTTGGCTCAATGGTTCCTAAAAATAAAATATAGGGTTTATTTAATTTATGATATTCATTAAAGTCTTTATCTATGGTTGGTTTGAAAATATCATCTTTCCCTAAATGTATAAGATTTACTTTGCCTACCGTATTGGGGAAATACATTTCAATATCATTTTTAGAATTGTTTGAATTGGTGATAATCATATCTGTCCTATTCAAAATCTTTTTCAAAAACATGCCTTGCAATAATTGGCTGTGCCACCTATGGTATTTTTTAAGTGTAATTGGCGTTAAATCATGAATTACTGTTACACGCTTAATGTGCTTAGGTATGTTTAACGGACCAAAATGGGCGGGTTCAATTACAACATCAAAATTTTGTTTTTTAATAAATGTTGGTATTTGAAAAGCCAATCGCCACGGAGTGTATAAAAAAGGCACAGAAACATTGGGTATAGCATGCTGGTGTTGTGCATTAACCTTATCATCAACTTTTAACCTAATAATATGATATTCATTAGCTGTATCGTGTTTTATCAACGCATCAATCATCCACCTTGTAAAAATGTGAATTCCTGCATATTGATTGTCTAAAGGGTCGCCTAATATGGCAATTTTCATAGCTGCGCAAAAGTAAAACTTATTATACTTGTAGGCCTTTGTAAAAGGTGATATATTCTGCTATGCTTTGCTGTAATGTAAATTTTTTAACAGGCTTATCCACCCATTCTTCATTATATGCTTTACCTAATGCGTTACATACACCTTTTGCATTCAATTCTTCTATGGCAATCATTTTACCAGAAACTACTTCTGCCAATGCTCCATTTTGAGAGCTAATTAAAGGAACCCCTAATGCAACAGTTTCTGCAGCTGCAAAACAAAAACCCTCACTGTGTGATGTAATAATTGCGCAATGACTATGGGTAATTTCTTTTAATAACTTGTCAAAAATTAAGCTATGTTTTAAGCTTAACTTGTGTCTTATGTGTAAGCCATCAATCAATTTATTTACTTTTTGAAACATCCTTTTCGGATATTTAGGAATAATTAATTTTAAAGTAACGTTGGTGTGATTATCTGCAAATTGCTTAAATCCCTCAAGTAAAATATCTATCCCTTTTGAAATGCCCAATCTACTAAAATAGGTAACAGAAAAATTCTCAGTAGGCTGATGCTTGTAGTGCTCAAACTCATTATAATTTATACCGTTATAAATGCGTATTACTTTGTTGGAAGGTATGCCAGCCTTTATTAATGCATTTTTGGTATAGTCTGATACTGCAATGTATCTAAAAAATTGAAGGCCTAAAATAAATCTTTCAAAATGATAGTAACCCCATTTAGCAAGGCTAGATGCAAAAGGTAGTTTTTTCCAAAGCTCGCCCCATACTTCATGAAAAGTAATGATTACTTTTTTGCCTTTTAATTTACCACCAATAAATGCAGGTATGGCAGAATTATATGAGGTGGTATGAATAAAGTCGCAGTTTTTTGATTCTCGCATTATTCTAAAAATGGAAAATAGGGTAAACAAGTATCTGTTAAAACAGTTTATGCGAATAATGTTAACCCCTTTGTAATTTTCTTTTTTTGCAACTTGTTTATTGTGCTTGGTAGTAACAACAGTTACATTATTGCCTTGCTGCGCTAGTTGTATGGTTAAATTTTTAAATAGTGTTTCGGCCCCTCCAATATATGGGTGAAAATGATCTAGTACAAAAAGAATATTCATTGGCAAATGCAAACTTTATTCATCTACTTCAGTTTCTTTTATCTCTTGTTGTAAAGCAATTTTCCTTACCAAATCGGTTATAAACACGTTTTGTTTTTTTAGGATAAGGTATAGCCTAAACTGCAAAAAGAAGAGTAGGCCTAAAGCAGCAAAAATTATGGCATGTACGGTTTCTTTTATACCGAGTGCATCAGCAATAAATTCACCAATTAAATCGGGGAAAAGTGCAATGGCTGCCAACCCTAACCAAAATATTGCCCATATTATGGTTTCAAATAAAGTTATTTGTCCTTTTAAAAAAAAACGAATTGTAACAGCTAACAAAATGGCTGATAGTATAGGAACTAAAATTTGATAATATTGAATGGCTAAAATCATCTGTTATCTCTAAAAATAAAGTTATGTATAAGATTTACAGCAGTAATAACTCCTACAAAAAAGTTTTGTCCTTTGGCTTGTGATTGCTCTGTGTAATATACTTTAACAGGTATTTCGGTAGATTTTAAATCTAAATTGTGTGCACGAATAACCATTTCGCTACAAAATTCGAAACCATCAGTGTGTATATCTAAGCGATAAAATGCTTTTTTATTTAAGGCTTTAATACCCGATTGCGAGTCGGTTACCCATTTGCCACAAAAAAGAAATGTGAAAATATTGGCAATCTTATTAAAAACTATTCTAGATTTTGGTATATCGTTTCGAGATAAAAATCTACTTCCAAAAACAATATCTACATCATTGTCTTCTAAAGCTTCCACCAAATTATCTACATCTTTAACGTCATGCTGTCCATCAGCATCAATGGTAATTAGTGCACTAAAATTATTTTTTCGGGCATACATAAAGCCCGTTTGTGTGGCTGCACCTGGCCCGCGATTAATAACATGATTGACTACGGTTGCACCCGCCATTTCAGCTACTTCAGCTGTATTGTCGGTGCTACCATCATTAACTACCAAAACTTTAGGATAACCACTTTCGAGCAGTCGGGTAACTACCGGACTTATTCGAGTTGCTTCATTTAAAGCAGGAATAATTATTAATATTTTATCCTTTGGTATAGGCATAGTTAGCTAACAAATTTACAGAATTTTAAACACAGCTATACTGCCGTTGTTAATTATTGATTTTCCGAACACTTTGCGGCTGCCAGGTATTTTTTTACCATTTACGTTAAAAAACATTTGGCTTGCATCATCCTCAACCACTCTGTCGGTTGTAATTAGTTGAATGCGTGGATTGTTATACAAAAAACCATACAGTTCATTCATTTTTGCAGTCAATGTTTTACCCGGTGTATTGTCTATAGTTCCAGTATTTAAATCTACTACTATATAGCCAATATTGTTTTGCTTTAACTTACTATTTAATGCTAGCTTGTCAGTTGATATACCACGCATTTTGTTAAATAAATCCAATTGGTTATCAATGTAAACTCGCTTATCACTATTGCTAACAAAATAGTTTATGTAGGTACCAATTCTTAAAACACCAGCATTTCTATCTTTATTAATTGCATCAGCACCTCTTTTTATAGCAGGGTTAATAGATTCTAAAACCTTTTCAGCATCTAAACTGCCAGCTGCGTATTGCATAAATATTTTGCTCTGCAAATCGCTGTCAATTGCGGGCAATACGCGCACAGATCTGAAAGTTATGGATGAAACAAGCCAAAAAGTTATAATGGCAAACCCAAATATTTTCACCACCTTATCATTAAGTAAGGAATCGTTTTTTACGGTCAAAAAATACATCATTATAATAGGTGCAGAAGCAATCATTAATAATCCATACCAAGTAATTCCGCTAGCCAACGCCATAAAAAACAGAAAAAATGAAGCCATAAATGCCAAGAAATACTTAATAGGTTTAGGTAAGTTTTTAATTGAATGAAAGTAGAGAGCAATTAATACCACAATGCTAGCTATAATAATGTAGTAGCTGGCAATTTCGTTTTGCTTTGAAAGTAAATCGAGCAAGCCTGTCGCACTTTCTGCTAGTTGTATAAAAATTTTATATACATAGGTATAAATTTCTTTAAAAAAGTCAGTGTCATCTGCAGTTATTTTATCAATATACGACATTGCTAATTCTCGCCTAAATGGCCCTTGGGCCATATATGATGATGCTATGGAAACTACTAAAAACAAAATTAAAAGAGCGGCCTTAACTAGGTTGAGCAAAAGATTTATTCCATTATTTTTTGCTTTTAAAGAAAAAATAATGAGTGGGATTAGTATTAACATTAAAAAACCTAAATCATTCGAAAATAAGTTTACATTGTTACCCATAGCGGCATCATAAGGAAAGCTTATGTATTTTAGAATGCCCTTTTCATAGCCTATGTATCTATTTATTTCTTCATACTTACCTGTGGCAACAAACCCCTTCTTCTTTTTAGCTATGGGAGTAGGGTTGGTGGTGCTTGTTTGATTCGCATTTTTATTGCTAGTTTTTACATTGGATTTGTTGTTTTTCTTTTTAGCCTTGCCTTGTTTTTCTGTTTTTTTCTTTGCAGGAGCTTCATTTTGACTTAACAAAAAACTTTCATTAGAAGCATACCAATTGCTTGGTGGCGCAATTTGTTCACTCAATTTTAAAGGCTTAATCGGTTTTTTACCGTCAAACATTGAGTTTACATCTATTTTTTTGTTTTCTGAAAGGTTTTTAATAATCCAGGGAGATATAGATATAAATGTTACAACAGTAAATACCGAAACATATTTAAGTACATTTCTAAGTTTTAGTTTATCCTTTAAAAATGATATTACCAACAATGCAGCACCAGCTATAAAAGGAATGATAACCAAAAGAGGAGAGTTTATGGTTATACTATCATTGCTAAAGCGGTACAAATCGAATTGAAAAATAACCGCAAAAATTATGAAGAATATGCCAATGAAAGCCCAGCGAGATGCGTATTTATAAAACAAGAAAACTACAAAACCAAAAATGGCGAATAAAGCTGTGTACTTAACACCAAAGGCATATCCGCAAAGCCAGCCCATTAATATCCAAGTGCCCAATTGTTTATCCTCCAATAAGATATTCCCAAGTTTAGATTGGAAAAATTTATCATACAATTTACCCTTTCTAAGTTTTAAAACTTTTTTTACATTGGTATTTTCAACAAGTAGTAATAGTGCTGCAAATAATATAAGCAATGAGCCCAAATCAACCTTAATCTCGTTGGTAGATTGCCATAGAATAATTGGCAACGTAAAAAATAAAGCTGAGGCTATTAGTGCACTATTATGGGAAACAAATTTTTTGGCAATTTGATAAATGAAAAGTATGGATAGTATGCCGGGTAATACCGACAACCCCAAAGCCAAAGGCACACTTTTACCAAAAATAAAACCTAAACTCATTATTATTGACCAGTTATAGGCTTGTCCACCCTGAGCCAATCCATGGTAACCATCAATTAATTTTGGGGTAATCATGTATAAGTTTAGTGCATCAAAACCAAACGGAATAGGGCGCATTATGGCTATAAAGTTGGACGCAATAAAAAATAAAATTGCAAACAGCGATAGTAACCCTAGCAAATTGGTTGGCCTTTCTTTAAAGGGCATTAAAAACAGCGATTTTAAAAACTCAATGTTGCGTTTCCAATTGAATATAATAGGCAAAATTAATATTGGCCCAATTACGTAAAACCACAATAGATTTAGCGTACCTAGCAAAAACATAATTAGCGTAATTAGGGTTATGCCGCTTGCAATAGAAAGCAATGTATGGGTTAGCTTAGATACTTTTAAATTTAAAAAAGGCAGTACTAACTTGCCTATTGAAAAGGCAGATAATGTAAACAGAAACAGTACCAAATTAAGGCCCAAAAGTTTAACGAGATAGCTCATTGCGCCTCCCATAGCACCATCTTCTAACGCACCTACTTTATTGCCGTAAAAAGTAAAGCACAAAAAAGAAGTAATAAGGAAAAGTAAATATACTTGCCAACCTTTAACGTTTTTAAGAACAATGGTTCCTTTGCGTAAATTATCGAGCCATTTTTTGGAATTACCCACCACAAATGCTCCCGCAACAAAAATTAGCAACGTTATGGCAATTAACCAACCAGTAGCTGATGAAAATGAGTTTTTGTAAACCTCATTATGAGCTAAATAGTCTAGTACTAAAAAAAGTATCCAGCAAAAACTGAATACCCTAAGAAACCAAGCATTGATTCCTATTAATATTGCTTTCAAAGGTGTATGTTTAAAATCCATCAAATCCGCCGGTCGCCACACCAGCTATCATCATAACTACATAGATTAATTCTCCTATCAATCTAAGAATTCCCACAATCAACCCAATTATGGCACAAATTCTACCAGCAGATAAGTTTTTAAAACTTTTTTCGCTGTAGTTTGCTGGATTGAGCTCATAGAGTTCATTGTCTTTGCTGTATTTGGATAAAGCAATAGCAGCACAAATAACACTTAAAAGGCCACAAAAACACATACCAACTAAGGAAACTATCCCTAAAACCAATACGGTTGTTGCGTTTGGCAAGTCTGGCTTCCAACCAGGGTAATTACCTCCATAATTAGCGCCACCGTTACCATAACCATTGCCACCATTATTTTGGCCGGCCATATTTCCTTGCCCTCCGTCATTTCCTAGATTGCCTGAACCAGATTGACCACCAGAATTGTTAGGTTTTTCTGGATTCTGTTGATTCTCATCTTCAAACGAATAATGTTCTATACTCATAACTTTGCCAAAATTTGAATATAAATTTATGTTTTAAATAGCACAAATGGAATTATTAAGTTAACAATTGCTAATACTATGCTAGAGATACTTTTGGAAAGGGGACTAACAAAAATGTTTGCAAAGGGTGCGTTTAAGAACCAAGCGGGTTAAAAATGCTATAGTTCAGTCAGCCAACAAGCAAATACTTAGTTTGCCGAAACGTTATAATTATTTTTTTTCGTGCTTCTTAGGTGGATATGTTATAAAGTTTTATAATTGTTTGTTTATGATACTTTGTTATTTTGCGTACATTGTAAACCTAAACTAAATAAACTATGAATTTACTATTAACACTAATTAATGAGGGTGGTGGAATTGCAGGAATAATATTTTCTGTTTTTTATCTAGCCTTAATTGTACTTATTATTGCCGGAATGTGGAAAATATTCGTTAAAGCAGGGCATCCTGGTTGGGCGGCTATCGTTCCTATTTATAACCTTTACATTTTGACTCAAATAGCTGGCAGACCAGCTTGGTGGATTGTTTTGATGTTGATACCATTAGTAAATATTGTAATTGCAATATTGATATGGATGGATGTAGCCAAAGGATTTGGTAAAGAATCTATTTATGGAATAGGCTTAGCACTTTTAGGCTTTATTTTCATACCAATGTTAGGCTTTGGAGATGCTCAATTTCAAGGTCCAGCTGGGCCTGAAGGACAAATTATGAATAATGATGCTGGTCAAGTTACTGAATAGCAACAAAAATTAAATACTAAACAAAAAAAGAGGCTTGAATTTTCAAGCCTCTTTTTTATGTCTTATAGTTTTTTGAAGTAACTAGTCTTTTTCTATCGCCAATTGACCTCTGTAATGTCCACACTCAGGACAAACATGGTGTGACAACTTAGGAGAAGCACAATTTGGGCAAGCAGCTACATTAGGCACCTTGGCCTTGTAATGTGTTCTTCTTTTATTTCTTCTTGATTTAGACGTTTTTCGTTTAGGATGCGCCATAATGGTTTAATTTTCTTTCTTCAAATTTTTTAATGCGTCCCATCTGGGATCAGTTCCACTTGTTTTTTCGCTTTTTGCATTTAATATTTCAATCACTTTTGGGTTACAAGCATAAATGCCTTTTTCATTAACCGGGTGTGCTTTTTTAATTGGTATAGAGAGATTTATAAATTCATAAATCAATTGCGCTACGTTAATTGATATTTCTGCAGGATTCAAGTAAATTATATCTTCACTTCTATCAATATCTGCTGATGGTTCGCCAAATTTTACAAAAACTTCATAGCTACCTCCAATTGGGTAGTTAAAAGCCTCTAAACAACGATCGCAATCAATGGATATAGTGCCTCCAATATCAAAAAGTAGCACAATCATTGAGTTTCTTTTATCAAAAGATAAATCAACCTCTAAATCACAGTCTTTAAAAGCATTGTGCTCAAAATTTGCAAAGAACTTATTGTCAATGGTGTATTGGAAATGGTGAGTGCCAATTTTCAATCCCGAAAAAGTAATCTCGTATAATTTTTTCCAATCCATTTTAACAAACGGAGTGCAAAAATAAGGTTATTTCCATTAATTATTGGATTATGCGGTAGGTTCTTTTTTTGTGGTAGCCGGTTTGTTTGCTATTGGCTCAAAGCTTCCATTGGCAACTCTCCTTTTCCAAATTTCAATTGCTGTAAAAAGTGCAGTTCTAAATGAACGCTCGTTGGCAATGTTTTTGCCTGCAATATCATACGCTACACCATGGTCGGGTGAGGTGCGCACAACTGGCAAACCAGCTGTAAAATTAACCCCTTCACCAAATGATAGGGTTTTAAATGGTATTAAACCTTGGTCGTGGTAGCTAGCCAAAACACCATCATAGGCTTTGTAATTATTTGAGCCAAAAAAACCATCTGCAGGAAAAGGACCAAAAGCTAAAATTTTCTTATCTCTTGCTTTTTCCAATGCAGGTTTTAAAATTTCTTCATCTTCTTTACCAATAATGCCACCATCTCCAGCATGAGGGTTTAAACCCAATACTGCAATTTTTGGCTGTGGTATGGCAAAATCATTTTTTAGTGAATTGTGTATCAATTGTAGCTTGTGTAAAACAAGCTCTTCAGTAATTTTATCTTTTAAATCGGCCACTGCAACATGGTCTGTTACCAAAGCAACTTTTAAACTTTCGCTAACCATAAACATTAGCGGCTCTTTATCAAAAACTTGGGCTAAGTACTCTGTATGTCCTTTAAGGCTAAAGTTGGTGTTTTGCACACTCTTTTTATCAAAAGGAGCGGTAACCAAAGCATCAATTTTGCGGTCTTTTAAATCGTTTACAGCGGTAAAAAAGGCTTCAACAGCACATTTACCGGCTTCTTCATCTTGTACACCAGGTTCAATTTTTACCTCATGTTGCCAGCAGTTTAATACACTAATATTGTTGTGTTTTGCCGTTTCAGCTTTAGTTATTGTCTCATATCTAAATTTGCTATCAGTTAAATTTTTGTAAAACGAAAGCACTTTTGATGATCCATAAATTACAGGAGTGCAAAAATTCAATATTCTTGCATCACTTAAAGTTTTAATTATTATTTCTGGCCCAATACCATTATAATCACCTAGGCTTATACCAACTTTTGGTAGGCTCATTTGTTAGCATATTTTTTGAAAAAATCATACATTAATCTAACACCAACACCTGTGCCAAATTTACCTCTATAACCATCTTCTTTCATTATGTAAGCTGCGCCTGCAATATCAAAATGCATCCAAGGGTAATCAACAAAATTTTCTAAAAACTTACCCGCAGTTATCATACCTGCGTATGGGCCACCAACATTTTTAATATCAGCAATCTCCGATTTTATCATCTGTCCATAATCATCCCACATAGGAAATTCGATCATTCGCTCGTGCACATCAAAGCTACTATCAACAACTTGTTGCTTAACCTTGTTTTGTATGCCCACTTCCATAACTGCCATGGCAAATGGGCCAACAGCTCTTGCTGCAGCACCAGTTAAAGTGGCAAAATCAAAAACAAATTCGGGGTTATATTTTTGGGCAAAACTCAAAGCATCTGCTAAAAGCATTCTGCCTTCTGCATCTGTATTTAATACTTCAACATTTAATCCGTTGTGCATTTTTACAATGTCGCCAGGTACGTAGGCATTTTGCCCAGGTCTATTATCTGTTGAAGGTATTAAACCAATAACATGCAGTGGCAGTTTGTTACTTGCAATGGCTTCAAAAGTACCAATTACACAAGCTGCACCAGCCATATCGCACTTCATCATATCCATACTATTGGCAGTTGGCTTTAAACTTAATCCACCAGTATCATATACCACACCTTTACCTACCAACACAATTGGTTTTTTGTTTTTGGCATTTTTGGGTTTCCACTCCATTATACTAAATGTAGGTGGAGTTGGGCTACCAAAATTTACGGCCAATAAACCGCCCATTTTTAAGCTTTCAATTTTCTTTTTATCGTATACTTCAACTTTAAAACCTGCTTTTTTTCCTATTCGCTTAATTTCTTGAGATAGCTTTACCGAGTCTAAAAAACTTAAAGGTTCATTTACCAAATCTCTCGTAGTGTAAACACTATCTAATAAGTTATTTAGTTCATCTACTTTGGCTTTTGTTAAACTGTTTGGGCTAACCTTAACCGTTTTTAGTGGTGCTTTTAAATCTTTTCTTTTTGCTGCATACTTTCCAAAACGATAATTACTAAGCGCAACACCCTCTGCAACAAACATTATCGCATTTTCGTTTTTCGATAAGTTTTCAAGATATACGCTTGCAAACTTGGTTCGTTTGGCAAAACCATAAACTTGGTGTCCTAATTTTCTTAAACCTTCATTTTCTTTAGCAGCATCTTTATTATCCACCACTAGTAATATTAAGTAGCCACTTTTATGGCTTAACTGAATGAACTTTAAATCATTTTTAATTTGACTTTTTACAAAGTCTTTCTCAGCCTTTGATAGGCCTAATGAGCTTAAAGAAGTGGTTTTGTTTATTAATACAGTAACAATATCATTATCTGATTTTGATTTTGATCTTTTTATTAAAATATTCATTGTTAAGGGTTTTATTAAACAGCAAATTGCTGGCAAGTTGGAGTAAAAATTGAAGGTGCAAAGGTAGGCATACCATTTTTAGTTTGAATAAGACTTTTAATAAAAACCAAAAAATTGCGTGAGCTGTAGGTTAATAAGTGCCTGTTGCAATACATATTTCTTACATTATATGGGGTAAATTTGTTGCAAATGTTATACAAGAAAAAATCGTTAGGTCAGCACTTTTTACATAATAATGAAGTTTGCGCTAAAATTGCCAAAACATTAGCTAAAGTAAATGTTGAAAGTTTAATAGAGGTTGGGCCTGGCGGTGGAGCCCTAACAAGTCACTTGTATAATATGTATGGCGGTAAATTAAATTTAGTTGAATTGGATACTAGATTTTTTGAAGAGTTGGTTGAAAAATACCCGCAGATTAAACAACAAATTTTTAATCAAAACTTTTTAAAATTTGATTTAAGCACTTTTCAAAATCCACTAAGCATTATAGGCAATTTCCCGTACAACATATCCAGTCAAATAGTATTTAAGGTTTTAGATAATTATCATATTGTAGAAAATATGGTAGGTATGTTTCAAAAAGAAATGGCTGTTAGAATTGTAGCGCCATATAACAATAAGCAATATGGTGTAATAAGCGTGTTAACTCAGGCTTTCTATGATGCAGAGCTTCTTTTTGATATTGCGCCAAGCAACTTTACACCTCCTCCAAAAGTAGACTCTAGCATTTTAAAATTAACTAGAAAGGAAGAGGTAGGTATAGATAGAAAAATGTTTTTTAAAGTAGTTAAGTTGGCCTTTAGTTCGCGTAGAAAAATGATGCGAAACAATTTTAGCTCACTTGCAAATAAGGAAGATTTACAATTACCAATTTTTAACAAGCGAGCCGAGCAATTACAAGTAAAAGATTTTAAAGAATTAACAAGCTATTTTATAAATTTAGCTGTAGAATGAGAAAAGTACTAATCACCTATTATGTTCACCCTTTGTTAAAAGGAGGATTAATAGATTTGGGCTTTACCCTAGTTGAAAAGCCCGAAATTACCTACGCCCAATTAATTGGCTGTATTAAAGAGTATGAAGGCATAATAGTACATACAAAAATACCCATTGATCAATCAGTTATTAATGCGGCAACTTCACTTAAATTTATTGGAAGGGTAGGTTCAGGAATGGAACATATTGATGTTGAATTTGCACATAAAAATGGCATTGTATGCCTGAGTTCACCTGAAGGAAATAAAAATGCGGTTGCCGAACACGCTATGGGTTTATTACTTTCATTAATGAATAATATAAATGTGGCTTCCGAGCAAGTAAAAAAAGGTGTTTGGCTACGTGAAGAAAATAGAGGGATAGAATTAGAAGGTAAAACAATTGCTGTAATAGGTTATGGTAATACGGGAGCTAGTTTTGCTAAAAAGCTAAAAGGTTTTGATGTAGAAGTATTGGGCTACGATAAATATGCAACTGTAAATGATAATGACAATGTTCGTTCATCTAACATGAGTAATATTTATGAGCAAGCTGATATTGTTAGTTTGCATATACCTAATAGCAAAGAAAATTTTCATTTTGCTAATAGCGAATTTTTCAATTCATTTAAAAAACCCATAGTTTTTATAAACTGCTCAAGAGGTAAAAATGTAAATACAGGCCATTTACTAAATGCTATTAAACAAAATAAAGTGATTGCCGCAGGATTGGATGTGTTGGAAAACGAGCAATTAGATACATATAATAATGAAGAGTTAGCAATTTTTAATGAACTAACACAACTGCCAAATGTAATTGTTACCCCTCACGTTGCTGGTTGGAGTGCTCAAAGTAAAGTTAAATTGGCAAATGTGCTGTTACAAAAAATAAAGGCTTTTTATAAGCCTAAGTAATTTCACATTTGTTAACTATTGTCAATTGTCTGTCATAAAAGACTAAAACACCTTCAAAAACACCTAGTTATAAGGAAAAAATAAATACTTTAGAATTGGAAAGTAATTTTCTATATTTGTCAGCCTTGATATAAACATAAGATTAAGTTAAAAAGTCTTAAGAATAATTAAAATTCATTTATGAGAAAACTGATTACATTATTCATTCTGTTCGTTAGTGCACTTACATTTGGTTTTTCGCAATCCGCGGAAATTCAGGGTAAGGTTACTGATAAAGATACAGAAGAAGGAATTCCATTTGCCAATGTTGTAGTAGAAAGAAATGGCGCATTTGTTACAGGTGCCACTACCGATTTTGATGGGTTCTACTCAATTAAGCCTATAACGCCAGGTAGTTATGATGTTAAAGTGTCTTTTGTTGGTTACCAGCCAAAATCTACCAATGGGGTAGTTGTTAATGATGGTAAAATAACATTTTTAGATATGGCTATTGGTTCATCAGCCGAATTGCTAAATGTGGTAGAAATTGTAGAATATAAGGTTCCTTTATTAAAGGAAGATGAAACATCAACAGGTAGCACAGTTACTAAAGAAGATATTGAAAACTTACCTACAAGAAACGTAAACTCAATTGCATCAACAACAGCCGGTGTTTATCAAGGTGATGAAGGTGGTGGATTGAGCATTAGAGGTTCTAGAGGTGATGCTGTTGATTACTATATAGATGGTGTAAAGGTTAGAGGTTCTTCTTCTTTGCCAAGCACGGCAATTGAGCAACTAACAGTAATTTCTGGTGGTGTGCCAGCTAAGTATGGTGATGCTACTGGGGGCATTATTAGTATAACAACCAGAGGTCCATCTCGTAAAATTGGTGGTGGTTTGGAGTTTGTTACATCAGAGTTTTTAGATCCTTATGGTTATACTTTGGCCAGTTTTAATGTGTCAGGTCCAATTTTAAAAATAAATAAAGGTGATATAGAAAAAGAAAGAACAGTTTTGGGTTACTTTTTAGCTGGAGAGTATTTGAGACAAGAAGATTCAGATCCATCATCAATAGGATATTGGAAAGTTAGAGATGATGTTAGAAAAGCATTAACTGATGACCCATTGAGAGTTTCAGAAGTAGGTGTAGGTTTTGAAAAAAATGCAGACTTTATCAGCTATGATGATATGGAGCAAATAGATGCAAAGGAAAATGCATTGTCTGAAAGTTACAGAGCCGTAGGTAGATTGGATTTGAGATTGAGTGACAATGTGAATGTTTCATTTGGTTCTACATTTGATTATGGAGATCGCTCGCAATATATACGTAGCTATTCATTGTTAAACCCACAAGGAAACAGCAGAAGAGTTGATGAAACTTACAGAGTGTATGGTAGATTTACACAAAGATTTGGCAATAGATATGCTGATGAAGAGGAAAGTAGTAAAGCTTCAGCTTTTCAAAATGCTTATTACGCAATACAGTTAGATTATACTAAAAATAAATTAAGGGTTGAAAATAATGAGCTTGGAGATAAAATATTTGACTATGGTTGGGTGGGTACATTTAACAACTTTAGCAGGCCTTTTTATACCAGAGATGAAGATAATAACAGACAAGTGTTTGTTGGAAATTTAGATACATTGGTAACTTTTGATCCAGGTGATTTATCTAAACATCCTAATCCAGAGTTTGCTAAGTTAACACAACAATACTTTGATTTAGCTGGCGATAACTTTTTACTTACACAAAATATCAATGCAGTTGAGTTGTTTGGTGGGTTGGTAAATGGTACTCGTTTGCAGTCTTCTCAAAGAGTGTATGAAATGTGGTTTATACCAGGTCGTAAGGTAGATCAATTTGGTTATGCAGATAATGATCAATATAGATTGTCTGCCAACGCATCTGTTGATATTAAAAAGCCAGGTTCAGCAGATAGAAACAAGCATGCAATAGAACTTGGTTTTGAGTATGAGCAAAGAATTGATAGACAGTGGATTGTAAATCCTATTGGATTATGGCCGCACATGCGTCAGTTGGCAAACGATCACTTACAAGATTTAGACTTAGACAATCCTATTTATAGATATGATCAATATGGAGTGTTTTTAGATACGGTTAATTACAATTTTAATTATGATGAAGACTTGCACAAACGTTTTGACAAATCGTTGAGAGAAAAATTAGGTTTATCTCAAACAAGTACTCAAAACATAAATATTGATGGTTTGGATAGAAACATTTTCTCTTTAGATATGTTTTCAGCTGATGAATTATTAAATAATGGTAGAGGTACAAGTTTTGTAGGTTATTATGGTTATGACTATAAGGGTAATAAACTAACCGATCAGCCAACTTTCAATAGCTTTTTTCAAGAGCAAGATGAAAACGGTGATTTTACCAGAAATATTGGTGCATTTAGACCTATATATACTGCTGGTTACATCCAAGATAAATTTGCCTTTAAAGATATTCTTTTCAATATCGGTTTAAGGGTTGATAGATATGATGCCAACCAGAAAGTGTTAAAAGATCAATACTCGTTATATGCAATACGTTCAGTTGCTGAGGTTGACGGTAGCTTAAACCAAAGTTTGGGCAGACACCCAGAAACAGTGGGTGATGATTTTGCGGTTTATGTAGACAATGTTGAAAACCCTAATGATATAGTAGGATATAGAGTTGATGATAATTGGTACAATGCTAGTGGCCAATTAGTTGATGACCCTAATGTTATTGCTGCTTCAACTGCAAATGGTAAAATTCAGCCTTATTTGTTAGATCCTGAGGATGATATTTCAGAGGCAACTTTCGATCCTGACAAATCTTTTGAAGATTACGATCCACAAATTACTTTAATGCCAAGGGTTTCTTTCTCTTTTCCAGTTGTTGAGGGAGATGAAGGAACAAGAGCTATGTTTTTTGCAAACTATTCAGTTTTAACGCAACGCCCACAATCACGTGCATTTGCAACACCTGAGTCATACTTGTTTTTTAACGAGCAAGGGGTAACATTCAATAACCCTAATTTAAGATCTGAAAGAACAATTGAATATCAATTGGGTTTCAAACAAAAACTAAATAGATCTTCAGCAGTAACGTTGGCAGTTTTTTATAGAGAGTTAAAAGATAACATTCAAATTACCAATATTCCATTTGCTTGGCCAAACAACAGTTACCTAACATTTGGTAATGAAGATTTTGGTACGGTAAAAGGATTTGAATTTTCTTATGATTTAAGAAGAACTCAAAATATTCAATTAAAAGCTAGTTATACTCTGCAGTTTGCAGAAGGTACAGGTTCAGGTACAACTTCTCAAGCAAATCTTGCATCAGCAGGACAAGCCAACTTAAAAACCATTATTCCACTTAATATTGACTCACGTCATCAATTTAGTGCTCAAGTAGATTATCGCTTTGGTAGTGGTAGAGATTATAATGGTCCTAAATTATTTGGTGGAAAAGATTTCTTTTCTAACTCAGGTATCAACTTAACCTTAAACGCTCGTTCTGGTGAGCCATACACACGTCAAGCACAAGCTACAGCAACTCAGTTAGCTGGTGCGGCAGGTCGTTCAAACGTTGTTGGTTCTGTAAACGGATCAAGATTGCCTTGGCACTTTAGAGCCGATACAAGAATTGATAAAGAGTTGGCTATTAGGTTTGGAGGAAAAAAAGAGGGTAAGAAAGAAAAGGAATTAGGATTAAATATTTATTTAAATATTCAAAACATATTAGATAATAGAAATATTCTTAGCGTTTATCGTTTCACAGGAAATCCTGATGATGATGGTTATTTATCTGCTCCTGAGTTTCAAGAGTCAATTGCAGATAGAAACTGTGAGGAATGTTTCAGAGATTTATATGAAATAAGCGTAAACAATCCAAATTTATACAGCTCACCAAGAACTGTAAGATTAGGAACAGTAATTAGATTTTAAACAAAAAACAAAAGCACATTATGAATAAAAAGTTATTCATCACGACTGTACTTATTGTAGTAACCAGTTTTACCCTTTTTGCCAAGGAAAATGAAGGATTACCACCAAGTGGAAAAACATTGCAAAATAAAAATGCAACCAAATCTACAGGAGGTTATAGGGGCTTAGCCGCACCTTGTGAAGGTTCAACATTTCAAGCACAAATGGATATAAATAATGTTAGAACTACTATTAACTCTAATGGAGATTTATGGTGGAACCTTTCAGATGCACGTTATGAAGTGCCAAAATTTGATCCACCTCAGCCAGCACAAGCTACGCACTCAATATTTGCCGGAGCAATTTGGATTGGTGGTATAGATGAGGCAGGTCAGTTAAGAGTGGCAGGGCAAACCTACCGCCAAACTGGTAACGATTTTTGGGCAGGCCCATTAAGTTCTGATGGCTCAGTTGAAAAAGAGCAATGTGATGCTTTTGATAACATTTGGAAAGTTAACAGAGATGCAACTAAAGATGCTAGCGGTAACACAATTGATGCTGGTATAGATGCAATTAGAAAATTGCCAACATCTTCTTTTCCAGTAGGAATAGCAGACGTTCCTGCCTCAGTGCTTAATTGGCCAGGTAGAAACAATCCTTACAACGAAAGTGTTATTACATATGCTTTAAATCAGAATTTAGCACCTTTTGTTGATAGAGATAATGATGGAGTTTATGACCCGGTTGAAGATGGAGATTATCCTGCATTAGATTTAGGGGGTAATTTTACGGAGAAGGTAGTGCCAGATCAAATGTTATGGTGGGTGTATAATGATAAAGGCGATATACATACCGAAACAGGCAGTGAAGCTATTGGTTTGCAATTAAGAACAACAGCTTTTGCTTTTAGAACCAGTGATGATATTAATAACATGACGTTTTATAACTATGATATCGATTATTTTGGTACTAGAGATTTATTAACCACGTACTTTGGTGTATGGGTTGATCCTGATTTAGGTTGTTTTGATAATGATTTTGTAGGTTGTGATACAACAAGGGCATTAGGTATTTGTTACAATGGTACTCCAACTGACGGTCCGGCTTGTAGGCCAGGTGGTTATGGTGGTGCTGATGAAATACCTATGGTTGGCGTTGATTTTTTTAGAGGTCCTAAAGATGAGTTTGGCAATGAACTAGGCCAGTCAGCCTTTATTTATTACAACAACGATTTTTCAAACATTGGAAACCCAGAAAATGCGAGTCATTTTTATGGCTACTTATCAGGTAACTGGAAAGATGGTGTTCCAGTAACTTTTGGTGGCAACGGAAGAGGTGGTACTGATCCGTTTCCATATATGTATCCATCAAGTCCTGATGACAATAGTACAAGTGCATGGAGCGAGTGTGATGAACAAAACACACCAGCTGACCGCAGATTTATACACGTTTCGGGTCCTTTTACTTTAAAAGTTGGTGCTACCAACTCAATTACCACTGGAGTAGTATGGGTGCGTCCTGTAGAGTTTTGTGGTTCTTTTGCCCGTATTGGTATAGCTGATGATAAAGCTCAAGCGCTATTTGATAATGGTTTTGCATTGTTTAATCCACCTGAGCCTCCAAACTTATCAGTTAGAGAATTAGACAGAGAAGTAACTTTAGCTTTATGGAATGATAGTTTGTCAAACAACTATTTAGAATCTTTTGAAGCGGTTGATCCATTACAACGCCCAATTATTGAAGCATTAAATGCAGGTGGTGCAAATGTTGATTCTACTTACAACTTTGAGGGGTATAAACTTTATCAAATTAAAAATAGTGATGTTTCAATTACCAATTTTGAAGATCCTGATCAAGCAAAGTTGATTTACCAAGGTGATTTAAAAAATGATATTAATGATATTGTAAACTTTAACAATAGTTTAGTTGTAGGTTCAATTACAGCACCTATACCTGAGTTAAAAGTAGAAGGAAACAATAGTGATATTGTATTTACACATCAAATTACTACTGATGCATTTACTGGTGAAAGATTGGTAAATCATCAAACATATTATTTTGCTGCAATTGCATATGCGCACAACAATTTTGTGACATATAATCCTGGAGCGCCTTCTGGCACACAAGATAAACCATATGAGCAAAGTAGATTTGCTACAGTAGTATCTGCAATACCGCATATATCTACTGCTGAAAATAACGGTACTATCTTAAATGCAAAGTTTGGAGATGGGCCTCAAATAACTAGAATTGAAGGTCAAGGCTCAGGTTATTTTAATGATTTAGAATTAACAGATGAATCTGTTGCCGAAATTTTGGCAAACGGTTCTATAGACAATCCTGTTTATGTTGGCGGTCAAGGACCAATTAAAGTTAAGGTTTATGATCCGCTTAAATTGCCTAATCATCAATTTGAAGTATGTTTAATTGATGGTCAAATTGTTTCTCCTGAAATTGAAAGAAGAAGTACTTGGAGAATTACCAATTTAACAACGGGAGAATCATGGGATTCAGAAAAAAGAATGACTGCTGATTTTGAGCAGGGCATACCAACTTACTCAATACAAGGTACTGATCAAACGTATGGGTTTACAGTTAATATAACGCAACCTGGTTTACCGTACAATGATATTACTACAATGAATGTCTTAAATTCAGTAAATACGGAAATAGAGGAAATAGAGGTGGAAGATCCTTCATTATTTTGGTACGGTGCTGTGCCTGACCGTTCAGGTGCTACTAACTTAAATTGGATAAGAGGTGGTTCTTACATGGCTCAGGGTACTGAGTTAAATTTATTTGATAACATTTATAACAGTTATCAAGTGCAAGATTCTTCAGTTACTCCTATTGGTGGTAAAGCAGCAGACCCTAACAGTCTTTATGAAAACATTGCCAATGGCTTGTGGGCACCATATGCTATGGTAGCTGCTAGTGGGAGCAATACCGCTAATAACACAACCTTCTTTAATCATGGACCTAGATATGAAGGGGCGCCAACACCAGCAGGATTAGAGGAGGAGTTGAGTAGAATTTTTAGTGTTGATGTTGTGCTTACTCCAGATAAGAGTAAGTGGACTAGGTGCCCAGTTGTTGAAATGACTGAAGAAAACAATATTGCAGTAGGCGGTGTTGACAAATTTAACTTACGTTCAAGTCAATCAATAGATCAAAATGGAAATCCAACAACTGATTTGTTACCTAATGGTTTGTCTTACTTTCCTGGTTATGCGATAAATGTTGAAACTGGAGAAAGGTTGGCAATGATGTTTGGAGAAAGCTCATGGTTAGGTGCTGAGAACGGTGATGACATGATATGGAATCCATCAACTAATTTGTTTACACCAACGGGCACTTATGTTGGTGGTGGTAAACATTGGGTATATGTTTCAGAAACACCATATGATCGTTTCCAATCGGATGTTATTTTACTTAATACTGGTACAGCAGCAGCAATAAGAAACGTGTTTAATAAAGTTGCTTGGGTATCTGCAGCACTTCCTTTTAGAGAGTTAAACTCTTTAGAAGAGGGTTTAGTACCTACTGAAACCAAGTTTAGACTAAGAGTAGCATCACAGTATGCTAAAGGAAAAACCCGCAGTTTAAGAGCAAACATGAATGAAGCAGATCCGTGTTATCAATTTGACTTTAATAATTTGGCAGCAACAACCAACAATTTAGAAGCAGCAAAAAGTGCTTTAGATGATATTGGAGTAGTTCCAAATCCTTATTACGCTTTTTCAGAGTACGAGAAAGATCAATTAGATAATGAGGTTAAAATTATTAACCTTCCTTCAAGGTGTAATGTTAAAATATTTACCTTAAATGGATCATTGGTTAAAACCTTCCGTTTAGATAATCCTACCAACTTAACTGATGGTGATGATAGGGAAAATGCTATTGATTGGGATTTGAAAAATCAAAATGGTGTGCCAATTGCTGGAGGTATGTACATTGTACATATTGAAGCTCCTGGTATTGGAGAACGATCAATTAAATGGTTTGGTGCATTGCGCCCTACTGATTTAGATAATTTCTAAGAGATAAAAAATGAGATTTAACTATATATATATTACAGCAATTCTTATTGCCTTATTAGCAACAACTGTTTGTTTTGGTGGTAATAAAGATCGCATTGGCCAGGCTGGTGCAAGTGAGTTGTTAATTAACCCTTGGGCACGCAGTTCAGGCTTTAACGGTCTTAACACTTCTAGTGTTATTGGCGCTGAGGCTATCCGAATAAACGTAGCAGGTTTGGCAAAAGGCGATCAACAAACTGAATTTTTGTTTGCCCGTTCAATTTATTTAGAGGGTTCAGAAATAGGTTTAAACGCTGCAGGCTTTTCGCAAAAAGTGGGTGCAGGTACTTTTGGTGTGTCATTAATGTCGGTAAGTTTAGGTGAAATTGAAGTTAGAACAGTTGCGCAACCAGAGGGTACAGGAACTGTATACCGACCGCAATTTTTTAATATGGGTTTGTCTTACAGCCAAGCGTTTACCAACAGTATTAATGGTGGTTTAACGCTAAGAGTTATCAATGAAAAAATTGATAATTTAAGTGCAACGGGTTTGGCAATTGATGCTGGTATACAATATGTAACTGGCGAAAGAGACCATGTGCATTTTGGTATTACGCTGCGTAATGTTGGTACACCAATGAGATTTTCAGGTGATGGTTTAACCTTTAAAGGAGAATCTCCAAATGGTGAATTTGTGCAAACTATACAAGAACGTGCAGAAAAATTTGAATTGCCATCTCATTTAAGCATTGGCTTTGCGTATGACTTTTATTTAGACATCAATGAAGAAATGGCATCACGCCATAGATTAACGGCATTAGCCAATTTTACATCTCACTCATTCTCTAACGATCAAATTGGTGGTGGTTTGGAGTATGCTTTTAGAGAAAGATTTATGTTTAGAATGGGCTACAACTATGAACAAGGTATAACAGATGAAGCAGAACGTAGCACTGTTCATACAGGATTAGCAGGTGGTTTTACATTTGAAGTACCTGTAAAGGCTGATGGTCCTAAAATAGGAATTGACTATTCTTACAGACCTTCTTTTGAGTTTAATGGAACTCATACCATGGGTGTTAGGGTTACCTTGTAAAGAATAAAAAATTAAGTATTTGAAGGAAACGTTTCTTAATTGATTCGTTTCCTTTTTGTTAATATTAAACTCACCATTATGTCGCAAAAAATATATTTAAGTAAGCAAGGATATGAAAACTTAAAAGCAGAAATACATGACCTTACTACCAGAGGTCGCAAAGAAGCATCAGCAGCTATTGGTGAGGCACGAGATAAAGGAGATTTATCTGAAAATGCAGAGTATGATGCAGCTAAAGATGCCCAAGGTTTATTAGAAGCTAGAATTTCGAAATTGCAAACACAATTTGGCAATGCCGTAATTGTTGATGAGAGTAAGTTAAACAATTCAAAAGTGATTGTGCTTTCTAAAGTGAAAATCAAAAACCTTTCAAACAACAAAGTAGCCGAATATCATATAGTATCAGAAACAGAGGCGGATTTGAAACAGAAGAAAATTTCAAATAGCTCTCCTATAGGAGCTGGCCTAATGGGCAAGGCCGCAGGTGACATTGCAGAAATTACCTTGCCTAATGGAAACAAGCTAAAGTTTGAACTTTTAGAAATTTCTATTTAGTGGCAACCATTTTTACAAAAATTATTAATGGCGAAATTCCCTGTTATAAAATTGCTGAAGACGAGAATTTTATAGCATTTTTAGATATTAACCCATTGGTTAAAGGCCATACCTTGGTAGTTCCTAAAAAAGAAATAGATTACCTATTCGATCAAACAAATGATGTTTTAAGCAACATTTTGTTGTTTAGCAAGCCTATTGCCAAAGCAATTGAAAAAGTAGTGCCTTGCGTTCGTATTGGGGTTACAGTTATTGGTTTAGAAGTACCTCATACGCATATTCACCTTATCCCCATAAACCATGTATCTGATATGGATTTTGCAAAGCCTAAATTAACCTTTGAGGCTAGCGAAATGGAAGGGATTGCTGAGGCGATTAGGGAGAATTTATAGTTGTTATATGCCACAAAGCCTTAACTTAGTTTACGCAAAAGCTAATCATGAAAGGTTCGATTTTTAAAATGCTCTTATTTCTTCTTCTCCTTCTTAGTTTCAGTGAGGAGTTAACTGCACAGAATGAAATGCATCTGCTGTTAAATAAGAATCATGACTTTAAAACAGAAGAATTAACTAGATTCAACATGCATTTTGAAATAGATTTCCAAGAACCAAATGCGAACAAATTGTTTTACTATTTCTATACTTCACTGGGAATGTATGTAACTCAGGATACGCAAGAAGTCTTCAGTATATTCTATTGTTTAGAATTGGATTTTGCAGCTAATACTATTACTGAATATGATGTAGAAGATGGTAAAAAGCTACTTTCATCAAATGTTTCTTTAGATAGTCTAAAGCATGTTTTAAATGATGCGCAAAACTGCAAAGATGAATTGAACACTAAAGCACTGTCAACCGGCAATTACGAAATGGTAATGTCATTTGAAGATGGTAATTGGCCAATTGTTATCACCAATGGAAACGGTGAGTTGAAAGAAATAGAAACATATTATGGTAAGAGATTTGTCACTAAGAATTTAGGTGTAAAGCCTGAAATTCGAGAGGCATATAAAGAATTAAAGGAATTACTTTATTGTGCAAATAGCATGATTATCTCTCCATTTGTATTTGCCAAAAATGCTGGTTTAACAGTTGAGCGACAAGATTGGCCTTATATGAAATGGCGTAAACAAAGCCATTATGATCGAGTGGAGAAAATGAAAAATTAAAGAATTAATTATTCCAATAAGAAAAAATAGTGAATGCAACTTGTCCAAGTGTCTCGTGTGGTCTGCTTAAGCCAACACTTATACGTTATCATAAATTGGTTTGGTGACAACACCAAAGAGGGAATAAAGCCTAAATTAACCTTTGAGGCTAGCGAAATGGAAGGGGTTGCTGAGGCGATTAGGGATGTGTTGTAGTTGTATTCTTGTTTTAAAATCATTTTGAATTTTCTTTGTATTCAATGGTTTCATCAATCATTTTAAGTGTAATCAAACTTTCACTTGATGAACTTCCGTCTTCATTAATTAAGTCTTGAAAGGCGATAAACCGTGATTTATAGTCAGACATTTTAATCTCTAAAAAATCAAGCGTAAGATTTTGACCAGCCAAAGTGACGTTAATTTTCTGCCCAATTAAATTTTTATCTCCTACTTTAATTTGGGTTTTTTCGACCTTACAATTTTTCTTTCCAAATTGTTTTACCATTTCATCTACCATATCGGTAAGTTCGGCCTTAGCATCAATTTCGAAATACATAACAACAAAGTTGTTGCCATTAAGCGTCCAATTTTTAAAGCCAAAATCTTGTGCGTATTCCAAACTATAATTGCTAGGGTATCTAAATGTAATTGATTCATTATCAAATTTCATGTAGTCAGCTAACCTTACAGTAACTGTAGTTGAGTCTAATTTCAATTCTTCCCCTTCAACCAAAATATATTCTTCATTATTTACTTCAACAATAAAGGTTGCCTTGGATATCTGATTATTTGAAGATTGATCTTGAGATAAACAAAAGTTAGTAAGAAGAATTCCGACTATTAGTATAATGCATTTTTTCATAAGTAGTTGTTATTTAGATAATTCGTTCAATCTATTTTTTTCATGCTGTGATAATTTTTCATAACCCTTATTATGTACTTTATCGAGCAAGTCATCAAGCTCTTCCTGTTCCGATATTCTTTTATCATGATATTTGTCATCAATTGTCATTGTTGCTTTTGCTTGAGAAAATGAATGGTTAATAATTAATATATGGGGTTTTTTAATAATTAAAATTAGGAAAGCCAATGCAGGTACAAGTGTTAAGGCAATAGGTAAATAGTTTGTTTTTAAAATAGCTGGATTAATAGCAATTGCCAATAACAATCCAGTTATAGCTCCACCCAAATGTGCCTCATGCCCTATATTGTCTTTTTTTGCGGTAATGCCATAAATGGTATAAAGTATATATGCAATGGCGTATATCCAAGCAGGAAAAAATATGGGAAGAAGAATTAGTCCAATTTCCATTCCGGGGAAAACGCCTATAGAAGCGAAAATTACCCCACTAACGGCTCCTGATGCGCCAAGTGCAGAATAGTTACCATGATTTCTATGAATGTAGAGTGCAAATAAATTGCCTCCTACCAAACTTACAAAATATATTAAAAGATATGATTCAATTCCTAAATGCCCTTCTAAGCCGCTGCCAAAAAGGTAAAGTGATATCATATTAAAAGCGAAATGCTTCCAGTTGCTATGCAAAAAACCAGATGAAATCAATCTGATGTATTTCTTATCAATTAGAATTTCATCAATATTAAATAAATACTTTTGTTGAAACGCAAACTCCTTTAACCCTTTATAGGTTATTAAACCTGTGGCTATAATTAGCACTAGCGTAAGTACTTCTATGTTTTCCATTTATGCTCTTTGCCCTTCAAAAATGATTATTTGTCTGATCATTAATTCATATCATACTTTTTCCACAGCTTAGGAAATTTATTCTCTAACTCATCTTCATCCCATTCTTCTCCTGTAATTTCAGGATTTTCTTGTGCTCCCGTTGGCATATCCTCTCCTGTCTTTTGCTCATATGCCTCATATGACATATAGCTTAATCCCTCCCAGTCTCCGTCATTCGTATTTTTAAATTGAGCAAGTGAGTTCACATCCTTTACAGCATTTTCAAAAATTGTTTTGCCTTGCCCAATTAACCAACCTCTAAAGTCTGAGAAACAATCGTCAGAACAACCTCCATTAATAATATATGCTGCCGCCCAAAAATCCCAGTTGTAAATTTCACCGCTTAATGTGCTAAACCTATTATTGAATTCTAAAATTTGGAGTGCAGTTAATTTTAATAGCTCTTTTTTGAGTTGGGTTTGTTGCTTTTCATAATCTCCCAAACTTTTAGTTTTAGATGTTTCAATAATTGTCCAAAACTCATCAGACTCCATTAATTGCTCAGAGTTTTGAACAGGTTCTTTTGGTATTTTAGCTTGTTCCTTCTTACCGAATAGTTTATCAAATATTCCCATATCACTTTTTTTATTATCGTTTGATGAACAACTGAAAATAGCAATTGCAGAGGTTATTAGCAGTAATTTTTTCATTTCTATAATATAACTAATTGGGTGCGCAATTTATAATATCAAAAAATGAGAATTATGATTTATGGCAGTATGCTGCTTTCTGCAGCCTTACTTATTTTAATAATTCAATGGCCCTTTCTAAAACATAGTCTTTATTGTCTAAAATTGAACGCTCAAAGCTTACAAATTCATCTGGTGGTATGCCAATTCCTCCATAATTAACACCATTAGGGTCTAAGCACTTTTCAAAAGTTAAAGTATACTTCCATCCATTTAACATTTCTCTACCCATTACCGATCCTTGGGTGTTGGCTGTGGTATCACCTAATATTGTTAAATTATCTAAAAGTTTGGCTCCAATGGCAAATCGCTCTCCTGCGCTTATGGTATATCTTCCATTTAGTACAATAACATTGTTTGAGTAGTTGGCGGCTTTATCTGGTACTATATGCCATTTAAATTTATCGTCAAAACCACCTAATATTTTATTTTGAGTAGTGTGCCAAAATGTTTGGCTATCAGCAAATTTGTTCAGTAGGTTTTGAGCATTGTAAACACTTCCTCCATCATTAGTTCTTAAATCGATTATCAATCCTTTGGTATTTGAAAACTTATTAATAATAGATGTATAAATTTCATTAACTACATGCTCTTCTCCTTTAAAATCTGCACAAAAAATATAGCCGATACTATCATTGATGTATGCAGATTTTATTTTATCAGAGTGTACCTCTACACCATTAAGGTAAGTTTCTACCAACTCGCTATTATAGTTTTTGGAATAACCCAAATTATCAATTGAATACATAGTGTTAAATGGAGATAAAAGCCAAACATGCGGGTCACGAAATTCTTGAAGAAGTTGGCTTACTTGTTCAAAATATTCTGTTTCGCTCATATCTTCAGTTATGTTAGCACGATATACCGTACCTAAACTATCCCAACTAACATTTCTCGATTCTATTGAAGCAGAGTATCTTGATATGCTTTCGTGCAAATCATCATAAGCGGCTAACTTGTTGTAATTAAAGTTTTCCTTACTACACCCTAGCACAAGGAAAATCGAAACTAAAATTGATAATTTATATAACATCTAATTGGTAAATTTATATTTCGAACTTTTTCAGGAAATTTTATTGAGTAGTAATTTAACCCCAATTTAAATTGCAGGTTAAATCTTTCGGATAAATTGATATAATATAGTAGGTCGAATTCTATTGATACCCAATCATCAAACTGAAATTTCCATTCGCCATAATTTAAAAGACTAATAGCTCCTCCATTATTAAAATCTTCTAAAAATGACTCGTCATAGGTTAAGGATGATTTTCTATTAATGTATCCAAATACTGGCAAACTAACTTGTGGTAGTAGGAAAGACTTTTTATTTAAGCTTATTTTTCTAGCGTAAGTAATGCTTAAATTGTTTTGAAATTCCCATCCAAAACCATCTAAAAAATCATATTCTCGGTAAAAAAAGTTGCTTTTAATTTCACCTCCAATATAATTATCCTTACTACCACTAAATTGTCTCAATAGTTGATATCTAAAATTGACTTTTGACCAATTTAAAAGCCTAGTATCTACGTTAGACTTTAAGGAGTAGTTGTTGGTAAGAACCGGAAGAATGAATGCAATTTCAAAGTGGTTTATCCATTTGTTTGATAGTTTAAATCCATTTATTCCAACAGGAAGTCCAAAACCCTTATAAGTCAATGGTGATGCTGCAATATCTTTATTTGATATAATATCAACTCCGCCTCCTAACCCAATTGTTAATGGCACGTTTTCAACTTGGCAAAATGCAATCGTTAAATTAAAAAGAACCAAAGAAGCTATTGTTATTATTTTTTTCATTGAGTTTTATTCGTTATTTTTTTCAATTGCAAACTATCAAAGGGTTTCTAAAATGGCTAATAATGTTTCTGGCTTTAGTCGGCTTCTATAGTTTGGATTTACATATTGAAACTGAATTATCCCATCTTTTATAATGTATATTGCTGGAACTGGCAATGAATGATGGTCTTCTCCGCTCCAATCTTCCAAATCAAGTTTGTATTGCTCTTTATATTTGTTAAACAACTCTTCTTCCACTTGCCAATCTAAGCCAAAAGCATTTATAGCTTCTAGTTTCGAATCTGAGTAAACTTGTATTTCACTCTGCGAGCGCTTAGTTGATTCTTGCAATTTTGACGATTGATCTACGGTTATTCCCAACATTTGATATCCTAGCTTTTCTACTTCTGTTTTAATCTCATTTAACTCTGCCAAATGTTTAGTGCAATAACCGCACCAAGCGCCTCTATAAAATATTAAAACTGTCGGTTTTTCTAAAGTTAATTCTGATAATAAAACTTCATTTTTACTGCTGTCTGTAAGGCTAACATCTGGTGCTTGTTCTCCAACTTTTATTGGACATATCTCATACATTACATCTTGCGATTTAGCCATTTGATTGCCTAGTAATGTTACTAATAGAATAAATAATAATCTCATATTTTGATTTGGTTTATTAAGTGGATTGTCAACTACAAAATAGTAATGTAGGTTATATTTTGTTGCCTTCAGGAGAAAACACTCCTATTAGTATTTGTTCCATTATTAGAGCCTTTCTCTCTTTTGTGATTTGAATTGAACCGCTATCAACCATCATATCTAAGTCATCTAAGTCTAACATAAAAGTTTTGATTGTTTTTCTCTGAGCATTTAGCAGCTGATAAAGAGAACTGTTGCTTGATGCTTTTTCTTGAAATTCTCTCCGAAATCTTTCAGCAAAATTTCCCCATTTTCCAGAAGTTGTTTTGCCAATATATAGAATCTTTCCATTTGAATGGTGAATGTATACACCAGATCTGCTCGCGTAGTCACCTAGCTGGTTTTTCTTCCAAGTTGTTCCAGCAGGAGAAGTCACAACAGGAAAACCTTGAAAAATAATATCAGCTTTAATAGGTATTTTAACTTTAATTTCCATAGTACTGGTCTTTTTTTGATGTTCCTAAAATCCCAAACAACCATTCTGTCTATTATTAATTGGGTTGGCCAAAAATAAGGTAGCGAAAGATAGTGAACTTAAGAATAATTGATGGATAAAGAAAACTTACTGTTCCTATACACGTTTAAATTACGTGTATAGAAATTCTATTTTTCTTTACATGAGTTTAGAGTTGAAACTAAACATATCATCCGTGTCTCCTGCACGGGACATCAATTAATCCCTATGAGTGTCTCTTGCAAAGGACACTGAAGGCGGTTCAGTCAGCTAACGTTGCCTTTAACGTTTTTAATAAATTTTCAAGTCGAGCATCATTCAAATCGGCAATTCGATATTCACGACATTTTTTAAATCCGTCCCAAAAAACAACCTCATAGTCATTTAAGTTAATGGTGTCGATTTTAATATATTTTTGGTCATCCCTGAGTCCATGTTCAACCGAACGAGAAATAATTAGATAATACAATGAGGTGCCTAGTCTAAATTCTCGATTTGCACCTTTTTGTTTTAAATGGGAGATAAACTCTTTTACAGGCTTGAGAAGTTGGAACTCGCCATTTTCAAGGAATAACTCAAATATTTTTTCGGTGCTTTCCCAAGATTCTTCAAATCGGTTGGTTATTTCTAAGGTTCAATTATTCATTAATGCTAAAATTTGTAAACAACGATAGTTTTTAAAATATCAATATTTTTCCAATATAAAACAAAAATGACATCATCCTTTTTCCCTACAACCAGCTTTGGTAGTAGAGCTTTATATTAGTGTTCTTTAAGGAGAGACACTGAAGGTGGTTCGATAATCTCCTTAACTATTTTTCTGCTGTGTATATTCCATTTGATAAACGAATGTTTAGTAGATCTTTGTAGCCCCTGCTAGACCAATCATTATCTATTGCTGCTTTTATTGCTTCTTCTATGATGCTTGGTGTTACTATATCAATTTCATTTTTAAATTCCTTAAGTTTTTCATATTCTAGAGTGTTTAAAATCTCCATCTTATCAATATGCTTAAACTTCAGAAAGAATCTCTTATTTGGATCATCCACTAATCCAATGGTTGTAATTAAGTCATGATTATTCGTGTCTTGAGATGATATACGCCAATAATAAGTTTCGTTGTCGACAATTATTTTTCTTATACTTTTCTTTTTTGGTAAGGCCATAAATTTTAAACTTCAGTTTTCGATTGTCTCTTGTTCTAAGGTACGTTATACATCAGCGTATTCTAAGGAGAGATACCGATAGTGATTGATTATTTAATGATTCACTTTGCATACCGCAAAAGTTAGTCGGTCTGATAATAAATAAAGGTGATAGGTCTTATCAGAGTCGGAAATTGTAGAGTTAGACATATTCACTATATCAAGGCTATTTGATTGCATATAGTCATCTAGTTCAATATTTAAATAGTATTTGCCTTCCTTAAATCTCTTATTTGTCAAGATAGCGTTTTCTAAGCTTTGGAAAGCTATTGTGTCGATTTCAAAAATAGTATACTCCATAATTGGCTGAAGAAATCCACTTTCATTTCCAGACTGAATTAATTTCGGACTGACTATTTTATCAAATTGAGCCATTTTATTGACCTCATCAAACAACTTAGAATCCTTTTCGCAACCGATAATTAGTAGGGAGATTAATATGATAATAAGCTGTTTCATTCTAATGCTTTACGGTTAGTGTATGTTTTCGTTTTGTTTTTAGAGCTTAGTCTAAAATAAAACTAAGAAAACAATATGAAATATAGAGATTGTTGTGGTGGCGTTAAATTTACATCACTCCCATGGATTGATTAATTCTTTCCAATTAGGAATTATTTTTTTAATTTGTTCGATTATGTCTTTTCCTGCGAATGCTATTGTATTTTCATGAGTTTTGTAAACTATCCATTCACTATTTATATCAGTATAAAAGGAATCTAAATCAATTGAATCATTATAATTCTCAATGTTAAGTTCGCCTGATTCTTTAACTTCATTATAAAAATATATCGTATTAGGCTCTATTGATTTTAGAAACTCATAAACATTTTCGTAATTAACTGATTGTAAAAAAGCATTGGTATTGAAATAGCATGTGTTTTCAATTAGTTCTCCATGCAACGGAATCCAAAAGTCATTGACATTAATATTCCACTTATTTTTTAATCTTTCTTTTATCATGTTTCTATATGCACCACAACGTTTAGTATATGAAGCGTAGTTTTTTGTGTTGCGCCTGCGGCAAAAAGCTATGATTTTATATACATTGTTGGCAATAGTTTTTAAATTCTTATTTGACCATTTTCGAATTTAAAGCCTTCAAGTCCTATGACATTATTCATCTTATTAATTGAAAAGTAATCTGGACTATTTGATATTAAGTTAGCAATCAAATTCGCAAAAACTACTTTCTCAACACCAATTTCATAATAATTGAATTGCATTAATCCGTCAGTTACCCCTGTTGACATTGGGTCGCCCCAGCCACAGAATACTAAAAATGTTTTTCCGTTATGATTTTCTTCTCTAAGCAATTCCCAAGTAATGTTGTAAACAGTTACATCATCACTGATACCAACCATTTTTTCAGTTACATCAGTTTTGAAAGAAAAATGATATTTTCCAGTTGTTTCACTTTTTTGAAATATTGACATAGGTCCAAAGCCAAAATCATCTCCTATTGCTTTTTCTTCTTCCCACAACTTATAAAAAGTTTTGTTATTTATCAATTGGTTAAATACATGTTCACTAATCAAATAGAAGTCAAGATGAGAATAGTCAATTAACTCCTTAATCCAAAGTGCTCTTATTCTTAGCTCACCGTTTTTCATCATCTCTGGGTCAACGAGAGCATGTCTTTTGTTTGCAGTAAATCCGAGTTTCTCAACGACTTTTTCTGAACTTAGATTATCTCTGTCTATATCAGCTTCAATTCGTTCAACACCTTCATACTTTAATTTCTCAATTATTAATTTTATTGAGTTACTTGCAAATCCGTTACCCCTGTAATTTGTTTGGAAGTATAGCATAGCTAATACTTGCTTTTTTCAAGCTATCCCGGAATTCAAATGCAATAAATCCAACCGGCTTCTTCTTGGAAAATATACCGGTTCGTCTTTGATGAATAATCCAACAATTTCCTACTCCATTTCTTACGTCATTAATCCAATAGTCTATTAGATTTCTATAGTCCTTTTGAGCTTCTTTTGGTACTAAGTAATATCGCTTTATTTCACCATCATTGAACATTTCATAAATAAATGCCCTGTCTCCTTCCAAAACTGGTCGCAGAACAAGATTCTCGGCTTCAAATTTTATGTTCAGTTGATTAAAATTCATATGTGTAATTGAATTATTGCACGCTGGCAGTACTATTTTACTTTTTGACTAAAGTATTACACTTCTAAAGGTGAGAGAAATTCTTCTTTGTCTTTTGACAATTTTGTTATCAATTTTATCAGATTTTCTTGCTGGAATTGAGTGCTTCCATATATATCTACTATCCTCTCTCAATATTACAAGACTTCTTTTTCTTAGTACAACAGGAATTTTTTCATTCGTTTTTTCATTTGTGAACATCATGGTTGCGTCAGACGCTAAAGACAAAGATATTATTGTGTCTTCAAAACAAGGTTCGCAATCAATATGAGGTGAAATGCCTTGACCAGGTAAATATTCATTTACGATAACTTGGTCTGGAATACTTTTAAAATATCCATTTTCTTTAAGCTGAATTGCTATATCATTTGCCCAAATTGGTAAATCGCCAATTTTCATGGACAAATCAATTCTTCTTGCCCTATAATCATATTTATATCCATAGTGTTGCACTCTCCTTTTAAAGTCATTAATCCAAGTCCTTTTATCAATTTCTTGAATAAGTTTTTTTTCTGTAGGTATATCAATATAATTAGGAATATATTTTAATCCACTAATTTTTATAGTGGGGTCATTGCTGACAACAGGTGTGCCAAATAAATCAAAATTCATAATTATTAATTTTTAAGTTCTAAAACATCACAATAGACTTTGAAATTTGGCTTTACCCATTTACAGCTTTCAAGTATATCATTAAAACTGAATGCAATTGCCTTAGGAAAACCAGCATTTGATTTTAAATAATCAAGCCCATTTTTATATTCATTCCACTTCTTGTTTAATATACTGTAATTTGGGTTCTGATGCAAAATTAGCAAGTCTGAATTATTGTCCATACACTGCTGTGTATAAATCCAATTTGTAAATTCCTGAAAATCTGACACATCTAATGTTTTGCTTGCAAAGAGGTATGAGTAATTAACTATGTAAAGCACGTTCCCATAGTCCTCAACCATAAGGTGCAATCCATCAGCAATGAAATTTTTGTCAACGTTAAAAAGTTTGGATGAAAACATTTGATTTGATAACTGGTCTGCAACAACTTTAGCCTTTATTATCATATTGCTACTGATATCAATTCCAATATAATTTGCTCTTGTGCAATTTAGTTTATCAAATTTATTCATAATCAACTCAAAAGCAAATCCAGAGGTGTATGGACCACATCCAACGTCAATAAAGCAAATCTCTTTGTCTTTTGCGATTGTTTTTAGCTTATCTGTCAACTTTAAGTACAGTATGTAACTACTTGTAAAGTGCATTTGAAAGTAATAGTAGCAGTATAGGTTTATTTTATCATTTACTGAAAGTTTTGCATATACTTTGCTAAAATCCGCTCTTCCATTATCCAATATTGTCTTACGGTGTGTATCTTTTATACCTTTTGCTTCATTGGAATAAGGACCTTTAGTGTTAGGATTTTCAATTTTGCCTTCATTTACCATTTGTACTACAAACGGTTTGAACGAGTTGACCAAACTATTTTTTAAATTATCTGATAATTTGAGTAATGTCATTTAGTTTTACTTAATTATTGCCAACAATAGTATATAAAGCATTAATGCTTTATATACAATTTAACGCAAAAACTTTGGAATCTAAGGCGCTCAAAGATATTTGATTATGTTTTTGAACAATTAACCTAGTCGTTTTTAACGGTTAAAAACGGCTAGCTTGTAAGTGCTACTGTACAAGGGTTTACTCTCTAAAAGTGAAGGAAATATTGATTAAAGTAGTTACTTAACTCTCCCCGGATTTGCTTTTATAAACGCACCCCAATCTTTATGACCACCTGCGCTAAGTGGGTTTTTACTTTGGTAATGATGGCATAAAGCAGCTGCCAAAGCATCTGTGGCATCTAAAAATTTAGGACTTTCTTTATACTTTAAAATTTGTTGCAACATAGCTGCTACTTGATGTTTGCTGGCATTGCCATTGCCTGTTACACTTTGTTTTATTTTTTTAGGTGCATACTCAGTAACAGGTAAATCGAAACTTGCTGCTGCGGCAATTGCAACTCCTTGCGCACGGCCTAACTTTAACATGCTTTGCGGGTTTTTGCCGTAAAAAGGGGCTTCTATTGCAAATTCATCAGGTTTATAGCTAGTTATTAAGGCAGAAACTTTTTCGTAGATTTTTTTCAACTTGGCGTAAGCATCAGGTAATTTATTTAATTGCACAGTACCTAAACACACTAAGTTTAATTTATTGCCAATTACCGTAATTACCCCATAACCCATGGCAGTTGTGCCAGGGTCAACACCCATTATTACTTTTTTTTTCAATTCCTCTTTATTACTCATCACTTATTTAACCAAGTTATTTTCTAAATTGCGAGCACAATGCGAGTTAGCCTATCACAACAAAACAAAAACTACCTTAATTGGTTGCTCAAATTAGCCATAACCGCTTTTATTGCTTGGGCTATTTATAAACAACTTTTTGCAGAAGACAATATTGTTGAACACTATCATGAATTAAAAGATAGTTTTTCAAAGCATTGGATATGGCTTTTGGCAATCACCTTTGTTTTAATGTTTGCCAATTGGAGCATTGAAGCATTAAAATGGCAGCAAGTAATAAAAAAGGTAGAGCCTCAAAACTTTTTCAATTCATTAAAGGCAGTTTGCATTGGTGTTGCATTGGGTTGGTTTGTGCCTTATAGAATTGGGGAGTTTGCAGGCCGTGTATTTTTCCTTAAAAAAATAAATAGATACAAAGGGGCAGCGGTTACGGTGGTTGGCAGTTATAGCCAAATTGTTGCAACCGTTGGGGTAGGGTTGTTGGCTTTTATTATTTATAACCATACGTATTTGCCTAACGGCCATTTTATTTATTCGGCATTGGCATTGGTAGCACTTGCAGTATTAATTATTATGTACTTTAAGTTATCAGCAGTAAAAAATGTGCTGTTTAAGATATTCACATTTAAAAAGCTTAAAAATTTAGTCGATTTATGGGATTTGTTCTCATTTAAAGAGCTATTAAAGCTATTGATTTTGTCGGTTTTAAGGTATTGCACCTTTGCTTTACAGTTTTATTTGGTGTTTAATATTTTTGGTATTAGCATGACTTTTTTAGATGGTTTTACCATTATTGGCATGATATTTCTAGTACAATCAATAATACCAGACTTCTTTTTACTTAAAATTGGAATAAGGGGAAGTTTGGCAGTGTTCTTTACGGCTGTGGTAACAAGTAATAAATTAGGTGCCGAAATTGCGCCTTACCTGCTTTGGTTAATTAACTTAATTATACCAGCAATTGCAGGGGCATTATTTGCCTATCGCATTCGTTTTATAAAATAAAAAATGGGAGGAAAGATGAGAACATATGTAACAACAATGGCAGCAGTATTAACCGTTTTGTTTGCAACAGCACAAAACGATTGTGGTATTGAAAACAATAGCTTTAAAGCAGGTGAAAAATTTAGCCTAGAAATAGGTTATAAGTTCGGTTTGTTTAAAGCAAAAGCGGGTATCGCAGATTTTACGATTAAAGATGCCGTTTGGGATAATAAACCTACGTATCATATAACCGGTGAAGGTAAAACCTACCATTCATACGATTGGTTTTACAAAGTGCATGATGTGTATGAATCATATTTAGATAAGGAAACTTTGTTGCCTGTAAAGTTTATTAGAGATGTTAATGAGGGTGGGTATACCATAAATAACGAATACACTTTTGATCATGGCAATGAACTGGTAAACATTGATAAAAATGTTATACAAGGTAAGGATAAGAAAAAGGCGGATACCATGCCTATAAATGCTTGTTCACAAGATATTTTATCGGCCATATATATAGCTCGTACGGTTGATTACTCTGCCATGCAAGTTGGTGATGTAAGAAACGTAAAAGTGTTTTTAGATGGAAAAGAATGGGATATAGGAATTAAGTATTTAGGTAAAGAAACTTTAAAAACTAAAATTGGCAAAGTACGTTGTGTTAAGTTTCAACCAACCTTACTAGAGGGTACAATTTTTGATGCCAATGATGAGATGATTGTTTATGCAAGTGATGATGAAAACAAATTACCTATACTAATTGAAGCCGGCATTGCAGTTGGTAAAATTAGAGCATACATAGTTAGGTATGATAACTTAAAGCACGAGTTTACGGCTAAGGTTTAATTACAACAAAAAACTTATTGAAACTAAAAGACCCGCAAATTTTTTGCTGGTCTTTTAGTTTTTAGTCATTCCATCAAGCCCTTTTATTAACACCATAAAAATTAGAAAGCCTTACCACCAATTGGCGGAAGGCTTTCGTTCTAACGAGTCATTCGATTGTTAGAAGTTTATGCTGATACCAGCTAAAATATTTCTAGTTGCTTGGGGGTAGAGGAAATTTTCTGTAACAACATCATCTCCAAGTTTGTAACTGTATGTATATCCATTCGATACATATTCTACGGAGAATAAATTGTTAAGTTTCAAATTAAATGTAATTTCTTTAAAAAACTTGTTTTTTAGTCGGTAAGATGCTAAAACGTCCGTTACGAAATAAGGGTCTAAGCTCCTATTTTCATTGGTAGTATTATCTAAATACTGCCTGCCAACGTATTTACCTAAAAGAGATAATTCAATATGCTCTTTTGGCGCAAAGTCTAATTTTAAACCCGAAATAACTGAAGGTGAAAATGCAATATTGGTATTGCTAAAATTCTCGACTTCTTCTTCATTACTCACATAATTAAAAATGTATTCTTGATAGTCTTTAATATTATTTCTACTCAATGTAATGTTACCACTTGCTTTCCATTGTTCGTTAATTTTATAAGCACCATCTACTTCTAATCCAACTCTGCTGCTTTGGTCAACGTTTTGCCTGTTAAATTCGCCAACATCATTTATTTTACCATTTAATACCAGCTGGTTCTTATAATCCATTATATAAATGTTGCTACTTAGTTTAAGGCCTTGCTTACTATAATGCCAGCCCAATTCTACATTGTTTAAACGCTCAGCTTTTGGTCGGCTTACGGTAGATGAGTTGGTGTAATCATCACGTGTTGGCTCTCTGTTGGCAACAGCAAATGAGGCGTAAAACTTATTGTAGTTATTATATTGATAGCTACCTCCAATTTTTGGGTTGAAAAAATGATGAACTACATTTTGGATGGCAGCGTTTGCATTTTCATTAAAACCTAAAAAGTTGTATCCTACATTTCTATATTGAAGATCTCCAAATAATACAACTTCATCAGTTAATCTATAGTCAGCTTTAGTAAATATGTTAAAGTCAGTTTTTAACGCATCATTCTCATAGTACCGATCACCTATATTGCTTTTACCTGCATATCTAGCCCATGTAACTTCTCCAAAATGTTCGCCAGCATATTGGTTCCAAGCGGTACCAATTACAAAATTTGTATTGGTAAGCAAGTCAATGTTACTGCTTAATGAAAATCCATAAAAGTCATTGTCTAGCCATCTTCTTCTAATAATATCTGAATTGGCAATGGTGTCTTGTCCAATAATTACATCTTCAATTCCATAATCGGCTAAGTCATCTTCAAACTTAAACTGCTCAAAGTAGCCACTGCCTTTGGTGTAGTGTATTGCTCCGTTTAAATGCACTCCTCCATTTATTTGGTAAGTGGTTATTAATTGGTAATGGTTTTGTTGATATAAATCAATCTCATCTTCATAAGTATAGTAGTTATAACGTCTATCTGATTTAAAAAGATTTATTGAATCTTCAATGGTATTGTACAAGCTGCCTTTGTTGTTATTGTAATGCTCAATAATATCGGCTCGGCTGCCATTTATGCGCGCTTCAGGGCTGCCATTCCAAGCTTGGTTGGTGCGCTCATTACCAGAAAAATTATTGAATTTTACCATGGCTCTATCGCTTATATAACCGGCCGAAAGGTAATATGATTCAAGGTCAACTGATGATCTATCAATGTATCCATCAGAAACTACACGTGATAATCTTCCATCAAAAGTCCAATGCTTGTTAATATATCCTGTGCCGCCAGCAATGGTATTTTTCATGGTACCAAAAGAACCAATTGAATTGGCTATGGTAGCCCATGGTTTTGATTTGCCTTTAGCAGTTTTTATGTTTATCGATCCGCCAAATGCACCACTTCCGTTGGTAGAAGTACCTACACCTCTTTGAATTTGAATGTCTTCAACACTTGAAGCAAAATCGGGCAGATTAACCAAGAATATTCCTTGCGATTCGGAATCGTTATAAGGTATGCCATTTATGGTCATATTAATTCTAGAAAAATCGCTACCCCTTAGTCTTAACCCCGTGTAGCCAACGCCTGCACCTGCATCACTTGTAGTAACAATTGATGGTGTGTGCTCTAACATGGTTGGTAAATCTTGTCCTAAGTTTTTCTTTTCGATATCTTCTTTTTCTACCATAGCATAACTCATAGGAGTTTGGTCAGAAGCTCTAGTAGATTTAAAAGTGAATTCGTTCAAATCGATAACTATTGGTAAAATTTCAATCTCAAGGACCTCACTTTGTGAAGGACTTAAGGATATATTTATTTTTTGATTTTGATTGACAATTAATGGAAACGACTTTTTTGCAAATCCTGCTCTAGTGATTTGCACTTTGTATTGACCAGTTGCCACAGCATTTATAAAGTAGTAACCTGCCACATCAGTCTGTGCTGTATATCTGAAATTACCATCTAGCTCAATAGTAGCAAAAGATACTGGCTCGCCTGTTAAATCATTGGTAAAAGTACCCGAAACATTGTGTTGTGCATACGATAAAAGGGTAACGAAAACAACAAGAATTATTGTAAATAGCTTTTTCACATTCAATTTTTTAATTTTTAGAAATAGCTATAGAGTAGATAAGGCTTTTTCCTACGCAGGCATTACCCTGTTCAGGTCCAAGGGTTTATCTCAGTCTCTCAGCAATTACTTGCAGAGAAACACCCCTAAAGCGACTGTAAATATAGATAAAGAAATATGGTTTATTTAACCATTATTCTTTTGCGAATTCTACTTAACGATTCTGGTTTAACGCCCAGATAACTAGCCAAATGGTATTGCGGAACTCTGTTTACTAAATTGGGATTGCTTTCCATTAAATCTAAATATCGTTGCTCTGGTGAGGAAGACATATATTTCGCAAACTTATCTTGAAATTCAACTAAGTTTTTCTCCGTTTCTAACCGGCACAGTTTCTCGAACCTTGGGAATTTGGCATAAATTTCTTGCTCTTTAGCAAATGGTACTATACTTATTTTACAATCTTCCAGGCAATCTAAACTAAACTTTGAGGGGCCTGTATTTAAAGCTGAAGAAGATGAGAATACAGATTGATTCTCTGTATAAAAATCACTGGTTTTTTCTTCTCCATCAACAATTCTAAACTGTCTTACAATGCCTTCAATTATATAGTAGCAAGCCTTGCAGTGTTGTCCTTCCCTAAGCAAAAAGGCTCCTTTTTTATATTCTTTTATGGTGCTTAAATCTTTTACAGCATCCTTTTCTTCAATGGTAAGTATGATTTTGGAATCTGCAGCGGCTGCATTTTTATTGCCTTTTGTATTCAAAGTAATCGTTTAATTCAAAGTTAAGTGAATTAAACGCATCAATCAAAGTAATACCAATCCCAATTTCAAAATGCATGTTAAAATTGTTTCTTTCTCCCTTTTTCTGCTTCATAAATTTTAACCGTAGCGCTGCTATGCTAAAAATATATTCATTGCCTAAGGAAAAAAGCTTCCAATTTTATTCAAGCACCTTAAAAGTAGAAATGGTATAAATTACAAGGTCATGTCAATTACCACATTTCCAGTTTTTTGTCCTGTTAATACAAATGCATAGGCTTCAGCAATATCTTTTAGCGCATAAGTTCTGTCAATTACAGGTTTATATTTACCCTGAGCAGCTAAACTATTCATGTATTCTAAGCTCTTTTTAGGTTTAAACGGAAATGGAAATCGCACTCTTTTTTTACTGAATTTGGTAAGTGTAGGTAAATATAAGTTTTGTGCATATGGCCCCAATTCAGATGAAATGTAAACAGCTCCATCAGCCATTAGTGGCTTACATTTAGAGAATTGGCTTTTGCCTACCGAATCAAAAACAAAATCATACTTTTCATCATCTTTGGTAAAATCTTCCGTTTCGTAATTGTAAATTTTATCGGCACCCAATGATTTTAATAAGGCTAAGTTTTTGGTGTTTCCAACAGCAGTTACATAGTTTCCATTTGCTTTAAGCATTTGTAATGCTGCACTACCTATTCCACCAGTTGCTCCATTCAACAACACTTTATCACCAGGTTTTAGCTTCAAATTAGTCATAAAGTTTCTTGCGTAATGAGGCCCTTCTGCACTAGCCGCTGCATCAGTAAATGAAACATCATCATTCATCTTTACAATGGCCTTTTTGGTTGATATGGTTAAATATTCAGCTTGTGATTGTAAACCTTCATCATTTAAGCCCCATACTCTATCTCCTATTTTAAAAGAGGTAACATTACTGCCAATGGCTTCTACAATTCCTGCAAAGTCTACACCTAACACAAGGTCTCTAGGCTTAAACAAACCAACAAATGCGCGCATTATGTATGGCTTTCCCGTTAACAATGCACAACCGGTTCTATTAACGGTTGTTGCCATCACTTTAACCAAAACTTCATTGGCTTTGGGTGTTGGTTTTTCAATTTCCTTAACTTCAATAACTTTAGGGGGCCCATATATTATTCGTGTTGCTGCCTTCATTTTCACAAGTTTAAAAATACACTCTATACATTAAATTAGGAAAGATGCCGAATTGGGTTTGATAACCAATGTTCCCTGGTTCTTTCTCATCATAATATTCGTTTATTTTTCCTTTTTTATTGGTTATGTTGTTTAAATCTAAAAACAACTCATGGGTAGCTTTTGGTCTGTTCCACTTATAACTGGCGGCTAAAACAATATAATAAGTGTCTTCAATTGAATTGACATAAGCTTTAGAATAATCGTAGAATTGATTATTATCAGCATCTACATTTAAATTGCCATTGTCATCTCTTAGTAAAGGAATAATTTTTTTACCTCCGCTTAAAAATGCTTTAAAATTGAGCACCAAGGTTTGATTATTCTTTTTACCCAAATTGTTAAACTCTTTACCTGCTAACACATTAATCAAATAGTTGTTATTGAATTGAGTGTTTCTTTCAACGCCATCTAATGCGGTGTATTTAGATTGATATACACTTCCATTCAACATATAATAGTATTTGTTTGAGAAGAATCTTTCCAACGTTAATTCCAAACCATAGTTTTTCCCTTTGCCTTCATTTACTAAATCAACATAAGTAAATTCTAATCCTTCATTAATGGTTGAAAAATAGCTACTATCAGCTGCTACAGGAAGATCAAACAGGTGTTGGTAATACGCCTCTAGCGTAGTTTGAATGCTTTTTCCAAAGCGTTTCTTAACTCCAAATACTCCATGGTGCGCTTTTAACAAACCTAAATCTAAATTAGGCTCAATTAAATTTCCGTTGCTTTGCGGCACTTTAGCATAATAATGATGTACACTTTCCATTGTGCTGTGCAATCCGTAACCTGCATGCATGCTAATTCGGTTATTTAATTTGTAATTGATAGCTAACCTTGGTTCAATGGTATGCTCGTTGTTAAATAAAACATTAAAATTTTGAAGACCGGCAACTATGGTGGCATTTTCATTTATTCTATGTTTCCAGCTTACAAAACTGCTTAATGATCTAATATTTTCATTAAAATCTACCAGGGCTATTCGGGTATTGGTATCTGCTTGCAAGTGGCTTTGTTTAAATTCATAACCATTGTTTTTATATCTTAAGCCAACAACTAGCTTGTTTTTAGTATTGATTTTATTGTGGTAAATCAAAGATGCATTGTAGTTGCTCTTGTTTAGTTTGCTATCAAAATTTTTCTGCTCATTTAGTGTTGAGTCTCGTAAAAACTCGCCATTGCCATCATAAATTGAAAACACCGTTTTCTCAATTACTTCATCTTCATTTCCCTCATTTGAATAGGCTAAAGTGGTTGATAAAAAGCTGTTGTTATTAATTGGTAATGTGTTTTTTATCCCAATATTCATCAAGAAATTTCTTTTATCAAAATCCTCTGAAATATTACTTTTCATGAAATTATTTCCTGGAGTATTCCAAAATTGTGGTGTAACATCTTCTAACAAAAAGTTACTTTTTCCGCCAATGCCAAACATTGAAAATTGACCAAAATTTTTGGTAGGTAAAACGATTTTAAAAGCAGCATCTTGAAAATTAAAAGTTCCATCAACATCCACCAACCCTAAATCGCTAGCCATGGTAACGGTAGAATAACGGTAGTTAACTAAATACGATCCTTTGTAACCCTTTTTAAATGGGCCTTCTGCGGTTACCTCTGTTCCCAACAATCCAATACCAAATGAGGCTTCAAATTTTTCATTATTGCCAGCTCGTAACTTTACATCATATACTCCTGATAAAACATTGCCATACTCGGCTGTAAATGCTCCGGTATAAAAATCGGAGTTGGCTAATAAATTATTATTAAGTGTACTAATAGAGCCACCAACACCACTTTGATCGCCAAAATGATTTGGATTGGTTATGTCAACACCTTCTAAACGCCATTGAACATATTTTGGAGAGTTTCCTCTAACAATAATATCATTTCCTCCGTCTTGTGTATTGGTAACGCCTGCAAAATTTGACATGATGCGAGATGGATCTCCAAAGTTGCCAGCGTATCTAGTAGTTTGCTCAGCAGAAATTGAACGGGCACTTACCAATGCCATTTCGTTAAGGGCATCTCCTTTGTTTTCGGTTGCAGAAATTACTACCTCATTAATTTTGATAACCGATTCGGTTAGCGCTAAATCAAGTATTACCTCTTTGCCAGAGTTTACTACTACGTTTGGTAAAGTTTGACTTTGATAACCAATAAAAGATACTTGAACTGTTACTCTGCCAGAAGGAACACTTTCAAGGCGATAATTGCCGTCAATATCAGAAACCGCTCCAATCAATGGATTGCTTCCTACAACAACTACTTGGGCTCCAATAATGGTTTGGCGACTGTCAATGTCTATAATTTTTCCTCTTACTGTTTGCGAGTAGTTTTGACTGAATGCGAATGGCATTCCAATTAGGAACATCATCATAAAAATGGTGATTTGTTTCATACTATTTTCTTTTACAAGAACAAAAGTATTGGCACCACCTTGCCGATTCATTGACTTAAGTTAAGAAATCATCATAAATGAATTACAATTGATACTGCACACTATATTTACATTAAATGTATGTGCCATGATTTACGAAATTTTAATGTACACCCATCTTATCACCGTTGTACCATGTGTTTTTTTAGGGGCATATCTATTACTCGCTGAAAAAGGGGGTAAAAACCACCGTTTATTAGGTAAAGTCTATATGATATTAATGCTCGTAACGGCAATCATAACCTTATTTATGAAGGCAAAAGTTGGCACACAATTTTTGAACCACTTTGGTTGGATTCACTTGTTTAGTTTACTAACTATTTATGCAGTTCCAACCGCTTATTGGGCAGTTCGAAAAGGTAAAATAAAGCGTCATAAATGGGCTATGATTCAGCTTTATATTGGAGCGATAATGATTACTGGGTTTTTCACTTTTTCTCCAGGAAGGTTTTTACATGGGGTGTTTTTTACTTGATAGAATTAAAAATAATAGTATGAAAACTGTGAATCAAATAATCCATTTGACAGATGAAAAAGAGAAATTGAAATCCATTCTAAATAATGGTTTTTATTGCTCTTATGCATTAGAATCATTTTCCGATCGAAAAATTTTGATTCCAATGATTAGTTTTAGCAATGTGCTATTTAGAGATATTGGCCCAAAACAATTATTGAATTATGGAAAATATGGGATAGGATTTTCGAGAAAAACAGCGATTGAGTTGGATTTAAATCCTGTAAACTATGTATATCCTAATAGCATAATAGAGGATGCAATAAAGGAAAACCATTTGAATACAATTCTGCCACAGCTAATTGATCATATAATTCCAATTACAGCTGCTTCCGATTACACAGGTCAAATTACTAATCACATTAATTTCGACCCATTAGATAAAACCACCAAAGACTTGATAAATGCCATTGATAAAGATACCAGTCCTGATTTAGTAGTTGCCATAAAAAATTACTCAGAAAAAATCTATTGGAATTCGCAAAAACTCATTCACTTTTGCAAACCATATAAAATTCTGGACAAGTTGGGAAATGAATTTGTTGTATATAACGAAAGAGAGTGGAGGAAATGCTTTCTTAACCTAAAATTTTTCTACGAGAAAGATGCATCTAACGAAACTAACGTGGAGTTCCAGGAATGGAAATCTAAAAACAAGCCTCATTTTGCAGTTGATCCATTTGTCTTAAGAGTACCAATTGAAAAAGTGGAGTTTATTATAGTAAGTGATACAAATGAGATTTTAGAGTTAACAAATCTTTTGAAATCCATACATGGAAATAAATCGGATCGTGTAATAGTCAATACACTTGAATATTTCAAAAAAAATGAAGATTAAAAATCTTGAGTAGATTGAGAATTTTTAATTTAAGGGTTGAAAAAAATATTTATCACCAATAGTATCAGTTTTCTAAGCATCTTTACTTAATTACCCTACCATATTACCCGGCACAACCCATTGATCATACTCTGCTTCCGTTAAGTAACCTGTGGCTAAAGCAGCCTCTTTTAACGTGCTTCCATCAGCATGTGCTTTTTGGGCAATTTCAGCTGCTTTGTAATAACCAATATGAGGGTTCAATGCGGTAACCAACATCAATGAGCTGTTTAACAACTCTTCAATTTTTTGATGATTAGGCTCAATACCAGCCACACAATTATCAGTAAAACTTTCACAAGCATCACCAAGCAATCGGGCAGAGTTTAAGAAGTTAAAAATCATCATTGGTTTAAAAACATTCAGCTCAAATTGACCACTCATGCCACCAACATTAATGGCAACATCATTGCCCATCACTTGGGCAGCAACCATGGTAATGGCTTCTGCTTGGGTTGGGTTAACCTTGCCCGGCATAATTGAACTGCCCGGCTCATTGCTTGGGATAGAAATTTCTCCAATTCCACTTCTTGGTCCGCTGGAAAGAAAACGAATATCATTGCCAATCTTCATTAAACTAGCAGCCAACGTTTTTAAGGCTCCACTTGCTTCAATAATGGCATCATGCGCTGCCAATGCTTCAAATTTATTTTCTGCTGTTACAAATGGCAGGCCCGTAAGCTCTGCAATTTTTGCTGCAACATTTTCTGAATAATTGGGTGGAGTATTTAATCCAGTGCCAACTGCGGTTCCGCCCAAAGCCAATTCACTTAAGTGAGCCAAAGTGTTTTTAATGGCACGCAATGCATGGTCAATTTGACTAGCATAACCTCCAAACTCTTGTCCAAGTGTTACAGGGGTAGCATCCATACAATGTGTTCTTCCAATCTTCACAACATCTTTAAATGCTTCAGCTTTTGCTACTAGCGCTTCTTTAAGTTTGGTAACTTTTGGAATGGTGTTTTCCATTAACATTTTGTAAGCAGAAATATGCATAGCTGTTGGAAAAGTATCGTTACTACTTTGGCTTTTATTTACATCATCATTTGGGTGTAAGGCTTTTTCTTTATCAGTTAGGCTTCCGCCATTTAAAACATGACCTCTAAAGGCAACCACTTCATTAACATTCATATTACTTTGGGTGCCACTGCCTGTTTGCCAAACTACTAAAGGAAATTGATCGTCCAACTTTCCTTCCAATATTTCATCACAAACTTTGCCTATTAAGTCGCGCTTAAACTCATTTATTTTACCTGCATCACAGTTTATGTGTGCAGCTGCCTTTTTTAAATAAGCAAAAGCGCGAATTACCTCAATAGGCATTTTGTCGCCACCATTAACACCTCTACTTCCAATTTTAAAATTTTCAATTGACCGTTGTGTTTGGGCTCCATAATATGCATCTACTGGCACATCAACATAACCTAAGGTATCTTTTTCTTGTCTAAATTCCATGCTTACTTTCCTTTAAATTCAGGTTTTCTTTTTTCTAGAAACGCAGTAGTTCCTTCTTTAAAATCTTCTGTTTCAAAACTTCTGCCAAATTCTTCAACTTCATTGGCAAAGCCGTTTTTATCTTTTGAATAATAGTCTTCTACTAAGTTTAACATTCTACCAACAGCAAGGGTTGATTTACGCGCCACTTTGCCCATAATTTTATTGGCTTTTTCCAAGGCTTCTTCCGTTGGTAAAACATAGTTTATTAAGCCTAGTTGCAAAGCTTCCTCAGCACCAATCATATCTCCTGTAACCAATAACTCAGTAGCTTTTGGCCTGCCAATATATCTTGCCAAACGTTGGGTGCCGCCATAACCAGGTATCAACCCTAAGTTAACTTCTGGTTGTCCAAACTTTGAAGTTTCGGTAGCAATGCGCATATGACAAGCCATGGCTAATTCGCAGCCACCACCTAAGGTGTAGCCGTTTATTAAAGCCAAAACTGGCTTAGGAGATTGTTCAATTTTATCAAACAAATCATGTCCAAATTGTGATAATTCTTTGGCTTGTTCGTATGGATAATTTGCGAACTCTGCAATATCAGCTCCTGCAACAAATGCTTTATCTCCAGCACCAGTTAATATGGCACCTTTTAAATTGTCATCAGCCAATAAATTATCAATAGCAACTTTCAGTTCGCTCAAAACACCTTTGTTTAAGGCATTCATTTTATCAGGTCTGTTTATCGTAATTCGACTTATTCCGCCTTCATTTTCAACCAATATATTTTCAAAACTCATATTAAAAATTTCTGTTTTCAATTACCCAATCAACTATATAGTTAACAATATCTTCCGTTTTTGTGCCTGGCGGAAACAACTCGCCAACACCTAAGGCTCTCAACTCATTCATTTCATCCTCAGGTATAATTCCACCACCAGTTAATAGCACATCATCTATTCCTTTTTCCATCATTAAAGTCATCAGCTTTGGGAAAACTGTCATGTGCGCACCTGATAAAATGCTAACACCAATAACATCTACATCTTCCTGCAAGGCTGCATTTACTACCTTTTGTGGCGTTTGCCTTAAGCCAGTATAAATAACTTCCATACCAGCATCTTTTAGTGTGTTGGCAATTACTTTGGCACCTCTGTCGTGGCCATCTAATCCAACTTTTGCAACTAAAACTCTAATTGGTCTTCCTAATGATTTTAATTTATCTGACATGTTGTCGGCAATTTTTTCATCACGTTCTTTTAATTTCTTATCCTCTACATTATCATCTAAAAAGGTGTTCAGCTTTCCTACATCAAAATTGCTTTTGATTTCACCAAAGGTGTTTATTTTAATCTCGAAACCATCTAACTCTTTGTTAACTTTTGGCTTTCCCTTTATTGGTTTTTTCTTTGGCATGATTGCAAATTTAGGTAACAAAGCTAAGGTATAATATCGTTTTCTTTCTTTAGTAGAAAAGGTAAGAAGCTGTATATTTGCGCACTATTTATATTTAGTCTAAATAAGCAAGGTTGATTTTAACAGGTTTGGGTAAAAATGATTCGGGTACCATTTTAAAAATTGAAAAAAGTGATGTGGAAGCGCGCTTAATCGAAATGGGCTGCTATCCTGGTGTTAAGCTAAAAGTTATGTTTAAAGCTGCTTTTAAAGGGCCAATTTGTATTGAAATTAATGGTTCATTATTGGCATTGCGCAATGAAGAAGCCGCAAAAATTGTTGTTCAACTTTAATCATTTGAATTGAGCGATAAAAACAAAATAAAAGTAGCCTTAGTAGGCAATCCTAACTCTGGAAAAAGCACGGTTTACAATAGATTAACTGGCCTTAATCAAAAAGTGGGTAATTACCCTGGAGTAACGGTAGATAAAAAAACCGGTATGGTTAAGTCTAACCCGAAAATTGAGGTTACAGATTTGCCAGGTCTATATAGCTTGTCATTAAAATCTCCTGACGAGTCAATTGTAGTAAAGCATTTGTTGGAAGAAGAATTGGATGCAATCGTTTATGTTGCCGACACATCAAATCTTAAAAGAAGTTTATTGCTTTTTAGTCAAATTGCCGATTTAGATATCCCCTGCATTTTGGTGCTAAACATGAGTGATAAGCTTTTAAAGCAACATATTGATTTAGATAAAGAAGCAATTGCCAATTACTTTGATGTACCTGTAATTGTAACTAGTGCAAAAAAGAACCAAGGAATTAATGAGCTCAAGAAGTGCATAGTAAATGGTGAAGCTAGAAAGCCGCAGCATTTTTTATGTGATACTTACAAGGCCAACCCATCACTGCAAAAGTTAAAAGTTGAAATGCAGGTTGAGGATGAATACCGAGCTTGGTTGTATGTTCAAAATGCCGATTTTTTTGAGGATGAACGTCCAATTGAAAATATTGACGAGTACAACATAGTAAGTGTTCAAAGCGATACACTGCAACGTGCAAAAATTATAGAATCGTTGGTGGAAGAGGCTTTGATTAAAGATGAGTCGTTACCAATTCAATCAAGAACTGATAAGTTAGATCAAATACTGACCCATAATATTTGGGGCTATGTAATATTCTTTGGAGTACTCTTTTTTATTTTTCAAGCGATTTACAATTGGGCCACTGTGCCAATGGATTGGATTGACCAAGGCATGGGTAGTTTAAGTGCATTGGTCAAAAATCAGTTGCCCGAGAGCATACTTACCAATTTATTGGCAGAAGGTATAATACCAGGTTTAAGTGGAATTCTGATTTTTATCCCTCAAATAGCATTGTTATTTCTATTTCTTTCAATTTTAGAGCAAAGTGGTTACTTAGCAAGGGTTGTGTTTTTAATGGACAATGCCATGCGGAAGTTTGGATTAAGTGGAAAATCTGTTGTGCCATTAATGAGTGGGGTAGCATGCGCCATACCTGCAATTATGGCAACAAGAAATATAAGCAGTTGGAAGGAAAGGCTGATTACAATTTTGGTTACTCCCTTTATGACATGCGCTGCTCGTTTGCCTGTTTATGCCATTATTATTGCATTGGTAATTCCTAAAACGGCATCATTTGGTTGGTTTAATATGCAGGGAATTACACTAATGGCATTGTATTTATTTGGTTTAGTTATGGCATTAATATCTGCGGTTGTTCTAAAGCAGTTTATAAAAACCAAAGAAAAGGGTTACCTAATTATGGAGATGCCGCATTACTCTTTGCCCAATTTAAAAGATTTGGGTTTAAACATTTTGGAGAAGGTGAAAACTTTTGTTTGGGAAGCCGGTAAAGTGATTTTTGCCATTTCTATTATTCTATGGGTGATGGCTAGTTACGGCCCCGGACAAAAGATTAAGAATGCTGAAAATACCATTAGTGCACAGTATGCCGGACAACAATTAAGTGAAAAAGAATTGAACAATAAGATATCAGCTTATAAGCTAGAAAACTCTTGGGCAGGTCATATGGGCAAAGCCATTGAGCCCGCAATTAAGCCTTTGGGCTACGATTGGAAAATTGGAATTGCCTTGATTACCTCATTTGCTGCAAGGGAAGTTTTTGTTGGCACCATAGCAACCATTTATAGTGTGGGGGAAGATTTTGAAGATGAGAGTACTATTAAAAAACGAATGCGGGCTGAGATTAATCCCGAGACTGGTGGACCCAGATTTACCAGAGCTGTCGCATTTTCTTTACTCATATTTTATGCTTTGGCTTTGCAATGCATGAGCACGCTTGCAATAGTAAAACGTGAAACCAAAAGTTGGGGTTGGACAATTTTTCAATTTGTGTTTATGACGGCATTAGCCTATATATTTGCAATGATTACTTACAATATTTTAAAGTGATAGAAACCATAATAATAATAGTACTATTTGTTGTTGCCTTGGTTTACTTGGTCAACAAGTTTTACCAGCAGTTTAAAGATGATGCTGCTTGTGGAGGTTGTGGGAGTAGTGGTTGCTCTACCATTGATTTTAAGAAGATTGAGCGGGAGATTCAAGAAGGTTGACTTTAATACCAATTATTGGTATATTTAAAATATGTCTAAAAACACTTCAGTTACATTAGGTAAACATTTTGAGCAAATAATAGAAAACTCAATTAAGTCTGGTAGGTACTCTTCAGTAAGTGAAGTTATACGAGCAGGTTTGCGATTGGTTGATGAGAGAGAGCGAAAAATTGCCTTGCTGCGTGAAGCTATTAATGCTGGTGAACGTAGTGGTTATGTTAAAAATTTTAATCCTGTAAAACACTTGGCTGATTTAAATGCCAAGTATGGCAAATGAAATGTCATTTGAATTAAGCGAACTTGCGCTTAAAGACATTGATGATATTTGGTTATTCACTGTTGAGCAATGGTCGGTAAACCAAGCCAATATTTACTACAAACAGCTTTTTAAATCCATAGATTCCATTTGTGAAAATCCTGAAATTGGTAAATCAATTGCTGAGGTAAAAATGGATCATAGAATGCTTGTAGTAAAGACGCATCTTATTATTTATAAAGTTCAAAAGCATCATATTTATATCGATAGTTTTACATCAAAGCATGGATATTGATGCTGAGATGTAGGTGTTTTTATCCTAATTTAATTTGATTTTTATTTCTGAAAAACTCTAAACTCTCAAATGTTCGTCTTTCATTTTTAGGTAACATTTCAATTTTTTCTTTTTGATAAAAGTTTGCTGTGATAATTTCTTTGGTATTATTCACTACTATTTCGCCTTGAAATTGATTGCTATAAAACTCGACAGTAAAATATTGAACCACATCACCATTGGTATAAGTAACAGTTTCATTTTTAGGATTGCTACTTATTCCGATTGCCACTAATTCTATTAACGCTAATCCTGTTTCTTCTTTAACTTCTCGCTTAATACAGTCCTCTATGGTTTCATTCTCTTCAAGTGAACCAGCAGGCAAGCTAAGTTGTCTATTGTCTTTTCTAGTGATAAATAAAAATTCTCCTTTATCATTTTCAATTATTATGCGAGCATCAGGTACTATAAATTTTTGGTTGCCAATTTTGTTTCGAATGGATGATATGTAGGAGTTCATATTTTAAAAGTAGGTAACTTCAATCTATATCTCGCTCCCCCGAAAACTTTCGGGGTCTGTCGAGTGAGGATGGGTAAAGCATTTGTAATGCATTTCTTCAACAACGTGATTGCTCGTTTGTAACGAGCAATAGTTTTAATAAAAGAATTAAGGCTGGATGAATTCGAGCCTTTTTTAGTTTTGACTTATCAAAATGGAGCATGTTTTATTGCACGTTTTCAATTATCTTGTGTTAAATGCAATGAAGTACTCAATTAAAATTGTTAAATGAAATTCCTAATACTCTTAGTATTCACATTTATGGCTTTTGAGGGTTCCTGCTGTGTTTGCAGGAATTGGACTTTCTCTCCTTGTATCGATTCATCATATCTGGATGACTCCAAATACCAAATTTTTCAAGGAAAAGTAATAAAAACTAAGAAAGTTAAATCATATATTTTTCGTGGCAATAGATTTAAACTAAGTAGATGGAGAAGTGAAAGATATGTTACAACGATTGTGGTAACTCGACATTACCAAACCAAATTTAAAGAAGATAAAATTCGAATTGTTTCTGACACTAAACCTCATTTGGATTGTGGTTATATATTCTCGAAAAATTCGAGTTATTTGATTGTAGTTGGCACAGAAAAATCAAGAGTAAGATTTAAAAAATACTATAAAACAGGAATCTGCTATCCTACGAAAAGTTTAGATAGAGCAAAAAGTGATTTAAGTTTTATAAAAAGAATATTTGGTTGATTAATCTCGCTCTCTCGATAGCTATCGAGATCTGTCGGGTGAGACTGGGCAAAGCATTTGTAATGCAAAAAACTAGTCCAAAAAGACTATAGGTAATATTCCTATGTCACCAGCATAATTGATAGCTCTAGCTATGTTGAATTGATTTTCATTCAAGGAATATATCTTGTTGTGCTATCTGGTTTCAAATCAAATTGTTGAAATTGAAATGTATAATCTATCAATGTAGGGGACTCATTTTTACCCACTTTGAGGCTTTCATTCAATTTAAAAGTAGTATTGGTTTGTATTTCCCCTAAATAACTATAAACAGGATCTACTCCTTGCCCAGAAAGCCACCTTTGCAAGGTTATTTCTTTATTGCTGTCTATCGTAAATACTCCCCACACAGTTCTATTCTCAAGTAATTGACCCCAATCACAATTTTTCAATTTAAATCTTAACTGCTCTGTATTTTTAGCAGAAAAATTAAAAAAGGAACAACGACCATTTTCATTTAGAAATACAATCTGATAACGAATTACAGAATCGGGATTTACTTCAATAATTCGATAATAAAATCCATCTAATGAAAGTAGATCCGTATTGGCTTGAGAAGGACGAATAGTTAAGGGTTCACCTTCTCCAACACTCCACAGATAATTAATGATATTATCGCATGACGAAAATGTTACGATTACTAAAATTATTAACCAAAAATGTTTTACGTTAAAATCAATTAACTGGCATTTCATCATAGGTTCTACCATTTAATACCCTTCCAGCTTTTTTCTTATTCTTTCCTCCCCATTGTTTAAAGAAAAATGCAATTTCATGTGATTCACATTGTTCTTGAATATCCAAAACCCAATCAACATCCATTGGCCTTGATTTATGTCCACTCTCACCGCCAACAATTACCCAATCAATATTCGTTAAATCCATTTTGTTTAATGGACCAATTAATGGTTCGCAGCTTAAAAACTTTACACGAGCATTAGTATTTCTTAAATAATCCATTCGGTCCAATACTCTTTCATCTTCCACTGAGACACCCATCCATATGTTATGTGTCCATTTTAATTTTTCATGAATTTCATATAACCTTTTTGCTCTTTTGGTTAATACTTGAAATGTATGCTGTGGATTTTCATTCATAACCCTAAAGACATCTTCTATAAAGGAAACAGGAACATCAGGGTGAAACAAATCACTCATTGAATTCACAAACACCACTTTTGAGGATTTCCAAGTATAAGGAGTCTTAAGTGTCTCTGGATGGGTGCGGATTTTGTTAAATCCAGCGCTATATTTCTCAACTCCCATTGCCTTTAGCCTTTTTGACATTGTTTCTGCATAACAGTATTTGCATCCTGCTGAAACCTTGGTACATCCTGTGGTGGGATTCCATGTCATTTCCGTCCATTCTATTGTTGATTGTGCCATAATTTTAATTTGGTATTTCGTAAGTTACTTTGTCACCTTCAGCTTTGTAATACTTATAATTTATATAAAAAGAGCTTTTTCTTGCTAGGGTTCCATTTTTTAGTTTTACTTCTAAGCTTCCGCTTTTTTGCCAATTTAGAAATACTTCATTGGCATGTTTGGGTAGAAAGCTGCTTTGTAAGACAAATTCATAAATTTCACCATTCGTTTTTTTGTTGTCAGACATAAATGTCCGCAATTTTTCTTCTAATGGATTAGTTTTAATTGTCTCAAATAAACTGGGTTGATTACCTGTGTATATCCATCCTTTTCCTTGCTCTGTATCAATATCCCATTTAGCTTCAAGCATTTTTTCAAAACCTTTGATATGTGAGCTGAAAAAGAATAGACAAAATACAGTTGCCAAGTCTTTTTGAATGGTAAATGAATCGACATATTTTTTGTCTCCAATTAGGTTTTGAAATGAATCTCTAAGTTGCGTTACAAATTTCCAGACACTTTCATTTGAGTCCCAGTTCTTGTATGGTGTAATTTCTTCTATGAAATCTTTTAGTGCTTTTGGTGTTCCATTTTTATGAAAGCGATACATAAATTGTGTAGGTAACCATAGTAAAATTTCTGTTTTGCCAGTTTCAAGCAATTTTTTTATTTGCTTGCTTTTAATGTGTTTGTAATTATAGGGGTCTATGAATATGAATAGCTTTTGATTTTTCAATTTTGAAATTCGAGTTAATATTTTTGGAATTATTTCTTGATAATCATCTGTGCTAAAACTCAAATCTCCAAATTGACTTTGATGCAAGGATTTTTTTTCTAATGATTTTTTAAGTTTTTTAATTTTGTCTGAATTAGCGTCATTGAAATGACAATCAATTTTTGGAATTTTCTTGAGTTTAGCTACATTTTCATAATATAAATCTTTCACTTTTCTTAAAATAACCATTGGACTGCCTTCTCCACCATTTTCATAGATACCTTCTCCGCTAAATAGGTCCAATATTATTATTCTTTCTGTATAACCATCATTGGCAATAATGTTAAGATATCTCTTTAAATATTCTCCCAATAATCGAACTTTTATTTGAGAGTGGTTTAATAAATTTTTCTTTACGTCTTTGTTCATACTTTAAATTTAAATCTTCACGCCTTCCTATGCGCCAACACCAAAGGCGGTTCGCCATTAAAAGGATTGGTAAATCGTCCAATGGTTTTTGCGCCCATAGTTGAGGCACGTATAACGCTGCGCTCACCAAAACGCTCACGTAATTTATCCATGGCCTGGTATAAATGAATCATTTCAACGCTATCATCAAACAAGTTAATTTGGTAGTTGCCTTGTACTAAATCGCTAAAGCGAACACCAACTAGCCTAACTAATAACCGCTTTTCAAAAAGTTTTTCAAATAGTGCCATTACTTTAGGTATTATGGTATGATCGGCACTGGTATAGGGTATTTTAAGTTGTTTGGTATGTGTGTTAAAATCAGAATACCTAATCTTTACCGCAATGCATGAGGTTAACTTTTCGCCTCTACGCAATTGAAAAGCCAGGTTTTCGGCCATAGCCATAATAATGTTGCGCAGGCGTTTAACATCAATGGTGTCTTTATCAAAAGTACGTTCGGTGCTAATTGATTTTCGTTCGTTAAATGCAATAACAGGTCGGTTGTCAATGGCATTGGCACGTTTCCAAATGGCAGTACCATTTTTACCTAAAACTTTCTGCATCATTTCTATAGGAAAATCTTGTATGGTTTTAATACGCTTCACACCCAAGTTGCATAACTGCTGAAACGTTTTATCACCAACCATGGGTATCTTCTTAATAGATAATGGCGCTAAAAATGGTTTTTCTTTTCCATAATCAATATGTATTTGGTTATTGGGTTTGGCCTCACCAGTAGCAATTTTAGAAACCGTTTTGTTGGCCGATAAACCAAATGAAATGGGCAAGCCAGTTTCTTTAAGGATGGTTTGGCGTATTTCTGATGCGTACTTATAACTACCAAAAAACGCATCCATGCCGCTTAAGTCGGCATAAAATTCATCAATGCTGGCCTTTTCAAATAAGGGTACACGCTCCTTAATAATATCACTAACAGTTTTTGAGTATTTAGAGTAAGTGCCGGCTTCACCTCTAATACAAATGGCTTCAGGACACAGCTCGCGCGCCATGCGCATGGGCATGCCCGAGTGCACCCCAAATAACCGAGTTTCGTAACTACAAGCGGCCACCACACCTCTATCACTTAAACCCCCAAGTAGTATTGGTTTGCCAACTAATCTACTATCTAATAGGCGCTCAACGGATACGTAAAAAGTATCCAAGTCAAGGTGTAATATGGTTTTATTTCCATTCATTAATTCACCACAAAATAACACCTATTTTTAGTAAAATGCTAAAAATATTAGTATTAATATTATGCTCTATTTTTTATGTGGATTAATACTCATACATGGTATAGCTTTCGCTATGGAACCTTTTCTGAAAAGGTATTGCTAGAATTGGCGCAAAATGCTGGTTTACATAAGTTGGCGTTAACTGATATTAATAACACATCAGCTTGCCTAAATTTTATTCGCCTTGCTCCCAATTATAACATTCAGCCTATAGTAGGTGTCGATTTTAGAAATGGTGCCGACCAATTGTACATAGCACTGGCAAAAAACAACAACGGCTTTTACCAACTCAATAATTTTCTATCGCTGCATAAACATCAAAAACTGCCTTTTGAAAATCGCCCACCCGAATTGGCTGATGTATTTATTATTTATCCTTTTACCAAAGCCGTAAATTTTGATGATGTTAACCTAAAACCCAATGAGTTTATTGGTATAACACCTAGCGACCTTAATCGCCTGCCATTTTCTATTTACAAAAATCTCAATAATAGATGTGTAATTCTACATGAAGTTAGTTTTAGAAATAAGCGCGACCATAATACCCACCGCTTATTGCGGGCAATTGATAACAATACCATATTAAGTAAGTTGCCTTTAACCGAGCAAGCTCCACCTTTTATGGCATTGTACAATGCGCAGCAACTTAAGGATATATATGCTGATTTTCCCAACATCATTCACAATACCGAAAAGTTATTGAATGCCTGCGAAATTGAATTTGATTTTTCGGAAAACCGCAAGCCTCAAAACCAAAAAGTATATGGTAAAACGGCTTATGATGATCATAAGTTAATAATGAAACTGTGTGAAGAAGGCTTAGTGTATCGCTATGGCAATGACGTAAATACTACCATAAAAGACAGACTACAAAAGGAGTTGGAGATTATACAGCAAATGGGTTTTATAGCCTACTTTTTAATCAATTGGGATATTGTAAGCTATGCCCGTAGCCGAAACTACTTTTATGTAGGGCGTGGCAGTGGAGCCAATAGCATTGTGGCTTATTTGCTGCGTATTACGGATGTTGACCCCATTGAGCTCGATCTTTATTTTGAACGCTTCATCAATTTATATCGTAAAAATCCGCCCGATTTTGATATTGATTTTAGTTGGCGCGACCGTGATGATGTTACCCAATACATTTTTAACCGCTTTAACCATGTGGCGCTAATTGCTACTTACAGCACCTTCCAATACAAAGCAGCAGTGCGCGAGTTGGGAAAGGTTTTTGGCTTGCCCAAACATGAAATTGATAAGTTGAGCAAGGGCAATGTTGAGTTTAACGCGCTTGATAAAATGAACCAATTGGTATTGCAGTATGCACAGCAACTCCACGGAATGCCCAACCAGCTGAGTGTACATGCTAGTGGTATTGTAATTTCAGAAAACCCTATTCACCAATTTACCGCTACCGATTTGCCACCAAAAGGTTTTCCTACTACACAGTTCGATATGATTATTGCTGAAGATGTTGGCTTATACAAGTTCGACATTCTGGGCCAAAGAGGCTTGGCAAAAATTAAAGAAGGCCTACATATTGTTAAGTACAACCAGCCCAATGCACCCGAGATTGATATACATGATGTGAAAAAGTTTAAGGTTGATGAAAAAATAAACTACATGGTAAGCCAAGGCAATGCCATTGGTTGCTTTTATGTAGAGTCGCCAGCCATGCGCATGCTCATGAAAAAATTGGAGGTTGATACTTACTTGGGCTTGGTGGCAGCCAGTTCAATCATACGGCCAGGTGTGGCAAAAAGTGGTATGATGCGCGAGTATATTTTACGCCACCGCAATCCTGAATTGATTAAACGTGCCCACCCAATTATGCTCAACATTATGCCCGATACTTATGGCATAATGGTGTATCAGGAAGATGTAATTAAGGTAGCACATTACTTTGGTGGACTTACGCTTGGTGAGGCTGATGTTATACGTAGGGGCATGAGCGGCAAGTTTCGCTCGCGAGCTGAGTTTGATAAAGTGCAGCAAAAGTTTTTTGAAAATTGTGTTAAAAAGGGCTACGAAAAAAAAGTAATTAAAGAAGTTTGGTTGCAAATTGAAAGCTTTGCTGGCTATGCATTTGCTAAGGGTCACTCAGCAAGTTATGCAGTTGAGAGTTATCAAAGCTTGTTTTTAAAAGCTTATTATCCGCTAGAATATTGCGTAGCTATATTAAATAATGGTGGTGGTTTTTACCGCAGCGAATTGTACATACATGAAGCGCGAATGCTTGGAGCAACTGTGCATGCACCTTGCATTAATAACAGCAATTACGAAACTGTTATTAAGGGAAAAGACATTTATTTGGGCTTTATCTTTCTGAAAGATTTAGAACATAACCTGGCAAAACGTGCGGTAGTAGATCGCAATGAAAATGGGCCTTACCAAAGTTTAGAAGATTTTGTTAATCGCATACAAGTTGGCATTGAGCAACTAAGTATTTTGGTTCGCATAGGGGCTTTTAGGTTTACAGATGTTAACAGGCGTACCTTACTTTGGGAAGCACACATGTTGGTGGGCACTGGCGAGCCAGAAGAAATACAACGCAAACTATTTAAATCCGAAACCAAAAAATTTGCAATACCTCAGTTAACCGTAGATGAGTTAGAAGATGTATTTGATCAGTTGGAGCTATTGGGTTTTCCTTTATGCGACCCGTTTTTATTGCTTGCCGAAAAAGTAGGAAACAAATTACTTACCAAAGATTTACCTAAGTATTTAAAAAAGACCATTACTATTTATGGTTACTTGGTGGCAGTTAAAAATACGTCAACAGCAAATCGCGACCGTATGAACTTTGGTACTTTTTTAGATCGTGAAGGTTTTTTTATTGATACAGTTCACTTTCCGCAGAGTGCAAAAAAATATCCTTTTAGAGGAAGAGGGGTTTATAAAATAGTTGGTAAGGTTACAGAGGAGTTTGGCTTTTATAGTATTGAAGTATCGGTTATGGAAAAGTTGGCTTATGTGCAAGATCCGCGCTATCATATACCGGTTAAAGAAATGGCTAAGCCGGTAAAACATTGGTCAAAAAGCAATAAGGATAAAGAGAAAAGGGAGTTATTGAAGAAGAAATAATACTTAGTGACCCTTTGTGCTCTGCGTGGTAAAAAAATGTCTAACCACTAAGGACACTAAGAAACACAAAGAAGAAAGAGTGCTGTATAAAAGCAGAGCAAAACCTTAGTGCAACTTTGTGCCCTTTGTGGTTAAACTATAAAAAGCCATTTATTACACGCTTAATACCAGACTTAAATAGCGCAACATTAAAGTTGATTAAAAACCCAAGTTTCTTGTCGGACAATTTTAGATAGGTTAAAATTTGAGCCATATGAATATCGTGCAATACTTCAACAGCTTTAATCTCAATAATAACTTTGTTCTCAACTAAAATGTCAATTCTATATCCAGCTTCAAGTTTAACATCATTATATATAACTGGCAATGCTTTCTCTGAAACAATGTTAAGACCCACTTCAACCAACTCATGACATAAACAGACTTGATAAGTGCTCTCCAATAACCCAGGACCTAAATTCTTGTGAACCTTAAAAGCACAGTCAACAACTATCTTGGCAATTTCATTTTCATGCATAATATAAAACTAAGTAATAAATTCTTGGTGCCACTTTATATTCTCCGTGGTTAAGAAACGGGGGAATTATAACCACCAAGTCACCAAGGGTCACAAAGAAAAAAGAGGATTATCAAAAAGCAGAATTAAAACTTAGTGAACCTTAGTGCTCTTAGTGCTCTTAGTGGTAAAACAAAAAGAAAAATTAACCACTAAGTGCACAAAGTAGCACTAAGAAAAAAAAGTTAATGTATAATACAATTCTAATAAAACTTAGTGGCCCTTAGTGTTCTTTGTGGTAAAATCGTTTAAAACAACTCACCCTGCTCAGCCTTAGCAAAAACATTCAAGTCGTAACCCAATTCAGCGTTTAGTTTTTTTATTAAGTAGTTGGCCAACAAAACACTTTCTTGTTCGGCATTTTGATGCACCATAAAATTTATGCTTTGCACACCTTGGCTAATCCATTGTTTTATTCGTTCAAACCAATCATCCAATCGGCTAAAATCAACAGGGTGGTTGGCTCCAGTAAAGCGAATAAATGGATGAGGGTTAGTTAAGCGCATGTGCGCCAAGTCGCGTCTGCCGGCAGTATCAGTAATTAAATTGCACATGTTGTTGCTAGCTAACAATTCATTTATTTCTTCAAAAATATTTTCGTTAGCAAACCATTGTTCATGTCTAAACTCAATACCCAACGGAAATTGCTTAGGCCAATACTTTACAAATGCAATGAGTTTATCCATTTCATTAGGACTAAAACTTTGAGGCAATTGCAAAAACACCATGCCCAATTTTTCTTTTAACTGCTCAACACCTAACAGAAATTCATCCACCTTGCGATCAACATCTTTTAGCCTGCCATACTGACTAATACTTTGAGAAATCTTAGGATAAAACTTAAAGTCAGCGGGTGTTTTATCGTACCACTTTATAAAATTTTCTGGCGGATAAATGCGATAGTAGGTTGCGTTTAACTCAATGCAGTTAAACTGTTTGGAGTAAAACGGCAGTTCATCTTTAATGCCTTTCGGATAAATAGGAAGCTTCTGCTTATTCCATGTTGGGTAGCCAATTCTAAACTCAGGATTTTTAAGTTTAGGATACTTGCTTAACACATTTGAAGTATCCGCATGATCAACGGGCAACTCAAAATTTATCAACGTGGGGTCATCTACTTTTCCAAACTTCACGGAATGAAAATAGGTTATTAGATTGAATAGCTAAAATGTATTATTTGTTCACATTTATAGGTAGTTTCTAAAAGGCCTAAAACTTAGTGCAACTTTGTGCCCTTTGTGGTAAAATAGAAGAAGAACTTAACCACTAAGTTCACCAAGGAACACCAAGAAAAAAGAGTATTGTAAAAAAGCAGAAATAAAACTTAGTGAACCTTTGTGTTCTCCGTGGTTAAGCAAAAAGAAAAGAACAAATAAACCAATTGAAATTTTTCATATAAGAAAAATGAAATTATAACAAGCAAGATTTGTAAATTGTAGAACATGTGCGGTCGCTATGTTAATGTTTCAAAAATAGAAGCCATTGAAAAAAGGTTTAAGGTAGAGTTTATACCTCATGCCGATAAGCAAATGGAATTGTTCAATACCAATGTATCACCGGGTAATTTTGCGCCTGTGATTACCAATACTGAACCTGATAAAGCACAGATGATGATGTTTGGTTTTACACCGTCATGGGCTAAAAAGAAAATGTATGTTTTTAATGCTCGTTCAGAAGGTGATCACAACAAAGACAACGATCCCAATTTTTCAGGAGCTAAAGGCATTATTTCAAAACCCATGTTTCGCAGCTCCATACGTAAAAAGCGTTGCTTGGTAATTGCTGATGCAGTAATTGAAGGACCCAAAGATAAGAAACTAAGCAAGCCTTATTTGGTTTATCGAAAAGACAAAGAAAGACCCTTTGCTATGGCTGGCATTTGGGATAGTTGGGCTGACAAAGAAACAGGGGAAGTGCTAGAGAGCTTTGCCATTATTACGGCACGTTCAAACGGTTTAATGCAAAAAATTGGTCACCACCGTTCGCCAGTAATCTTAAGTAAAGATGATGAAAAAGCATGGTTGAATAGTGAGTTGGAATTAAGTGAAGTAACGGCATTGTTAGAGCCATTTGATGACACCGACTTTAACGCATACCCAATTGATGCGGCTATAAAAGCACCAAGAGCGAATGGAATTGAATTGCTTAAACCCATTGGCCAGCGCTTAATCCCCGAATACGATTACGTAATTTATGAAGAGCTCGAACTTATTGGTATGGGCGAAACCAAAGCCAAAAAGAGACGCGAAAACGAGCAAGGGAATTTGTTTGATTAGCTGAGGTAGAATAATCAAAAATTTAGAAAAAAATTATATCCCAGCTATATGATTATTATGGACCAATTATATATTTTTAACGGCAAATAGTGGTACTACCAATTTACTAAATTTTAAAACAATTATATTTAATATCGGTTATATATTAAAAACTTTTTACCTATGAATATTTTTGAATCTTTGAGAGCCGACCATGATATTCAACGAAATTTGTGTGAAGCTTTAGTTAAAACTTCAGGAAATAGTGATGAAAGAAAATCACTTTGGAAAGAATTACGAAAGGAGTTAAAAGCGCACAGTATAGCTGAAGAACGTCATTTCTACATACCGCTATTTGATGAAGATAAAACACAAAAACATGCACGACATGGAGTAGCTGAACATCATGAAATGGATGATTTAATTAAGCAATTAGATGAAAATGAGATGGATAGCCCTAGCTGGCTAACTTATGCCAAGCAGTTAAGTGATAAAGTGCATCATCACTTAAAAGATGAAGAACATACCATTTTTCAACTCGCTGGTAAAGTTTTAAGCGATAGTAAAAAAACTAAGTTGGCTAATGACTATCGCAAAAAAATGAATGAAGAAAATGCCGGAATTGAACATAAAAGCACTAAATAGATAAAAATGATTAAGAAAAAAACCTTAAATAAACTACAAGAATTTACCAATCAACCATGCGTAAGTATTTACGCCCCAATGGAAGTTGCAGGAGATTATGAAAAAAACAGATTAGTTTGGAAAAACGCTTGCAATAAAGCGCTTGATAAATTATCGGAAAAAGAAGAAGATGCTAAAGCAATTCTACAACCTGCGTTTGATTTAATTGAAGACGCTGAATTTTGGGCATATCAAACGAAATGCTTAGCAGGCTTTTACACAAAAGGTTTTAATCAAACCTTTTCTTTGAGCAATGGAGTTAATGATTTGGTAAGTGTGTTTAACGATTTTTATTTAGCTCCCATGTTGCGAGAACTCAGTGGGCATGAGCGTGTGTTTGTATTGGCTTTAAGTAAAAATGAAACCCGCTTTTTTGAAGCAGTTTCTGATGGAATTTATCCCGTATATATTCATGATGTTGTTGTTAAAAATATGGATGAAGCTTTCAATAATATCGAAAACCCATCGCAATCTATTCAGTTTCGTACAGTGGGTGGTGGTAGAGCAACTTTCCATGGCAATGGCTTAGGTACTCAAGAAAATGACGATAGAACCAAACAATATTTAAAAAGAGTAGATGATGGCTTAATGGAAATTATTAGTGATGAAACTGTACCCTTGGTAATAGCTGGTGTAGAAGAATATTATCCCATGTATAAAGAAGTTACTAAATACAACCATCTTTCAGATCATATGGTTACTGGCAACCCCGAAAATTTATCGCCACAAGAAATACGTGAGCAAATTGAGCCCGTATTTACAGCAATGCGTAGTCGTGCGGTAAACAATTTTGACGAACGCTTTCAAAACAGTTTTTCGGGAGGTCTTGCCATAAAAGATAATTCCGACATACTAGCTGCAGCAAAACATAAAAATATTGATCAACTTTTGGTTTCTCAAGAGTTTTTAGATACGCTTAATGCTGATGAAATGGAAAAAATAGATGATGCCGTTATGCAAGTTTTTAATAGCGGTGGTGACATTATTATAACACCCTTACATCATCCAGATTTAGGTTTTGCAGCCATTAAAAGGTGGGCTTAAAATTTGTAATAAGCCAGTAGAGCTCAAATAATAGGGCTAACCATTTATTTTATAATCAATAGCTTTTAGCTTGTTATATGATAAAGGATTTAACTTCTATCATAAACTTATAAGTTAAATGAGGGTACTACTTTTTAGTTAATAAAAAGTTAACAGATAGGCTTATTTAATAGTAAGATTTTAACCGTTCGCACTATATATCAATAATTACTTACCTATTGGTGTAATACTTAATGCCAATAACTTAACTGTGTAAAATTACCGACCTCCTACTTTTATAAAAGTGGAAAAAGCTTTTATGTTAGCAACTTTTTAAACTACTTTAAAAGTTTCAACAAAAAATCCTCTTCACCCATACTACCATGCTGCTTTTGAAAATAAATACTAATTTATTTAGTAATTATTATGTAAAAGATAGTATGTTCAAGTAAAATGCTTTATTTTTGTATATAAATATGGGGTTTTATGAGTAATGCTCGAACACTTGAAAAACTAAATATATTAGCAGATGCCGCAAAATATGATGTAAGTTGCGCTAGTAGTGGTAGTAATAGAACAAATAAAAATAAAGGAATAGGCAATAGTACCGGCATGGGTATTTGCCATTCGTATACGCAAGATGGAAGGTGCGTTTCACTATTAAAAATATTGCTTACCAACTTTTGCATTTTCGATTGTGCTTATTGTGTAACTAGAAAAAGCAATGATGTAAAAAGGGCGGCATTTAAAGTTGAAGAAGTGGTTGACTTAACTTTAAATTTTTATCGCAGAAATTATATAGAGGGTTTATTCTTAAGTTCTGGAATATTTAAAAGTGCCGATTATACAATGGAGCGTTTAGTTGAAGTTGCTAAACGATTGCGAAACGATCATAATTTTAATGGTTATATACATTTAAAAAGTATTCCTGGAGCTAGTGATGAGTTAATGCTTGAAGCTGGTTTATATGCCGATAGATTAAGTGTAAATATTGAAATGCCAACAAAAGCTGGTTTAAAGTTATTGGCACCAGATAAGAAAAGGGAAGATTTTATTAAACCAATGGAAGTGGTTAAAAATAAAATTTTAACCTATAAGAATGAGAAAAAGATAATTAAGAGTACGCCTAAATTCGCACCCGCTGGTCAAAGTTCTCAAATGATTGTTGGTGCAAGTGGCGAAACAGATTTCGAAATTTTACATACCGCAAGTTACATTTATAAAAAGTTTAATCTAAAGCGGGTATATTATTCAGGTTATGTGCCTATTAGTAACGATAATCGATTACCAGCAATTGGCACAGAAGTACCTGTATTAAGAGAAAATAGATTGTACCAAAGCGATTGGCTACTAAGATTTTATGGGTTTAAAACTAATGAATTGGTAAATTTAGAACACCCTTTTTTAGATCCCCAAATAGACCCCAAATTGAGTTGGGCTCTAAGAAATTTGCATTTGTTTCCTATTGATGTTAATAGAGACGGTAAAGAGATGTTGCTACGTATTCCGGGGATAGGTGTAAAAACCGTAAATAAAATTTTAAGTGCGCGTAGGTTTGGACTTTTAAATTGGGATCATCTGAAAAAGATGGGTTGTGCGCTCAATCGAGCTAAATATTTTATGGTATGCAATTCTAAATTGTTTTTTAAAAAAGACATACAAGCAGCAGAACTAAAGCAACTCATCATGCATGAGTCTTCAACAAAATTTGAGTTCACACGAAATCGTCAATTAAACTTATTTGGGTGAGCGTAGTAATACAATATGATGGAACTTTCAACGGCTTTTTAAGTGCGGTTTTCTACATATTTAAAAATAACCTTAGTAATACTGATGTGGGCTTTAGTTCATCTATGAAGCCTAAAACTTCATTATTTGGTACTGCCATAACAGTTAGTTGTGAATTAGAAAAGGCGCAAAGGGTATGGCGTTATTTAAAAAGAGTAGTAAAGAGTTCTGGTGCAAGTTTAATTTATAAATCATTTTTGAGTGAAGCAGATAATATTGAAAATTTGTTGTTAGCTATAATTTACGCAATTCATAAAGATGGAGGAGCAATAATCTATAATTATGGTGATGCGCAAATAAGCTTAATGCGAAAATTGGTAAAGTCTGTCAATCGTGAAAAACATAGAATGGAAGCATTTGTGCGATTTAAACTTACCAAAGATCAAATTTATTTTAGCCGCGTTGCGCCAGATTTTAACGTGCTACCATTGATTGCTAATCATTTTAAAAAACGATATGCCGATCAAAAATGGATTATATATGATGATTGCAGAAAATATGGTTTGTATTACGATTTAAATAGCGTGGAAGTAATAGAATTTGAATTTAAAAATGATAAAAATAGCAGTAGTGCGTTTACAGAAGATGAAGCATTTTTTCAGCAACTATGGGTTAATTACTTTGAGAGCACCAATATTAAATCAAGGATTAATACTATGTTACACATTCGCCATGTGCCTAAAAGATATTGGAAGTATTTGATTGAAAAAGGTGGGGAAATGTAATTCCCAAGTTGTTAAGGCTATAATACTTTATAAATCTTAAATTTTACCAAGTGCGCAAATGGTCACGTATCATACATACATATAATTCAACTATCAAGAGAATTTGGCAAACTGCACTTAAAAAATCGTAATAATTATGAAGAGCGCGATTTATCATTTATAATATAGGCGAAACCAAAGCCAAAAAGAGACGCGAAAGCGAGCAAGGGAATTTGGTTGATTAGTAAGGCTTAAACCCTATCGCTCGACTCTTTCTCGTGATTATGGACCATGGGAGTTCAATGCATACAATCGACAAAGTCAAGTGTGAAAGGATAATTCCAACATAAATACATAATACAATCAAATAGAATAAAAACCGTTAACTTTATAACATGGATGCGAACATTCAAAATCATAAAATTGATTTAATTCAATGGCTAACCACTTTAGAGGATAGCTCATTGATTGAAAAGTTGATTGAGTTTAGAAATAGAGAAACATCCGAATGGTGGGAAAGTATTTCTGCGGAAGAACAAAAATCAATTGAAGCAGGAATTGCTGATGCTGAAAACGGAAAATTAAAGGATCAATCAGAAGCCAAAAAGATTTATGGCAAGTGGCTATAAAGTAAAGTGGACCGACCATGCACTTGCCGAATTGGCCACCACTTTTAATTATTTAGAAGAAAACTTTACTGATAAGGAGTTAAACAAATTGGCAAAAGAGATTGATAAAGTCTTAAGTCTAATTTCAAAAAATCCAAAACTGTTTCCTTTGTCAAAGTCAAAAGGAATAAGAAAGGCCGTGATTAAAAAGTTTAACACCATGTATTATTGGGAGAAGAATGAAGTGGTTGAAATTTTATCCTTCTTTTCAAATAGACAGGCCTCAAAAGAATTGTAACCCTTAAAACTCATCTTTCATGCTAAATTGAGATTAGAATGTATTTTTCGTAAAGGGGAAAAATTTCTTCTTTTGTTGCGGTTTCTGATTTATAAATGCATTCACCAACATTTCCAATAAAATCATATAACATCCAACTGGTCTTTCTTTGAGATTCAAGAAACATAACGTCCAAACTTATTAAAAGATGGTTTCCAAAAGTTTCTTCATTAAACTCCTTTGCGATAAATTCAAATCTTAAGTGATCTTGAGGATACAGTAGGTTTTTTAAAAACTCTTGATTGGTAGCAAACTTTCCAACTCTACCAAACTCCGACTTCAAAATATGATTAGAATGCGACTTAAAATAATCATGAGTGATGAAATTGTTAGGCTCGAGTGTTAATTGTTGTTGAGAACTCGAATATATCGTAATTAAAATTTTTGGCTTGCTACCAGAAATATTAGAGTTGTTAATCGTGGTTATTTGAAACTCGTATTGCCCGGATGTTTTCTTTATGTGTGCTTCTAATTCGATTTCTAAATATTCTTGACTTCTATACATAGAAGAAATCATAATTTCTGGCATAGGGCTAGAAATGGTATTATGCCTAAAATAATAAGTCGAACTTATCCCTGCTCTGTGAGGTTTCGTTTTACTTGCTGGTACATTTATAAGCAAGACATCATCCACGACTTTGATTGCAATTCCAACATGTCTTGGTTCTAAACTATCTCGTAACCAACTTTCAATTGAATTGAAGTGTTGTTTGAAGTATACTGCAGGAAATGGTTTTAAATTGTTGTCTTCACCATTATGAAAACATAATACACCACCATAAGTATTTGCAAAAGCGCAAACTTCTTTGGAAATAATTTTCTTTAATTCCTTATCAAATTTGTCTTTTCCAGAAGCTCCTTTTAACTCAAATTCAATAGTCTCGCCATCTTCACTTGCGGATTTTTTAATTATTTCTTGAACATCATTAAGACCTTGAATTGAGTTGTAGAGAGTATTCATAATATTTCTTAGGTAGCCTGAAGTTACCAAAAAGAATATTGTTCACAATATATTTTACCAAACAAACGTTTGGTAAAATGAAAGAAATCATTTATTTTTGTAAAGGAGAGATTGGATATTAAACTAGAAATTGTCTAAATACCCATATCTCAATTCATATAAATTCAAATTATGCCAGTTCAAAAAGTAACCAAAGAGCAAATCGTAGAAACATCAACACTCGTGTTTCAAGAAAAAGGTTATCACAAAACGTCAATGGGCGATTTAGCTGAAGCTTCTGGTTTACTAAAGGGCAGTTTATATCATTATTTCAAAAGCAAAGAAGACTTGATGATTGAGGTGTTAGATAAATTTTACAACACATTTAAAAAGCGTGCCATTGATATTATTGAGAACGACAATTTAAAGAGCAGTCAAAAATTGAACAAGCTCATCAACCTATCAGAAGAAGAGTATGCCAATAATGAGCATGGCAGCTTAATGGGCAACATTGTTTTAGAATGTATGAATGTTGTACCTGAGTTTGTCGAAAGAATAAAACAATTTTTTAAAGAATGGATCGAAATGACGTCAAGCGTTTTGCAAGAGTGGTATAAAAAAGATGCTGCTGTTAAAATTGCAAAGGATGCCATTGCATCAATTGAAGGTGCAGTAATGATGATGACCATCTTTAATGATAAAACATATTTAAAACGTGTGCATGAGCGATTGAGAAGAATGGTTCAAGCAGAAATAACATAAAAGCTTGGTTATTAAATAAAGTTCTATAGTGGTATGATAAACCAATAATAAATATAATGAGTAAGAAGTGATTTAATGTTTTTAAGCGGCATTGTTGGCATAATTTAAAACTTAAACTTGTTCTTATTCTTAAACTTAATTAAGGTAATGGAAAATACAATTGCAGTTAAATCTGCTGATAAACGGAAAATTAAGAAAGTAGCCGTATTGGGTTCTGGAGTGATGGGCTCACGCCTAGCATGCCATTTTGCCAATGTTGGTTTGAATGTGGTGTTGTTAGATATAGTGCCATTTGATTTAGATGAAAGTCAAAAGGATAATCCAATTGCTCGCAACAAAATTGTAAACGATAGTTTAAAAGCTACCTTAAAAGCAAACCCTTCTCCTATATATAGAAAGAGTTTTGCCAATAGAATTACCACTGGAAACTTTACGGACGACATGCACTTAATTGCTGATTGCGATTGGGTGCTGGAGGCAGTAATTGAAAGATTGGATATAAAGAAACAGGTTTTCGAAAATGTTGAACAGCATAGAAAAGCAGGCTCTCTAATTTCTTCAAACACTTCTGGTATTCCAATTCAAATGATGTTGGCCGAGCGTTCAGCTGATTTTCAAGCGCACTTTTGTGGTACACACTTTTTTAATCCTCCACGCTACTTAAGATTGTTAGAGGTCATTCCAACTGAAAAAACGCATCCTGAAGTAACCAAATTTTTCATGGACTACGGAAGTTTGTTTTTGGGGAAAACTACGGTTCTTGCAAAAGATACTCCAGCATTTATTGCCAATAGAGTGGGCGTATTTAGCATTATGGCCATCTTTCATTTAATGAAGGAAATGGGTTTGACCATTGAAGAAGTGGATAGTTTAACCGGTCCGGTAACCGGTCGCCCAAAGTCAGCAACCTTTAGAACTTGTGATGTTGTGGGAATAGATACTTTGGTTAAAGTGGCCAATGGTGTTAGAGATAATTGTCCTGATGATGAAGCAAAAGATTTGTTTGCCATACCTGATTATGTTACCAAAATGGTTGAAAAGGGATGGACAGGTGATAAAGGTGGACAAGGGTTTTATAAGAAATCGAAAGATGCTGAAGGCAAGCGTTTAATTGAAGCGTTGAACTTAGAAACATTGGAGTACGCTCCAAAAGTTAAAGTGAAATTTGCTTCAGTGGGCATGGCTCGTACGGAAGATGATTTAAAGAAACGATTAAAAATATTTAAGAAGGGAACAGATAAAGGAGCGGAGTTTTTACGCAAGTTGTCTCACAATTTGTTTGAGTATGCTTCAAAGCGAATTCCTGAAAGTGCTGATGAATTGTATCAAATTGATGATGCCATGCGAACAGGTTTTGCTTGGGAGTTAGGTCCATTTGAGCAATGGGATGTGGTTGGTGTTAAAGAAACCGTTGAAGAAATGAAAGCTGCAGGGCACGAGCCCGCAGCTTGGGTTACTGAAATGTTGGCTGCCGAAAACGAAAGTTTTTATAAAGTAATTGATGGTGTGCGTAATTTTTATGATGTTGCATCAAAAAGTTATAAGCCTGTTGCTGGTATTGAAAACTTTATCATACTTGACAACTTAAGAGAGCAAAAGGCAGTGTGGCAAAACTCTGGAACTACCATTCACGATTTAGGTGATGGCGTTTTAAACGTTGAGTTTCACACTAAAATGAACTCCATAGGAGGAGAAGTTTTAGAAGGCATCAATAAGGGAATTTCGTTAGCTGAAGAAGAAGGTTGGAAAGGAGTGGTGATTGGCAATGATGCGCCCAACTTTAGCGCTGGAGCAAACTTGGCAATGATATTAATGTTTGCCATTGAGCAAGAATGGGATGAGTTGGATTTTGCCATTAGAGCATTTCAAAATACGGTAACCCGTTGTAGATTTTCATCAGTGCCAGTTGTAGTTGGTCCACATGGATTAACCTTGGGTGGCGGTTGCGAAATGACTATGCATAGTGATGCTGCGGTAGCTGCCGCTGAAACTTACATAGGTTTAGTAGAAGTTGGAGTTGGTGTTATTCCTGGTGGTGGCGGAACCAAAGAAATGGTTTTACGTGTAAGTGATGGCTACTATAAAGGCGATCCTAAATTACCACCATTGCAAGAAGCATTTATAAATATTGCAACGGCAAAGGTGGCAACATCTGCTTATGAAGCATTTGATATTGGCGTGTTAAATGATAAAGATTCAGTAGTTGTAAATCAAAGCCGAGTATTGTTAGAAGCCAAACAAAAAGTGTTAGAATTACACAATGCTGGTTACACGCAACCACAAATGAGAACTGACATTGAAGTGCAAGGTCGTTCGGCATTAGGCGGATTGTATGCTGGAGCAGAAGCATTTTACATTGGTAAATATGCAAGCGAACATGATAAGTTAATCGCCCAAAAATTAGCTTGGGTAATGGCTGGTGGCGATTTAAGTATGCCAACAAAAGTTAGCGAGCAATATCTATTGGATTTAGAAAGAGAAGCATTCTTGACGCTTTGCGGAACAAGAAAAACTTTAGAAAGAATACAAAGCATTTTGACAACTGGCAAGCCATTAAGAAACTAAAGTTGCTTGTTAGACAAGGGATATGAGGTGCTGGACAAGAGACTTTAATTAACTAAATATTGAAATAAAGAATAGAACAGAAAATGATTAAAAGTGATAAAAACTTTGTGCGCTTTGCGAAACCTCTGGTTACTCTGCGGTTAGATCATAATTATCATAATAAATCAGCGTCCTGTTAAAATAAAAACTTGATGTTGGAATTTGAACCGGGTTTATCCCATGTCCCAAATCCCACATCCCAATACCATTAAAATGGAAGCATACATAGTAAAAGGATTTCGAACTGCAGTTGGCAAGGCCAATAAAGGTGGCTTTAAGTTTACTTCACCAGTAGATTTAGGAGCAGATGTAATCAATTATTTGTTAAAAGCATTGCCCGATTTTGATGCAAGCAGAGTAGATGATTTAATAGTCGGAAATGCTGTGCCAGAAGCTGAGCAAGGATTGCAGATGGCACGTTGGGTAGGAGTAAAGTCTAATTTGCCAATGGAAATTCCGGGAGTGACGATTAACCGTTATTGCGGAAGTGGTGTTGAAGCATTGGCTATGGCTACCGCAAAAATTAAGGCTGGTTTAGCTGAGTGTATTATTGCTGGCGGTACTGAAAGTATGAGTTTAGTACCAACCATTGGTTACAAAACCGTACCCAATTATAACATTGCCAAAGACAATCCCGACTACTTTATAGGAATGGGACTAACAGCAGAAGAGGTTGCAAGCAAGTATGATGTTAATAGAGCCGACCAAGATGAGTTTTCATTTAACTCGCACCAAAAAGCGATAGCCGCAATTGAAGGTGGAAAGTTTAAAGAAGAAATTGTCCCGATTGAAGTTGAAGAAGTTTTTTATGCTGATGGTAAGAAGCAAGCTCGAACCTATACTGTTGATACAGATGAAGGGCCTAGAAAAGATACATCCATTGAAGTATTAGGCAAATTGCGTCCTGCTTTTAAACAAGGCGGAAGTGTTACTGCTGGCAACTCATCACAAACTTCTGATGGAGCTTCATTCGCAATAGTTATGAGTGAAGCAATGGTAAAAGAGTTTAACCTTGAACCAGTTGCTCGTTTAGTTTCGAGTGCATCAGTAGGCGTGCATCCGCGGTATATGGGCATTGGCCCAGTGGAAGCAGTGCCAAAGGCATTAAAACAAGCGGGCTTGAAAATTAGCGACATTGATTTAATTGAATTGAATGAAGCTTTTGCAGCACAATCATTGGCTGTTATTCGTCAATTGGATTTAAATCCTGAAATAGTTAATGTGAATGGTGGAGCAATTGCTCTTGGACATCCCTTGGGTTGCACTGGCACTAAGCTTACTGTTCAGATAGTAAATGAATTAAGAAGAAGAAATCAAAAGCACGGTTTAGTTACTGCCTGTATTGGTGGTGGACAAGGAATTGCTGCTGTGATTGAGAGGTTAAGTTAATGAGTAAAGGGTTTGGAGTAAAGGGTAAAGAGTACTGAAAATTAAAAAATTACAAATATGAATGACTATAAAAAATTAAATGTTTGGAATAAGAGTATTGACTTAGTTGTTGATGTTTACAAGGCAACTGAACAATTTCCATCAGATGAGCGTTTCGGTTTAACGAGTCAAGTAAAGCGTTCCGCTGTTTCTATGCCAAGTAACATAGCTGAGGGTGCAGGAAGAAACTCCAATCCACAATTTCAAAACTTTTTAAATTACTCCAACGGCTCAAGTTGCGAATTAGAAACGCAGTTAATAATTGCCAACAAACTTGACTATTTACAAATTAACAAGCTACTCGATTTCCAACAACGAATAGAAATTATACAAAAGCAGATTTTCAACCTACAAAAAAGCCTAAAACGATAATTTGATGGGCATAGGTTTAGGTTATACAAATACTTTATACCCTTTACCCAATACCCTTTACCATTAAACTCAATACCATGACAACAACAACAAAAACAAACCCATCTGCCGAAACACAAGCATCAACCACCACCCTAAAAGGAGGTGAATTTCTAATCAAGGAAACACCATACACTCAAACTTTCACTCCAGAAGATTTGAATGAAGAGCAACGCATGTTTGCTGATATGGTTAAAGAGTTTATTGAAAAAGAGGTAAAGCCATTCATTCCAGAAATGGAAAAACACAATTTTGAATCTTCTGTTCGTTTGATAGAAAAAGCGGGAGAACTAGGAATATTAGGAGCATCATTGCCAGAGCAATATGGCGGTTTAAATGTAGACTTTAATACGGCAACCATTATTACAGAAATGTTAGGTTTGGGTAGATCCTTCAATGTTTCAATTGCCGCACATACGGGCATTGGTACATTGCCAATTTATTACTATGGTACAGAGGCCCAAAAAGCTGAATGGCTGCCTAAGTTGGCAAGTGGTGAAGTAAAAGCTTCTTATTGCTTAACTGAACCAGGTTCGGGTAGTGATGCATTGGCGGCAAAAACAAAAGCAGAGTTAACTGAAGATGGAGAGCACTACATTATTACTGGTCAAAAAATGTGGATTACCAACGCAGGTTTTGCAGATTTGTTTACGGTGTTTGCACAAGTTGATGGGAAGTTTACAGGCTTTATTATTCCAGCAAATTTGGAAAATATTCGCTTAGGTGCTGAGGAGCATAAAATGGGAATTCATGGTTCTTCAACTCGACAAGTGTTTTTTGAAGGAGTAAAAATTCCTAAGGATAACGTGTTAGGTGAAATTGGCAAGGGACATAAAATTGCCTTTAACGTGCTCAATACAGGTAGATACAAGTTATGTGCCATGGCTTTAGGAGGAACAAAAGGGATTCATAAAGCATCCATTAAATATGCAAATGAACGTGAGCAGTTTAAAACTAGCATAGGAAATTTTGGGGCTATCAAACATAAAATCGGTGAGCAAGCAATCTTAATTTATGCATGTGAAGCAGCAACGTATCGTACCAGTGAGTTAATCAACCAAAAAATTCAAAGCGAATTAGAAAATGGTATTGACTCAGCCAATGCAAAATTGAATGCAGCTGAAGAGTATGCTATAGAATGTGCAATGTTAAAAGTAATCGGTTCAGAAGTATTGGATTATGTAGTTGATGAAGCAGTGCAAATACATGGCGGAATGGGTTATAGTGAAGAAATGGAAGTTTGTACCGCTTACCGTGATGCGCGTATTAATAGAATTTTTGAAGGTACCAATGAAATAAACAGATTGCTAACGGTTGACATGCTTTTGAAGAGAACAATGAAAGGTCAATTGGACTTAATGACTCCCGCAATGGCGGTTCAAAAAGAGTTAATGGCCATACCTGATTTTGGTAACAGTGCCGACAATGAATTGTTCCATACCGAAAAGAAAGCAATCCGTCAAGCTAAAAAAGCGGCCTTAATGGTTGCAGGTGCTGCAGTGCAAAAGTTAGGAATGAATTTAGAGCATGAGCAAGAAATTTTAATGAATGTGGCTGACATGTTAAACGACATTTTTAGTATGGAAAGCAGTTTATTAAGAACAGAAAAAAATGTAAAAGCTCAAGGAGAAGAAAATGCATCATTACATATTGCGGCTACCAAAGTATTTATAAATGATGCTTTAGAGCGTGTTCATATAAATGGAAAACGTGCCGTTTCATCATTTGCAGAAGGTGATGAGATGCGCGTAATGTTAATGGGTATAAAACGTTTTACAAAGTACCCAGTAACCAATTGTAAAAATTTAAGAAGACAAATTGCTGATGCTTGTTTAGCAAAAGGCGATTACTGCTTTTAGTAGAAAAATGTTGTTCGATTGTAAAGGCCTCTTACATTTTAGTAAGGGGCTTTTCTTTTTGCTACTCGTCAGTTTTTAACCCATGCAACTTATGCGTGACATGTTTAATATCAGTAAGTTTAATTAGATTTTGATCGAAAAATTTACCGTTTATCAACTTAAACCTACCGTTTATCAATCGGATTTGCTTTTTACCTATCAAATATTGCACATTTACTTACTTATTGGGTTGGGATTAAATTTTCATAAATAAAATTCGACAGGTATGGCAAATGCGGAAAATGAAAAAAGTGATTTTATAATAGGAGATAACGTGAAATTGATCTTGGGTGAAACGGTGTACACGATAATTGGTTTTGTGACAAAAGATAATCTTCATTTAAAAGAAAATCAAAGCTTTTTTTTAGGGGATGTAAAGTGTACTCATAAAAAGTCAAAGACTGTTTTCAACTTTCCAGCAAAAGCATTGGTAAAAGTTTGAGTTTGGTTTAAGTTGATGTTCGATTGTAAAGTCAAATGCCTTGCTATTGAGAGAAGAGAAAATAATTTGTTTTAGTTTGCTATAAGGCAAAAAACGGAGTGATAGTATATCTATCGCGAGTATTTTTAACGTAAAAACAAGCTAAAAGAAGCGTTTTAGAATTCACAATAGTAATGGCTTTTGACTTTCAAGCCTCTTTCATTTATGTGAGGGGCTTTTATGTCTTGTAAAGGTCAATTAACAATAATTGACTTTTAGAGACAATTCCGTTTCATATCTTTAACAAAAATCGAAACAAATGAAAACAATCATTACAATTTTCCTTTCCATTATCGCATTATCTGCATTCGCTCAACAATCAATTGACGGCACATTCCCTTTCCAAACAGATACTGCTAAAAAATATAGCTTGTACATTCCAACAAGCTACAATGCAGCTACACCAAATAAAGCAATGCTGGCTTTACATCCATTTAACACCAATCGTTGGGATGCCGATTCTTTTCGAAATTTCTTAATAGATTTTGCAGAAACCAATCAACTAATTTTAATTGTGCCAGATGGTGGAGCGGATGGTAAAATTGACGATCCAATTGACACGGCATTTACCTCAGTATTATTAGATAGTGCTGCAAATTGGTATAACATTGATGCTCAAAAATTGTATGTGATGGGTTTTTCTTGGGGAGGTAAAACAACCTATACTTATGGATTAAGACGTCCTCAAATATTTGGTGGATATATGCCAATTGGCGCAGCAGTAGCATTAAATGAAGTAACACCAGTTTCAACCAATGCTAATGGCAAAGCTTTCTTTTTGGTGCACAATGATTTAGATGATAAATCAAATAGATTCACACCAATTTTGAATGAATTGAATGCCAAAGGAGCCATTACCAATTCAATTCAACATCCTGGCTGGGGACATACCATTGATTATCCTGATTTTAACAATCACATAAATACTGCATTTACCTGGATAGATTCTGTTAATTGCAGTCAAATTCCTAATGCTTCAGAAAGTTTATATGAACAATTAGAATTTAAACTTATGGGCAGCAATAGAGTTAAAGGCAACGAAATTTTAGAAATTGAATTTGCTGAATTGCATGCTATTGTTGATGTTGAGTTGGTTGATATTGCTGGTAGAGTTGTTCAAAAAAACAGTTTGAACAATGTTAAAAACGCTCAATTTAGAATTGAGGCTAAATCGTCTGGTTTTTATCTGTTAAATGTAAAAGCAGGAGCATTAAGCAATAGCCAAAAAATAATTATTCAATAGGAAACAAAAAGTATAAGAATGAGGTTTTTATAAAAAGAAATCTTCACGGTGATTAGACGCGCAAACCTATAATTGGTTTAAGATAGTTTTTCTGCAAATTAAGTTTTTTATAACTTGTGTAATATGATAAGGGGTAAAACAGTAGAAGAATACTTAGAAAATTCAGGAAATTGGAAATCTTCATTGGAAGTTTTAAGAGAAATTATGCTTGAAACCGATATGGAAGAGAGTATAAAATGGTTTGCACCAGCTTACGGCTTTGGCAAAAAAAACATTGTTGGCTTGGCTGCTTTTAAAAACTATGTTGGTTTGTGGTTTCACCAAGGGGTATTTCTCAAGGATGAAGAAGGCAAACTGCAAAATGCCCAAGAACGCACTAAAGCCATGCGGCAATGGAGGTTTAGCTCAGCTAAAGAAGTGAGCGCAGAAAAAAAACTGATCTTAAAATATGTTTTTGAAGCGATAGACAATCATGAAAATGGTCGTGAAATTTTACCTTTTAAAAATACCAGTCCCGTAAAAGTACCAGCTGAATTAAAAATGGAGTTAAGCAAAAATAAAAACTTCAATATTGCCTTTGAACAATTAAGTTTAGCATGCAGGCGCGAGTACGCCAATTACATAACTGAAGCAAAAAGAAAAGAAACCAAGCAAAGAAGGCTTGAAAAAATTAAACCTATGATTATAGATGGTGTTGGCTTAAATGATAAGTATAAAGGTTGTTAAATTAATCACTCAATCTTCTCAATATCAGCCCCACTGCCTTCCATTGCAATGGTAACAATGTAATCAGTATTGTAACTTCTAACGTATAACTTTTCATCTCTTAAATACAACCATTCAGGAGCAGTTTTTACAGCCGATCTACCATATGTTTTGCCATTGGTTTTATCAATAAAGTATAAAAAGTCATCTTCTGCGGTAAAACCGTAGCCAGCAATAATGTAATTTTTATAAAGCACAAAGTTGTTACTGTTGCATACCAAAGCATCACTGCGCCATAGTACTTCATTAGTTTTTACATTTATGGCATTTATATAACCATTTAAATTACCACTGCTTTTTGCATAAGTATTGTGGTAATTAGCTACATACAAAACATCATTTTGCAATTGTGCCCATTGTACACTTTGGGTAATATAATTGGCATCCTCTTTTATAAAATTGGGTGAAAACAGATATTTGCTAAAGTCGTACACTTTAAAAATTTCGCCATCTAGCGCATCCAGTAAAACCACATGATTACCACCAGAGAGGTCATTGCCATAAATAGCTATATTATACGACTCACCATAGTGGGTTTTGTTCAATTGTAAACCTTTCCACTGCTGTGGAATCATAACCCCGCAGTTTAAAATTTTATCGCTGCTTTTAAATGTTGAGTTAGTGCAATAATCAAAATCTATATTGTATTTTTTCACCCATGCGCTAACATCCGTAATATTATTGCTTTCTGCTTTTACGTAAACCAAGGTTATTTTCTCTGTAGCACTACTTTGTTGGTTATTGGTTTTCCAAGTAGGTGCAGCTAAAACCATTGCTTTGGTTTCATTTCGAATTTTGCCTTTATCATTATAATTAGTAAGATCTTTTTCGGTATTTTCTAACGCTGCAGTCGATTTTGAACTTTTTCCATTATTAGGGGTTTTATCTATGGTATTGCAGCTAGTAAACACCAATAGTATGGTTGTAGCAACAATAAATTTTGTTAAAAAAAATAAAGTATGTCGCATATTTATCTAATTCCTTTAAAATTAAACATTAACTTGTGCTTTCCTAATAGCCTGTAGTCTTATTTTAAATAATGACGTTAACAAATTTTTAAAAGTGTAACGATTAAATACACTAAAAACTTAAACAAGCTAAAAAACTAAAAACTTTATGAAGAAAATTATTTTACTTACAACCATTCTTATCTGTTGCATAGCTTTTGCTTTCGCACAACGCCCTAATTTAATTGACAATTATTTATGGTCAAATTTAACAATGGAACAAATTTCACTTGGTGGTGCAACCTTGAATAATCCGACTGATTTAGAATTTCACTCCGATTTATCAAAAAATGAATTATGGGTGATTAATAAAGATAACGTTGGTAGTGGCGGAAGTACAGTTACTGTCTCTAACTTTGGAATGCCAAATCAAATAGCTCAATGGTTGCGTGATGGCAATGCCGTACATTTTATGAACTTGCCAACTGCCATAGCATTTGGCGATAATGGAAATTGGGCGAATGCCCCAGGTGTTACAGATGCTAACCATACACCAGGTGGTGTTAATTTTACAGGCCCTACCTTATGGAGTAGCGATTTAGCAATCTATGCGCAATATGCTGGGCCAGGTACCAATGGTAGCCATTTAGACATGTTGCATGCTTCTCCAGAGTGCCAAGGTATTGCTTGGGAAACTGGCAATGTGTATTGGGTATTTGATGGATACAATGGAGATGTTGTGAGATATGATTTTGCGCAAGATCATGGTCCAGGCCAAAGCTATCATGGAGATGGTAGAATTAGAAGATATTCTGATGTTACGGTTAGCAAAGATGCTAATGAGATAGTTGTAAGTCATATGGATTTTGACGCTGCTAAACAATGGTTATATGTTGTAGACAACGATAATCAAAGAGTTTTTAGAATGGATATTACTACAGGTGCGTATACAGGTGCGCCTAGTTATGGGCCATTTGAAACGTTGGCTGAATATTCTCAATACGGAGGTTATGTTTGGGAAGATGTTGTTACAGCAGGATTGGTTGAGCCAGCAGGAATTTATGTTATGGATGATAGAATGTTGGTTAGCGATTATTCAACTGGTGATATAATTGTGTACGAAATTGGTGTAATACCTGCGGTAGAAATTGGAAGAATTAGTACAGGAGATCCAGGAATTCAAGGAATTGAAATAGGACCAACAGGAGAAATATTTTATGTAAATAGCATAAACAACGGTTTGTTTAAGGTAGCAGCTGATAGCCTAAATTCTTCAGTTAAAAACCTAGATTTGGTTGATGCAACCGTTTCGCCAAACCCTGCAGAAAGTTATGTGAACTTGACTTTTGAAACTAACATTACTGGAAACATAGCAGTTAGCAATGTTTTAGGTCAAACTATTTACAATACAAATATTGATGGAATCAGCGCTATAATTAACGTTGAAGACTTTGCAGCAGGCTTATATTTAGTGAATGTATTCAGTGAAGAGGGCAATTTAATTGCAGCCAATAAGTTTATTAAAGATTAAATTATAAAAATAAATATATAAAGAACCCCGAACTATCCTTAGTTCGGGGTTCTTTTTTTTATAAAAACTAATATTTTTGTACACTGCATGAATAATCGAATAGCATTTTTTGGAAAGAACGAAAAGAATGAGCGTCTGCTCATTGCTATTGAGTTTGTAGAGGCCGACAAAAAGGTAAATATTTTCACCTTTGGTCAAGAACATTTAAAAGAAGAGTTTACCAAAAAAATGTTTAAAGAGTGGGCCGAAAGCAATAAGAAGGTTGATTTTCCGGAACCACATAACAAACTTGAGCAAAGCGTTCTAAGCGGGGAAAGTTTGCTGCCTTATGAAATTACTTCTGACAAACCCGAAACTGTTCGTAGAGCACAAAATGCTTGGGCGTTAAGGCTTTTAACGTCTCAATTGTTCGAAAATTTAAAAGCTGAGTTATCCTTGTTTGGTAAAAAAGTTGATGAAGCCAAAGAGTATGTTTCAGAGAACTGGGCAGAAGCCAAAAAGTATGCAAGCAATTTAGGCGTTCAGTTAAAGGATAAAAATATTACCAAAGGAAATTTTGATGAGTTGAAGGCTGTGCTAGATAGCTCTTTCGAAAAATTGAAGGTTCAATTGGCTAAGCGCAATGAAGAGCTAGAAGCTAAATCTGCGGTATTGGTAGGTGAGTTAAAGCAGCACATCACCGATTATGGTGAGAAAATGGAAAACATCTCACAAAACAACAAGGTTTTTAATGATTTAAAAGCATTGCACGAAAAAGTTAAAAAGGCAAAAATCACACAAGCAAAACGCAAGGAGTTGTGGGATATGTTAGATGGCTTGTTTGCAAAAGCCAAAGCCAAGCAAAAAGAATATTGGAACAACAGAAACGATAATAGAATTACCGGATTGCAAAAGGCAATAAATAGAATGGAAAATTCAATTAACTACGATAGAAAGGAAATTGATTTTCAAAAAAGACGCATGAACAATTCAGCAATTAAATCGCTTGAGATGCAATTGCGCCAAGCCAAATTAAATGTTGCTGAAGATAAGATTAAGAGCAAGGAAGAGAAACTAGCAGAAATGCATATTTTGCTTGCCAGCTTAAATAAAAAGAAAAGTAAGCAACCACCAGCTGCCGATAAGCAAAAGACAACACCAGATAAAAAGAAGCAAGAGCGCAGTGCTAACAGCAAATCAAAAGAAAAAGCTGAGCAAACGGCTGAAAAAGTGGCAGCTGAAAGTTCAATTGAGAAAACCCCTCAACCAAAAACGGATGTAAAAGCTGCAAACGCTAACACAAATGAAGGTAGTGCTGAGCAAATAACTGAAGAGGTAAAGAAAGAAAAAACTGAGCAAACGGCAGAAAAGGTAGTTAAGGAAAGTGCAATTGAAAAAACCGCTGAACCAAAAACGGATGTTACTGCTTCAAAAAATGCTTATGGCAAGGATCAAGTAAATGAAAAGGTAAAGATAGAAGAATCTGAGCCTAAAAATGACAATAGCAAGGTAATAGCTGAAGCTGTATCAGATAATAATAAGGATGATGTGCCACCAGCTACCCCCAAAGAGGAAACGGCTACAAAAGATAGTTCTGAGGAAGAATAATTAAAATATCAATCCCAAGTATATTTGGGTTGAAGCGTTTTTCGGCTTGGTTAACTCAATCTCACTGCCACTATCACTTTTTTGCAAATCAATTAGTCCCGCATTGTAACGCGCACCTATTTGAACTTTTTTTAAAGTAATTTCAGCACCAGCTACACCCGCAAAATCATAAGGCTTGTAATCTCTTTGATCAATGTTACCCTCAAAATCATAACCACTTTCTTCCAAATTCATTACCGAAAAGTTTACTAGATAGGAGAATTGCGGACCAACATGAACATCAAATTTCTCACTAAAATGCACAACAGCTAAAACGGGCACATCAACATAGTCCATATTTAAAGCAAATTTTCCGCCGGGTTGATTAGGTGCATCCCACGTAATTTCCGATCCTTTATTAACCCATAAAAATTCGGGTTGTATTGCAAACTCTTTGATAGGTCTAATTTTAAAAAAAGCACCACCCATAAATCCTGTCTTTAGGCTTTCTTTAGTTACATTATCAGGCTTTAGGGTACTCAGGTTTAAGCCAGCCTTTAAGCCAAAGTAAAATTTCTTTTGAGCGCTTAAACTCAAACTAGCACATACTAAACAAAGTATAACTATTAAGCGATTCATTATTATTATGGGTTTGAAAACAGCTCACAAAGATAAAACGTTATTAACACTTTATCCACATTAAGCGTTTTTGTTACTTAATATTAAATCAATAACAATGCCATTATTTATAAAATAACTTTAGTATAATTTTTGGAAAGTTTTTAAGCGAAAATTAACTTTGTAATCATATCAACTATTCATGGATATAACAGTAAGTGGTTTAACTAAAAAATATGGCAGTCAATATGCTGTAAACGATATTTCGTTTGAGGTAAAAACGGGCGAAATATTGGGTTTTTTAGGGGCAAACGGAGCCGGTAAAACTACTACCATGAAAATTCTTACCTGCTATATGGCACCTACAGAAGGTGATGTAAAAGTGGGAGAATACTCAATACATAAATCACCTGAGCAAATTAAAAAGCACATTGGTTATTTGCCCGAACACAATCCTTTATACCTAGATATGCCAATTGTTGAATACTTGTCTTTTTCAGCAGCATTGCAAAATGTGTCCAAAGCACAAATTAATAATAAGGTTAAAGAAATGATTGTTACTTGTGGCCTACAACCTGAGAAACATAAAAAAATAGGAGAATTATCTAAAGGTTATAGACAAAGAGTAGGGTTGGCACAAGCCATGATTCATAATCCCGACATACTAATTTTAGATGAGCCAACTACTGGCTTAGATCCTAATCAAATTATTGAGATTAGAAACTTAATTAGAAATATTGGCAAAGAAAAAACGGTAATTTTTAGCACGCACATATTGTCAGAGGTAGAAGCTTTGTGTGATCGAGTACTAATTATTAATGAAGGTAGTTTAGTTGCTGATGCTAGTCCGCAAGAATTGCGCAAGCAAGTGAGCGGTAATGATGTGGTTAAGGTAATTATAGAAGCAGGTGAGAAGGATGCTGTTTTAGCTCAATTGGCTTTGCTGCCTGGTGTTGCTTTAGCAGATATAGGTGTTGCTGCAAATGAGTATACTATAGAATTAAATAGTACCGAGTTTAACAAGCGTTCAATATTTGATTTATGCGTTAAAAACAAATGGTACTTAACTGGTTTAACTACTGAAGAAGCGAAATTGGAAGATATTTTTAGAAAAATTACATTAAAGCAATGAAGGCGGCCTTAGTCATAGCAAAAAAAGAAGTGCGATCGTTTTTCGATTCATTGATAGCCTATGTGCTGTTGGCATTGTTTTTAGGTATAACAGGCTATTTTACTTGGTTGGCCGGAAACGATTTTTTTCTTGTTAAACAAGCCACTCTCCGCAACTTTTTTGGCATAGCGCAATTGGTATTGTTTTTTGTAATACCGGCCTTAACCATGCGCATGTTTGCTGAAGAAAACCGAACAGGAACCTTGGAGTTTTTACAAACCAAATCCATTAGCGATTGGCAAATTGTGTTAGGCAAATTTTTTGCCTGTTGGATGCTGGTTGCAGTGGCTTTGTTACTTACCATACCATTTTACATAACCGTATGGCAGTTGGGCCCTATTGATCATGGAGCTACCTTAACAGGTTATTTAGGCTTGTTTTTAATGAGTGCAGCCTTTATTGGTATTGGCTTGTTGGCTAGCAGCATAACCAATAATCAAATTGTGGCTTTTTTATTGGCATTGGTTGTTGGCGCATTGTTGCAGTTTGTATTTGTTGGCATAGCCAATGAATCAACTGGTATAGTTAGCAATATTTTTGGCTATTTAAATATGCAATCGCATTACACTTCATTAGCTCGCGGTGTTATTGATACTAGAGATATAATCTACTTTTTTTCTATAACCATGGTTACGCTAATTGCTGCTGAGGCAGTATTGGGCAAGCGCAACTATAAAAACGCACAATCATGAGTAAGAAGGGTGCGGTTATAAAAATGTTGTTGTTTGTAGTAGTATTCATACTGCTAAATCTGTTGGCTTCTAAATACTTTACGCGTATAGACTTAACGCAAGATAAAACCTATACTTTAGGGAAAGCGACTAAGCAAATACTTAAAGACTTAGATAAACCTGTAACCATTAAAGCCTACTTTGCCAAAGAGAATATGCCAGTGAGTATTACCAATATTCGCAGTTCGGTTAAAGATATTTTAGATGAATACAGTGCACGCTCAGGTGGCAAGGTAGTTTTCGATTTAATTGATCCGCTAAAAAATGAAGAGTTAGAGCAAGAAGCACAGCGCAATGGGGTACCCATGACTTTTGTTACGGTAAAAGAAAAGAATGAAGCTGCTCAAAAAAAGGCTTATTTAGGAGCAATTGTAGAGTCGGGCGGACAAAAAGAAACACTTACATTTTTACCGTTTTTACAAAAAGGAAGCACTGATGGGTTAGAGTATATGCTGTCTTCAACCATTAAAAAATTATCAATTACCAATAAACCAAAAGTTGCATTACTACAAGGTCATGGAGAAGCTACCTTAGCTCAAATGCGACAAGTTGGCAATACCATGCAAGAGCTAAATGATGTGGAGCCTTATACCATAGAAGATACAATAGCTATACCTTTTGGTAAGTTTAAATCATTGGTTATAATTGATCCCAAAGAAAATTTTCCGCCAAATCATTTACAAAAGTTAGATGCGTATTTGGGTAATGGCGGTAGGTTGTTTATTGCATTGAACAATGTTAGTGGAGATTTTTCTACAGGCAGAGGTAATAAAATAGAAACGGGATTAGATGTTTGGTTGGCACAAAAAGGAATTGAAATTGAGCCTAACTTTTTAATAGATGCCAATTGTGGGCAAGTGCAAGTACAAAGGCAAATGGGAGCGTTTATTATGAACCAACCAATACCATTTCCATATTTACCAGTTATAAGAAGTTTTGCTGAACATCCTGTTTCTAATGGCATTGTCGAAATTATGATGCCTTTTGCAAGCCCAATAATATTAAATGAAAACAATGCTGATGTTGAGTCGGTTGTGCTTGCAACTTCTTCTGAGCAATCGGGAACTGAAGATGCCCAAACAGTTTTTAATGTTGAAAAACAATGGACACGTGCCGATTATCCTATGCAAAACTTACCAGTAGCCGTTGCTTTAGAAGGTAAAATTGTTGGAGATGCTATCTCTAAGTTGGTGGTAATTGGAGATGCCGATTTTGCAATTAATGGAGAAGGGCAACAAGCACAGCAATTAGGTAAAGACAATGTAAACTTTATTGTAAATGCAATCGATTGGCTATCGGATGAAACGGCTTTAAACAATTTAAGAACTAAAGGTGCCAAGTCGCGACCTATTGAATCGCTAACATCTAAAAAGATTACAAGTTTAAAGGCGATAAATTTTGCTTTGCCCTTATTGCTTATCATTTTATACGGAATTGTAAGAGCACAATTGCGCAAGGCCAAACAGCGAAAAATTAAAAACGAAACTTATGTTTAGGCGTTTTTCAAATAAGGGTTTGTTAATTGTTGCCTTGGTTTTAGGTGGCTTGTTTTTTCTTTCAAGTTTTTTGCAACGCAATAAACCGGTAGGTAATTTTAATACCAATATTGTATCAATTGATACTGCAACCATAGATTTTATAAGCATTGTTCAACCAACAGACAACACAAGCCTTACTCTAAATAAACAAGGTGGTCAATGGTTTGTAAAAGACAAAATGGGCCAGCAGTTGCCTTGCCAACGCGCATTCATGAATCAATTTTTAGGGCAGTTGCAAACCATAAAAGCCGAAAGTTTAATTGCACAAGGCAAGGATAGTTGGACAGAATATGAGGTTGAAGAAGCTAAGGGCACCATAGTTAAAATAAAGCAAGGAGGCAATGTATTGGCAAACTTTATAGTAGGCAAGTTTGATTATGCTGAGGCGACAGGGGTAAAAACCTACATGCGACCAACTGGAGATGACAATGTTTATGCGGTAGATGGTTTCTTCAAATCAACCTTTACAACGCAGGTAGCTAGCTTTATAGATAAAAGCATACTTAAATTTGAAAACGACAATCTATTAGGATTGTCATTTAACTACAACCAAGGTGAAGGTTCATTTAATGTTAGCTCTAAAGATGGCCAATGGTATGTTAATGAAATGCCTGCAGATTCTGTCAAGACAATTGCATCAATAACCGCAATGAATAACGTAGTTGGTCCAACTACTTTAACAGGGTTTAGCACAGATAGCGTGCAAAATGTTTTAACCTTGCGTGTAAGCACAACAGCAGGTAATTCAATAATACAAGGTTTCCAAGGTAGGGGCAAAGAAATGTATTTTCATAGTTCTGCCAATCCACAAGTTTATTTTAAAGATGGTGGTGGAGCTGTGCAAGGAGCATTAATGAAAACAGTGGAAGATTTTATGGTTGCTGCTACCAACTAAGGTTAGGATTAAAAATTTTCCTAATACTACGAATCATTCTGTTCCGATCTTGTCATGCTGTCCCGATAGTCCCGAACACTTTCGGAATCGGGATTGATTCAGCGTCTTATTTAACCTCTTGTAAAGACCCTGAAACAATCCCGAAAGCATTCGGGACAAGGTGACAGCCGTTTTATGATAAAATTTTAGGTGTTATTAGAATTATAAACCAACACTACGAGTCATGCTGAAATCTATTCAGCATCTTTTATACAGTAGCTCTTTAAATGTAAAGGCAAGTGCTAATAAAAAGTTTCATTAACCCTAATTCTTCTTAGTTAGTGAGAGAGAATTCTAAAGAGAGTTAGATGAAGGAATTTTACCTTACAATAAAATATTACTTTAGATAACAAAGAGATTGTTAAAACCAAAGAATAGACGTGCTAAAAATTTATGAAGTATTATTTTTTAGAATTCTAGAATTGTATAAAAAAACTGGCCAAATAATGATCCAGATTTATATGCCTATTTACTCTTATCAACTACCACTTGGTTCAATGTAATTGCTGTATATAGTTTTTATTGTGTTTATACAAAGTATGAATATCACACCTACTTAACGCTAGGTGTTTATATATTAATATTGGTGTTCAATTTTTTCTTTTTATATAAAAGGCATAAGCAAATTACTGAATCCTTAAAACCTGTAAAGAAGGAATCAACTATCCAATCAATTGTGCTTGGCGCATATATATTCTTGTCATTCGCTATTTTAGTGTTTCCAATAATTTTGAGTCAAGGTGGCTATTAACCCTCAGGCAACTCCTTAGTCTCACATCCTGCCAAGCAAATCTACTGACATAAGGAGAGTTAGGGAGGTAAGGCCAAGTATCATTTACATGAAACCAAACCTGTTAAATATTTATATGATTATAGAAAATACTTGTAACTTAAAACATGAGTGTAAACAGTTATATTGTAATTTTGATTCCAAAGAGTCCTCTCTAGGAAACTCTGAAGGTTGGTAAAAGGCACCCATAGTTAGTGCTAACTAAAAATTTATTATATGAAAAAGATACAATTACTTTTAAGCTACCTGATTTTGATTTTTGTTGGCAGTCTTCAAGCTCAAACAGTAACGTGGGCAGGTGAATTAGGCAGCCTAGGTCGCGATAATATTAGTGCAATGCACACCAATAACAATGGCGAAACTGTTTTAGCTGGGGTATTTTCATTTGCTCATGATTATGATGTTATAAATAACCAAGTTGACACAGCTGACTATTCCGTTCAGACCTATGTTTCAAAAAATGATGCTAATGGAAACCTGCTATGGTACAAAACAATAGAATCAGGCAACGTTATACCTATTTTTAATGTGGCGCAAGATGTAAATGGTAATGTTATAATTACTGGTCGGTTTTTTGGTACCGTTGATTTTAATCCTTCCACTTCTTTGGTTAACAACCTTGCCAACACCAATGCAAATGCGGATATGTTTGTACTAAAATTGGATAGCAATGGTGATTTTGTTTGGGCTGCCCATGTTGTGTGTAATGATGATATAGATGTTACCTCAATGGATATAGATGCATCTGGAAACTCATATTTGTTTGGCAATTTTAAGGGAGTAGCAAATTTTGATGTAGACAATTCTGGTCAATCAAGTCATTCTTTTACAGCCAATTCAACTTCAGATGACAATTTCATAGTTAAACTGTCTTCTTCAGGAGCTGATGTTTGGGCTTACCCATTGGGCGGTAATGATCAAGAACAATCTGGTGGATTAAGCTTAGACAAACATGGTCACTTATATTTGGCAGGTATTTTTGACGGTGCATTTAATTCTAATCCAAAGTCAGGTGGAGTTCATACGTTAATCAATAATTCCGGAAATAGTCATGGATACATCATAAAATTAGATACCCAAGCCAATTTTATATGGAGTAAAAAATTAGGCGAACTAACCAGCAGCATAGTGCTAAATGAAATCGAGAGTGATGGAATTGAACATATTTTTCTTTCAGGCGGCTTTGATGGCACAGTCGATTTTGATCCTTCTTCAACGGGTGTGGAGTCTTTAACTAATGTCAATGACAACGATCACTTTGTACTCTGTTTAGATTCTGCAAGTAATTTTAACTGGGTTAGGCAAATTAGTTTTAATCTGCAAAGTGAATTAAATGACCTAAAGGCTGGCAATGGAGCAGGTGTTTATTTAACAGGTGGATTTGAAAACTCCCTTGATTTAGGCACATCTTATACTTCAGTGGACAACAAGGATCTATTTGTATGTCGTTTAAGTAGCACTGGAGGTTATGTTGATTGGTTTTACAATACAGGTTCATCACTAGGAACAAATGATAACTATGGAAAATTTATTGATTTAGATGCAAACAATAATATCTATACCGCAGGTTTCTTTAATGGAGAAATAGATTTAGAGCCGGGATCGGCAAGCGTAACCATTAACACAGCCAATGGAGGCAGTAATTACGTTGCAAAGTATGATCAATCAACCTTTGTTTCAATTGCAAAAGTTGAGCATTCAGAAGAGAGTTTTGTTATTTATCCAAATCCTAATAATGGAGATTTTATTATAGATTTCCAAGGAAGCGGTGAATTGCAAAAAATAGAAATTTTTGATATTTTAGGTAAACTTAAATTCTATAAAGAAATTGACACTCAAGGCGAAATAAATGTTAGCTCGGCATTAACAAATGGTATTTATTTGGTTGAAATAACGGGTAAACAAGGTACTTCTAGTAAATTGGTATCTATTATTAAGTAGCTGACAGTATAAATTCAGAATTTTTATTAACCTTACGTAAAGACCGTTAAACAATCTCGAAAGCATTCGGGACAAGGTGACAGCCGTTTTAAAATAAAATTTTAGGTGTTATTAGAATTATAAACCAACACTATTCGTCATTCTGTCCCGATAGTCCCGAACACTTTCGGGGTCGGGATCGATTCAGAATCTTTAATACAGAGGAAAGAATACCCTAATAACAAGTTTCATTTACCTTAACAAGCGCCTTGTTTACGCCTACAGAATTGGCACTCTCAAAATCTCTACATGCTTTTTGCTTAGCACCCAAAGAAGCATTTGATACGCCACGATTATAAAGCGCTTTGCCAAAATCAGGGTCAATTCTTATAGCCATATTAAAATCTTGTATCGCCTCTGTATTCTTGCCTATTCTTTGTCTTGCCAATCCTCTATTATTCAAAGCAAACTTGTCTTGAGGATTTAAGTTAATGGCTCTTGAAAAATTTTGAATTGCACCCGTCATGTCGTTTAATTTAAAACGGCATAAACCTAAATTGTAATAAACTACAGATAGATTTTTATCTAAATAAATGGCTCTGTTAAAATCACTTAATGCTTCTGATATGTTGTTTAATTTGTAGTTGGCCATACCACGGTTGTTAAAAGCCAAAGCATTTTGCGGGTCAATGTTAATGGCTTTATCAAAGTCTTTTTTTGCTGCCTTATATTCGGCTAATTCCATATGTGCAGTGCCACGGTTATATATAGCTGCCAAGTAGTCTTTGTCTATTTTTATGGCTTTGTTATAGTACTTAATGGCTTCCTTATAGTTTTTTACTGTTTCATGGTGATGTAGTGCTTTTTCTAACTGCACCCTGGCTTCATAGCTTTGAGCAAAAGCACCAAAACCTACCAATAATAGAATAATTGCTATAACATACTTCATTTTACAAATTTAATAGATTGGAACGAGCAAAAAACAAAAAAAATGGTCAATTCAATTTATATATTTGATACGGATCTAACGAACCAATGAACGAGTATAAGAAAATACATGAAGCGATTAATCGTGCCGAAAAAGGGGCGTTTGTTTTGGAGGGTGATGTAAATAAGCTCAAATGGATTGTATTTTCTGATCATCACCGGGGTAGACGCGATAAAGCAGATGACTTTGTTGCTTGTGAGGAGGCATATATAAATGCACTGAACTACTACTATAAAAAAGGTTACACGCTTATTTTATTGGGTGATGTAGAGGAGTTTTGGGAAAATCCACTTACTCTGGTATTAAAGAGCTATGAAAACATTTTAAAGTTAGAAAAGCAATTTTTGGATGAGGGTAGATTGTATAAAGTTTGGGGTAACCATGATGATCATTGGAGGTTTCAAGGCACCATAGCTAAGTACTTGTCTTTATTGTTACCCGACATTAATGTGTATGAAGCATTAAAGCTAAAAGTAAATAGTGGAGAAGAGCGCATGGGAGAAATACTATTGCTACATGGCCACCAAGGTACTTTACTGAGTGAGCGTTTTGCATGGATAAGTAAATTATTTGTAAAGTACTTTTGGCGAAATATTCAACGATTATTTAGAATTCCTTTGTCAACTCCACGAAACGATATAGGCTTAAAATCAAATCATGATAAAGCTATGTATTCATGGGCAGCGCGTCAACATAGAAAACTAATTGTAACCGGCCATACACATCAGCCAGTTTTTATGAGCAAAACACATATTGATGTGTTGTTGCAAGAAATACAAGCGCTACAAATTAGATTTAATCAAGTGAGTGATGAGAAAGAGGTAGAAAATATCAAAGAAATTATCAAGAAAAAAAATGAGCTAATCAAACAGATCAGAACAAAATCTACCGCATTACAAAATACCATAGACCAATATCAACCAGTATATTTTAACTCAGGTTGTTGCTCATTTTCTGATGGTGATATTACCGGTATAGAAATTTCGAATGGAGAAATTATGCTCGTTAAATGGGATGCACAAACAAAAGAAAGCCCGCAATTACTCGAGTCTTCCGATTTATGTGAGGTGTTTGCTGTTAGTGAGTTGTAGTGTTTGTTGAGCCAAGCATTTCCGAATATATCTTTATAATTTAGATTACTCCGTTATAGATAATACTCGCTCTTGAAAACGAATGTCATTTCGTCCCGATAAAAATAGGGAGCAGAGAGAAATCTCACTTAAGTTTATTGTCTATTTTAAAATTATTCGGTTAGACTAAAAAACTACAAGTAAACTAAAATCTAAGCCTGCTGCGTCTTAATCAAGTTCAACGCGCTACCTGCTTTGTACCATTCAATTTGACCTTGGCTGTACGTATGATTTACTTTAAACTCATCACTGCTTCCATCACTGTGGTTTAGTCTAACAGTTAAAGGAACTTTAGGTGCAAAAGTATCTAAGCCAATAATATCAACAGAATCATCTTGTCTTACTTTGTCATAGTCGGCTTTGTCAACAAAAGTCAATGCCAACATACCCTGCTTCTTCAAATTGGTTTCGTGAATACGAGCAAATGATTTAACAATAACCGCATTTACCCCTAAAAATCTTGGCTCCATTGCAGCATGCTCTCTACTTGATCCTTCACCTAAGTTTTCTTCACCAAAAACAACAGTTCCAATGCCTTTGGCTTGGTATGCTCTTGCCGAATCAGGCACAGCCATGTATTCGCCAGTTTCTACATTTAAAACTTCATTTGGCTTTTCATTAAAGTAGTTAATAGCGCCTGTGTAACAGTTTTCGCTAATGTTTTCTAAGTGGCCTCTAAACTTTAACCAAGGGCCAGCCATTGATATATGGTCGGTAGTACACTTTCCTTTGGCTTTAATTAAAATTCTCATGCCAGTAAGGTCATCACTTTTTATTGGCACAAATGGAGTCAACAATTGCAATCTATTTGAAGAAGGATCAACATTAACTACTACACCACTTCCATCTTCAGCAGGAGCTTGAAAACCTGCATCTTTAACATCAAATCCATTGGTTGGTAATTCATCACCTGTTGGAGGATCTAATAGAACCTCTTCACCTTTTTCATTTGTTAAAGTATCAGTTAAAGGATTAAACCCTAGTTTACCAGACAGTGCCATGGCAGTTACAATTTCAGGAGAAGCAACAAATGCATGTGTGTTTGGTGAGCCATCAGCTCTTTTAGAAAAGTTACGGTTAAAAGAGTGTATGATGCTATTTTTTGGCGCATTCATAGGGTCGCTAAATCTAGCCCATTGTCCAATACAAGGTCCGCATGCATTCGCAAAAACGGTTGCACCCATTGTTTCTAAAGTTTCAATCAATCCATCTCTTTCAATGGTATATCTTACCAACTCAGATCCTGGAGTAATGGTCAATTGTGTTTTTGGTTTTATTCCTTTATCAAGGGCCTGTTTTGCAATAGAAGCTGCTCTCGAGATATCTTCATATGATGAGTTGGTGCACGAACCGATTAAGCAATATTCTAAATCTATTGGCCAGCCATTTTCCACAGCAGTTTTACCCATTTCAGAAACTGGCGTAGCTAAATCTGGTGTAAAAGGACCATTAATATGTGGCTCTAATTCAGATAAGTTAATCTCTATAACTTGATCAAAGTATTTTTCAGGATTGGCATATACTTCATCATCTGCTTTTAAGATGTGTGCAACACCATCAGCAGCATCAGCCACGTCAGCTCTTTCAGTTGCTCTTAAATATCTGCTCATGCTATCGTCATATGCAAAGGTTGAAGTGGTTGCGCCAATTTCGGCTCCCATGTTACATATTGTTCCTTTTCCTGTGCATGACATGTTAATGGCACCATCTCCAAAATATTCTACAATTGCACCAGTGCCACCTTTAACGGTTAAAATACCAGCTACTTTTAATATTACATCTTTTGGTGATGACCAACCGTTAAGTTTACCTGTTAACTTAACACCAATTAATTTTGGCATCTTTAATTCCCAAGGCATACCGGCCATTACATCAACAGCATCAGCTCCACCTACACCAATGGCAATCATTCCTAAACCACCAGCATTTACCGTATGGCTATCGGTACCAATCATCATTCCACCAGGAAAAGCATAGTTTTCCAACACTACTTGATGGATAATACCAGCACCAGGCTTCCAAAAACCAATACCATATTTATCTGATACTGTCGAAAGAAAATCAAATACCTCTTTATTTCCAATTTTAGATTTTTCCAAATCTTTTTCAGCGCCAACTTCCGCTTGTATTAAGTGGTCGCAATGCACCGTTGAAGGCACAGCAACTTTTGGTTTACCCGCTTGCATAAATTGTAATAAAGCCATTTGTGCAGTGGCATCTTGCATGGCTACTCTATCTGGAGCAAAGTCTACGTAAGCATTGCCTCTTTCGTAAGGTGCAGTTGGAAAATCATTCTCAAACAAATGAGCGTATAATATTTTTTCGGTAAATGTTAAAGGTCTATCCAGTAATTGTTTTGCTTGTTTTACACGTTCTTCAAGATTTGCGTAAACTCCTTTAATCATGTCAATATCAAACGCCATGGTACTTTTTTTTTTTGGTTTATACTGTGGTAATCTTAAAATTGCTTATACAGAAAGTAATTAATTTTCCCTTTGGCGAAAATAAAAATTTAAGCATAGACGGCAACTACGGTTAAATTATTTAATGAAGCAAAATGAAAAAAGAACAAATTTTGTGAGCAAGTTTTGAGGTTGCCACAGTATTTATGGGTGGGCAAAGGTAATGAATTTAAAACTTTTCTTTAGTCGTTGATTATTGCTAAACAATCAATTCGTTTTAAAGCTTTATCTAAATTGTAAGATTTATGATTTTACATTTTATAACTTACACTTGTGAATTTGGTCGAAAATGTAAAAATTGCCTTCCGCTCATTAAAGGGCAACCTAATGCGAACCATATTAACCTTGGGTATTATAGCTTTTGGTATTATGGCATTAATGGGCATTATTACCTCTATTGAGATTTTGGAAAACATGATCAATACCAACTTTGCCGATTTAGGTACCAATACATTTGAAGTGAGGAAGGCAGGTTCGTTAACCAAAAGTGGTAAGAAAAAAGATGCGCCACCCATTACATTTCAAGAAGCAGCTAGGTTTAAAAATGACTTTAATTTACCATCAAAAGTTTCGGTGTACAGATTTGCAAGTGGGGTAGCTACATTAAAACGAAAATCATTCAAAACCTTTCCCAATGTGCAAGTTATGTCGGGCAATGAAAATTACATTGTAGTGGAAGGATACGATTTAGCCGCAGGCCGAAATTTCTCAAATCAAGAATTAATGAGCGGAAGCAATAAAGTGATTCTTGGTCAATCAATAGTTGAGAAACTTTTTGAAGATGTGAGAGATTGGGAAAACAATCATCAAATGGTATTGGGGAAAGATGTTGATATAGGTCCACATAAATATCAGGTGGTTGGGGTTTTAGAACCTAAGGGAAGCAGCAGTTTTATGAACCGAGATAACTTGGTAATTATTCCATTGCTTAACGGAAAGCAAAAATTTGGCAACATAAAAAGCAATTATAATATTAAAGTTTTTATGGATGAGGGCAATACCATGGAGCAAGGGGAAGAAGAAGCCATTGGCTTGTTAAGAAACATAAGGAATTTAAAAACTGCAGATCAAAACGATTTTGAAATTACCAAAAGCGAAAAACTAAAATTAACTGAAAGCGAATTGATGACAGGTTTAATAGTTGGTGCCACCATTATAGGATTGATTACTTTGTTAGGTTCAAGTATATCGTTAATGAACATTTTACTGATATCAGTTGCTGAAAGAACACGTGAAGTTGGTATCACAAAAGCTTTAGGTGCAACCAGAAGCAATATATTAAGACAATTTATTACAGAGGCTATTGTAATTTTTATCTTAGGTGGCTCGCTTGGAATATTGTTAGGAATAGCAGGAGGCAACATAGTAGCGTTATTGTTAAAATCATCATTTATCATTCCTTGGAAGTGGACTTTTATTGCATTAGCAGTATGTTTTCTTACGGGTATGGTTTCGGGTATTTATCCGGCTTACAAGGCTTCAAGGTTAGATCCTGTGGAGGCATTAAGGTATGAATAAGCTGGTTTAGTTTAACCACAAATGGCGGATGTTCATTAAGTATTTCTTGTAATTCGTAATTGCGAACGCTGTGAAGCAATCTTTTAATCAAAGCTAATTTATCGTTTTGGAATCCTTGGTGAACTTTGTATCTAAAATTTTGCTTATGTATTTTCTCTCCTATTGAGCTTGTCGAAATATTAAGGAGAGATGTCTGAAAGACAGAGAGGTTAATTAAACAGATATTCCCTTAATTTCGAGATTAAAATCGTTTGTCAGATTTCTCGCTATGCTCGAAATTAAACAAGTGATGATTTTTGGTGCACTTCATGTCCTCAGACATGAGCAATGACCAATGCATGTTGCAACAAAAAGATTGCTTCACTGCTAACCCTACGGGTTATGTTCGCAAATACGATTGGTTGGAGATTGGTGCACTTCATATCCTCAGACATGAGCAATGATTGTATCTAAAATTTTGCTTGTGTATTTTCTCTCCTTTTGAGCTTGTCGAAATATTAAGGAGAGATGTCTGAGAGACAGAGAGGTTAATTAAACAGATATTCCCTTAATTTCGAGATTAAAATCGTTTGTCAGATTTCTCGCTATGCTCGAGATGAAACAAGTGATGATTTTTGGTGCACTTCATGTCCTCAGACATAAGAAGTGACCAATGCGTATTGCAATAAAAAGATTGCTGCACTTCTTTTGCTTTGCAAAAAGTTCGCAAATACGATTAAAAAAATAAACATAAAAAAAGCCCTTCTCTAATGAGAAAGGCTTTGGGCGATTTATAAATCTTATGTTTTAATTATTCAGCTACTACTTCAAAGTTAGATTCAGCAATGATTTCTTTATACAATTCAACCCTGCTTTGGTAACTACCTAACTCCTTAACTTCACCAATAATTTTAATCTTCTTACGGTCTATTTCAACGCCAAATTGCTCTTTTAATACATCAGCTATTTGTAGGCTAGTAACACTACCAAATATTTTACCTGATGTACCTGCTTTAGCACCAATTTTAATAGTAGCAGCTTCAATTTTGTCTTTCAACGCATTCATTTCAGCTTTTACTTTCTCTAATTTGGCAGCTTGTTGTTTAATAACTTCAGCGGCAATTTTTCTGTTTTGCTCGTTAGCAACTTTTGCTAAACCTTTTGGTATCAAGTAATTTCTAGCAAAGCCAGCTTTTACTTTCACAATGTCATTTTTATAACCTAAGGTGGCTATATCTTCATTTAAAATAATATCCATGTTGCCGTTATTTTAAAAGGTCAGTTACATAAGGTAGTAATGCAATGTGACGTGCTCTTTTAACAGCAGTAGCCACTTTACGTTGGTATTTTAGGCTATTGCCCGTAATACGTCTTGGCAATAATTTACCTTGCTCATTAATAAATCCTAGTAAGAATGCAGTATCCTTATAGTCAATGTACTTGATGCCATATCTTTGAAAACGGCAATATTTTTTTCTTTGTTCCCCAATGTCTACACTGGTCAAAAACTTTATGTCTTGTCTGCTTGCCATAATTATTTAGCTTCTGATTTTTCTTTAGTTTCACCTTCAGCTTCTACTTCTTCAGTTGCTGCTGGCTTTTTCTTTCCTATTAATCCTTTTCTCTTTTTATCGTAGTAATCAACTGCGAATTTGTCTAGCGATACAGTTAAAAATCGCATGATTGACTCATCTCGTTTAAAATCCACCTCTAATTTTTCAATTAATTCAGGATTTGATTCGTGTTGAAGAATGTGATAAATACCAGTAGTTTTCTTCCTAATAGGATAAGCTAACTGGCGCAACCCCCAATGGTCTTCAGCTACAATGGTTGTACCTTTATCGGTCAACGACTTTTTGTAACCTTCAATGGCCTTCTTGATTTCTGAATCAGAAAGCACAGGGGTAAAAATGATAACTGTCTCGTATTGACGTTGCATTGTTTATTTTGTTTTTACGCTCCAAAAATTTGGAGTGCAAAGATAAGAACAATCATTGTAAAAAAGTGTGTATAAATATTTTTTCTGTTTCGCTTGTTATCACCTAACGATACTTATAAATTTGATTTTGATGGATACCTACATTGTTTCGGCCCGTAAATATAGACCTGCTAAGTTTGAAGACGTTGTTGGTCAAGGTTTGGTAACCCAAACTTTACAAAATGCTATAAAAAATGGCAAGGTAGCTCAAGCATTTTTGTTTTGTGGTCCACGTGGAGTTGGTAAAACTACTTGCGCTCGTATATTGGCCAAAGTATTAAATACCAATGAAGGATTAGACGAAAACAGTGATTTTGCCTTTAATATTTTTGAATTAGATGCTGCATCCAACAACTCGGTTGATGATATAAGACAGCTCAACGAAAAGGTAAGAATTCCTCCACAAGTTGGTAAATACAAAATTTACATTATTGATGAGGTGCACATGTTAACGACAGCAGCCTTTAATGCATTTTTAAAAACATTAGAAGAGCCTCCGCCACATGCTATATTTATTTTGGCTACAACGGAAAAGCATAAAATAATTCCTACCATATTATCGCGTTGCCAAATATTTGATTTTAGTAGAATTACTATAGATGATATTGCAAATCATTTACAAAACATTTGCGCACAAGAGGGAATTACATTTGATAAAGAGGGTTTACACTTAGTTGCTGAAAAAGCAGATGGTGCTTTAAGAGATGCTTTATCATTATTTGATAAAGTGGTAAGTTCTTATGGTAAAAACGTTACGCTTGGCAATGTTTTAGAAAATTTAAATATTCTCGATTACGATTACTTTTTCAAGTTAACGTATGCTTTTATGGCACAGAATAAAGAAGAAGTGTTGAATTTGCTGGACGAAATATTGCAAAAAGGTTTTGAAAGCCAACAGGTTTCTCATGGTTTGGCCGAGCATTTTAGAGATTTACTGGTAAGTAAAGAAGCTACAACTTTACATTTATTAGAAAAAAGTGAAGGTCTAAAAACACAATATAAAGATCAAGCAACGCAAATGCCTACTTCTTTTTTAATAACGGGCTTAGATATTTTAAATCACTCAAACATTGAGTTGAGGCAATCGAAAAATAAACGATTACAAACAGAAATTGCATTGCTAAAGTTATGCTACATGTCTGAGCTATTAGGAGCCGATAAATTACTAGGCAATCTTCCAGCAACTGAAAAAAAAACTTTAGTAGCTAAGCCAACTCCTCCGCCAATAGCAGTAGTTGAAACACCTGTTACAAAGGAAAGTCTTCATGTTATTGAAACTCCCAAGATTGAAGAAGAGCCTATAGAAGAAACTCCATCAATTGAGCTAGTGCAGGAGGTTGAAGAGGAAATTCCTACAATATCAGAAAAGCCAAAGGTTTTAACAGAAGAAGCAATTGAAAATATTGAGCCGATTCCTGAACCAATGCCTATAGTTCAAAATAATCCATCAGAATCCGCTAGTAAGCCAGAACCAAATTACAATAAACCACAAACAACCAATTTAAATGCAAGTGACATTGGCGCAAAGTACAATATGGACTTGAGCGCGTCAATGACAGCAAATACAGAAGTTGAGGAGGAAGTATTAAATATGGATAGTACTTGGCCAGCAGGAGAGTTTGAAGCTGCATGGAAGAGTTATCTAACCGCATTATCTGAAAGAGGCAAAGCTTTGTTGGGTGAAGCTTTGAAAAATATTTCACCAACCACTAAGGGCAACGGCATATACATAGTATTTCCAACGGCAGTTTTAGTTGAAAGTTTTAAAGAAGAAGCGGAAGAGCTAAAACATTTTATGGTTAACAATACTTCAATGAAAAGGGTATTGGTGCAATATGATTTTGACAAATCAAATGTTGTAAAACCTAACAATTTGCCTTTAACCACTGAAGAAAAGTACAATGCAATGGTTGAAGAAAACCCTCTATTAGAAGAATTTAGACAGAAATTTAACCTTAAAGTGGACTATTAGACGAGTCAAAAGTTAGATTTATCGATTTTAACCAAAATTAACCAAGCGGAATTTTAACTTTGTCACAACATAACTAAATAAGATTTTATGAAAAAATTTGCAATTCATTTACAATTGTTGTTAGCAGGGGTAGTCGCCCTTACTGGTATTTTAGGAACTGCATGTTCTAAAAAAACAAGTACAACAACTACTAAAAGCACTGATGTAACCACACCAGCTAAAGTAAATGACCCACTAAATGCCCAAGTTTATACTTTGGATAATGGATTGAAAGTTTACATGACTGTAAACAAAAGCGAGCCTAGAGTGCAAACTGCTATTGCAGTTAGAGCAGGTTCAAAAAACGATCCTGCAGAAACTACAGGTTTGGCTCACTACTTAGAGCACATGTTGTTTAAAGGTACCGATAGAATGGGTACTACTAATTGGGAAGAAGAGTCTAAGTTGTTAGACAAAATTTCTGATTTATATGAAGCTCATAAAAATGAGTCTGATCCTGCAAAGAAAAAAGCAATTTACAAGCAAATAGATGAAACTAGCCAAGCGGCATCAAAGTATGCAGTTGCTAATGAGTATGATAAAATGATATCATCATTAGGTGCAAAGGGAACCAATGCTTATACCAGTAATGAAGAAACTGTTTACATCAATGACATTCCTAATAACGAGTTAGAAAAATGGATGAAAATTGAAAGTGAGCGTTTCCAAACTTTAGTATTGAGATTGTTTCATACTGAGTTAGAGGCTGTTTATGAAGAGTTTAACATTAGCCAAGACAATGAAGCTAGATGGGTTTATTACCAATTGCTAGAAGGTTTATTTAAAAATCACCAATATGGTACGCAAACAACAATTGGTGAAGGCGAGCATTTAAAAAATCCTTCAATGGAAAACATCCATGCTTACTTTGATAAGTATTATGTACCAAATAACGTGGCCATAATTTTAGCTGGAGATATTGATCCTGAGGCTACTTTGGCAATGGTTAAAAAACATTTTGGTGGATGGGAAAGAGGTCCTGACCCAGCTTATACGCCTCCAATGGAAACTCCAATTGTTGGCCCTGAAGAATATACAGTTTATGGTCCTGAGTCAGAGTCGGTAATGATTGGATATAGAATACCAGGTTTTAAAACTAAGGACTGTATGATGATGGAAATTGTTGATGGAATGCTTAGTAATGGTAAAGCAGGTTTAATTGATTTAAATGTACAGCAAGCACAAAAAGTATTGGCTGCAGGTTCATTTAGAGTACCAATGAAAGATTATAGCTTTCATGGTTTTCAAGGTCAGCCTAAAGAAGGTCAAAGCTTAGAAGAAGTAAGAGACTTGATGCTAAATGAATTAAAGAAAATTCAAAGAGGCGAATTTGATGAGTGGTTAATTGATGCGGTTATTGCAGATTTTGAATTAACACAGGTTATGGGTTATGAGAGTAACAGAGCTCGTTCGAGTACATTAATTGATGCATTTATAATGGGTACGGATTACAACGAGTATATTAGTCGAATTGCGGAAATGAAAAAGTTTACAAAGGCCGATTTAGTGGCTTATGCAAACAGAATGTACAATGACAATAACTATGTAATTGTGTACAAGCGTAAAGGCGAAAACAAAAATATCTATAAGGTTGACAAGCCAGAAATTACACCTGTTTCACCAAACAGAACTGCTAAAAGTGAGTTTATGCAGGAGTTTGAGAAAATGGAATCAAGCAGCATTGAGCCATTATTTTTAGATTATGAAAGAGACATTAAAACCGTTAGTGGTTTAAATAATGATGGCATCAAATTCAATTATATAAAAAATACTGAAAACCAAATTTTTGAATTGAACTATATAGTTGATATGGGTAAAGACAATGATTTATATTTACCATTGGCAGTTTCTTACCTACCTTTCTTAGGAACTTCAAAATACACTGCAGATCAATTGCAGCAAGAGTTTTTCAAGTTGGGATTGTCATTTGATGTGTTTAGTTCGGCGGATAGGTCATACATAACCTTAACTGGTTTAGAAAGTAACTTAGAAGAAGGTATCAAATTGTTTGAGCACATATTATCAGATGTTCAGCCTGATGAAATGGCTTTAAAAGCATATACAGGAAGCGTATTAAAGCGTAGAGAAAATGCTAAATTAAATAAAGGTGCTATTGGGAGAGCAATGAGACAATATGCTATTTATGGTAAAAACTCATCTTTCACAAACATATTATCAGAAAAAGAATTGATGGCTGCTGATGCTGCCAAACTAACTGATATGATAAAAGGGATTACTTCTTACAAGCACAGTATTTTTTACTATGGACAAAACAATCCTGAAAAAGTAATTGGTTTGTTAAACACATACCATAAAACTCCAGCTACGTTAAAAGATATACCTGCTAAGAAGGATTACAAAATGATTGAAACCAAAGAGCAAAAAGTATATTTTGTTGATTACGAAATGGAGCAAGCCAACATTTACATGATTTCTACAGATGAAATGTATAATCCAGAAATTGAAACTGAATTAACATTGTTCAATCAGTACTTTGGATCAGGTTTATCTTCTATTGTATTTCAAGAAATCAGAGAATCAAGAGCCTTAGCTTACAGTGCATTTACTTTCTTTACCACACCTAGAGAGTTGGGTAAACGTCACTTAGTATATGCTTTTGTTGGTACACAAGCAGATAAAACGAAAGATGCTGTTGCTGCTATCAATGAGTTGTTGAATGACATGCCTGTTTCGGAGCAGCAAATAGCTTCAGCCAGAGATGCCGTTATCAAGCAAATACAATCAGAAAGAATTACTCGTTCAAGTGTTTATTGGGATTACTTAGCTGCTAAAAAACTAGGGCATTCACATGATACTAGAAAAGACATGTATGAGGAAATCCAAGACATGACATCAGCTGATGTGGTTGACTTTTTTAACAAGCATGTAAAAGGAAAAAAGTACAATTATGTGATTATGGGTAATTCAAAAGATTTAGATATGAATATGATTAAAGGCTTAGGCACTTCATATGAAGAATTAACATTGGAACAAATCTTCAATTATTAAAGAATAAAATTTCAAATTTATTTAAAGAGGCACAGTGATTTGTGCCTCTTTTTTTTATTACCGTTTTAATTTGATAAGAGTTCTAATTAAAATAGAATTATTTTTTTTCAAGACAAAGTAAAAATTTTAGCCATAGCTGTTGCTACGGCTAAAATTTTTCATGTAGGTTTGGACATAAAGAATCTATTTTAAAGGATTGTTATTAAGTTAAAATGGTATAATTTCGCTCCCAATAAAATTGACTTTAAATGGCTGAAGTAATACGTATGCCCCTAATGAGTGACACCATGACAGAAGGTGTTATTGTTGATTGGTTTTACAAGGTAGGTGATGCAGTTAAATCTGGCGATATATTGGCAGAAGTAGAGACTGATAAAGCCACAATGGAGCTAGAGAATTATGATGATGGTGTATTGCTACATATTGGTGTAGAAAAAGGCAAAGCGGCTTTGGTAAATAGCATTATTGCAATTATTGGTGAAAAGGGTGAAGATGTAAAAGCAATTTTAGATAGTGAGCCTGAAATTGCTGGTGGTGAAGAGCCGGCAAAAGAAGAAGTTGCAGAAAGCGAGCCAGCTACTACTCCTGAGCCAGTTGCCACAGCTACTCCAGCTAAGGCAAGCGCACCTAAGACGAATCCTGCAACTAGCGCAGCTTCAAGTAATGGTAAGTTAAAAGCTTCTCCTTTAGCCAAAAGTATGGCCAAAGAAAGTGGTATTGATATTACAGCTTTAAAAGGAAGCGGTGATGAAGGCAGAATAATAAAAAGAGATATTGAAGATGCAATAGCCAATGGAGTTACACCACAAGCTCAAGCATCAATTGCATTGCCTGTTTATTCAGGTGAAGAAGGTTATACCGAAAATACCAATTCGCAAATGCGCAAAGCCATTGCACGTAGGTTAGGTGAAAGCAAATTTAGCGCACCTCACTTCTACCTAACCATGGAAATTAACATGGATGTGGCAGTAGAATCGCGCAAAAGATTAAATGAAGTATCTCCAGTAAAAATTTCGTTTAACGATTTAATTGTAAAAGCTTGTGCAAATGCATTGCGTAAACATCCTGCAGTAAACAGCAGTTGGATGGGTGATACGATTAGAACTTATCAGCATGTACATGTTGGAGTAGCAGTGGCCATTGAAGATGGTTTAATTGTACCCGTAATAAAATTTGCTGATGGTAAATCATTGGCTCACATATCTCAAGAAACAAAAGACTTGGCAGGTAAAGCAAAAAACAAGCAATTGCAACCTGAAGAATTTTCGGGCAACACCTTTACCATTTCAAACTTAGGTATGTTTGGTATTGAAGAGTTTACTGCGATTGTAAACCCACCAGATGCTTGTATTTTGGCAGTTGGTGCAATCAACAAAGTACCAAGAGTTATTGATGACGAGATTAAAGTAGCCAATGTAATGAAGGTTACCTTATCATGCGACCATAGAGTAGTTGATGGTGCTGTAGGTGCACAATTCTTAAATACGGTAAAATCTAATTTGGAAGATCCGGTTAGGATGTTGATATAGGATAAGAGCAGATTATCTCTGTAGTTACTGGTTTTAGCGTCCGCAAAGTTGCCTTTTATCATATTGTACTAAAAAGTAAATGCAACTTTTATCTTTCTAAAAGTGCTAGTTTTATTGAATAAATCAATGTATCATGGAAGGAATAAATTTTGTAACAGACTCAAACGATAATAAAATTGCGGTTCAAATTGATTTGAAAAAACATGCTGAATTATGGCAGGACTTTTATGATATACTAATTGCAGAACAAAGAAAGGACGAGCCTGGCATCCCATTCGAACAGGTTATCAAAGAATTAAAGGCTGAAGGAAAACTTCCTGAAGATGCATGAGATCAGATTTAAACCTTCCGCGAAAAAGGAATTGAATAAGTTGCCAAATAATGTAATAGTTAAAATTATAACCGCCATCAAAGCACTCGCATTTGGTAGCTCGACCAGATGGATGTAAAAAACTAAAGTCTGAACAGAGTCTTTGGCGAATAAGGGTTGGCGACTATAGGATAATCTATAGTATTGATGACGTGATTAAGATAATTGATATCAGAAAAATTTCACACAGAAAAGATGCTTATTAAAGCCTAGAGCTTTGAATAACAATAACCAAATAGGCTTTCTACAAAAACCTCACATCTTCAATACAATTCCTTGGAATAACAACTCCGCTACTTAACAATACATTGTTATTGGTAATACGAGTAATTAAATCTTGAACCTCTTTACTACCAGAGTTGGTCTTAAAAGTTAGCAAAACCTGCTTTTTGTAAGCTTTACCTAAAATTAAGCCTCTGTATAATAAAGTGTTTCTTTGCTCTACTTCACCAGGTTGTGAAAGCACTTCATCAACAACATATTCGTATGAATTTGTGCTAGTAGCAGCTGCAGTAGTAGTTTTAGTTTCTAATTGTATAGACATAATTACCTGTGTTTTGAGTACCTCAAGTTATCCATAAACTCATATTCGTAGGTTGGATTTACTTAAGTAGTTACCCACAGCTATAGGTTAATAAATGGTTATCTTGTGCTATAAATAGGATAGAAATGAAGGTAATGGTATTAGGGGCTTCACCTAAAGAAGAAAGATATAGCAATAAAGCTATGAAAATGTTACAAGCGTTTGAACATGAGGTAATTGCCATTGGTGGTAGAGAAAATGAAAGCCACGGAATTAAAATTTTTAAGGGCTTTCAAGCTGTAAGGGAAGTTGCTACCATTACTATGTATTTAGGTGAAGATCGCCAAGCTGAATATTATGGCTATATAATTGGTTTAGCTCCTAAACGGATCATATTTAATCCTGGTGCCGAAAATGCAGCATTGGCAGAACTAGCAAAAGCACAAGGTATTGAAGTGGTTGAGGCTTGTACTTTGGTTATGTTGAGGACTGGACAGTTTTAATACAGCAATGAGGCTGTACCGTTCAATCACTCATGCCGAAAACTTTCGGGAAGAGCTGAGCGATTTTTATAATTACTTACTAAAACTTTGAAATTTGTATAACGAAATACCCTTGCTTTGTCAGGGTATTGAAAACTAGAATAGTCTTTTGGATAACCTTTTTTCTTGTAAAATTGCCCGGTAAATTGAATTCGATCATTAGAATAGCTGAGAGAGTCGGGTAGCTCAACAGCTTGATTTGCGGCTTCTATAAAAATGCTTCTTTCGGCCAAGGAGTCACCGGTATAGTTTTTCATGTCTTGATCAGTTGCCCAATTTGCACAGTCGCAAGCCCAAGTTATGTAGGTTAAGTCTAAAGTTTTTATTTCATCTTCAACTCCACCTTTATTGTTCAAATTGCATCCCATAAGAAGGATTAGCAAAATGATAAAGGAAAAATATCTCAAGTATCGGTGCATTGCAGTCTTGGGAAATTAATCAAGAAAAAAACTTGTTTATGGAATTTTAACTCCAACATATCTTCCTAAATGGGTATTGTGAAACCAAGTTGGATTTGAATCTGGGGGAAGGGTTTGAAAATATGAATCAAAGTTAATCGTATCCGTGCCGATAAATCTAACTTCAAATGCGTTAAAAACTCTGGAATTACTGTAAGACCACCCTCCACAGCTAACAAAACAATTTTCATTGTTGATACTGCCAGCAGGACATGAGCTTTGAACGGTGTCCAAATGAGCATAACTAAAAGTATCCATTAAAATACTTTTTTCACCGTTTATCACAGGACCAAAAGTAGGATTATTGCAGACACTCTGGTTAGGAGGTAAAGTAATTTGTACGTTAAAGCTGATTGTATCAATTACTAAATTAATACTCTGGTTTTGCGTATTAAAATCCTTAATGTAGCCATCATCAATTATACCAATAACTTGATAATTTCCCACATATTGTTGATAGGGGTTTGGCAAAACTGGGTTGTCTTTATCATCATTACCGCAAGCTAATAGACTTAAAATGAATGCGATAAGTGTGACAAGAGTTAATATTTTCATATTTTTAATTTACAATCTTTTTATTCCTATTTCTTCTATTACCTATTAGGAATATCTTCCGTAGTAAACTGATACAACTCTTTTTCTTCCGCTTCCTTAAATTCCAATACTTGTTTTAGTGCATCAGGTATTACATCACTGCATATAACAGTTAGTGAGCCCTCTTTTGCATTTTCAATTGCATGTTTAATGGCTTCTTTTTCTGAAGGTATAATAGTTACTTTTTTCTCAGGATTTTCAGCTTTTATTCCTTCCATTAACAATGCAATTAAATCTTCCTCCGTTTGGCCACGCAGATTTTTATCTTGCCTAATAATTATTTCATCAAACATTTGAGCAGCCAATTTGCCCATATCAATGTTGTCTTCATCACGTCTATCGCCAATGCCCGCTATAATGCCAACCTTAGGTTTGCCATCTAATTTTTCAATAAACTTTTGCAAGGCAGTCATGCCAGCAGCATTGTGGGCATAATCTAACAACACTTTAAATTTCTTGAATTCAAATAAATTTAATCTACCCGGAGTTTGAGAAGGAGATGGAATGAAAGATTCTAATGCAGATTTTATATCTCTTAAATCGAATCCTCTTAAATAACCTGTTAATGCTGCCGGTAAAACATTTTGAATCATAAATCTTGCTTTACCACCAAAGGTTAATGGCACTTTGGCCGAGTTGGTTACGCGCATTTTCCATGTTCCTTTACAAATAGTGATAAACCCATTCTCATAAATAGCGGCCACACCGTTATTTGCCATATGTTTTTTAATATGCTCGTTGTTTTCATCCATAGAAAACAATGCAATGTTGCATTTTAAGTCTTTGCGCATGTTGTAAGCCAATTCATCATCAGCATTTAATATGGCATATCCTTCAGGTAAAACAGTTTCTGGCACCACACCTTTTAACCGTGCCATTTGCTCTACCGTATTTATTCCTCTCATTCCTAAATGATCGGGCGCAATGTTGGTTACTACAGCAATATCACAATAGTGAAACCCTAAGCCAGATCTTAACAATCCACCTCTAGCAGTTTCGAGCACAGCAAAATCTACCGTAGGATCTTTTAAAACAAACTCAGCACTACCTGGCCCCGTGCAATCTCCAGTACTTAACAAATGGTTTTTAATATAAATACCATCTGATGTGGTATAGCCCACATTGTAACCCATCATTTTTACCATATGGGCAATCAATCTTGTAGTTGTGGTTTTTCCGTTGGTTCCTGTAACCGCAACTATCGGTATTCGTGCGGTAGTTCCAGGAGGGTAAATCATGTCAACAACATTGGCGGCAACATTGCGTGGTAAACCTTCTGTTGGTGCTAAGTGCATTCTAAAACCTGGTCCGGCATTTACTTCTAAAACAGCACCGCCAGTTAGGGGAAGCGGCTTTGAAATATCGTTGGTCATTATGTCTATGCCACAAATGTCTAATCCAATAATTTTGGCAATGCGCTCAGCCATAAATATATTTTGCGGATGCACCATATCGGTTACATCTAAAGCTGTTCCGCCAGTGGATAAATTGGCGGTATCTTTTAAATAAAGTACTTCATCTTCTTTTAATACAGTATCTAAATTGTATCCATGGCTTTCTAGTATGTTCTCCGTCATTTCATTAACGGTAATCATGGTTAACACCTTCTCATGTCCATAGCCTCTTCTTTCATCTTCATTTATTGTATCAATTAATTGTTGTATGGTATCTTTTCCGTTGCCAATTACATGAGCAGGAGTTCGTTTAGCAGCAGCTACCAATTGATAGTTGATAACCAATAGTCGGTAATCATCTCCTTCTACAAAACGCTCTACTATCACACTTCTCGAAACTTCTTTGGCTGCTTTAAAACCTTCTAAAGCTTCTTCCCAATTTTTTATGTTGGTGGTAATTCCTCTGCCGTGGTTGCCATCAATTGGTTTTATAACCAATGGATATTTCAAGTACCTAACGGCATCTTCTAAACCACCTTCACTCCTAACAATGTCACCTTTTGCAACAGGCACATCAGCTTGTTCTAACAAATGTTTGGTATCTTCTTTATCGCAAGCTAACTCAACACCAATGCTGCTAGTTGTGCTACTAACGGTTGCTTGTATCCTTTTTTGACTAACGCCATAACCCAATTGGCAAAGCGAATATTTATTTAATCTAATCCATGGTATTCCTCTGCTAACAGCTTCTTCTATAATGGAATTTGTGCTAGGCCCTAATCTGCCACGCTCTCTTAGCTCTCGCATTTCTTGCAAGTCGGCTTCTAAATCATAGGGTTTATTTTCAGCTAAAGCTTCCGCTATTCTTACAGCACTTTTCGCAGCAAATTTTCCTGCTGTTTCTTCTAGATAAGCAAATACTACTGAATAAACCCCTTCTTCACCAAAGCCTCTAGTTCTACCAAAGCCTACTTCCATACCAGCAAGCGATTGTGTTTCTAATGCAATGTGTTCAATTACATGGCCCATCCAAGTGCCTTCTTGCACTCGCTGAAAAAATCCACCTGCACAACCAACAGAACACCTGTGCTCATACATACCAGGAAACATTTCTTTTAGTCTTTCATAAAATCCATCAATTTTATTGGTTGGCTTCTCTTCATATTCTTGCAAATCGAGCGTCATTACAATTAACTTATGCCTCCTTATCGACCAATAATTTGGTCCACGCATTACCCTAATTTCTCGAATGTCCATCATAGCATTAAATTGTTTATTTGTTGCAGATATAGCTTTAAACTGTATTGGTATTAAATATAACAAAATGATTGGTAGATGCTTAAACTTTGGGTTTCTTTGCACAAATTATTACAAGAATAATGGAGTATAAAGGCGTTTTGATTCCCATAGGAGGAAATGAAGATAAAGGTGAAGGCAAAGAAGATCTTGGCTTTATAAAAGATAGTATTTTAAGTAAAATAGTTAAAGAGAGTGGTGGTACAGATGCAAAAATTGTGGTGATACCTACCGCTTCACAAATACCTGATGAGGTTGGCCAAAACTATTTAGAGGCCTTTGATAGTTTGGGTTGCAAAAATGTGAAGGTACTTGACATTAGAAGTAGGGAAGATGCTGAAGAAGCAAAAAGCATTGAGCTGATTAAAGAAGCCGATTGCATTATGTTTTCTGGTGGAGACCAATCGCGAATTGTAAAGTTTATTGGAAAAACCAAAATTCATCAAATTTTACATGAAAGATATATCAATGAACCTGTTGTAATTGCTGGTACAAGTGCTGGCGCCATGTGTATGTCTAGCGAAATGATTTCAAGTGGAAGTAGTACAGAGTCTTTAATAAAAGGCTCGGTAAAGATGAAAAAGGGAATGGATTTTATGCCTGGTTTAATCATAGATTCTCACTTTATAAAAAGGGGAAGATTTGGTAGATTATCGGAAGCAGTTGCTAGACATCCTAAATTATTGGGGGTTGGTTTGGCAGAAAATACGGGCATAATAATTAGAAATAGAAATCAATGTAAAGTAATTGGCTCGGGAATGGTAATTGTTTTTGATGGCAGAAATTTGGAGCACAATAACTTTAAAATATTGGAAAAGGATACACCCATGACCATGACCAATTTAAAAGTTCATGTATTGGCCAATAGCGATTCATATGAGTTAAGCACTCACAAAGTATCTGTATTACCTATGGGCGCGTCATTTGAATAATGCTAATGAATAGCAACTAACTCATGCGATTCATTTTTTGATCCTCTATACATTCCTTCACAATTAAACGGCATGGCAATATTGCCAGCTTGGTCTATCGCAATTACTCCACCGTCACCACCTAACTTTAATAATTTATCATTTATGGCAATGTCTGCAGCTTCTGCAAGACTTAAGTTTTTGTATTCCATTAAGCACGAAATATCATAAGCGGTTGCAGCTCTCATAAAAAACTCGCCGCTACCAGTGCATGAAACTGCACAAGTTTTATTATTGGCATAGTTACCTAAACCAATCAGCGGACTGTCTCCAACCCTGCCAAATTTTTTGTTGGTCATACCACCTGTTGAGGTAGCGGCTGCAACATTTCCATTTTTATCAAGCGCAACAGCACCAACCGTTCCTAGGTATTGTTTTTCTTTATCTACATGATCTAAAACAAACTCTTCACTGCCTTTAATTTTTTGCCATTGTTGGTAACGATATTCATTAAAAAAGTAATCGTCTTTTTCAATTTCAATATTGTGCGCTTTTGAAAACTCAACAGCTCCTTCACCTATGAGCAACACATGATTGCTATTGGTTAAAACTTTATGTGCCAACTTAACGGGATTTTTTACATTTTTTACTGCCGCAATCGCTCCAGCATGTAAAGTTTTGCCATACATTATACTGGCATCCATTTCGTGTTTACCTTGTGCGTTAAAAACTGATCCTTTTCCTGCATTAAAAAGCGGACAATTTTCTAATTCAACTACTGCAGTTTCTACTGCCTCAATAGAAGTTTTGCCCTTTTTTAAAGCATCATAACCAGCTTGCAAAGCAACTTGCAATGCACTTTTATATAAGGCATCTTTTTCGGGTGTCAATTTACTTTTGCTAATAGCGCCTGCGCCTCCATGTATGGCAATTCCAAAGTTGTGCATGTATTGTTTTATTTAGTTGTTTTAATACCTGAGTTGTAGAAAAAGCTATCAATTGGTTCCCAAAGCTCAATTTTATTGCTGTCGTTATCCATAATATGTACAAATTTTCCATAAGGAAAAGAAGTTATGGTATCTAAAACAACAACATTGTTTGCCTTTAGTTTATCTACCATGCCCTCAATATTTTGTACACGATAGTTAATCATAAAATCTTTATTTGAAGGCTCAAAGTAGGTGGCATCTTTAGCAAAAGGACTCCATCTTAAATAGTTTACTTCATTAGGATTATTGGTGTTTCTAAACTCAAAAGGAGAGCCAAAATCATCAATGGCTAAACCTAAGTTTTCGCCATACCATTTCATCATGGCTGCTCTATCGTTCGATTTAAAAAACACGCCTCCAATACCAATAACTTTTGGCGTAGAGTCATCATAAGCCGGCTTTACAGCTTCAATAACCGGGGTCTCAGGTGGTTGAGGTATTTCAGTAGCACTAACAGTTGGATTGGTTGTTTTACTGCAGCCAAACAGCAATATTGCGGCAATGGCAATTGTAAATATTTTCATAGTTGAATTGTTTTGGTATGATAAATATAGATTGCAAAAAATTAATCGAGCTATCCTAAATGCCTCATTACACTCTCGGGATTGTCAAAAATGCTTTTTGTAAGCTGATAATGCTCGGTTTCTTTATAATCTTTTTTGGTTATTTCGCCATCTTCAAAATAGAAAACTTCACTGTTGGGTACGGCCATAATTATGGGCGAATGAGTGGCTATTATAAAGTGCGAACCTGTTTGTTTTACCTTTTCTAAAATTAGTGCCAATAGGCTTAACTGCCTAGTAGGAGATAGCGCAGCTTCAGGCTCATCAATTAAATACAACCCCTTGCCAGTAATACGTGAAGTAAAAAATTTTAAAAATCCTTCTCCATGTGATAAGGCTTCTAAATCTTCCGAATAGCGGTCTATTAATTGATTTCGCTCACCTTCCAATGTGCCTAATGTGAGCTTAATGTCACCACCAATATGGGTGTCTTTTACATCTTGTATTTCGTCATTTAATTCTGCAATACTCTTCTTAATGTTTCGAGCAAAACCTATAAAATCTTCTGCCCTTACAAAAAATCCTCTACGCGTTTTTTCTTCAAACTGCATACTTAAGAATTTGGCTAAACTATCGGCTGCCTCCAATGATGCATCATCTTCCAATCGAAAACTGCCGGCCAAGGGCACTTCTGTATAAGCCGCAATGGCTTCTAATAAGGTGGACTTGCCGCTTCCATTTTCACCTACAAAAAAACTAATGTTCTTTTCAAAAGTTAGCTCCTCTAAATTTTTCACCAATGGCAAGCTAAAGGGAAATTCTTCACTTCTGTCTTTAGGATAATTGCGCAAGCGCAAAGAGGAAACAATCATGTTGCTAAATTAACTATATGATAGCATAGCTTTTTACAATGCTTTATCTTTACAGCATGCTGTCGCAAACGGAAGAAAATTATTTAAAGGCCATTTTTAAGTTGGAAGAAAAGTCAAAGAAAAACATTTCTACCAATGCCATTGCGGGTATGTTAAAAACTACGGCTGCTTCTGTTACCGATATGGTTAAGCGTTTGGCTGAAAAACAATTTGTTAATTACAAAAAATACAAAGGAGTAACCTTAACACCATTGGGTACTTCAACTGCAACTGGTTTGATAAGAAAACACCGCTTATGGGAAGTGTTTTTATATAAAGAACTTAAGTTTAATTGGGATCAAGTACATGAAATTGCAGAGCAACTAGAACACATAAAATCGGAACAATTGACGGATAAACTAGAAGAATATTTGTCATTTCCTACCCACGATCCGCATGGCGATCCCATACCCGATAGAGAAGGAAATATTAGATACCATGAAGAATTAATGTTGAGTGACCTTAATGTTGGAGAAAAATGCAGAGTGATTGGTGTTAAAGATAGTTCAACAGAATTTTTGCAATTTTTGGATAAATCGAATTTAAAGTTGGGGTCAAACATTTTAGTGTCGGAGAAGTATAGTTATGATGGCTCAGTTAAAATTGTATTAGATAAAAAAGACCAACAAACCCTTTCGAACTTGGTAAGTAAAAATTTATATGTGGTTAAAAAGTAGTTTAGTTATGCTAATTGCATGTTGTATTTTTTCTTGTAGTAACAATGATTCAACAACAACCAATGCAAATTCTAATGGCAATGTTCAAAATGCCAAAATAGATACGTTTGTACACCAAATGTCTCTTTATGGCGAGCCTCATCATTTAAATATGTACAATACAAGAACCAAAAATGGTTTGGAATCTAACATAGTGCTTCAAAAAAATACAGAGCAATTGCAGTTTGATGTTACCATTGAGAGTAAACAGTTTAAGCAACTTTTGGAAGAGCATATGGAAAAATATGATACTACTTATTCAATAGAAAATCTTGAAATTTTAAATATTGATTATTATAGTGTTAGAACTAGAACCTTGTATTTTTTAGCTGATTATAGATTTGGCAGTAGCACCGTTTATAAATTGGGTTTTGGAATAAGGTATGGTAAAAATGCAGGGGATATTCGTTTGACAATGCCAGCAACAATTGTTAATGAATAGCAACTTTTTTACTAGTAAAGTGTTTGGTTATTACACCATTTTTGGGTTCAAATAAAAACACCAATACAAATTGAAAGCCTAATACAGTAGAAATGGCAGCAGCTATGCTTCCGTTTATTAGCTCGGCAAAAAAGTATCCTATAATTGATGCTACAACACCAAAAGCAATGGCCCAAAGTAACATTGACTTTAGTTGGTTGGTTAAAAGATATGCGGTAGAAGCGGGCACAATCATAAATGCAATTACCAAAATTGCCCCTACAGATTCAAAAGAAACCACTGTGGTAAGCGATACCATGGTCATCAAAAAATAGTGCCATAAAGTTGTAGAAATGCCCAAGGCAATTGCATACTCTTGATCGAAAGTGGTTAAAAACAATGCTTTGTAACCTAAGAACACAAAGAGTAAAACAACAATGAGCATCCCTAAAAGAATAATGGTAGGTGTGGGAATACCAATTTGACCAATGTAGTAGGTAACATCAAAGGGCACATAAGCTATTTCCCCATACAACACACATTCTTGATCTAAGTCTGCTTGGCCAGCAAATAATGAAATAAGAATAACCCCAAGACTAAAGAGCCAAGTAAAGGTTAAACCAATAGAGGCATCTTTTTGAAGCCGCACTTTTTTGTGAAAGAATTCTATAAGAAATGTACACAGCACGCCAAAGGCAGCAGCGCCTATTAACATGGGTACCGAGTTTTTTGAACCTGATACTAAGAAGGCGATAACAATACCTGGCAAAATAGCGTGCGCAATTGCATCAGCAACCATACTCATTTTTCTAAGCACTAAATAGCACCCTAAAATTGCACACGAGCTGGCAACCAAACATCCGGTTAGTATGATCCAAAAACTACTCATGATGGGTTTAGCTTTTTGTAAGGGATTTCTTTTTGATGAGGGTCAGTAGTTGGGAAGTCTAATTCTTTCTCCAACAATGCTTCTAGCTCAGGAGTAATGATATGCTCAATAGCCTCAGCTCCTGGATGCAAGTGATCTTCAGCCAAGTTCATATACTTACTTAAGTAAATTTCCCAAAGGCGGTGAATTTTTACAATTCGCTGGCCTTCATGTTTACCAGTTTCGGTTAATGCATACAAATCACCATGTTGAACAATGAATTTTTTTCGAGTCAATGCTTTTAGTCTTTTGGCCAATTCGCCAGCATTGAATGCTCGTTTTGCTAGTAGTGTAGTTGTATTAATGTCAGCATAAAAATCACCATTGGCTTCACCTAAATGATAAAAGGCTTTCAAAATGTTTTCGTCAATAATTTTCTTTTTAAAGTCGAGTCGCCTAATCCACCTTGGTAGCAAACCTCTTTGAGGCGCGATAAACATTGAAAGAACTGCCAATGCTGTTGCCGAGATGATAATCCAAGGTCCAGTTGGCATTTTAGGTGCTAGATAGGATACGTATGCACCACCCAAACCTGCCAAGGCACCACAAATAGCCGCAATTAATAAAATGGTCTTTAAGTTGTTACTCCAAAACCTTGCGGACGCTGCAGGTATAATTAGCATAGCTGCCATTAATATTACACCCACTGCTTGTATTCCAGTCGCAACTGCCAATACTGTTATGGTGGATAATACAAACTGCATTGCTTTTATAGGAACTCCTGTGCTTTTGGCAAATGTCATGTCGAAAGACATTAAAACAAAGTTTCTGTAAAACAACAAAATGGCAGAAATGATAACTGCTCCTACGATTATAAAAAGCAATAAGTCGGTCTTACCAATGGATGCTGCTTTGCCAAATATTACATGATCTAAACCAGCTTGATTTGGATTGCCTGAGTTTTGAATAACCGTAAGTAACAAAATACCTACACCAAAAAACACGCTTAGTGTAATGCCCAAGGCGGCATCCTGTTTAATTTTAGAATGGTTGGTTATTAGCTGAATAAACCATGTAGATATCCACCCAGCAATAATAGCGCCTCCTAGCAGGAAGTATGGATTTTTATTACCTGCCAACATAAAACCAATGCATACTCCAGGTAAAACAGAGTGGGCAATGGCATCTCCGATTAATGACTTTTTTCTTAAGAAAGTAAACACACCAACCAATGCAGATAGGGCTCCAAGTAAAATAACTCCCAAAACTACATAACGAATATTGGGATTGCTAAAACTGAAAAATTCTAGGAAATTGCTCATGCCATTTCCACTTTTAAAAGTCTATTAATAGTTCGATCGGATATCATTAAGCTTTGTTTTTAAAAGCTTCAAACTTTATTTCCTTATGGGCAACTATTTCTTCCAATTCATCCAATAAGGTTAATCTTCCTCCATAGGTGTTTTGTAGCAGTTCTTTGGTAAAGGCCTTTTCTGTTGGGGCAGATGCTATTAGTCTTTTATTCAATAATATTATCCAATTAAAATAGCTAGGTGCAGATTGTAAGTCATGATGTACAGCTACAATTGTTTTACCCTCAGAGTGCATTATCTGTAAAAGCTTAACAATGGCTTCTTCACTTGCAGCATCAATGCCTGCAAAGGGCTCATCCATTAAATACAATTCAGCTTCTTGCGCTAAGCTGCGAGCAATAAATACGCGTTGTTGTTGTCCGCCAGATAGTTGAGAAATTTGCCTGTCCTGATAATTTTGCATTTCCACCTTCTCCAAACACTGTAGCGCAATTTTTTTATCCGTATTGGAGATTCTGCTAAACAGATTTTTAGTATTGTATCTTCCCATCAATACAACATCTAAAACTGTTGCAGGAAAGTCCCACTCAACACTTTCGGTTTGTGGTACGTAACTAATTTTGTTGCGCACTTCATCTAAGTCTTGATCGAATAATTTTATATGACCATTGTTAATTTTTAGCATGTCCATTATGCTTTTTAGCAAGGTGGATTTACCGGCTCCATTAGGTCCAATAATACCAACCATGCTTCCTTGAGGTATTGATAAATCAATGTTCCAAAGCACAGGTCGTTTGTCATAACTTACAGTTAAATCATGTATTTCAATTATTGGGTCATTAACTTGTTCAATCATTTGAGACCTTCTGTAATCAAATTTGTATTATGCATAATCATACCAATGTAAGTACCTTCTTTTGTGTCTTTGGCACCCATTGCATCAGAGTATAAGTATCCTCCAATTTTTATTTCATGTCCGTTTTGGGCGCATCCCTCTACCACAGCTTTTATGCTTTTATCAGAAACTGAACTTTCAACAAATACAGTTTTCACGTTGTGCTCAACAATAAATGCAGTCAGTTCAACAATGTCTCTCAATCCATACTCAGCAACAGTGCTTATGCCTTGTAAGGCATTTACTTCAACACCATACTGTTTGCCATAGTAACTGAATGCATCATGTGAAGTAATCAAAATTCGTTGTTTTTTAGGTATACGGTTTATTGAGGATTTAATTTGTTTATGCGTTTTGCTTAGTTTTTTTGAGTAGGATTCAAAGTTTTTGGTGAAGTTGTTAGCTTGTTCACTAAACGCTTTATTTAGGTTAGCAGTAATTGTTGCACCTACCTTAGTCCATAACTCAACATCATGCCATACATGTGGGTCAACACTTTTGCCATCTTCAGCATCATTGGTGTAAATCAGTTCTCCTTGGGGTAAATTTTGAGTTGCCGTAATTACCACCTTTGTTTTAGCTAAATGCTCAAATACTTCTTGCATTTTTCCTTCAAGGTGCAAACCATTATAAACAATGGCATCTGCTTTTTCAAGCTTTTTTAAATCTCCTTGTGTGGCTTTGTAATAGTGAGGGTCAACTCCTGGTCCCATCAATGTTTCAACAATTGCAGCGTCTCCTGCAATGTTGCTAACTAAATCTCCTAGCATTTGAGTGGTGCAAACGATATAAAGCTTTTCACTGCCTTTGGCTGCTTGCTCATTCTTTGCTGTTTGGCAAGAAAAAATAAGTGTAAGTAATACAATGCCAAAAATATATTTGATTTTCAAAAACATATTACAAAGTTAATCAAATTTTATTTTTAGATTAGTCTAAAAATAGATATGTAAACTAAAAATCGTTTCTTTATGAAATGAAAAATCCTTTTGAAATTGGAGATTTTAAAACTTTTAAAAGAAAAGTAACCAATAATGACATTGCCAAGTTTGAGGGTGGCATAGTTCATCCAGTATTTGCAACATTTGCTTTGGCACGTGATATGGAATGGTGCGGCAGGCTGTTTGTTTTAGAGATGAAAGATGATGATGAAGAGGGTGTTGGAACTTTTGTAAACGTAAAACACGTTAATGCTGCTTTACTCAATGAGGTTGTTCATTTTAAAGCAACCATACAATCGGTAAACAAAAATGAACTAGTGTGTGCAGTTACCGCAATGGTTAATGATCGTGTAATTGCCATAGGTAGCACAGGGCAGAAAATTATAAATAAAGAGAAGCTTAGTAGCTTATTTAAAAGTTAAGATGGCAGAGAAAATAATAATTACCAAAAATAAAAAAGCGATATTCGACTATCATTTTGTTGATACGTTTACTGCTGGTATTAAACTAACGGGTACTGAGATTAAAGCTATTAGAGAAAAGAATGTTAATCTTTTAGATGCTTATTGTTTTTTTCATAAAGATGAGTTGTTTATAAAAAACTTGCATATTTCTGAATACTCTCATGGTACTATATTTAATCATAAGCCTAACTCAACAAGAAAATTGTTGCTAAACAAAAGGGAGCTTAAAAAATTGCTAACTAAGGTAAAAGAGAGGGGGCACACCATAATTCCATTTACAGTTTTTTTAAGCGAACGGGGTTTTGCAAAAATTGAGATTGCATTGGCTAAAGGTAAAAAGACCTTTGATAAGCGTGCAAGTATTAAAGAAAAGGATATGGACCGAGAGTTGGCTAGACAAAAAAAGTGGTAATAAAAAAGCCAGCAACTTTAAAATTGCTGGCTTTAAAATCTGTTTTATTGTAAGTTAAACTATGGGTTTAATGGATTTTCTTCATCCGCAGGTACTAAAGTAGCTTCAATATTTACAATATCATTTTGGCCTCCTGTAGTGTCAACAAATCTTCTTTCAATTTTCATTTGTTTTTTTCTCAGTTCAATAATGTCATAAACGATACTTGTAAAATCGGCAAAATCTGTTATTACCAACTGCTCTTTGTTTCGCTTGGTACCAACTGTTCCACCAAAATTCCATTCGCCAATTGTAAATGATGAGTCACCTCCTGAAGGTCTTCTGTTAAAGTTTCGGCATTGTCTTGCTGTGTCCAACTGATTGGTAATAGTTCTCGATTCAAAAATATTCCTAGAAGTAAATAGTGTATAATCTCCATCTGATTCTAATTCTAATATCCAAGTTAAATCGGTATCTGTTTGAAAATTCCAATTTCCTTTGCCCGTTGGTGGTGGGTAAGGCCATGGATCCGGACAAACAGTATCAACTTTTGTCATGGTGTCAGAACGTCTTATAAAGTCTAGTTTGTTGCGCTCGAACTCAGTGGCTATCCAAGTATTGGTAATCCTATTTTTTCTAGTAAAAATGCTCCAATAAGGATCTTCAGGACCTTTTCGGCAACTTTCTAATGTTGGAATAAGAAAGAACAGACCAACACATATCAGAATTATGGTTCTGAGGTTTTTCATATTTTAATTTTTAAAGTTTAATTCTAACATCAAATTTGACGCTTTTTTATTAATTATTTATCTACAAATCAATCTATTTTCCGAATAAAATTATGATTTAATTTTTATATTATTCACACAACACATTGTTAATGAACATGTTGGTGTTTAAGAATGGTTAATGTTTGTTAAGATAGTCTGTATTAAAAACGCAATTTCTGGCATTATGGTATGCTAAAGGCTTACCAATTTTTTCCTTCTAGCATTGGCACAAATGCACATTCTTCAAAATTTTCCTCTAAAAAGCTATTATCCTCTTGTTTGGTTAGCCTTAACATTTCTTGCGTTTTTCCTTCTCCTAGCGGAATTACCAAACAGCCACCAACTTTAAGTTGTTGCAATAACTTATTAGGTATACGGGGTGCCGCCGCAGTAATTATAATTTTATCAAATGGCGCAAATTGCGGTAATCCAGCAAAACCATCTCCAAAAAATGTCTTAATTTTTTGATAACCGATTGCTTCCAAAAAAGGAGTAGTTTTTTCATACAAGTTTCTTTGCCTTTCAATGCTATAAACTCTAGCTCCCATTTCGGTTAATACCGTTGCTTGGTAACCAGAGCCAGTGCCTATTTCTAAAACTTTATCACCTCTTTTTAAATTAAGTAAATGCGTTTGCAGTGCAACTATGTATGGTTGACTTATGGTTTGCCCTTCACCAATTTGAAATGCTTGATTTACATATGCTTTTTCCACAAAGGCTTTATCTAAAAAATAATGCCTAGGCACTCGGTAAATAGCTTCTAAAACCAAATGGTTTTCTATACCGAGCGTTCTAAGTTCAGCTATCAATTTTCTTCTTAAACCCTGTGTGCGAAAGGTATCTACGTATTTACTCATTTAAGGGTGGATATTATTTTATAAGTTTAACCAGTAATTTACTTTAAGTACCAAAGCTCTGTTTTTTTCTCCAAAGTTTTCAATAAAGTAATTATCGGTGTATACTAAAAATAGGTCAGACATTGGCTTAAACCGCCACTGAACGCGACTATTCACATTAAAATTATCAGCCTGAGTGTTGTATTGTAAGAAGGTTGACCAAAAAACCGACTTAGTTAATGACAACTCAATGTTAGGGCCAATTAGGGTGTGTATTGCCACGGGATAAGGCTTTTGTAACCTTATGCTAGTTTGCTGTGCATCAAAACCTATAAACCCATAAGGTTGTATTCGGTAATACATTCCACCAGAAATATTTTCTCTAGTACCATTATAGTATTCTCCAACATTCATATCGAATTTGTAAAATAGCTTCTTCCTAAAATCTGATTGATACTTAAAATAGATGTTTTCATAATTATACTCATCCATTGGAAGTTGCAGTCCACCTGAACCACTTGCATCAAATGAATTGGTCAAATTAACTTTATACGAGTTTATTCCAAAAACTACAGCCGATTTACTTTGGTAGTTAATGTTATATCCTAGGTTGTACTGCCTATCTAACAAGCTCCAATTTTGATCTAAATATATATCTACAAATACACTAGGCCCATGGTTATTTATGTTACCCGCCTTAGGGTAAAATTTGTAAGCCACAAATTCTTCAAAACGCACAATGCCTTTTCTTCTAACAAAACCTGCATCTGCTTGATAGTTATCGCCAACAAATTCATGGTTGTAGTTTATCTCCCAATTTCGGTTTTGGTATTGCAACCAAACAGCTTGGGCCCAATCATTGCCCGTAATTCCATCAGTAAATGATTTATGTAAAAATGCTTTCCCCTTCCATTTGTTGTTTGCCGAAAAGTAGTTAAAGTCGCCACCAATAACTCTGTTATAGTCGGTTTTACTAACCTCACTACCTTTAAAACCTTGCCTATTTACTATAATCGCCCCAACGTTAGAGCGTTTCAATACTTTACGTTGTGCTGTTAGTACAGAGTAGTTTTGAGGAGCGATTTCTAATTCGCCAATACCTTCAGTTTGCATGTTTAAGGCTCCAACACGCCAGTTTTGATTGGGTTTACCCGATAATCTTGCACCTCCTAAAATTGGCACAGGGTTGCCTTTAGCTAATCCAATTCTTCTTGAGAAAAATGGACGAATTCTACTAAACCCATAATTGCTAAACAGATCTGAGTTTTCGATAAAAAACTCTCTTCTTTCTGGGAAAAATATGGAGAATCTGTCTAAATCAATCACTTGCGCATCAACATCTACTTGGCTAAAATCAGGGTTAACTGTCAAGTCTAAATTCATACCACTGCCAATTGCAACCTTAGCTTCTAATCCTGTATTTGCCTTAGTTCTTGAAGTTGAATTTTCAATATCGTTAATGGTTGAAGCTGTTGCATAAGGTATTAATACAACATTGCCACCTTTGTTTACAGGTGCTTCATCCCAATTTAAAAAACCTGTAAAACCTAAATTGCTCACATTTAAATTGGTTGGTACATGAGACCACACCGAGTTTTCGTTTCTCTTTAAATCATGCCGAGAAAAATTGACACGCCATTGCTTTTCTCCTTCTTTAAATTTTATAGATTTAAAAGGTATTGCAACCTCTGCAATCCATTTATCATTGTATTTTTTTACTGCGGAATACCACTCATTGTCCCATGAAGTAGTTACCCCAAAAGCTCCTCCATTTTGCAGCAAACCTTCTCGCTGAACTCCTAACGGATTAACTGCAAAGCTAAAACCATTGGTTTGGTCCATAAAGGGGTCTAAGTAAATAGCAAAAGCATCAGATTTGGGATAAGAAAAGTCTCGCTTCAATGATTGAACAACATAATTGCCTTCCAACTCATCAAAACACTCAGCAGAAATGTAAAGATTGTTATCATCATACGTTAACCTAATAATGGTTTTGTTCTCAGATTTGGCCGTATCAAAAGGCTCATGCATGTTAAAGTTGGTTACCAATTCGCATTTCATCCAAGTTGCTTCCGTTAACTGACCGTCAATGGTAATTTTTTCGGAAGTCTTTTTGATGTTTACTTCAGGAGGTAAATTAGTTGGTTGACTAAAAACAATTGAACTAACAGTTAGTAATAGGAAAATTAGAAAAGCTCTCATAGAAGGCGAAAATTACAAATTGAAGGTCGCATAACAATTATATTTGTGGCAGAATTTAAAGGAATAACAAAAAGTAATAATGAAAATTAAGTTTGGTACTGACGGATGGCGAGCAATTATAGCCAAAGAATATACTGTTGACAATGTTGCAAGAGTTGCAAAAGCAACTGCAGATTGGATAAAGAATTCATCTGACAATCATAGTGTGGTAATAGGGCACGATTGCCGTTTTGCAGGCGAAATGTTTGCCCAAGCTGCGGCAAGAGTTTTAGCAGATAATGGCGTTAAAGTTTATATCGCAAAAGATTTTGTTTCTACCCCAATGGTTTCTTTGGGTTGCAAACATTATAAAACATTCGCAGGCGTAGTTATTACTGCTAGTCATAATCCACCAAGCTACAATGGGTTTAAACTTAAATCGCATTTCGGAGGGCCAACTGTTCCAGCAGATATTGCCAAGGTAGAAGCGTTAATACCTGACGAATTTAAAGTGCCTGAAGCGAGTATGGAAGATTTTGAAAAACAAGGACTGATTGAATACGTTGATTTAGAAACTTTATACATTGACCATTGCAAAAACAGTTTTGACTTAGATGCTATAAACAACAGCAAGATTACGTTGGCCTATGACGCCATGTGGGGTGCAGGTAAAAATGTGGTTAAGCAATTGTTACCTGAATCAAAGTTTTTGCATGTTGGCGATAACCCTGGTTTTTTAGGTGTTGCACCTGAACCTATCCATAGAAATCTCCAAAAATTATCCGATCTAATTGCTGGTGATGATGGCATAACAGCAGGCTTAGCCACAGATGGAGATGCTGATAGAATTGGCATGTACAATGATAAAGGTGAGTTTGTTGACAGCCACCATTTGATTTTATTATTGATCCATTACATGGTTAAGTACAAGCAAATGACAGGTAAGGTAATCGTTGCATTTTCAGTAACCGATAAGGTGAAAAAGTTATGCGAGCATTATAATTTAGACTATGAAGTAACCAAAATTGGCTTTAAATACATTTGTGAAAAAATGGTTGTTGAAGATGCACTGCTCGGCGGTGAAGAAAGCGGTGGAATTGCCATAAAAGGACACATTCCAGAACGTGACGGAATTTGGATGGGATTAACATTGCTAGAGTTTATGGCCAAGTCGGGCAAAACCATACCGGAGTTGATAGAAGAAGTTTATGAAATTGTTGGTCCGTTTGCATTCAACAGAAACGACATGCATATAACTGATGAGCTGAAACACGGTACAATGAAAAAATGTGCTGATGATGCATTTAAAGCATTTGGAAATTATGGGGTAAAAAAAGTTGAAACCATTGATGGTTACAAGTTCTTTTTTGAAAACGATAGTTGGTTAATGATGCGCCCTTCAGGTACTGAACCTGTTTTAAGGGTATATGCAGAAGCTGAAAACTATGCAGAAGTTGATAATATTTTAAATGCTGCTAAGCAGGTAATATTAAATTAAACTGCGCAACGTTTCTAAAATAACACTTGGATTTTTATTCGCTTTGGCGATTAGCAATGGCATGGCTCAAGATAGCTTAAAGCTAAAATTTTGGGATCAACCAGAGTCGGTACATCAACCAAGATATTTAGGAGTAACAGGTACAACAGTAGGTTTGTTTGGTACGGCAATGATTGGGCTAAACGAAATTTGGTATGCCGACTTTCCTAAAAGTAAATTTCATTTTTTTGATGATAGTAAAGAGTGGATGCAAATTGATAAAATAGGTCATGGCCAAGCTTCTTATTTTCAAAGCCGTTGGATGTATCATTTGTATAGATGGGCTGGCGTAAATAACAAAAATGCAACTTGGCACGGATTGGTTGGTGCCAATGTTTTACAATTGGGTATTGAGGTTTTAGATGGCCATTCAGCCGAATGGGGTGCTAGTTGGAGCGATATTGGTGCAAATTTTTCTGGCTCAATATTATTCGCTTTGCAACAATGGGAGTGGGGCGAGCAGCGAATTTCTTTTAAATACAACATGGTTGTTCCTGTTTACCCAAATGATATAAAATTTAGAACAGATGATTTGTATGGTACTGCTTTTATGGAGCGAGCTTTAAAAGATTACAATGGTCAAACCTATTGGCTTTCATTTAACATTGCTTCATTTTTACCAGATGATAGTTACTATGTACCTAGTTGGTTAAATATAGCTGTTGGCTATAGTGCAGAAGGTATGTTGGGTGGTTTTGAAAACAGTTGGGAGTTAGACAATGGAGTTATGGCAAGTAGATACGATATTGAAAGATATCGCCAATTTTTCATTTCACCAGATGTGGATTTTACAAGAATACCAACGAGTAGAAAAGGTGTTAAAGCTGCATTGGAAATATTGAACATCATAAAATTTCCTGCTCCAGCTTTGGAGATCAATACCAAAGGAAAAGTGGTGTTACATCCTATGTATATTTTAAATTTTCATATTCCTGCTAAGTATTAGAATAACAATGTTTTCATTATTGTCATTCTGAACTTGATTCAGAATCTTGACTTAATGATTTTTTAACCACAAAGCTTACAAAGAAGCACTAATTAAAGCTTTGTGAAACTTGGTGTACTTAGTGGTTAAGGGCCATTGTAATTTTAACCACAAAGCTCACAAAGGAACACTAAGAGCAGCTACTTGAATGTCAAATTTTTTGTGCAATCAACACCCAATAATCAAAAATAAAGGCACTGTCTTTTTTAACCGCCTTAACAATATTGAAACCTCTATCGGTAACCATCTTTTTATATTCTTCTAGGTTGTATTGATGAGGATGTAATATATCTCCGGGCAATGCTTTAAAAATGGTTTTTAAAAAGTTATGGTTGTGTGCATCTATTGAAAGTATCAATTGACCACCATTGCTTACTGAATTGGCCAAAATATCCATGCTTTTATTTATATCGGCAACATGATTAATGGCATTTAAGCAAAATAAGGTTTCAAATTTTTTCGATTGATCATATTCTTCAATGGCAGCATTAATAAACGATACATATTTAAATTGGTCTTTTGAAAAGTGCTCAAGTTCAGCTTCATACTTGGCAATCAAAGGGTCTAAAGCGGTGCATTGTAATCCATTAAAAATCGTAAAAATTCCTGCTGGTCCGCAGCCGAAATCGGCAATGGTACTATTTTCTTTTATATGTAATTCAGGTTGTAAATCTTCAATTAATTGCCACCAATATTCTTTCTTCCAAGCCAAATATTCAGCTGGCGATTTACCCTTAAGGTATCGCCTCCACCATTTTAACTCAGCTTTTTGAGCTACTTTCCAACGTAGGTTTTTCTGCATTTACCCCACAAAGAACGGAAACATTTAATTTTACAGGCTAAAGTTCTTTAAAAATTTAGCAGACTTTTCTATCGCTTTGCCCCGATAGCTATCGGGGCAGGGAGGAAAGTCCGGGCAACATAGGGTAGCGCACTAGCTAACGGCTAGCATCAGCCAATAGGTTGATCGAGCAAGTGCCACAGAAAATAACCGTCCGCCATGTGGCGGATAAGGGTGAAAATGTGAGGTAAGAGCTCACAAAAGTATTTGGTAACAAGTATTTTGGGTAAACCTTGCGTGTTGAAAGGCCATGTATATTTCCGTTAAGAGGGTACCCGCCCAAGGAAAGGGGTTGGCTGCTAGAGGTTGTTGGCGACAACAATCCCAGATAAATGATAGAAGTTTCGTTTACGAAATACAGAATCCGGCTTATAGGTCTGCTAAATTTTTTATAATTACTCTGTTACTTATCTAAGTTACCAAATATTTAACTTTGCAGCATGAATTTAGAAGAGTTGTGGGTAGGCGAAAGATTAACCATTAAAAGTTCGGGCGAATACGGAACGTTTGAAGGTATGGAAAAAGGCCAGGTGAGAATTCGCATAAGAGGTGAGGTTAAATTATTCGACTTAGACAATGTTGAGCAACGTTATCACAAACCTAAAGCAAAGGAAATTAAAGTTTCTGCCAAAGAAAGCAGTGTGCCTAGTCCCTTAGAAAAAGCCAATTTTAAGAATGAAATCGATTTGCATTTAAGTCCTACTGAAATGAAAGATTTTAGAGGAGCAACTGATAGAATAAGAATGTATCAATTAAGGCGAGCTGAAAAGTTTATCAAAAGAGCCATTAAGCTAGGTGCCGAAAGTGTAATTATAATACATGGTAAAGGGGAAGGTGTGCTAAAAGATGAGGTTTACAACTTGTTGGCAGAATACAAAGAAGCGGCATTTAAAAATACTAGCCACAATGGCGGAGCTGTGGAAGTGATTTTCAGTTATTAAGGTCATTGCATTGAGATGGGAACTATTCAATTCAAAGTAAGTTTTGAAACCAACTTAAAAAGAAAGGTTCAGAAATTTCTGGAGCTATATTCTTCACAAACAGCCTTTGAGTTGAATGCGCTAAAAATTGAAGGAGATGGAGAAAACCGATTTCAAACTAGTTTTTTTACAGAATCTGATAAACAAACCAACCCAGAAAGAATTTATGAACTATTGATTTTAGCTAACCAACTTTCTGACGGCATTAGTGGAACTTGGACAATCCATGGGCCGCATGATCTGAATGACTTAATATTTGAAATGCACTTCAATGGAGAAAATGATGACCAACCTTTGAAAAGGGCTCATTTGGAATTGACGTAAATAGTTGTCAATCGTTAACAGTAAAAAGTCATAGTTTAACTTATCTCTTCTTAGAATAATTCTTCTTCCCGCCAGACTTGCGACCTTTAAAGCCACCTCTGCCACCACCGCCTTGGGCATTCCATTTTGGTCCTTCACCAATTTCTTTTGGCAATGGCAATTTCATTACTTCTTTTTCAATCAGCTTTTCAATTTTGGCAAACTTATGCATGTCGTCACTATTTACAAAAGTAATGGCAACACCAGTAGTTGATGCTCTTGCAGTTCTTCCAATTCGGTGAACATAATCTTCAGCATCACCAGGTACATCATAGTTTACTACTAGATTAATGTCCTTGATATCAATACCTCTACTCAAAACATCAGTTGAAACAATTACCCTGGTTTTCTTGGCCTTAAATTGTTGTAAAACTTTTATTCTATCTTCTTGACTTAAGTCTGATGAAATGCCTTTTACATCATAGCCTTTCCCCTTCATAGATTTTACCACGCTTCCAACTTTCTTTTTGGTAGAAGTAAATACAATGATGCTTTCATATTTTGGCTTGTCTTTTATTAAGCCATTTATCAATTGATTTTTTTGACTGTCATGAACTAGATAAGCAGCCTGCAAAATACCTTCAGCAGGTTTTGATATGGCAATGCTTATGGCCATTGGGTCATTGGCAATTTTTTTAGATAATGTTGTAATTTTCGGTGGCATGGTAGCACTAAAAAGCAAGGTTTGGCGCTCTTTAGGCAAGTAGGTTATAATTTTCATTATGTCATCATGAAAACCAATATCTAACATTCTATCCGCCTCATCCAAAATCAAATATTTTACCTGATCGAACTTTACATAACCCAAGTTTAAGTGGCTAATCAATTTACCAGGTGTTGCTACAATAATATCCGCTCCTTTGGTTAAGGCTCGCTTTTGTTGATCCCAATTACTACCATCACCACCACCGTAAATGGCAATTGACTCTATGCCAGAAAAATAACAGAAACCCTGTATTTGTTGGTCAATTTGTATGGCTAGCTCACGCGTAGGAGCTACGATAACTGTGCTAGTGCCATCAATTGGCTTTTCAATTAACCTATTTAAAACTGGCAATAGATAAGCACCTGTTTTTCCTGTACCAGTCTGAGCGCAGGCCAAAATATCTTTTCCCTCAATAATTGCCGGAATGGCTTGTTCTTGAATTGGAGTGGCATCTACAAAACCCATATATCCCAACGCATCTAATAATTCTTGCCCAATTCCGAGTTCTTTAAATGTCATTTGCCAAAAGTAGTTCTATTATCGCTTATCCACCTTATGTTAATTAAGTGTAAGAGCGCATTGTTTACTTTCGTGTACGTTCAAAAAATAGTACAGCGGCATTGTTTTTGCTATGAAGAAGTATTCAAATGAACTGACCAATTAAAACAAAAAATACATGTCAAATATTTTAATTATTGATGATGAAAAGGGAATAAGAAAAACCCTACGCGAAATTTTAGAGTATGAAAAATATACGGTAGATGAAGCGGTTGATGGACAAGATGGACTAAACAAATTGAAGAGCAATAATTATGATTTGGTTTTTTGCGACATAAAAATGCCTAAGGTAGATGGCATGGAAGTTTTAGAGAAAGCAGCTGATATTGTTGCCGAAATTCCATTTATTATGTTGAGTGGCCATGGTACAGTTGAAACTGCTGTTGAGGCAGTTAAAAAAGGAGCGTATGATTTTATCCCCAAGCCACCAGATTTAAATAGGCTTTTAATTACCATAAGAAACGCACTCGACAAACAAACCTTGGTTACCGAAACCAAAGTGTTGCGCAGAAAAATTACTGGTACACGCAAAATCATTGGCGACAGTAGCGGCATTAAAAAAATAATGAACACCATTGAAAAAGTAGCTCCAACTGATGCAAGAGTTTTGGTTACTGGAGAAAATGGAACAGGAAAAGAATTGGTTGCAAAGTGGGTTCACGAAAAAAGCAACAGGCACAAAGGACCAATTATTGAAGTTAATTGTGCGGCCATACCTAGTGAGTTAATTGAAAGTGAATTGTTTGGACATGAAAAAGGAGCATTTACATCAGCCATTAAACAACGAATTGGCAAGTTTGAACAGGCCAATGGAGGTACATTGTTTTTAGATGAAATTGGCGACATGAGCGCCAATGCGCAAGCCAAAGTTTTAAGAGCTTTGCAAGAAAATAAGATTACCAGAGTTGGTGGCGATAAAGAAATTAAAGTAGATGTACGAATAATTGCAGCTACCAATAAAGATTTGATTGCCGAAACAGACAAAGGAAACTTTAGATTGGATTTATATCATAGGCTAAGTGTTATCCTAATTCATATTCCTTCATTGAATGATAGAAAAGAAGACATTCCGTTATTGGTAGAAAGCTTTGTAAAAGAAATTTGCTTGGACTATGGTGTGCCAGTTAAAACTATTACACCTAAAGCCATTGCAGAGTTACAAAATGTAAAATACACAGGTAACATACGTGAGCTCCGCAATTTAATTGAGCGATTGGTTATACTTAGTGAAGACAAAATTACTGATGAAGAAGTTGTGGCCTATGCATCTCACAGCAGCAGGGCAGAACCTTCAGCAGCAATGTTCGATCGTTTCCATAAGTTTCAAGAGTTTAAAGAATATATGGAACAACAGTTTATTGAGTATAAGCTAAAAACCCATGGTTGGAATGTTTCAAAAACTGCAGAAGAACTAGATATTCAAAGAAGCCATTTGTACAACAAAATTGAGAAGTACGATTTGAAGAGGGGTTAATAGAATAGGGGTTAATAGTTAACTGTTATTGTTGTTAGTTAATGGTTGTTTACAATCGACTATTTTTCTAAATAATTACTTCTCATGTCTGAGGGCCTGAAGTTCACCGTGCTCTTCAGAAATCGCATTGATCAATTGATTATCAGGTTTTTTATTTTAGAATTGAATGCTTTGACTCCTCATTTCACTTGGATTGTTGATTTTTTAGTAAATTTCTATTTTTGGATTTTGTGCCGTTGTGTGTAACTATTAAAATATGATCCTGTTAATTATTTGCTATGTCCTTATAGGCATCCTTGTTATTTACATTTTATATGTGATGTTTAAACCTAAGACTACGAGCGAAAAGGATTTTGAGAAGATACAAAACGAGAGCTTGGATGATGAAACCCTTATAGATCCTGAAACCGGAGCTAAGATTAGTCTAGAACAAGCCGAATCAGGCCAATGGGATACACCTAGTAATTCAGAATTAGCACTAATGGAAGAGGATATAACTAGGTTGTATTCGGAAGAAGGAAAAGAAGCGCATAAAGTGATTACGCATATTCGAACAAACCAAGAATATGACAAAATAGAATTTTCTTCTTTGGAAATCGAGCTATTAGAACAAACCAAAATCTTAAGTAAATATGATGATTGGAAATATTCCAATTTATATAAAATGAGCTTTTGTGATGGTTTTGTTTTTCTTCCATCTATTACCATTTTAGATACCCAATCTGCATCATTTCAAAATGATTACAACGAGTCTCAAATATGTTTTTGGGTTAAATCAGAAGTTAACTTTGGACATTATTATCTAAGAGAAAAATCCAAAATAGAGAAATTTTTTAAGCATAGTAAAAATGATAGTGATTTAAAACTTGAGGGTTATGAATGTTTCACATTCAAAAGGGCGCAAAGCACTGTATTACAAAAACAAATTTTAAACTTGTTTGAAACCGAACAAGGATTAGAAATTGAATTTTACGAAAACAACTTGTTCATAAAGAATCAAATATTAATCAATGAGCTAGATTTTGAGAGAATGGAGAGAATAGTTAAAAAATTAGCACCCAATTATCATAACAACCTTAATGTAGGAACTCACAATCAATCCAAATAAATTGAATCAAGTTAAATACCAGACGGAAGCCATAAAACTGTCCAAGGCAGTAGATATAGCAATTGAGGCCTTTACTAATAAGTGTCCTTCAGATTTTGAAAAAAGTCATCAGCAACATATCATTTTGTCTTATACAGAATGGAAGGAGAGTGCCATTCATCCTGAACCTCAATTCAAAAACTTGACCTCTTTAAAGTTTATTATCAATAATGTATTTACTTACTTCCAAGAAAGCACTGGTCCAACAGTTGAATATTTTTGGAAAAGGATAAAAGAGGAGAAGCTCGACTATCAGAGGGAAAATAAGATGAAAAAGATTCTTGCAAGAGGTAAAATTAAAGGACGATTGGAATATGAGTATGTTGTTGATATGATTATTGTTTCTGAACAAGTTGGGTTGACGACAAAAAGGGAATCTGAAAAGATTAGCCAAATGTTAGAAGAGTATGAATCAAAATATGCTAAATGACTTTTATGATATCAATTGTCTATATAAGTTTAAACAACCTACGGTATCTAATTATTGCAAAATCTGCCCAATGACAAACACAATTTGTATGTTTTGTTTCCGTTTGTTAATCAAATAACTACCTGTGCTAAAAGTTATATCCATAATCATATCATTTTCTCTCCTAATCCTAGTTACGAGTTGTAATCACTCAAAAAACAAAGGGCAAATTAAACTAAATGAACTTGCATCATCTTCAATTAAATATTCTGAAAATACTGATGATAACAGAAGCGAAATGATTATACATGCCATGCGCAAGCAGATTGAAAATGAAAGAATAAATTCAGAATTAACACTAAATACGGGTTTGAAAATAAAATCAATATTTGATTCCACCAGAAATATCATTAGAGAATACCAACAAGCAACCAATCAAGATAATTCTCCTCATGGTATTGATGAACTGTTTTATAAAACTTTTTCCACTTTGCGTAGTCAATTAATATTTCTCATGCCAGAAGATTCTCAGTACCTAATAGAAAATCTGCCTATCAATGATTTATTGAGCAAAAATGGAAATGAATTACTGATTTTTCCTTCTCTCATGAAGGATGAAGAACTCGATCTCTATTTCAACATTAGCAATAACTTATTGGCAACAACGCAGTTTACCGCACTAGAAAGGCTGTATACGAGTATTAGTCATTCTGCAACATATGATAGTTATGAGAGAGTAGCTGTGCTTTATAAAGAAGCTTGTGCTGTTAAAGTGAATGGTGTATTTGAAGTAGATATATATTATGGAAGAACAAAATATCGTAGAGCGGATGTTTTTTTAGGAAAGGTGGACTGGGAAAGATTTTCGGAGGATATTTTTGGTGATTATGAAGCTCTTGAAGGAAAGATAGATGAAATGCCTATAGATAATCCTATCGAACTAGAGTTAATAGAAACTGACCGCAGGATTGGTTATCAATTAAGGACACATAATTTAGGTGAAAATAATATTGAAGGTTTGATAAGAAGGCCAGGCACAAAACCTGGCTATTACTTATATAATCCCTTTAAATTTCAATATATGGCTTATAAATAGCGAACAATATCTCGCGCATTTAAAAGTCAACGGCTTACTGTCTTTTGAAATGATATCTAATAGTTATAGAACCTCCCGTATTACAAACACAATTTGTAGGTTTTGTTTCCGTTTGTTAATCAAATAACTACCTGTGCTAAAGGCTACATCCATAATCATATCATTTTCTCTCCTAATCCTGGTTTCAAGTTGCAATCAATCAAAAAACAAAGGGCAAATTAAACTAAATGAACTTGCATCATCTTCAATTAAATATTCTATTGAAGATGCTGAGGTTCAAAACAATATCGCTATAAACAGCTTGCGCAAAAGAGTGGACGAACAGGAAAAAGACTCACAATATGCTTTAAACCACGCGTTAAAAGTACAGGCGGCTATAGAAAAGGCACGGAATCAACTTGTCACGTATCATAAAACGAATGCATATGACAGATATGAAACTAAAGCTGATGATGCGGTCTACAATATCGTCAGTGATATGCTTAGTAATGTAAGAATTATAATGTCGGAAAATTCAATGCCAATTGATGAAGAGAATTTACCAATTAAGCAATTGTTAAGAGAAGATGAAAGGTCACTCAAGATTAAGCTATCTGATCTAAAACCTCAAGAGGTTAGTGAATACTTCAGTCTTTGTAATTATTTAATGGCATCAACTCAGTTTCAGTTGTTACACGAGTTGCATAGGAGATACACTTTTGGAGGAAGTTACATTTCGGACGGATTGCGAATATCCTGCAAAGCTGATGTGGTTGAGGTGGGTGATATTTTTGAAACTACCATATACTATGGGAAGTGCAACATTCGCAAAGGAGAAGTTTACATAGGAGAAGTAGATTGGAAAAGATTTAAAGAAATGGATGATGATGAGGGATATTGGTATCCATTTGAAGGGAAGTTAGACGATTTACCGGTGTCAAATTATACTCAAATTGAAAATAAAGGTTTTTCCACGTATAAATTTAAAGCGGATAAAGTAGGTAAGAACTATTATGAGGGAATACTTAGATTTCCTTCTACTTGGCCTGACCTCTATTTAAATTATCCATTTAAAGTAGAATTTGAAGTTTTCGAAAAGTGCAATTAACATATAGTCAATCGTCAAAAGTTAATTGTCAAAAGTCAACCAATAACCTTAACCCTTTCAATCCCATAACTCTCACCTTCAACACTAAGCTCGCTATTGTCAAAAACCGCTTTAGCTTCTGCTAAAAGCGTTTCTAGGTTTTTGTATTTGGCAGAATAATGTCCAAGGAGCAATTGTTTGGCATTGGCTTTTTTCGCAATGGTTGCTGCTTCACTAGCTGTGCTATGTTTAGTGTAATCAGCTCTTTCTTTGGCGCTTTGCTCAAAAGTGCTTTCGTGGTAAAGCAAATCAACATCTTTTATCATTGGCACTATGGCTTCATTGTAAGCAGTATCGCTGCAATAGGCATAAGATCTACTTTCGTAAGGCGGTTCTGTAAGAGAGTCGCAGCTGATAATTGTTCCATCTTCTTTTACATAATCGTTGCCTTCTTTTATATCTTTTAACAAGTTAAAAGGTATTTCGTGCTCATGTATTTTGGTAGGAATAATTTTTCGCTTAAACTTTTTTTCCTTAAACAAAAAACCAGTGGTAACTATTTTATGCGTTAAAGGAATGGTATAAACTTCAACAATGTCATTTTCAAAAATGAGTTCATTGCTATCGCTTAAAATATGCCAAACCAGTTCAAAATTTAATTGGCCTTTGGCAGCATCCATTACTAGGTCAAATATTTCTTTTAAGCCTTTGTGGGAATAAACATGCAAAGGTTTCGATCTTCCCATTAAACTCATAGAAGTTACCAAGCCAGGAAATCCAAAGTAATGATCTCCATGTAAATGACTAATAAAAATATGGTCAATTTTACTTGCCTTAAATCCATATTTTTTCAATCGCATTTGAGTGCCCTCACCACAATCAATTAAAAACTGCTTGCCTTGTATACTTATTACTTGTGAGGTTGGGTTGCGATTGTGTGCAGGCAATGCAGAGTTGTTGCCTAGTATAGTTACCTCAAACTCCATTTTGTTTTATTCCTCTTCTCCCGAGCCGTCTTTTAGCATAAGAAAGGTTTTGGCGTCTTCCATACTTTCCATAATATTCAAAATGCTATCTAGCTTAGATATTTGAATCAATTTTTTTACATAGTCGTTAATGCCAACCAAAGCAAGATGACCACCGGCATTGCCGCATAATCTGTTTGCCGCCAATATTGCACTTAATCCGCTACTATCAGCAAATGCAACATCAGTTAAGTCGAGTATTAAACTTTTAATACCATCATTGCTTATTAAAACAAATTCACTTTTTAAATCGGGTGCCACCACCGAGTTTAGTTTATCATTTTTTACAGCAACAATTGCGTAGTTAGTAAATCGTTCCGTATCAAATTTTAAATCACTCATATATTTATTATTGCGCCAAAGATAGAACTTTTAATTTTTTAAAAACTTTATTACCCAATCAATCGTTCTTATTATATAGCAGCAGATGGCAATTGTTAATAGCATAAATAAATTGGTAAAATTTAAAAATCTATCGTAAATTGCCGTTATGGCTGATTAGTGTAATTGGCACGTTTTTAGAACATAAAGGTTAATGGAAGCAAAATTTTCACCAAAAGTAAAAGAAGTAATTTCTTTCAGTAGAGAGGAAGCACTTAGATTAGGTCACGACTACATAGGCATTGAGCACTTGTTGTTAGGGTTAATAAGAGAAGGAGAGGGATTGGCAATTAAAGTGCTTAAATCGTTAGAAGTAGATATTGTACTGCTAAGAAAGTCGGTGGAAGATGCTATTAAAGACAAAGTGTCATCTAAGACCTACAACTTAGGCAATTTGCCACTTACCAAACAAGCCGAAAAGGTTTTAAAGGTAACGGTGCTAGAAGCCAAGGTGCTAAAAAGCGATATGATTGGCACCGAGCATTTGTTTCTTTCCATTTTAAAAAATAAAGACAATATTGCTACGCAAATTCTAAATCAATTTGATGTTGATTATGATGTATTTAAAAGCGAGTTGGATTATGTGAAGCACGAAATTTCAGATTCTATAGAAGATGATGACAATGATTTTGATGATGAGCCAGAAGGCAGAAAAGGTGATGAGTTTAAAGGAAGCAATCCTCCAAAATCGAGAAGAGGTGGTTCAAAGAGTAAAACACCTGTACTAGATAATTTTGGTAGAGATATTACCAAAATGGCAGAAGATGGCCGTTTAGATCCAATAGTTGGTAGAGAAACCGAAATTGAAAGAGTATCACAAATATTATCGCGTAAGAAAAAGAACAATCCTATTTTAATTGGTGAGCCTGGTGTAGGTAAAACAGCAATTGTTGAGGGTTTGGCATTGCGCATCCAACAAAAAAAGGTTTCGCGTGTGTTGTTTGGTAAGCGATTGGTTATGCTAGATTTGGCTGCTTTGGTAGCAGGTACAAAATATCGTGGGCAGTTTGAAGAGCGCATGAAAGCCATCATGAATGAGTTAGAAAAAAACAGAGATGTTATTCTGTTTATTGATGAAATACATACCATAGTTGGTGCCGGTGGCGCAACAGGTTCATTAGATGCAAGCAATATTTTTAAGCCTGCATTGGCAAGAGGCGAGTTGCAATGTATTGGTGCATCTACCTTAGATGAGTACAGACAGTATATTGAAAAAGATGGCGCTTTAGATAGACGTTTCTTAAAGGTATTGGTAGATCAACCTTCACCAGAAGAAACCATAACCATATTACAAAACATAGCTTCAAAGTATGAAGAGTATCACAATGTTAGCTACTCTGAAAAAGCGATTGCAGCTTGTGTACATTTAAGTACAAGATATATTACCGACCGCCAATTGCCAGATAAGGCCATTGATGTGTTAGATGAAGTAGGTGCAAGAGTGCATTTGAAAAACATTCACGTTCCTAAAAATATAACCGATTTAGAAGCTCAAATTGAAGACATCAAAGAGCAGAAAAATCAAGTGGTTAAAAGTCAGCGATATGAGGAGGCTGCTAAACTAAGAGATTCAGAAAAGAAGTTGATGGATGCTTTAGATGCTGCCAAAAAGGAGTGGGAAGAAGATGCCAAAACCAAAAGGTATCCTGTTGATGAGGAAGATATTAGTGAGGTAATTGCCATGATGACAGGCATACCTGTTAACCGAGTAGCCCAAAGTGAGGGTCAAAAGTTATTGAGTATGGCTGATGAGTTGAAAGGCAGAGTAGTTGGCCAAGATGAAGCAATTCAAAAAATAGTTAAAGCAATACAACGAAATAGGGTAGGATTGAAAGATCCAAAAAAGCCTATTGGTACATTTATTTTCTTAGGTCCTACGGGCGTAGGTAAAACAGAGTTGGCCAAAGTATTGGCTAAGTACTTATTTGATAGTGAAGATTCTTTAATTAGAATTGACATGAGTGAGTATATGGAGAAATTTTCTGTATCTCGTTTAGTAGGAGCGCCTCCGGGATACGTTGGATATGAAGAAGGTGGGCAATTAACCGAAAAAGTTAGAAGAAAACCATACTCAGTAGTATTGTTAGATGAGATTGAAAAAGCACATCCAGACGTTTACAATATTTTATTACAAGTATTTGATGATGGAATATTAACTGACGGGTTGGGTAGAAAAGTTGATTTTAAGAATACTTTAATCATCATGACATCAAATATTGGTGCACGTGATTTAAAAGACTTTGGAACGGGTATTGGTTTCAATACTTCAGCTCGAGAAGCAGACCAAGAAGCGGCAAGAAAAGGCGTAATCGAAAAAGCCTTAAAACGCACGTTTGCACCTGAGTTTATGAATAGGATTGATGATATTGTAATCTTTAACTCATTAGATAAAGAAGACATACTTCAAATTATTGATATCGTATTAAAAGACTTCTTAGTTCGAGTAAAAGGATTGGGCTATACTTTAGAGCTTACCAAAAAAGCAAAAGAGTATATTGCAGAAAAAGGTTTCGATCCTAAATTTGGTGCGCGTCCGTTACACAGGGCTATCCAAAAATATGTTGAAGATCCATTGGCAGAAGAAATTTTAAATGGCGACTTTAATGAAGGCGATACTTTAAAAATCGATTATTCAGAAAAAGCTGGAATTACCATTAAACCTAAAGCTTCAAAAAAGAAAGGAAAAGAGGAAGAGAAGTCTGAAGAAAAGGATTAAGATTGTTGATCAACTCAAATATTTAAATGCCGAGCAAATTGCTTGGCATTTTTTTTAAACCCCAAGTATTTATATACAACGTCAATTAAGAGCAATGGATAAAAAAAAATATCTTCTTCTATTTTTAGTAGCTATTGTTTTATCATTCACAATCAATTTGGAAAAATATCTTGGAATTACCCCGTTATGGGGACTAATTAATGACGGCTACCAACATTTATACATTTTAAATGACACGAAAAATGATGAGGTCATTCTGCTCATTCCAAGTGAAAATTCTGTTCAACCTTTTATTAGCTCACATAACTATCAGCGCTATCCAAAAGAGGTTAACATCAATGATAAAGTACAGTTAAGATTTAAACATTATGAAAACAATAAACTGTGCTTTTCTGAAAGAAACAATTGTTATTTAATCAATGATTTTTTGGAAGAAAATAATGAAATACATTTAAGTCAATTATTTAAATCCCCCTCTGAAATTTCAGTTAAAACTAAAAGCATTAAAAGCGCTAAAACTAAAATCGGAATTCATCTATTAATATCGATTGGTATTGCAATCGCTTTGGGCATGTTTATTTATAAATCTTCCATAGCGTTTTTCCGAAAAAGAAGCTGGGTTATTATTCTCATACTAATTGCCTTAAGCATGTTTATAATAGAAATTTTTCCAACAATTTTTGAAATTAGGTATTGGATTAGTCTTTTCAGTGTTTGATGTGATTTATTGCCCACCTTAGTTGCCACACGGGCACGTCTCACGTCTGAGGACGTGAAGTGCACCGTGCTCTTCAGAACCTCAGTTCTGAGAGGAGACGGTGAAAAATGATAGACTATGTTTGTTTCGAACACTTGTGTCGTTTTAACCCGACCTTTTTCATTAATAAACGCTTATCTTACATTCCAAACCTCAGAATTAATATTTAACTTTATTTACAGAATTAAAAATATAATCATGAAAAATGTATCCCTAATTGCAAGTAGTATTGTTACAATTTTTGTTTTAATGTCATGTAGTAAAACAGAGTTAGTCGATAAAGGCAGCTTCACAAATGAAATTGCCAATGAAGAGGTGCAGTTATATTTAGATCAATCAGGTTATAGTATTAATAAAATTTCAGTTCAATTGGCACCAGAAGGTTTTTATGCAACAGGTGAAATTGAATATTTGAATAATTCAGAAACCTTAGCTGAGGTTGCATTTAGTGCAGGAGAAGCCACCATCAACAAAAAAGGAGCAATTACAAAGCATCAATGTAAAAAAGACAAATCGAAATACAAGGGTAAAGACTCAAAGTATAAAAAAGTAATAGTTGAGCCCCTTGTAAAAACGGACGATTGCGGTTACATTACTTCAGGAATAATTAAATACTACGAGCTTAAAAGCGGAGCTTGGACGGCCACAATTAACTATGGTAAGGGTACATGTGATGATAATGCAGTTAAAACCACCAAAGAAGGCGATTATACTTTTAGTTTAGATGATTGGAAATAAAATTTGTTGTTAGTTCATTGTTGTTAGTTGTTTGGTTGAAAAATTCAACAATTAAAGAATAACCAACAACCAACGACCATTAACCAATAAGGTCAACCACTTCTTCACTTATACCCATATTGCTAAAACCACCATCATGGTAAAGGTTTTGCGTTATTTTTATCAAGCATACTTAATAAATAGCGGTTATTATTTTTCAAATTAGCAATTTGTCTTTCAAGGTGTTTCAATTTATCTTCAAACAAGATGTTTAAACTTTCGGATAAATGCTTTGGTAATAATTCAAGTACTTCAATATTGTAAAGTTTAGCAAGCTCCTTTAGTTTATGTAGGCAAACGGTGCATTTACCACCTTCAATTTTGGCATAGGCACTCTGGCTAATAAAAATTTTATTGGCAACAAATTGTTGCGTGTAATTGGCTGAAACTCTTAATAGGCGTAGCTTTTTATAGGGGGGGGGTAATCGGCATAGATTTAAAGTTAGTAAATTTTATGCCAAATTGGAATAGCTATTCATAAATTTATGGTAGACCTTAAAGTTTTTCTAACCAAAATTAATAATTATGAAAAACAAAATTTTAGTTGCTATCTGCCTTTTAGCCTTAACTTCTTTTTTAATTTTTTCGTGTGCAAAAGATGTGCCTGTTGTTGTTACGAATGAAACAACAATTGAGGAAAATGAAGCTACAACAGGCGGTATGAGAGAGCAAAATGGTGTTGGTAGCGGTGGAGTAGAAACTCCACGGTGTGTGAGTGATGATGTTAACAGTGATAAAGATTCCTATGCCTCTCTCGCAAATTCTCCTGATATTAGTAATGAAATGGGTTATGATTTTCGTGACTATTTTATGGTAGACTATCCTCTAGGAATTGATTACATTAGTTATTATTATGACCTTTCTGAATTTGCACATGAAAAGAACATCTTAGCTGATGAAGCTAACTTTATTATGATTTATCAGCTAGGTATCTCAGTGATGGAAATAATTGATGTTTTTAACAATGGTGATGATTCGGAAATAATATTAACTAACACTCGTTTTGATCAGATAAATGAGGCTATTGACTTATTTCAGTCATATCTTGATCCATCGGATGAAGATATTTCAGTGATTTTAGATAATATTCAAATTGATTTAGTTAACTTAAACGGCATGAAAAAAAGCGATTTAATTTCATATTTGCTATAATTGAGAAACTATTTAAAACACACGTTAGCATTTTCAATATTGGTTCCAATCGGGACTATCACACATGAATTAGGGCACTTTTTATGTGCCCTATTTTATAGAACCAACGTAGTTCTGCACTTTGATTACGTCACTTTTGAAAAAAATGGAGTAGAGGCAATAAATGATTTTTCTGAATTATTAATTTGGTTAGCAGGTCCAGTTGTGACCTTATTTATTGGATTGATAGGATTGATTTTTTTACAATCTCAAAAGGCGAGATACTTGTGGTTAGGGATTTTTTTGACCCTTTTCTTTTCCCGATTTCTATTTAATTTATTGGCTCATTTAAGTTTTTTTTTAAGCGGAAGAATAGATAGACCATATGGAGGTGATGAGTATTATATTTCAAACTACCTCAATCTACCTTCAGGTGCTTTATCTCTTCTGCTAGGAATAATTGGTTTTGCAGCCTGCTTTTACACTTGTTGGTTTAAAGTGCCACGAAAACTATTGCCAAAATTTATAATTTCAGCATTAGTAGGAATTCCCATAGGCTATTTAATATGGTTTGTTTGGTTAGGTCCTTTTTTGTTACCTTAAATAGTTTTTTTATTTTTAGATAATCAATTGATATTTAACAATTAAGGATATGAGACTTTCAAGAATTTTAGCAGCAGCATTAATCCCAATAACAGTTTTATCATCCTGCGCAAAAGAAGAAATCATTAAATCGGGCAGCTTCACAGATGAAATTGCCAATGAAGAGGTGCAATTATATTTAGATCAATCGGGTTATACCATTAATACTATTTCAGTTCAATTGGCACCAGAAGGTTTTTTAATTGAGCCTTGATATGTTTTTAAAGCAATTATTGAAGGGAGGTTGCTTAGCAATCTCCTGTTTTATTTTTTTGAGTTGCAGCGGTAGTGGCGATTCTGTTAACAAGATTACGGAATCAATAAATCTTTTACACTTGGATTATTCTGGGGATTATGATTCTATTATTTATCAGACAATTTTAAATAATAAATTTCCCAATTGTTCGCCTAAAGCTACAAATAACCAAATTGTTCAATTAGACGGATTGGAATACAGAGTTTGTTTAACAGAAAGGCAGGATAGTATTTGTTTTTACAATTACAAAACAATGAGTCACAAGAAGGTAAAGGGGCCAGCAAACGTTCTTAGTTATGTATATTCGGTATACTGTCACAACTTAGATTCGGTGTTTCTGATCACCGATAAACAGAAACTTATGTTATCGCAGATTGAAGATATTGAAGATATTTATTTATTAAATGGTGAAGGTTCCATTGTAAATTCCTATAGCCTAGGAGATGTTCCTTTTGCAGATTTTTCAAATAAAGATACAATTACTATGGTCTCAAGGTTCATGGCTACTGGGAACAGAATTTTAAATGATCATTTATATATCCCAATAATGCTCTATAAGCCTTATGATGCTAGTAACATAAGCCATTTAGCAAAACTTGATCTTAGAAGTGAAAATTTAGAAATGCTTAGTGTATTCAATCCAAGTATTAACAAAAAGAATAGAAAACAAATTCAAGATTTAGATTTCACTATTTTGAACGATAATAAGATATTGATTTCATTTTATTCAGAGTACGACATTTTTATATACGACATTCAGAAAGACTCCTTAATAATACAAATAGGAGCGTCTAAATTTCCAATGACCTTGAAGAGTAATAAAGCAATTTTCTATAAACCGATATATTGTGAATTGGATAGTATTTATATTAGAAAAATTCAAATTGACGAATTCCAAGACTATCCTTCTTTTATATTATTTGAAATATTAGACTATAATTTAGAGTCATTGGGTTTTGTTTCCAAAAACCAAAATACTGATATGTCATGCAGCGCTGAAGGGAAAATGGTTGAATATGATTTGAAAAATAATTGGTTAGGGGCGTTTGTACAAGTTTCGGCAAAACAAACCATTCCCATTGACTCGATTATTAATGCTCTAAAACCCAGTGCTAGAGAAGTTTTAATTGATCCAGAAGTTGGTTATAATAGCCGATTAAGAACTTATTGTGAAAAAATGTTCAAAAATGCAGATTCAAGACATGTGGTTTTGATTAACACTTCCTCATTCTGTTATAATTGTTTAGAATACTTTGCAGAACAATCTGCAACAAGTGACGAAACAATATTTTTCTTATTGTATGGTAATAACCTCAACAACCTTAGGACTATTTCGGAGCTTTTTGAGTTTGTCCCTAGTGAACAGGTAGTTATAGATGTTAAATCGGAATATATTAACCATTTACAAAGTTCAGAAATTGATGGAAAACCAATTTTTGTCAAATTGAATGATGATACTGCTATTGTGATTCCTGTTTCTGCGAATGATATTCATTCTCAATATGAAAAATTTATCGAAATGCAATAAGTTTTAGCTAGCTAGTAATAATTTTCAGTTTGAATTGCCAAAGGTCAACAATTAGCCAATCAAATCAACCACCTCTTCACTAATTCCCATATTGCTAAAACCACCATCATGGTAAAGGTTTTGCATAGTAACCATGCGCGTTAAGTCGCTAAATAAGCTTACACAGTAATCGGCACAGCTATCTGAATCAGCATTACCTAGCGGACTCATTTTATCGGCATACGTGAAAAATTTATCAAATCCATCTACACCACTTCCAGCAGTTGTCATGGTTGGAGATTGCGAAACCGTGTTAACACGTACATTGTTCTTTTTTGCAAAGTGGTAACCAAAGCTTCTTGCAAAACTTTCTAATAATGCTTTGCTTTCCGCCATTTCGCTGTAACCAGGAAAAGTTCTTTGGGCAGCAATGTAACTTAAAGCTAAAATTGATCCCCAATCGTTCATTGCATCTTTATTATATAGGGTTTGCATTAAACGGTGGAATGACATGGCCGAAATATCAAAGGTTTTACTCATCCAATCGTGCTTTAAATTGGTGTATTCCTTCTTTTTTCTAACGTTTATAGACATACCAATAGAATGCAGCACAAAATCTAGTTTTCCACCTAACTTTTCAACAGACTGTCCTACTAAGTTTTCAAGGTCTTCCATACTAGTAGCATCAGCACCAATTACCTCAGTCTCACACTTTTCAGCTAGTTCATTAATTTTACCAAAACGCAATGCTACAGGGGCATTGGTTAAAATAAATTTTCCGCCTTGGGCATGTACTTTTTCCGCTATTTTCCAAGCAATTGATTGCTCATCTAATGCGCCAAATATTATTCCTTTCTTATTTGCTAACAGGTTATGTGACATATATATATTATTAAGTCTAAATTATGTTTTGGACAAAGTTACATTTTGTTTCAAATGGTAGTACATTTGTGCCGTTTTTGTTTCACTTTATATAAGTTTATATATATGAAACATTACGACACACGAAACGTATAACCAACTTAACACAATTTAAAACACTATAAATGAATAAATTATTACGCTTTTTAACATTAACGAGTATAGCACTCTTAATATCGGCAGTTGCTTTTGGTAGCACCGGAACAGGTACGGTAATACCGCCTGGTAATGTTATTTACAATGGCACAGGAGGAATTACGTTAACAGGCACGGGTACAGTTATATCTTCTGGTACAGGAACTGTTTTTGTAACAGGCACAGGAACTGTACTTAGCGGTACGGGTGCAATTTTACCATGTGATGATACTTTTACATTATGTGAAGGTGATACAATTACTTTAGCAAGCGGAATTAGAGTTTGCGCTGCGGGTACTTATATTGATGAAATTAATGGAGGTTTTTACCTTTCATGTGTAATTGATGGTGTTGTGCCAGATGGTATGGCTACAATTGCAGGTTGTGGATCAGCTACTTTACCTAGTGGCACCATGGTAAGTACTTCAGGTACTTATAATGATGTGCTTGTAGGAGGCGCCTCAACGGGTTGTGATAGTACTGTTATAGTAACGGTTACTATTTTAACAGGTTCAACTGGAGCTGAAACAGCAGCAATTTGTGCTGGTGGTTCTTATACTTTGCCAAGTGGTACGGTGGTAACCCTAGCTGGTAACTATACTTCAACACTTACTGCGGCCAATGGTTGCGATAGTATAGTAACAACAACATTAACAGTAAATCCTGCAACAGCCTCATCTGAAAATGCAGCAATTTGTTCTGGAGATACTTATACTTTACCTAGTGGAGCTGTAGTAAGTGCTGCAGGTACTTATACAAGTACATTGACAAATTCAGCAGGATGTGATAGCGTTATAACTACAACATTGGTTGTAAATAATGCGAGTAATTCTACTGAGAATGTTGCAATATGTGGTGGAGATACTTATACTTTACCAAGTGGAATAATTGTTAGCACGGCAGGTACTTATACAAGTACTTTAACAGGTAGCAACGGTTGTGATAGTATTATTACTTCAAATGTTTCTGTAACTCCTCAACCAAATGCTGGTGCAGGATCTGCAATTACAGTGTGTGATACAGCTAGTCCATTCGATTTAAATGGTTTAGTTGTTGGTGGTGATGCTGGTGGTAACTGGACAAATAGTTTAGGTGGTACAGTAAGTAATTTTGTTGACCCTGGAACTACAATGACTGATGTTTATACTTATACAGTATCAAATGCATGTGGTGTTAATACTACAACTGTTATGGTAACAATTACCAATTGTGCTGGTTGTGATTCTTTAGATGTATTAATAGCAGGAAATGCAATTATATGTCTAGATGGTACAGGTACTGCTCCAAGTGATGAGCAAGCAATTTTAACTGCTATTACAGGTTCTGGATTTACATTTGCTTGGACTACTATAGGAGGTACTATTCCTGCTGGAACTGCCCAAAATCAAACAATAATTACAGGTACTCCGGGTATGTATGTAGTTACTATTACTGATACAACTAATGGTTGTTTTGGAAGAGATACAATAACTGTTGTTGAAATTAATTGTTTCTTAACTGGTGGTATACCTAAAGATGTACAAGGTGTTGTATGGACAGATGATAACTTAAATATGGTAAGTGATGCTACAGATAACAACGGTATATATGACCCTGCAGCTGGTGAAATGCCAATAGCTGGTGTAGCAGTTGTATTGTATGATGCTACAACTGGACTACCAATTGACACTGCTTATACAAATGCAGCCGGACAATACTGCTTTTCAAATGTTGCTCCTGGAGATTATTTTATCGGTTTCCCAACAATTATTGGTTCAGCAGAATTAACTAAGCAAAGTGAAGGTGATGATGCATTAGATCCTAATAGTGATCCTAATCCTTTAACTGGATTTACATCAGTATTCACTGTTACAACCGGTATCAATTCAGATTTAAACATTGGAGCTGGTTACTTTGTACCTAATGTTTCTATTGATTTGATATCATTTACAGGCAATGCAAACGATTGTAATGTGGATTTAACTTGGGTAACTGCTACAGAGCAAGATGTTAACTACTTTATAATTGAAAGAAGTACTGATGGTGTTAACTATGAATTAGTTTCAAATGTTAATGCAGCGGGTAACGCAATAACTGCAAATGAGTATACTGTTACTGATGTTAGTCCTATAAATGGAACTAGCTATTACAGATTGTCAGAAATGACTATGAATAATGTAATTAGTGTAGCGAAAGTTATATCAGTACATAACAATTGTTCTACTGTATTATCAATAGGCAATGTATATCCTAATCCAACGGTTTCAAGTATTAGCTTAGATGTAACTAGTGAAGATGCAGGATTAAATGTTGAGTTAATTGACATTACAGGAAGAGTGCTAAATGTAACTACCATAGATGCAACTGGTTTCTCAACAACAACTTTTAATGTAAGTGACTATGCAAAAGGTATCTACTTCATTAAAGTTTCAAATGTTAATGGTGAAGCATTGGCTACTGAAAAGTTTATCAAAGACTAATCTTTAACTAAAGAATAAATTAAAAGGGCTTTCAATATTGAAAGCCCTTTTTGTTTTACCCAAGATTTTGTTGATGCAATTGAAAGTTAAAAGACTAAAATAGTAACATAGAAGCCTTTTAAACCGTTAAATATTTAATTATGACAAATAACAATTAGTCATGTATTATTCTTCCTTATACTCTTTAATATTGATTAACGCTGTTGTGCTGCATGCTTTAATAAGCCATGATGCATTTGATATAGGTAAAATCGATTGTTCGTATAGAAATTTAACAGATAAAGAATCAATTGGCACTAATAGGCCTCAATTACAATTGCTTCATTACAAAGTGCTTTAATGTTATTTCTGAGAATATCAATTGGGCTTAACAGGGAATATTTGCTCTCGTTCTCGGCTTTGTTTTCTAAAAACTGGGGATACATGCATTTAACAAGTTAGGGACATAAAAAGAGGGTTGAAAAATTTAACCCTTTATAATTTGTTATATGCGATTATCCGTTGTTACATTGGCATTAATGTAATTTCTATTGTAGAATTCTTTCCATTTTAAAAGTAAGGGACATAAAAAAAGGGTTGAAAATTCAACCCTTTGTAATTTGTTATATGCGAATACTAGTTCGTTAAATCTTCATTAATATAATGTCTACTGCAAAATTCTTTCCATTCCTCATCAGTCATAGAAAGTTTAATGTCAGATGACTTAACTGCCGAACCTTCAACAACATAACCGCCATAGAAAGGGTATGCTTTTGCACGAACAACTCCATCAATAAGCATGTCATAACCTCTTCCAGCGTTTTGCAATGCATCATCCATAGCATCTTTGATGTTAACACCAAGGTTTAAAATTTTCATGCTCTTTCCTGAAGTTCTTTTAGAATCTTCAGCTGAGAATCCTACGTTTTTTGAACTAATAATAGTAAAATCGATTAGTCTTTGACTGCAACTTGAGAATGTAACCAAGCCTGCAGCAAGTAATACGAATAGTAAATGTTTCATGTTAGATTTTTTATTTATTTAGACCAAAAGTATGGAAAGTATTTTATTTTAAGAAGATATAATTAATCTTTCTAGCTAATACGATTAATATAAAATTAATTCTCCAACTTGAAATTTAGAAGTTTCTCCAAAAACTACCATTTTACTGCTTGATTCTTTCCTAAAAAGTCCAGGGTAAGTCACCACATCTTTGTCTTTATTAGAGAGGATCGGAAACTCATTAACTACCGTGCCGTTTCGCATATCAATTTCATAGTGAATTAAAGCACCTCCATTTTGATCAGCATTATAGGGCTCTCTAATGTTGGGTTTTACTTTCGTATAATTTTTTGGAGAATCATTAAAGAAAACATGTATTGAAGTTTCATTGTTAAGATAAGCCATGGTCATTCTTTCATAATTCATTACGTTGGTTGAATATTGGCTTTTTGGAATACGCACACCAAATTCATAACTCCAATCATTTTTCATCTTTAATACCAAAATGTCGCCATAAACTTTACCTGAAGGTTCTTGATCGCCTTCCTTATAATAATTGTTTGTTTTTTCTGCGATTAACACTTTGCCCTTAAAAGAACCAGCAGCTAGTTTAATTTGGTAGCCACCCAATGTTATATCTCTAGCCAATTCATCAATATCTGCACCTGGCAAAATACGAGCTGATCTACTTTTGAATTGATCCATCAAAGATTTTTCAAATTTATTATTGGTAGTATATTTTCTGCTTCCATCCTCATTATTAAATACAGCAACGTAAAGTCCATTGTAAAGCTCTTTGGTTTTTGATGAGGAATAAAAAGTGAAAACGGTTAAATCTTCATCACCAGAAACTATGTGATAATCTGCTTTTAAAAATTGCCCAAACTTTATAGTGTCGCTCCATGCCATATCTCCTGTTTCATCAAATGCCACAATTAATCCGGCTTTTTCTGCACCTTGGCTTTTAAAACTTAATGTATAAAGCCAGCCATCATCATCCAACAATACTTCTTTTACAAATTCGTATTCTCCAAATCTTAATTCATTCTGTGAGTATATTTCTTCTAAGTTTTCATTAAATACTACAAAGTCATTTTTTCTTTTAATCTCTTTACTTCTACCCTTAAAGCTCCAGTTATCTACCATGCCAGGTGTGTGCAGCAACATAACGTGCGAACCATCACTAGAAAATTTAATGTTAAATCGGCTATCCTCATATTTTGGCCCATCTTTAGTAAATTCTCCATCTTTGGTCAATAGTGCTTTTGGATTGCCTATTGGAGCCAAATCTTCTTTTGAAATTTCTTGAGCTTCCACATAAATAGCATAGGAAGATTCATTGTATTTGGATGTGAGTAGGTAAAGTTTGCCACTCATAAAAAAGATATCTTGAATACGATCATAGGAGTTAAACTTCTCAACTTCATATTCTTTTGTTTTTTCAAGAGTACTTTCAGCGTTTAAATGAAAAACTGTCCATTTAGATCCACTTGCTCTTAAAACATATTGATGCTTGGTTGATTGATCTACAACCATATTTTGGATTTTTCCAGGAGATTGTGTTTCACTTCCCCATTGAAATTGAAATTCACGTTCAAATTGCGCATTTAAACTTGTTAAAGAAAAAAGAAGAAGGGTAAGTATTACAAATATATTTTTCATAATGGTTAAAATTCAAAGGATAAATTTATACAATTCATTGATTTTTATGAACTAATCGGCTATCTGCTTGTGCAGTGCATAATATTAAAACCTCATCCATATTAACATGTGGTGGCCTAGTTGCTGTAAAATATATTACTTCAGCAATATCACTTCCATATAATGGCTCAAATCCTTTATACACTGTTTTTGCTTTTTCAGCATCTCCTTTAAACCTAACTTCAGAAAACTCAGTTTCTGCCAAACCAGGGTTAATGGATGTTACCTTAATGCCATGTTGCACCATATCCATTCGCATTGCTCTGCTTATGGCTTTTACAGCATGTTTTGTGGCACAATACACATTGCCTCCGGGGTATACTTCCATACCCGCTAATGAGCCAATATTTACAATATGTCCACGGCCATTTTTAATCATAAATGGTGCCACTTTTCTGGTCATATACAACAATCCTTTTAAGTTGGTATCTATCATGGTATCCCAATCATCAATATTTCCCTCTTGCAATGGTCCTTTTCCTAAGGCCAATCCTGCATTGTTTAGTAAAACATCAATTTTTAGGGCTTGCTCATTCAGGCTATCAATTGCTTGTTCAACTTCTGCGCTATTTCTAACATCAAAACACAGTGTATTAACCGATATTTTAAACTTACTTATAAGGGTAGTTTGTAATTTTTCTAATCTATCGGCTCTTCTACCGGTTATTATGAGGTCCCAATTGGCTTCTGCAAACTTTAATGCAGTGGCTTCTCCAATACCGGCCGTGGCACCGGTAATCAAAATAGTTTTATTTGACATAATTTTGTTTTACTATGCATGCAAATTTCAAATTTATTAGCACAATTTTTACAATTACTTTTTTACTTCTAATTTTTGGTAGCAAAGTTGCCAAGGCACAAACAGTTGAAACTTGGCAATGGGAAGATTTGGATGAAGTTATAAAAGCAAACAACGATACGTTATATATAATTAATTTTTGGGCTACTTGGTGCAAGCCATGTGTTGAAGAATTGCCTTATTTTGAGGAAGTTACAGAAAAATATGAAGGTAAAAATGTTAAAGTAATTTTAGTAAGTCTCGATTTTAGCAAACAAGTTGAAACCAAGCTTATACCTTTTGTGGCTCAAAACAATCTAAGCAGTAGGGTTGTTTATTTTAATGAACCAAATTATAACTCTTGGATAAATAAAGTAAGTGACGAGTGGAGCGGAAGTATACCCGCAACCTTGTTTGTACAAAATGATTATTTTGAATTTTGCGAACAAGATTTTGATTTTGAAGAATTGCAGGAAAAAATAGATAACAACTTAAACATAAAAAAATAATGAAAATATTAATAATCATCTTGTCCTTATTTATGGGTACATCATGCAGTAATGACACTACTAGTAGTAATGATACTACTAATAGCAATGAAAGTAATGTAAGCCAAGTAAAGCATGAGAAAAACGAAAGTCATGACGACCATGATGGATATACAATTGGCTCAAAAGTGGAAGACTTTCACCTAAAAAGTGTTGATGGATCTATTGTTGCAATGAGCGATTTTAAAGAGGCAAAAGGTATAATTGTTATATTTTCTTGCAATCATTGTCCGTTTGTAGTTATGTATGAAGATAGAATGAATGATTTACATGATAAATTCAATGACATGGGTTATCCAATTGTTGCAATTAACTCAAATGATGATGTGCAATACCCTTCAGACAGTTATGAGGCTATGATTGTGCGCGCTCAAGAAAAAGGTTTTGAATTTCAGTATATACATGATGATACTCAAAATGTAGCTAAAAGATTTGGCGCTAAAAAAACACCACATGTTTATTTGTTAAGTAAGAAAGGGGAAGAATTTACTGTTGAATATATTGGTGCAATTGATGACAATGCACAGGATGCTAGCAGTGTAAAAGTGAAATACTTAGAAAATGCAATTGCTTCTTTAGATGCTGGTGAGGAAATTGAAACCAAAGAAACTAAGGCAATAGGCTGTAGTATTAAATTTCGTAAATGATAATTGAGTAATTGGGTAGAATAATAAAGGAAGCAAGGTTCTCACAACCTCAACTTAGAGGTAACTATGAAAAGCACCCATTTAGGGTGATGATTTATGGTATTATGATTTCGGTTTGCATTCTTTTTACCATGCTTACTGTGGCCTATATTTTTACTAGGGTAAACAGTAATATGCCCAGTTTTAGCTTACCAAAAACTTTTTATGTTTCAACCATAATGCTGCTGCTTAGCTCGGCTTGTTTGTTTGTTACTAAAAGTAAATTTGAGAATGATGATGCCCAAGGCTTTAAGCTATTTTACATATTGGCTTTTGCTTTGGGCATTTTGTTTGTTGTTGGGCAAGTTATTGGTTGGATAGAGATGAATAACAATGGCCTTTCACTGTTACAAAATAATGGAGTTAGTTACATTTATTTGTTGTCTGGTACTCATGTTGTGCATGTTATAGTAGGTATTTTGTTGTTGCTTTATGGGCTCATGCTATCTATAAGAAAATTAAATGACCCTGCAATTTCATTGGTATTTTTTACCGATCCTGCGCGTAAGTTTAAGCTGAAAATGGTGAGTTTTTATTGGCATGCCATGTCGGCAATTTGGTTATTGCTGTTGCTATTTTTTAGCATTTTTCACTAGGTTTTTCAACAATATTTTACTCTTCTGTGTTCTAATTATGTGAATGTAGTTTGGCTTAAAAGAGATTTACGGTTTTATGATCATGCTCCGCTGTATGCGAGTTATGAAAATAAAATACCCACGTTATTGGTCTATTGTTATGAGCCAATGCTGTTCAACGACAGTCACTATTCTCCGAGACATTTCGATTTTGTTTGGCAATCGCTGCAGCAAATGCAAGATAAATTGCTCGCATACAATAAAACAATTCTAGTTGTTCAACAAAACTTTATCAAATTCTTAACTAGTCTTCACAAAAGCATAGGTATTACCAACTTGCTTTCGCATGAAGAAACGGGCATTAATATTACCTATGACCGTGATAAACTAGTAAAATCCTTTTGTAAAAAACAAAACATAAATTGGGTTGAATACCAAAACAACGGAGTTTTAAGAGGCAAGAAAAACAGAAAACAATGGATACAAAATTGGTAGGAGTACATGCACAATACCATGATTGCTGACAAGAGCAGCGAAATAAATTTTTTGCCAATGGAAAAGGTAAATTCTTTACCCATTAAAAGCTATACCCATCAATTTTCCAAAGAGATAGATAACTTTCAGCAGGGTGGTTATGCTTTAGCTAAACAGGTATTGCTCGATTTTGCGAAAAGTAGGGTGAAGAAGTATATGTTTTCGATATCCAAACCACTAGAAAGCCGAACGGGATGTAGCAGATTGTCGCCATACCTTGCTTGGGGTAACTTAAGTATTAGGCAAGTTTATCAAACAGCACAGCAATATAAAAAGCAAGGAGACAAAAGAAATTTTGCCAACTTTCAAAGTAGGTTAAGATGGCATTGCCACTTCATACAAAAGTTTGAAATGGAAATGAGCATGGAGTTTAAAAGCTACAACAAAGGTTACCAATCATTGAAGCAGCCTATAAACCAACAATTTATTGATGCTTGGAAAGCAGGAGAAACAGGTTATCCATTGGTAGATGCGTGCATGAGGTGTTTAAACAAAACGGGTTATATTAACTTTCGAATGCGCGCTATGTTACTTTCATTCTTTACACACAACTTATGGCAACCATGGCAATTGGCTACCGAACATTTAGCGCAGCAATTTTTAGACTTTGAGCCAGGCATACACTTTCCTCAAGTGCAAATGCAGGCTGGTGTTACTGGCACCAACGCAATACGAATTTATAATCCCATAAAACAATCTTATGACCAAGACCCAAAAGCAATATTTATAAAGCAATGGGTACCAGAGTTAAAAGACTGTCCGCTAGCGTTTATACATGAGCCTTGGAAAATGACGGCTATTGATCAACAGTTTAACAACTTAATTTTAGATAAACATTACCCCAAACCAATAGTTGATATTGTTGAAACTGCCCAACACGCTCGTAAAGTGCTTTTTGATTTGAGGAAAAATAAAGCGGTTAAACAAGATGCAAAACGCATAGTGGCAAAACATACCATTGGCGGTGTTAAAAGAAAACCTATATGAAAAAATACACTACCGCACGCTTATTATTAGGTGATCAGTTAAACGGCAGCCACAGCTGGTTTAAAAATAAAGACAATGATGTGCTTTACGTTCTTATGGAAATTAAAGCCGAAAGTGAATATGTTACCCATCACGTTCAAAAAATTGCCGGAATATTTGCCGCAATGCGACAATTTGCAGAAGACTTAAAAGTGCTAGGGCACAACGTAGCATATTTAAAAATTACGGATGAGCATAACCAACATAGTTTTAGTAAAAATTTAAATCAACTAATTGAGCAGCATGAAATTTCTCAATTAAACTATCAATTGCCAGATGAATACCGTCTTGACACCTTATTTAAAAAGGAGTTTAAGAAGTTAAATGTAGAAGTAACTTCAATAGATACGGAGCACTTTTTTACTGAAAGGTTAGCATTGAAAGAACAGTTTAAAGGCAAAAAAACTTATTTAATGGAATCGTTTTACCGAAAAATGCGCAAAGAACACAATGTGCTTATGGATGGTGAGCAACCCATATCTGGCAAATGGAATTATGATAAACAAAACAGGAATAAACTACCCAAAAACCATGTGCCAACAGCTCCTAAGTTGTTCAGCAATAACGTAACGGAGGTAGTAAATGACATTGAGCAAAGCAAATTAAAGTACATTGGTGAAATAGATGCAGAGAATTTTATTTGGCCTATTACTTTAAGGCAAAGCAATGAGCTATTAACTTACTTTATTGAAAACCTACTTCAACATTTTGGCGATTTTCAAGATGCAATGAGCAATGAGTATTGGAGCATTTACCATAGTAGACTTTCGTTTTCTATAAACTTAAAATTGATTAGTCCGAAAAAGGTAGTTGAAGCCGCTGAAAAATTTTGGGCCAACAATCAAGATAAAATTTCGCTATCGCAGGTAGAGGGATTTATAAGACAAATTTTAGGTTGGCGCGAATATATGAGAGGTGTTTATTGGGCTCAAATGCCTGAATACGCAAGTCTTAATTTTTTTAATGCCAACAAAAAACTCCCGAAATTCTTTTGGGACGGCAATACAAAAATGAATTGTTTAAAAAAGTCAATTAATCAATCTTTAAAATATGGCTACGCCCACCACATACAACGATTAATGGTTACGGGCAATTTTTGTGCTTTAGCCGGTATAAACCCCAATGAGGTAGATGAATGGTATTTAGGTATTTATGTTGATGCGTTTGATTGGGTCGAAATTACCAATACCAGAGGCATGAGTCAATTTGCAGATGGTGGCATTGTTGGCACAAAACCTTATGTTTCTTCAGCATCATACATTAACAAAATGGGGGATTATTGTAGCAATTGCCATTATAGTAAAACCAAAAAAACGGGTGAAAAATCATGTCCTTTTAACAGTTTGTATTGGCACTTTTTAGCGCGAAATCATGAGCAACTAAAAACCAACCACCGCATGAATATGATGTATAGCGTTTGGTTTAAAATGGATGATAGCAAACAAAAAGAAATACTACAGCAAGCTGATCAGTACTTGGAGGATATTGAAAATTTGTAGCGTTAGAAATGTGGCGATCTTTTAATGGTTAGCTGTAAAAATTAGGACTGCTTCATAACATCCTACGGATGATTCGGAGATACGAACCTTTTCATATTATCGTATTTGCTAACCTATTCCGTTGGAATAGAAGAGAAGCAATCCGTAAAAATAGAAGCCCCATTTAGTCCAATCCTAACTCAACAATATCAAGATAAAAGTCTTTCCAATTCGAATTCAAGCTCTCTATTAATTTTATCTTCCTCATTCTGTTACCAGCTTTTAATAACCTTTCCTTTTTAATGGCTTCTTCAATTTGATTAAATCCTTCATAATAAACAAGTTTATTACAGTTATAGCGGGCAGAAAAAGAATTAGTAAGAAACTTTGTTTTGTGTTGATATATTCTCACAATCAGATTAGAAGTTACTCCTGTGTATAGAGTGGAATTACTTACATTGCAAATAGTATACACATATCCACCTCCTTCCATTAATCAAACATAGTGAAATCTTTAAGTGTTCTAACGTTAAGTTTCAACCTAATTCACAAAAACGACTTTAGGTTATATCAGAATGGGTCTGCCGCGCAACATTCGCAAAGGCGAATGGCTCGCAGATACGAACTTTTTATTATTATCGTATTTGCGAACTTAACCCGTAGGGTTAGAAGTGCGGCAATCCACTATTCGGTGCTCGCAAGAAAAAGACTGCCCCAAAGGGGCAAGCCACGCAACATTTTTCAGATGGCTCGCAGAAACGAGTTAGACAAAACTTCTACTGCTTAACAAACTTACCCGTAGCTAGTAGGTGATTGTTTTCTAGTTGATACAAATACATGCCACTAGCCAATGTGCTTACATCAATTTTTTGGTTGCTTTGTGTTACTTCTATGCGTTGCAACAACTTACCACTTAAATCGCTAATTGCTAACTGTAAAGGAAAGGTTGCAGCAAAATCAATTGCTAAAGTAAAACTGGTACTTGCTGGGTTAGGATAAATGCTTACCTCATTGTTAAAAGCATAATCATTAAGGCTAGTTGATATTAATGGGCAAGCTGTCGTATCCCATAAACTATCATTGCCCATGCAATCGGTTTTTACCAACCACATATCATTTTTTTGGGGTAAGGCACCATTAATTATGTAACCGCAGGCTGCAAAGCCACCATCAAAAGTGGGGATAACATCAAGAAATACATTTTGTGTAGTACCACCGTAATGGGTATATGTTTTACTCCAAAGTGTATCACCCATTGTATCTGCCAACACCATCCAACCTACGGAGGTTGTTGTCATTTGATTATAATCTGGGGTATTACCGGCCATTACATAATTCCCATCTTTATTTATATGTACAGCATTAAAACCCATATTGCCTGCACCTCTGCTTATGTGTTTGTCCCAAATTTTAACACCGTTTTTATCTGTTTTTAGCAAATAACCATTGGCATTGCCACTTGGAGTATTTGAGGTGCCAGCAATAACATATTCATTATTGGTGTTAACGATAACGTCATTTCCAACATCTGCATAACCAGTATTCAAATGTTTTTCCCAAATTAAGTTTCCATTGGGGTCAATTTTTACTAAATAAATATCTGGGTCTAACCAAGTGGTAGGCGCTGATTGACCTGTTAAAACAACGTTACCATCTAAATCAATGGCAACTCCATAAAATACTTGTAAAGTAGTATCGCCAAAGGTTTTAATCCATTTTAAATTACCGTTTAAATCAGTTTTTATTAACAAGGCATCTGTTTGGGTAAAAGTGCTGTCATCAACATATCCTGCTATGTAAATAGCACTATCAGAAACAGCTATCTTTTGTGCAAATTCACTTTTGGATTGGTTAATTTTTTTATGCCAAACAAGACTTCCGTTTAAGTTTAGCTTTATCAGAAATACATCAGCTAGGTTATAGATTGTATCATAGAGAGTGCCTATTACTAATAAATTATTATTAATTATATTACCATCAACGGCTTTTTCAATTCCAAAATCAGGAGCGTAATCAAACACTCTTTTAAAAACAATATTGCCTAATGCATCCACTTTTTGAATATGAACGTCATTTGTATTTTGACCAACTAAATAGAAATTCGAATCGTCATCACAAATAAGGCTAAAACTTGCATCCAATGTAAGACTATCATCATAAACTTTATTAAAAGTAACCTGCGAAAGCAGGTTACTTTTGATTATCATCAAAAAGCAAATAAGTATAATCAATTTTAGTTTCATATTAATGGATGACTAACTTTTCTTTATGGTTTACTTCCAAACCAGTTATTTCAATTATGTAAATACCTTTGCTAAAATTACTAAGGTTTAGTGTATGCTGCAATTCAATGGCCGTGGTTTTAAGTACTAAATTGCCTTGTATAAAAACTACCTAAACATGCTGGTCAATCAATATCACATTGCCATCAGGGTCGGTTAACATAATGCTTTCTGGGCCAGAAGTATTTGCATCAGCTTCTTTTGTTAAAGCAATCTCCTTCTCCATAATTTGTTTTTGCAAAACACGCACATCATCAAAACTTTCCAATGGCTCGGCACTTTGGTTCCAACCAGGATTAAAAGTTAAAATATTGCCTTCAAACATACCTTGAAATAAACCAATGACTGTTTCACCATTTTTCATAATTAGGTAATTCATTTTCTCATCACCACCTAGCTTATTAAAGCCAAGTTTTTCGTAAAATGTTTTAGATGCTTCTAAGTCTTTTACACTCAGGCTAACTGAAAATGCTCCTAATTTCATTATTGTTGTTTTATTTGAATGCTAAGTTTTGTTTGTCAGATTTTACCACCTTTTCTATGTCCGTTTTAAAAGTGCTATAGTCTTGAGGTTGTATGTCGTCATTTAAAATTTCAAATTTTCGTTCAACCATTAAATCGCTGCCCGTTTTTTGGTAGTTCATGCTGTAGCTAAAGTATTTGTTACTAATAACAACATTACTCGGCACATCCGATATTTGCTTACCTGCAGGTGGTACAATTTGAATTTTTTCTTGATAAAACTCCGATCCAAAATACTCCCATAAACTTATGCCATAATCGCGCTCTTCAGTTGCTGCAAAATCAGGACTATTTACATAGTCCGTAATTGGTACTACAAAAATTTGTAGGTTTCCGATATCGGTAAATGCATCAGGTACTTTATAAGAGTAGTTGTAGTTAACACTTGCGCTATTGTCATATAAATTATCTTCAAAGCCTAAGTCTAGTAACTTTGAGCTATGGTAGCGTCCACCAATGGCTTCATCCATGTATTTTCTGCGCTCTTTTTCGCCTTCTTTTTCATAGGTGTTTCTCATTGATGCTGCTTGCATACCTGTTTTTTCAGATTTAATATCAATAGTCATATCATTGTTATTAAAGGTTACTTTTTTATTTCTGATAACCTTGTTGCGCACTCTAGTTGCATTGTTCGCAATAAAACCCTCTGATTTAACACCTCTTTCCGTAGGAATTTGCAATACAAAATCGTTTTTACCAGAAGCTGCAAAAGGCAAGTTTTCAGAAGTCAGCTCAACCAAATATTCTTTCCCATCAACATCAACATTAGCAATACAGTGGTTAAAGGCTATGCTTGGTAAAGCTAAATCTAATGCACCATTGCCACGTGAGTTAACCAAAACCAAATTGGCATCAATATCTTGTGTTTTACAAAGTGCAACAAACAAGGTAGATACATCTTTGCAATCGCCCTGTTTCGCACCTATAACAGTTGAGGCTTTTTGAGGTACCAAGCCACTTTGTAAAAATGGTATTGAGCGATAACGAATATTGTTTACTATGTATTCGTAAATAATATTCACCTTATCCATGTCGCTGGCATTTTCTTTACCGGCAAACAACTCATTAGCAGTTTGCTCAACTTCAAAATCAATTTTAGATTTTTGTTGTGCCATGCCTGCATACCAATCGCTCACAAACGTCCAATCTTTAATATTTGAGATGTGCAGTACTTTTCCAACATCAGATAAATCGGGCATATATGATTCGTATTTCATACTTGGTAAATCGGTCAGTTGCCAAACATATATATCGTTGCCATTCAAATCCGACACCGCAGGTTCCAAGTCATCATTAATCAATTTATACTGGAATTCGGTGCCTTTAGGTACCATTAAACTGTATTGTGATCTTTCAATAGGGAAAAAGTAGTTCATGTAAAATTTATCCCAGAATTTTTTACTCAACTTACCGTAGTTGGTAGTTTCAGTTTTGTAAGAAACATAAATACCATCACCAGGCTCTAAGTTTGAAAATACTATTTCTCCTCCGCTTCTTTCAGCTTGCAGTTTTCCACCGTTCTTTTTAAGTACTTCAGCTTTAATCATCTCTCCATTTTCATTGGCACCAACAGATACGTTGTAGCGTTTCCAATCATCTACCCCTTCAGTATTTAGTACTTTAACAATCATTTGAAACCTAGCCTCAGAGCCACCACCTTCATAAACAACTCTATCTACCTTATCTAATAATACAATGCTATTATCATCAGGATAATCATCTTCACCACCTGCACTTTTAAAAATTTCTAATTCATCAATTTCTTCAAAACTTTCAAATATTGGTTTTTTACCTTGCAAGTCGCGTAGCAGTTCATGTGAATCATAATCATAAGGAGAATAGTACAATGCCTTTTCATAATTTTCTTTGGCCAACTCATCCTCATTTTTTTCTTCATTGGCTTTACCAATTTCGCGATAATAGTTAGATACGTAAGGGGCAATTTTAGCACATTGCTTATATTGTTTGATTGCTTCATCATAGTTGCCAATAGAAGAATACAAACCAGCTAAACGACTTCTATAACCTACGGCACTAGGATTGTTTTCTAACAATTTATCATACAACTTTAAGCCTTTAGTTAAATCACCAGCTTCTAAATAATGCTGTATTAAAGTAGTTTGTGCATCATTGTTATATCTATTTTTCAGAAAAGTTTCCAATACTTTTTTACCACCATTGGGGTTTTTCTTTATTTCTTTTTCAATCAAATAATTCAAATAAATAAATTGGTAGTCGTTAGGATATTTTTTGTAAGCTTCTCTATTTAATTTAACCAGCTCCTCTGTTTCATTTCTTTTACTTGCCACTTCAATCATGTGGTTGTAGTATGATGTTGATTTGCCTTCTATTTCAACCAATTGATCAATTAACTCATTGGCCTTATCATAGTCTTCATTATCTAAAGCTTCATCAAAATATCTCCCTCTAGATAGTGGTGAGTTTTTATCGGTTAACTTTATTTGCTCCATTACCTCACTAGCTGCATTTTCGTTATCGCCTCTAATAAATGATAGATAGTTTAAATACATCAAATAACTACAATCTGCAAAGTGTTCATTGGCTTGTTTAAGCACACTTTTTGCTTTAAAAACATTATCGTTATTTAGGTAGTATTGCCCAAGAATTAAATAGTTTTCTAGGTGTTTAGGGTTTGCATCTATTTTATTTTGAAAGAAGGCAGCAACATCATCTTTTATTAAGTTATTGCTGGCCTCACCCGATTTTACAGGGTATTCGCCATAGCTTGCAGCATAGGTTATGTTTTCTAATGGTGTTCCATTATCATCAGTAATTCTTAATAAAAAGTTGGAGCCACTTATTTCACTAGAACCTATTTGTATTAATATTCTATTGTTACCAGCTTCCAGTTTACCGGTAAACTTGTAATTGTCAATGCCATTGTCTCTCTCTTTGCCTTCAGAAAATAACAACTCATCATTTACCCAAAATTTTAATGAGCCACTTGTACCAATTCTAAACTGTACATCTTGCTCGGTTTCACTTTCAGCAAATGTTTGGGCAAATATTATGCTATTGTTGCTATAAAAATAATAGGTCATATCAACCCATTGGTCCATCCTATAAACTCCAGGATTAAACCATCTAACATTTGCTCCTCTTTTATTTTCAAAATCATAGGAGTTTTTGGCATGCTTTAACGGTCCGTAATCATTATCGAAACCGCTTTCGCTAATGTTCTCAAAATCTCCAACAAACATCCAAGGTTGCACAGAGCCTATGGCTTTGTAATAACTTTTGGCTTTGGATAAGTTGTTTAAATATTTGTGATGGTCGGCCAATTTAGAGCGAGCTTTGGCCTTAAGTTTTCCATCAATACCATCTTTATCTAATAAATCTTCATAAAATGTTTTGGCGTTGTCTTTTAGCTCAGCATCAGTATATGACCACATACCCTCTAAATACATATTGGCATTATCTGTGGTATTTATAAATTCAAAAAACTCTTTTTGGCCAGCATCTTCTCTACTTAAAGCTGCTTGGCAAAAACCTAAACCTAATAAGGCTTCAGCTTTTGTTTCGCCTTCATTTAATTGCTTAAACATGGCTTCTGCTTCTAATACTTTATTTTCTTCAAATAATTTATAGGCTTCTCTAATGGATTGACTAAATATTGTTGTAAAACTTAGGCTTATTACAATAACAAGGGCAAGAAATTTATTCATTTATACAGTATTTTTATTTTGTTTAAAGATAGGCAAAAGAGGATGTTACATCAAAAAATGTGGTTAATAATATGTTAAATCCAATATATTGAACGAATTTCTCAACCATTTAATATTTAATTTGGCGCTGTAATAAATGAAAATAGGATTATCATTTTCGGGCGGAGGTGCTAGAGCTGCTGCACATGTTGGCGTTATTAAGGCATTGCGCCAAAATGGGATTGAAGCAGATGTTGTTTCGGGCACAAGTGGTGGAGCCATAGTAGGCGCATTGTACAGTGCCAATTTTTCAATTGAGCAAATGTTAAAATTCGCATCTGAGGGAAAACTGCTTAGAATTTACACCCCAGGAATACCGCTTAAAGGATTGACAAGTTTAGACTATTTAAAAAAAGTGTTGAACAAGCACAAAGTGCCCAAAACCTTTGAAGATTTAGCAATCCCATTTCATGTCGCTGCTACCAATTTATCTACTGGGTTAACGGAAACATTTAATGAGGGAAAGTTATATCAAGCCATAATAGCCTCATGCTCTATACCGCTACTTTTTAAACCAGTTACCATAAATGGCAATTTGTATGTTGATGGTGGATTAACCAACAACCTACCATCTGAAGTGTTAAAGCCATTGTGCGATATTGTTATTGGCATAAATGTTATGCCCAATGTTACACTGCCAAATAGTGAGCTTAAAAGTATGTACGGCATTGGCTTGCGTGCCTTTAACATAGCTGCATCTAACAACTCTTATATCGATTATCAAAATTTAAACATTATTATAGAACCGCCAAAACTGAGTAAATACAACGTATTTAACTTTGGTTCTTACTTAGATATGTATGAAATAGGCTATGAGCAAACCATGGAACAAATGGATAGTATAAAAGCCATTTGTGGGCTATAAATAACTAGCTCCAAAAGTATCACCCTCTCTTAAATCGCCACTTTGTAAACCCTTTTTAAACCAACGCACTCGCTGTTCAGATGTGCCATGGGTAAATGTATGCGGGTTAACATAACCTTGCATTCTTCTTTGTATTCTATCATCACCAATAGCAGCTGCAGCATTCATGGCTTCTGCCACATCTCCCTCTTCTAATATATTTTTTGTTTTATGTGCATGATGGGCCCAAACACCAGCTAAAAAATCTGCTTGTAACTCTAAGCGAACCATAAGAGCATTAAAATCGGTTTGACTTAATTGGCTTCTTCTGCCTTGCACTTCATCCGTTATTCCTAATAAATGTTGCACATGGTGTCCAACCTCATGCGATATTACGTAGGCCATGGCAAAATCTCCTGAAGCTCCAAATTTATTATGAAGCTCAGTGTAAAAACTTAAGTCTACATATAATTTCTGGTCTCTTGGGCAATAAAATGGACCAGTGGCAGCACTCGCAGGGCCACAGCCAGACATGGTTCTTTCAGTAAACAGTACCAATACTGGTGGATTATAATTTCTACCTAACTGAGCAGGAAAAAGCTTGCCCCAAACATCTTCATTGTCTTGTAAAACTACCTTGCAAAATACAGCCAATTGCTCCTCTAATGAATTTGGGTCTGCCGCTTGTCTTTGTTGCGTAGGTTGCTGATAGGTTTCACCGCCACCACTCATCATTGAAGAAGGATCAACACCTAATACCAAAGCTAAAATAATCGCAATTATAACTCCACCACAACCTAACCCTCCTATTGTCTTGCCTCTGCTTCTTCCGCCTCCACTGCTTCTCCTATCTTCAACATTAGCACTTTGCTTACGTCCTTCCCATTTCATGTTTGTTAATTTTTCTGCTGTTAAAATTAAATATTCGTGCAACAAAATGAAATCTATTAGTTTTATGTGAAGAATGATGATGCAATTATTTTGTTTAATGGAGTTAATTAAATGGTGAAAATTTTAGTCAAATTTTTTGCTTGCGTTGCATTGCTAGCTGCAATAATATTTTTCGCAGGCAGGCCAATACCACCTGCTTTGCCTTTTGCAGCGGGTAAAATGTTATCTCCATTTACAGGTTTTTGGCAAAATGCTTCTACCAGCAAATTTGATTTACCAACAGAATTTAAAATTGTAGGTTTAAAAGATGATGTATCTATTGCCTATGATAAAAATGAAGTGCCGCATATAATTGCAAAAAACGAACATGACTTATTTGTTGCGCAAGGTTATGTTGTTGCAAGTAATAGGTTGTGGCAAATGGATTTTATAAGCAGAGCGGCTGCGGGTAGAATGAGTGAAATATTGGGCCCAATAGCGCTAAACTTTGATAAAGGACAGCGCAGACAAGGGTTATTATATGCTGCCGAACAAGCCATGGAGCAAATAAAAGCTGATGAAGTTGCAATGCAAACCTTAAGTGCATATGCCCAAGGTGTTAATGCATACATTAATTCGTTGAGTGCAGAGGATTACCCTATTGAATATAAAATTTTAAATTACGAGCCTGAGCCATGGACAGAGTTAAAAACCGCCTTGCTTTTGCGCTATATGGGCAACATGCTAGCGAGCAGTTATGATGATGTGAATAACACTCGGTTTATGGAAATTTTCGATTCTACCTTGTTCAACTTTTTCTATAATACTTTTCCAATTAATCAAGCGCCAATTATACCACCAGGCACAGAGTTTAACTTTGAAACCGCTATTGGACAAAGACATGCCTTGCCTGCAAAATTACCTTATTTAGAAAATGAACAGTATAGCCAAAAGCCAAGCGAAAGAAGCATTTTGGGTAGTAACAACTGGGCAATTGGTCCAAACAAAAGTAAGAGCGGCAATGCCATTTTATGCAGCGATCCTCACTTGGCATTAAACCTTCCCGCAATATGGTTCGAAATGCAATTAACAGCACCAGGCTACAATAGTTACGGTGTTACTTTGCCGGGCAGCCCTGCCATAATTATAGGTTTTAATGATAGTATTGCTTGGGGAGTAACCAATGCCGAAAGAGATGTTACAGATATTTACAATATTAAGTTTAAAGACAACACGCTGAGTGAGTATGAGATTGATAGTACTTGGCAACCAGTAATAAAAAGGGTAGAAGAGTTTGCGATTAAAGATTCGACCACTGTTACGGATACTTTATTTTTTACAAAATTTGGATTGACAACAAGAGCAAATAAAGGCATAGCAAGGCAATGGACAGTTTTAGATCCTAGCAACGAGTTGATGGCTTTTTATGGTTTAAACAAGGCTAACAACTTGGCAGAGTTCAATGAGGCTATCAACAATATGCACAGTCCTGGGCAAAATTTTGTGTTTGCATCAACGAGTGGTGATATAGCTATTAAGCAACAAGGTAAGTTTCCTATAAATACTGATGATAGAAGCCGATTTGTGCAAGAAGGTACCTCAAGTGATGATGTTTGGAGTGGTTTTATACCTATGGAGCACAATCCTTATGCTGAAAATCCAGAGAGAGGTTATTTATTTTCTGCAAATCAAAATCCAACAGATGAAACCTACCCGTACAAATATTGGGGCCCGTGGGAAACATTTAGAAACAGAAGAATTGACGATTTGTTAAGTGCTGACACTCAATTTAGCATTGAAGATATGCAACAAATGCAAGTTGATAATTACAGTGTGCAAGCGGCCTTTGCCTTGCCAGTTTTAATGCCTTATTTAGATAGTTTTAAAAGAAATGAAGCAGAGCAAAATGCTTTTGATTTAATAAATGATTGGAATTACAATTTTGATAAAGACTTGCAAGCACCAACTATTTTTAGCCATTGGTTAGATGAGTTAGATGTTTTGTTATGGGATGAGTTCTACATGAATAAAGTAAACCCACCCTCTGTAAATCGCAGTATTGAGATTATAATGTCGGAACCCAAACATGTATTTTATGATGTAGTGGAAACGGAAGAAATTGAAGATTTAAAAACGATTATTGCTCAATCATTTAAAAAGACTGTTTTAACGTTAGAAGAAAATGGCGGCATTAAAAAGTGGGGAAAAGAAAAGAATACCACATTAAGTCATATTACAAACAGACTGCCTGCTTTCGATTTTGCCAACATCAATTCATCTGGTTGCAGAAAGTGCATAAATGCAACGGGCAGAAGTTGGGGCCCAAGTTGGCGAATGGTTGTTGAAATGGGAGATGAAATTACTGCCTACTCAATTTATGGCGGTGGGCAAAGTGGCAACCCAGGTAGCTCGCTATATAACAATAGAGTTGAAAAATGGGCCAATGGCCAATACAATAAAGTGGAGTTTTTAAGGCAGAACACCAAAGTTACGCAACCAATTTTCACACAAAAATTAGTAACTAAATGAGAGGGTTACTACAAATAATATTAATTGCCGTTGGTAGCTTTTTACTAGGTTATTTTCTAAATAACTGGTGGTTGTTTGCTGTATGCAGTTTTGCTGTTTCAATATTTTTTAAAGGCAAAGGTTTTATATCATTTTTAAAAGGATTTATAGGAGTTGCTTTAGCTTGGGGCTTGTATGCATTGTATATCAACTTAAAAAATGAAGGAGTTTTAAGCGACCGAATGTTTCAACTCGTTACTTCAACTGTTGAAGGTGGTATGGGGTGGATAATGATTTTAATTACAGCTTTGGTTGGTGGAATTATTGGGGGATTAGCAGCAATGGCTGGCAATTACGGCAGAAGACTTATTGTTGATGACAAACCAGGGAATAGAAGAAGACGCAAAAATAGAAGGAGAAAGAGTAAGTATTTGTGATGATAAAAAGGAGTTTTATTCAAACCAAATTTGTGCGTTCACTAGATAGATACATACGTTCACTAGATGAATGCCAGCATTCACTAGTTTGCTGAACTTTTATAAAGGTATTTACTCAAATTTAAGGTTGGAGATATGCTGAAAATCCAATTTTTAAAAAGAGTAGGTGTGTAAAGTTTTATTATGAATACCACATTTAGAACATTATTAGTAACATTGCTAATTTTAATTTTTTCATTTAGCCTCATGGCAAACCCAACTGATTATGCTCCCTCCAAATTGTTGTTTAAAATTGAAGATCCTACATTCCAAACTCAGCTATTCAATGGAAATACTATAACTAATAATGAACAATTCAACCAATTGATTACCGATTTTCAAATCACACATGTCGAATTGGCTTTTCCGAAAACAAGAATAGATTTTTTGCGAAATGCCTATTTTATGCATTGTGACGGCTGTGTGCTAGATGATTTGATTACTAGCCTTCAATCGCTTGAATTTACTAGTTACGTGGAGAAAATTCCATTAGTAACTCCATTCTACACTCCGAATGACTATACTAGTGCATGCACCATGAGTAATCTTTGGCATTTAGACAAAATAAATGCTGAAAATGCTTGGGATCTAACAAAAGGAGACCCTTCTATTAAAATTGCAATTATAGATTATTATTTAGATATGGATCATCCTGATTTTGTCAATACAGATGGCTCAAACCAGGTAGACTTTTATTTTGATATGGGTACTGATGCTTTTAAACTCACAAGTGAAATAAACCCTAGCACTAATTCACTATTTCCAGCGCCAGGTGGAGGTGGCTACCATGGAACGTGGGTTAGTGGTTTTGCGGCTGGAAGTACGGATAATGGAGAATTCAATTCATCCATTGGATTTAAAACAAAACTTAGATTTTATAATATGGGCTCTGGTCATATGCCGGTAAAAAATCTTAATACGGATTTAATTCTTGGTTTAAGGGCTGTTGAAAAAGCTGCTATTGATGGCAACGACATAATTAACATGAGTTGGGGTTGGTTTGGGGCAACCTCTTATGGCACTCAAACCATTGCTGCTGCTCAAGCCTATGGAAGCTTAGTTGTAAATGCCAGTGGTCAAGGATCTCCAATAACCAAAATTGGTTATCCTTCTAGTGCGCCTGATGTATTTGCAATAACAATGACAGATGCGGCAGATTTACTCCCTAACAATGCTTTAATCGGTTCACATATCGATTTTTCAGCTCCAGGAGTAAATGTTGAAAGTATGAGCTATGATGATGGGTGCAGTGGATCAATAACCGGGACCTCTTTTTCTGCTCCTATAACGTGTGGTGTTATGGCTCTTATTCTAAGTATAAATCCTTGTCTTGACAGGGATGAGGTTTATGACATTTTGAAAAATACAGCCGTTAATCTATATGCATTAAATTCTACTATACCTGCTGGTCATATGGGACATGGTAATATTGATGCAGAAGCTGCACTTAATTATACAATTGCTAACCATCCTTTTAACACCAACTTAGTTAACAATGACATTATAATAAACTCTAATGTTATTTGGAGCGCAAACAATACCATCAATTCGCTTATTACAGTCACGAATGGTGGAACCCTAGAAATTAATAACGGTGCCAAAATTGAGTTTACTGATTCTAGAAAAATGAATAAGAGAGTTGGAATAGTGGTGAAACCCGGCGGAAAACTGATTATAGATAACGCCGAACTCACTGTTTTTGATTGTGAAAGACATCATTTATGGGATGGTATAGTGGTTTATGGAGAAGAGCAAAATTTTCCATATCAATTAGTTAAGGGTAAAGTTGAAGTCAAAAACAATGCTATAATCTCCAATGCTGTGGTAGGTATAAAGAGTGGTGGCAGTACATCATGGTATTATGATTCAAAGATATCTGATGGATATTATACTTCACCAATGACATCAATACCTTATGCCAAAGGAGATATAGAAGCTGATAACTCAAGTTTTGTGAATAATTATATTTCTATCATGTTCAACAGCCATGTAAACAGTCCTACTGCAAGCAGTATAGATAATTGTTTATTCTTAATGGATGAAAAGATAAAATTGAAAGAAGGAGTAATGGACAACTATTACGATCCCTTAGATCCATATTTCTATAAATCAGTTGGTGGCAACCATCAAATAATAGGTGTTAGAGCAGAAACTGATCCAGACAATCCTGGCCCTGGTACAGGAGTCCCAAATGTTAGCTATAAAAACAATGTTGAAGGTTCATTTTATGCATTTATAGTTTCAAACAATACCAATGAAATTCCTATTAATTCTTGTGAATTTAATAACTCTATTTATAGTCAATTTTCTAAAGCAAGCCTATGGGGTAATGGTATTGTTTCAAATAACAGTTCTATTAGTGTAGATGGAATAAACAATGTAAACTCAGAATTTAAAAACCTCTATTATGGCATTGATAATTATAACACACCAACTACCGTAGAACACCTAAAGGTAAAAAACACTAATTTTAACAACGTGAGCAAAAATATTACGATTAATGGAGGTTTTGGACACAGAATTGCTGAAAACAATTTCCTAACAATACCTGTCGGTGATGTAATAGCACCTGCAAGTACACATCCAATTAGTCCAAGCCATGCCGTTTATGACAAAAATTGGGGAATATATGCCTCTTCTACCAATAATTGTTTGATAAATGACAATGTGTTTGAGGCAGTAAGTTTGGCTTCTCAAAATTTGAATATTACTAATAACAGCATTTATAGTTACTCCCCAGCTGTTTATGGTGTAATTTATAACAATGCCGGTAGATATGGCGCTGCCGCTAACTACTTAAAAAATAATACTTTTGAGAAAATTGATGTTAACTTACAAACGGAAGAATTTAACCATTACTTAGATGTTTGGTGTAACGATCATTCAAACTCGTTTCAGGCATGGGTGGTTGCGCCTGACCCTTGGCTAGATGGATCAAACCTTAATGATAGATTAAAAAATCAAGGGAGTTCATGTGCAGATGGAAAAACCAACGATAACTATTTTCAATTTTCATGCAACCAAAGCGAATTTGATAGGCATATTTTTACAAATATTACTTTTGACTATTATGGATGGGGTGCACCGCCAACGACTGTTCCAAATTGTTCTGGTATGAATTTAGGATTAACGCCATGCGGAAAAAATACTGCACCAAGAGTTTCTGTTTGCGACAAAAATGGATGGGGTGGGCAAGGTTTGGTCACGGATGTTTTGGGTTCTAATGATATTGGTCAAATACTAGACGGTAATAATAGTGGCAGCAATGCTGATGAAATTGCCATAATTATTAACGACCATGATGCTACTACCATAGCTGAAAAAATGCTGGTAGCAACCATTGTAAGTGAAAATTGGATAAATGATTATTCAACGGATGATTTGATTCAATTTTATGAAAATATAAATTTTGAAAATGTTGACGAGTTGTTGATTACCTTCTATTTTGCCAATGGCGATTTGGGCAAAGCGCTTACGTTAATTCAAAATTTACCTATTGATACTGAGGCGAATATTAAGTTGAAGCAATTGCTTTTAACAATACATACTTTATCAAGTGAAAACAGGTACTATTGGCCAAACTCAGGTGAATTAGATGAGTTATTTGCATTAGCCAAACTAAACTATCATGCATCAAACCTTGCAAGAACTTATTTAAGTCAATTGTTTAATGCAGGTTACTATTACCAACCGCAAAAAGTAGTAGATTTATCAACAGATAATAAAAGAAAAGAAGATGAAGAGTTAGAAAATCAACTAAGTATTTATCCAAATCCTGCCAGCGATTTAATATACATAAAAGGGTTAAATATTAAAATTGTTAAAGTAGAGGTGATGGATTTAACGGGTAAAATTATTAAAAGTATGGTGCCTGAAAACACTCAAATGGCAGAGGTGGATGTTAGTCAGCTATCAACAGGTTTATACATTGTGAGAGTTAACAATAGTAAAACTCAAAAGATTGTTGTGGAATGAGAAAATCATTTTTGATAAAACTTGTAATATTCTTATGCTTTTGTGTTCTTGCACCTGTGCAAACTTTAAATGCACAACAAACATTTATAAAAGAGATTAATTACAACAATTTATGGGATTTGAGCAGAACAGTTGTGGCGTTAGATTCAACCTACATTTGTTTTAATAGCGTAGTTGATTTTAATCTTGATATGGGTCATTTGGGTGCCAATGTTTTTGATGCCAATGGGGATTTATTGCATGTGAAAACTACCACTATTTTGCCTGATTATTCATTTACAGCTTACAGCAAGCTTAAGCTAAGTGATAGTTTGATTATAATTAGTGGAGAAGTGGCAACCAATGATAGCGTTGTTGCTTGGCCTTTTCACTATGCATTTAATCATTTAGGAGATAGTTTGTGGTTTAAAACCTATAAATATGGCCATGGCAATGAGGGTTTTGAAAAAGTAATTTTAGCACAAGATGGTAATTTGTTAGCTGCAGGATATGCCACCGTAGATAGTTTTATTAGCACTCCGTTCCCTACAGGCGATACACTACAAGCAATGCTTCAAAAAGTTGATTTGCAAGGCAACGTAATTTGGGAACACGTTTATCCGCTGTTGAACAATGGAGAGTTACCTGTGGGTTTGGTAGAATTACCTGATGGCAATATTGAGATGCTGATATATACATCTGTGAATAACAGAACCAATCAAATGTTATGGCGTTTAGACAGTTTGGGTAACATTAAATGGCAGCGTGATTTAGATTTTACTAATTATATATATCCGCATGATATGTTGCTGGCGAATGATGGTAATTTAGTTCTTTGCGGAACGAGTAAAGGCTCTTTTAGTAGTGTAACTACCAGCTATGTAATGAAGGTAGATACTGCTGGAAATACCATATGGAGAAAGTTTTTTGGAAACGTGAATAATTACGATCAATTTGAAAAAATTAGGGAATTGCCCAACGGAGATTTGGTTGCAGCTGGAACGAGCTATAGAAATAGTGGGTTGGCGCAAAGCCCTGATGGTTGGTTAATAAAGTTAAACAGCCAAGGTGATACTATTTGGGAGCGGCACTTTAATGCTGATGGTAATTTTGAAAACTATGAAGACGATTATGTGTGGGATTTAGATTTATGTAAAGATGGTGGCTTTATAATGGCTGGCATGGTTACCAGGCCTAATACCACTAATTCTAATGCCTGGGTTATAAAGGTGGATAGCAATGGAAATTATGATTTAACGAGTGATATTAACAATAATTTTTTGGCAACCAATACAGCATTAAGGTTGTATCCTAACCCAGTGGCCAATCTTTTAAATATTGAAATTGAGCGTAGCAATGTCAATTATCCAATTGAAGTTTCAATTTATAATAGTTTAGGAGGTAATGTTTCAACCATTACTTTGCAAAGTAACGCTGAGGCAATTGATGTTGCCAAATACAGCAGTGGCTTGTATTTTGTTGAGTTGCAACTAAACGGAAGGCCGACTTATGCTAAGTTTGTTAAAAATTAAATGGTTGTTTATAACGGACCTATTAATATATTTCTCGCATGCTCGAAATGACATTCGTTTTCAAAAGCTGAAATCTTCACACGAATGTCATCTCGAATAAGATGAGAGATCTATTTTATCTTCTTATTTAACTTTCCAAATCGTCTAACTCCTTATAAACTTCATGCTTCCCCTCAAATGATATTACCTTGTAATTACTGCTAACCACTGCCAACAGCTTCTTTTGCTTTTCAACAATTGTTTCATTAATAAATTGATCACTTAGTCCGTAGCAATAATATATTGGAAAAGACCATTGTTTAAAATCAATCAATTCAGCAATTTCCGTTGGTAAACTACCTGAGTTAAAAATTACTTTATGGGGCTTTACCTTGCCATATAATAGCCATCTTGCCAAGGTTGCAACTCCCTGGGAAAAGCCATACAGCACAATTTTACAATCACTAGGTATGGCAAGTTTTTCTAACAAGTTGTTGAGGTAACTTACATAATCGTTTATTTCATGTTGGCGCATTTCTTTCGTCATCCATGAAGCAACAGGGTCGCCACCAAAGCCTTTCCAATAAAACTTTGATAAGCCTTCTGGCGCAACCAAAAATCTATGGTCCGCTTTTAAAAAGTGGAGTTTATCCAATAAATTATTGGCTAATTGTCCATAGCCGTGTAGGCAAATCCAAACTTCTGAGGTTTGTCCACTAAGCTCGCCTAAGGTAAAGTAGCGGGCGGTTTTAGTAGTTTTGAGGTAATTTTCTTGCATATTAAATCGTATATCTACGATATATCATAAATAGTCTACATCTGCAGTGTAATTCAAGTCCATTAATATTTCTAATCCTTCTTTTACATTTAAATCTTCAAACAACATTTTGTATAGCATTCTTACAATAGGGGTTGGTACATTGTATTCGCGAGATAGTCCGTTGGCAATTTTTATTGTTTTAACACCTTCAGCAACTTCATTCATGCTAGCAATAACTTCATCCAATGTTTCTCCTTCAGCCAATCGTTTACCTACGGTATAGTTGCGGCTCAATGGACTATTGCAAGTGGCAATTAAATCTCCCATGCCAGCCAAACCCAAAAACGATTGCACATCAGCACCAAACACTTTACCTAAATGAATCATTTCAGTTAATCCTTTATTTATTAGCAGTGCACGCACATTTTCTCCCAAGCCCAATCCAGTTAACATACCTGAACCAATGGCATAAATGTTTTTTAATGCTCCCGATATTTCAACTCCTGTAATATCATTGTTGCTATACGTTTGAAAGTTATCGCTTCTAATAGTGGAAATGCCCATTTGAATCACTTCTTCAAACCTGCTAGCGATTACCGTAGCTGCTGGCTGGCCTTGCCCAATTTCTTTTGCCAAATTGGGTCCTGCTAAACAACCTACGCGTTTAACAACAGACTCATCAACAATTACCTCACTCATGGTTTTTACATGTTCTAGCTTTACATGGGTTTCAGGTTTTAGTAAATCTTCTTCTTTCAAAGCTACATCAAAGCCTTTGGTGCCATGTATAATTAAGTGAGAAGGTTTTAAAAGCGGGGCGGCCGTTTGTATAAAGTTGCGCATTTGACTTGATGTTACGGTAACATAAATCAAACGACAGTCTAGCAATATTTGCTCAAGGTTTTGGCTAGGGTTTATGTTGGCATGCAAATTTTGCCCTGCGTTTTTTCGTGTGCTTTGCATTTGACTAACGGCCTCTTCTCTGCGCGAATACAAGTATACATTATTGCGTACAGCCAATAAATTGGCTATGATGGTGCCAAAACTACCTGCACCTATTACGGCTATTTTATGTTGCTCAGACATATTTATCTAAGTTATATCCAGTGCTTCTGTTATGATAGAAATACAGCAAATTCAAATCTTCCGAAACAATTTTACCTTCTTTATTAAGCATTAATGGCATTTTGTTATTGTACATTCCTAAGGTAAGCAATCCATTATTTATCACTTCATCAATGGGCATTTTAAGATTGTCACTCATCATTATGTCGCCATTCTTTTCCATTTCAATTAACCGGGCAACTACATTTTCAATACCAACGCCTACTTCACCTAATGTTAATTCAGTTTCAATTTTTTCAAGCCTTAACAATTCGAATAAATCTAAGTCAGGGTATTTAGCTTTTATTAATTGAAAACCAACAAATGATAACACATGGCTGGTTAAAATGCAATTGGTTTTATGCAGGTCTTCTAATATTTGTTCGGCCAATAACCTATTGTATTCCCTATCTCTTTGCAAGTCTTCAGCCAAAACACCATTGCTTTGAAAGTATTCTTTAATATCTACCACCCGTCCTTTGGCGTTTACACTATTTCCATTTTCATCAATGGTATTGCCAAATAAATCTTTAGGCTTACCAAATGATACCACCATTTCAGATTTACGAGTAAAAAACTTCAGTAAGAATTTAGAAATTTTATATGAAGTGCTTAACTCATCATTTTCTTGCAAGTAACGCTCTTTGCCATGTTGTTTTAAGTATTCTCTAATTAGCACAGGAGCTTCCAATACAAAGTGGTAGTTTAAAACCATTGGTACTACAAAAACCTTTTTTGCTTTATCGCCATCTTTCATGAAATTAAGTCGTTGTGCATCAAATGCAGTACCTAACAAACCTAGCTTTAATGAAGTTTCAATAGCTCCAGATCGTGAACGTGTACCACCTGGAAAAAACAAACTATGGCAACCTCTGCGTATTGCCTCAGTAGAATAGGTTTTTAACAACTCTAAATAAATGCGATTTTTCTTGCGTCTGTCAACAGTGTAAGCACCCAACCTGCTCATAAAATAAGCAAATAGTTTAATTTCGTATAAATTAAAACCAGCTCCATAAATGGCAGCTGGCAATCCAATGGCATCAATACTTAAGCCCAATAAAATGGAATCTATATTGCTAAAATGGGTGGGTAAAAATATGATGGTGCCTATTTGTGATAAGCTTCTTATTTCTTCAATATCACCTTTATATTGAATATGCTCTTTAAAACCATATTTGTCTTTCCAAAACTTTCTTGGGTTGCTCCTAGCGTTTAATAGTTTTCTAAATAATTTAGGGATTATTCTACGGGCAAATTTGTAAGATTCGGGTTTAAAGTTTCCTGCAATTTCTTCTACATATCGGGTTAATATTTTTTCAAAAATGGCTTCATCACCCGATTTGCCTTGGTCTTTGGAAACCAGTAACTCTTCTTTTATTTTTTTCCAGAACTGTTTATCGTCTTTAGGATCTGCTTTCCAAGGATTGCTTTTTACTCTTTTTTGCTCTTGGTAAAGTACTTTTTCTAATAAGCTATGCAAGTCATTGTCTCCCTTAAATGATTGTAAAATTCTTTTAGAAGTAATTTGTTTTACCTCATTTAAAAAGGCCGTTCTATCTTGGCTTAATTTAGCAATAGGCCAATCATCTACATTGGGTATAGTGTAGTTGTATAATGAGTCTTTATGCTTATTAATTTTCACCATGCGCTTGGCGAATTTAACGCAAAATATGCAATAGCCAACCCATTGGGAGTACTATTGCATATTTAGGATTAATGGTTGAATACTAATATTTTAGGCAGCTTGTTTAACGAAAACTTCATTTATTTCGAAAACATAAGCTGGCTCTCCGTCTCCAATCGGACAATCAATTTTTTGTAAAGTGGCTTTTAAATTACAACCCATTTCAGGTACGGTGCGGTTTGGCATCCAATCGGCCAATTTAATTTCGCAAGGGTAGTTTCCTTTATTTGACATACGCTCGGTTATATGCACAAACAAATCGTAAGGCAAGCCTGGGTTAGTCATTAGTATGCTATTCAACTGTTTCCAGTCTACTACACATGATGCGTAAAAATGCTCTAACTCATTTTCTAAAGAAATAAAAAGTGTGATGTCTTCAGCACTTTCAATAATAATACCGTGTAACCAAAAATTTCCTAATGCAAATGTTGGCTTGGTTGATAAATGTTGACCTAAATCTTTCATAACAGTTAATTTTGACTGCAATTTCTGCAGGATGAACGCACTCTATTAGCGTTCTGCTAAAATATACTAAAAAAATTAGTATTCCTAACTTAACTGTATTGATTTACACATTTTAGCAATTTGCTAACAATGTCTGCTCTAAAAGTTTTAGGCTTTAAAACTTCAACTGCTTCACCATAAGATAGTATTTGGCTAATTAGCTCATAGGTAGGTTTTACTTTAATGCCTACAATTAATTCTTCCTCTGTATCCGAAATAATTTTTTGGCTGCTGTGTAATGGCTGGCTCTTAATATAATTTCCTTGCTGTGCCGTAAACTTTAAAACCACATTAATGGGAGCATGACCAAATTGGGTAATGCCAAAAGAGTATTTAAAAAACTCATCTACATCAAAATCGCCTGGCCCCATGTTATCAATATTATTGATTTTTAAATTTGCCATACGTCCCAAGCCAAATATCAAAACAATTCCTTCTTTATCATTTGTTCTGCCTACCAAATACCATCTATTTCGGTATTCTTTTAATAAAATGGGGTGTATAATGTGAGTTTTAGGCTCTTTTTTGCCATAACGATTGTATACAAATTCAACAGTTTTTTCAAACTTAATCGCTTCAATTATTGGATTCAGCCATTTAGAACCTTCATACTTTGGCGCTTTATCAAAATGAATAAAGGCTTCTTCATTTGTTTGCTTACTAATGTTTACTCCCTTTAAAATTTTATCAATGGCTTCAGAAAATTGGTTAAAAGCACCCACATCACGATATTGGTTGAGCGTTTGCACTGCCAAACTAATGGCATTTACCTCATCAGTATTTAATTGTAGACCAGTTATGCTATAATCGGGATCAGAATAGTGGTAGCCATTTTCGGCCTTATAATATCTAATTGGTGCTTTAAAACCCAATGCTTCATCTTCTCGCATGGCTTTAATGTCTTTTTGCACAGTAGATTTATGAAACTCTTTACCTAACTCATCTTGCAACTGTTCAATAATCCTTTCCATGCTTTTGTATTTTGGATAAGGAGTTCGCAATAACCTATCAATTATTCGGTAACGTATAAATGCTTCTTTGTTTTTGGGCATGAGATAAAGGTAAGAATTAGGCTGAAAATGTTAAAACAAAAGCAAATTCAAATACGCTGCTCCGAGTGTTTAACACTTTTTTCATTTGGTTTATGAAACAAGAGTTTTCTAATGGCAATAAACACAAAAATAATAGCTGTATAAGATAAAAAGAAAGGCAAGATAAACGCTTTTAATCCCAAAACCAGCATTGCAGCTATTACCAGCAATTGAAAACCTAAGCCTAAAGTAGATACGCTTGTCATAAACCATTTTGGCATGGCTACACCTTTATTTGCAGTGCTATCTAAAACATAAATTGCTTTATCAAAAGCGCCATAAAAAAGTTTAAATAAACCAAAAAGGATGTTTACATGTTTTTGCTTTTCACCGGCTAAAGCTTTCGGCGTTTTACTTTCAAATACTCGGCTTGTAGTATCACCATTAAATTTATTTCTTAGAATTACATAGTAATAATTGTAAAGGGTGCCTTGTAATTGCATACCTAAAAATGCTGCCAAACACAACCAAATATTGGCATTGGTAATGTGCCAAACGGAAACTAGAAAAAAGGCATTTAATATAATGTCGGCAACAGAATCTAAATATCTACCGGTGTAAGAAGGCTTTTGTTTTACACGAGCCAACTCACCATCTGCAGCATCTAAAATTGATTTAAAAATTAGGAAGAAAGCTGCCAACCAAAAATACCCTTGCAGTATACAAAAACTAGCAATTAGGCCAGATATTATGAAAGCAATGGTTACATGTATTGGAGTAAAGGCAGTATTCTTTAAAGCATTCGCAATAGCAATGGCAATTGGCCTTCCATAATCTGAAAGATCAATGAATTTATGCGCTTTGGGTAATTTGGACATGTTTCATCATCAACATTATTTTAGAATATACCAAGTTAACTCAATGTAAAAGTACTTTTAAATTACCTGTTATGAATTGGGATAATTTCTGTTTTTAGCAAAACAATTGACAATTAGTGAAATCCCTTTTAGTGAGTAAACCTTACAAAACCAAAAAGCCCCTTCATTTCTGAAAGGGCTTTTGCGGTCTGGACGACCCGCAATTGTTGCGACCTTCCCGACCTATGGGTCGGGACATTCTAACCAATGCGACAACAAGCTATAAACAAAAAAAGCCAAGCTACTGATAAACAGTAACTTGACTTTAATTGTAAGCGGTCTGGACGAGAACGGAACAATGTTTATCAATTATCACATATTACAATGTATCAGCACTTTAGGCTATTACTTGATTTAACATAGTTTAAATATTTATAAATAAATTGAATTAAACTTAATTAGTTTTTACCCATTATGGGTAATGTCCATTACATTTATGTTATGTCCATTAATATTGAATTCAAAAAAAATAATTCAACCAAAAATGGTTCAATCACTTATCGAATTAATAACAAAGGTGACAGGCATTCGTTTACATCTTTGGTTAAAGTGGGTGAACAATATTGGAATAGAAATACAAAAAAAGTCAGAAAAAATCATGATCAAAGCTTAATGCTTAATGATCAAATAAGAAAAGAAATTAATAGCATTGAACAACTGATATTAAAGGCAAGCATTGAGGGCGCTAAACTTAGCCGATCAGAAGTGCTCGCAACCTTTGATCAAATAAGCGGAAAACGTCAAGATGCATCATACCAAACTGGGATAAAAAGTTTTCTAGAATATATAAAACTTGAAGTTTCAAAGGGAAGATATCAAAATTACCAACTTCTGTTTAAGACACTTGACGAATTTAACAACACAACTAAAAATGATGGTGACTTTTCATTGTTTACAATTACTTTCTACTCAAGATTTGTAAATTATTTAATAAAGGACAAAGGCTTGTCTAATGGCGGTGCTCAAAAGTATGTCACAACGTTGAAGTCTTTTTTAAAATGGACTTTTAATGAAGGATATCATAAAAACGTTGCGTATCAGAAATTCAAAACACCTAAGAGCGACCCACCTATTTTACCATTAGAGGAAAAGCATATAGTATTAATTGAGGATGTCACGCTTACAGAAATAATGGATAGTGCGAGAGATATTTTTTTATTTATGATTTACACTGGACTGAGGGTTTCTGATGCTATGAAGCTAAAATCGAGTCAGGTGAAAAAGGACTTTATCAGGTTGCCTAGCAAAAAGACTAAGAGATTTCTTGTTATTCCTATTTCAAAAAAAACTCGAATAATAATTAATAAATATGCTGATTCAAGTGAATTTGTTTTACCACAACTTGCACATCAGACAATAAACCGATTGTTAAAGGAGATAGGCAAAAAAGCAGGACTTACTGAAAAAGTAACAGGTGATAAACAATACCTAAACGAAATCATTGAAAGTGAATTTTATTTATATGAAAAACTTACCAACCACACAGCACGAAAAACTTTTATAACACAGTGTCTGCGTAAAGGAATGAATTCTGAAATGATAATGAAAATCACAGGCCATAAAAAATATAGCTCTTTCTCTCGATATGTAAATTTTAGTGATACAGATCTTTTGAAACAAATAAAATTAGTATGGGATGAGTGAATTTGAAATAAACTTTCCAAGGTTAACCAAATATGTCTTGTTTCATTTGTCAGGAGATATGCTCTCAAAAAGGCAAAGAGTTTTGGCAATGGAAATAACTGGAATAGCTTTAAAAAAGTATACTGTTAATATTGATCAGAAAAAACAAAATAACAAAGCTCAAATATCCAGTCCCTTTTTACCATTAAAGGAGCTAGATAGTAAAGGAAAGTTATACCAGTTATCCGTGTTCCTTGACGATAAATCTTGTATAGTAAATTATCATAACGATTTAGCGAAAAACGACTTTTTAAAAGAGATAAACAGTTCAAGTTTTAATGCTCGTGAATTACAAATTATTCTGTTTTGGAAACTAACATCAATTGACGGTGCATACTTGCAGGAATTCTTAACCTACATCCAGACTAAATATTTTTTAGAAAACCCAAGTACATTTTACCAACAATTAGAATCACTGTTAATACTCTTTGATAAAGGATTAGCCAAAGTGAAAGTTAAGCTAATAAAGAAATGGATTGAAAATAATCCAAAGAACATCCCTCCCCAATTAATGCAAAAGGAGATAGACAGATCAAGCATAGATCAAAAAGGTATTGTTGTTAACTCAATGGCTTTTTTGCTAAAACAATTGGGCTTAAAAGGCAACAATTCGGAAATTGCAAGGGTGATAAACTTATTACTTGACTTGGGAGAAGATCCGAAAAAAATAACCAGTTCAAGCTTATACAAAATGATAAGTGACAGACAACCTAAAGCTTGGAGGGAAAAAGAAGAAACGCTGATACAACACTTTAAGTCTCACCCAGATTTATCTAAACATTATTACGACTAATCATTAATACCGACACAATACAGACAGTCGGTATGGTTTAAACCAGTTTAATATTGCTTTTAATAACTAAAATAAAAGCAAGACTATGGACGGTATCTATATCCCAGGAGTGTCAAAAGAAGAGTTTTTGAACTCAATAAGTGAAACGGTAGAAAAGGCTACTAAAAAGGCTTTAGGCAATTTTAATGATGATAAGTTGCTAACCCAAGAAGATGCATCCAAGTATCTAAACGTTACTGTTTCAACTCTCATTAAATGGTCGAAAGAAGGGAAAATCGAACGTAAAAGAATGGGGGGACGGGTATATTACAAGTTGTCGGAATTGCTAAAAAGCTAATAAAGTGCCTGTCAATTTTCCACAAGGAGTATGGACTGCACAGAATGTTATGGACTTCTTAAATATCAGTAGATCCACTCTGTATCGATGGACTAAAGCAGGCTATATAACAGCCTACAAAAGAACTTACAACATGAATGCCCATAACTGTTATGATCCTGAAGAAATAAAAAATCTTGTGAAGATTGTGGAAAAATCAAGTAAAGACTTAGGTATGCAAGATTAATTTAGAAGTGCGAAATACGAATATGACATTAAAGAAAACATCAAACAAATTGGGGTGGCAAAGGGGTGCAAGTCCCTTATTCAATATAATGTCATATTATCGTTGTTTCGCAGTGACCATCCTTAAAAAAACTAAAATATGCGAAACAGCGAAAAAAAATCCAATGAAGGGAACAACCTTACCTTCAATGGAGCGTCAGACCACGAAACGGTCATTTCAATTGAACTATTAGAAAAATACACAACTCTTATTGAAGATTTGCCAGCTGAAACCGTGGTGCAAGTATTTTCAGCTATCAATGACTTTTTAATGTTTATTGATGATGATAAAATCAAGGATAGACTGTTTGATGTCTATACAACTTATTTTTCATCTGACGAATTTGAAAATGTTGGCGACCGATCAGTTAGGTCTTCCTATACATTTGACTGGAAAATTTTGAGAGAATTATTCACGGAAATTGGAAAGCATAAAATATCAATATCCAAAGCATTTCTGAAGTAACAACAAAGAGGGCGATACTTGCAGGTATCGCCCAATAAAATCACGTCAAATGAAGAACAAAATTAAGGAAATATTACCTCTCAGCGCGCGCTACCGTCAAATTTGTAGCAACTACTACTATGGGTTTAAGACAGTCTATGCAATAGCCTTAAAGTATAAGGGGTTGTTTTACAGTAGGGTTATAAACTTGCTACATTTTCATTTAAATGCCTTTTTCACCTTTACTACGGCATTCTTCTCAACATATCCAACAACCGTAAAAAGTACTTTATGAGTAATCAGAATATAGCACTAAACAATGAAAAAATGAACCCTTACTATACCGTTTCATATTATGAAAACCTTTACAGTAAAAATTCCATCGAAACCGATCTATCCGTCATACTCGATGGTATAAAAAATGGGAAGTATAAGAAGCAAATCGAAACGTTAAGGAATGAAGAAAGGGGAAAGCAGATAAAAACGATTAAGGCATCTTTGCCGTGCTTTACTGTTTCTGGTATTTTCCCAAGTGGAGCGCGCAAGTCTTCCGCTATTATCCGTCATACTGGATTGGTACAAATTGACTTTGATCATGTAAAAGAACTTAGACCAGCAGTAGAGCAACTAAAAAAAGACAAATACACTTATTGTTCATTTATCAGTCCATCAGGTAACGGGATAAAATTGATAGTAAAAATACCCGATCAAACGGAACTTCATCAAGCCGTTTTTAAAGGTTTGCAGGGTTATTATAAAAGGAACTTTGACCTTGAAGTTGACCAGAGTACTAAAGATGTAAGCAGGTTGTTTTTCGTAAGTTATGACAACAACCTATTTATAAATGAAAATTCTGCTGAATTTAAGATTGAGGATTCCTTTATACTTCAACCCGTCAAAAACATATTGCCCGGTGACAACGACAAATATGCAGAGGTTGAGAAACTGATTTCCCAACTTGAAGCAAGGCAAATTGACATTACAAATAGCAATGGCTATCATGGTTGGTTAAATTTAGGTTTTGCATTCTCAACAGAATTCGGTCAGAATGGAGCTTCTTTTTTTCACCGAATTAGTTCTTTGGCCAGCAACTACAATAAAGAGGATTGCGAAAAACAATATCAAGCTTGCCTTAACAATGGGAACTCTGGAGTAACTATCAAAACATTTTTTCATGCTGTCAAAGAATTTGGGATTGACATTTCCGATCAGATGAAGGTTGCTGATGAAAAAATGGAACAAAAAAACCCATACCCAAAAAGTGATTTAGACAAAAATGGATTTTATCAAAAAGATGGGCGATATTATATGCAAAATAAAAACGGTGTCCTTACGCTAACAAACTATACGCAAAATGTTAAATATTTTTTTCCTGATGGATCACTTAACGCTGGAAGAATAATTGAATTGGAAAATAAGCAAAATGGCAAGGTTCTCATTGAAATGACAGCGAAAGACTTGAGTGCTGTGCAAAGCTATAAGAGTGCGATACGTTCAAAGGGAAATTTTGCATTTCGCGGTACAGGAAATCAATTGGACACACTGATTGAAGTGAGTTGCCAAGAAGAGATTACTGCGCACAAATTATCAAGTTTGGGGTTTGAGCCTGAAAGTGGAGCATATGCTTTTTCCAATGGAGTTTTAGATGAAAATCAAAAATTTTTAACTACCAATGATTTTGGAGTTGTTAAGCTTTCCAAAAAGAACTTATATATTCCGTCAAACAGTATATTGGCTGAAACTGATGATCGCTATAAGACGGAGAAATCTTTTTTCTATAAAAAGGGATCATTGAGTTTTGAGGACTGGAGTAAAGACTTTGTTTCATCTTTTGGAATAAATGGAGTAATCGGAACAGCTTTTTTAGTTTCTGCTTTATATCGTGACATAGTTTTTAAGCATTATGGGCACTATCCCTTTTTATTTCTATTTGGCAGTGCAGGTGGTGGTAAAACTACGTATGCAACGCAATTGCTTAGTCCTTTTGTCAATAGTCCAGACCTTTGGAGCACCACCTTTAGTTCAACAGATAAGGCTATAGCAAGAAAAGTAACCTTGGCGCAAAATAGTATTATCTATATAAAAGAGTTTGATACAAACAATGTCAAAGGAAATAAAGTACAATTTCTAAAAAATGCTTATGATGGTGTTGGTTATGAAAGAGCGCAAACCAGTAACGATAATAGGACGCATCAGACAGCTGTAAAAAGTGCGATAATGCTAGATGGAAATTTTCTACCAACACAGGAAAGTGCCTTGTATGATAGGTTTGTAGTTCTTTATTTTGACAAAAGTAATTTTACAGAAACAAGTACTAACGCCCTAAATAATCTTGATAAAGAGTTGAGAAAAGGAGCGGGGCAAATTATTGCCGAATTGCTAAAGCATAGACAGCAAGTTATGAAGAACTTTCCAAGCTCCTTTAATATGGTGTCAAATGAGCTAAAAGAAATGGATACTAAAGGTCTCTTATCGTCCAGAACTAAAAGTAATCTTGCTTGTATGGGCAGTATTATACTAAGTAGCAATTTTTTACAAGATCCAGGTTACAAGGTGAAATTAGTTAGCGGATTATTTCAAAACGCTGTAGAACAGCAAAAGACTCTGCGAGAAATTGATGAAGTAAATGTCTTTTGGCAATCAGTAGCATATTATTGTGATGAGTTTAAGAATGGAGATACTACGGCAATTGGACTATACAATAATGCTGATTATATAGGGGTGAAACTGAGCAGTTATTTTCCTAGGTATATTGAATTCATTAAGTTAAATAATATTGAAACTGCTTTGGACATTTCTGCCTTGAAAAAGCATATTTGTAGAAGCTCTTACAATGGTTTATTGAAGAAAGACTTTTCTACCTCAATAAGTGGTGTTTCTCAAAGATTTCACAAATATTCTAGAAGCTTGATAGATAACTACTTATAAAAAAGTTTTAATTTATTTCAGAAATCTGTGGTTTTTTTAACCACAATAAACTACATCCTTGATTGTCAACTACAAACCAACTACATCACAACCACAATATATATAAACATTTTTATTAAATAGTTGATTGTCAATAAACAATCAACTACAAAAAAACCACAATCAACCACAAAAAAACAAAAATGTGGTTGGATGCGGTTGATTATTCTCTCATTATCAATCAATTAATGGTAAAAACCACAAAACCGCAGACTTTAATTGACAAATATAAATTCTTAAAATCAATCTATACCTAATAGTCTGGCAGTGCCTAGGACAGCTGATTTGATCAGCATTGAAACACTTTGACACGCCTTGAAACACTTTTTAAATCTTTTAAAAGAAATCAATTGACTTTTGCTCAAACTAAAATAATAATATGGAAAATTCAGAAGAAAAAAGAGATGTAAAGGTTACTGTGGGATGTCATATCCCATTTAGCTTAAAAGAAAAACTTAAACAGGAAAGCAAGGAAAAAGGGTACGATTCGGTAAGCAAATATATTTATTACCTTATTGAAACTGGGTTGGAGAGCGAAATCTCCAGTAACTCTGATTTAGATGATGCTGAAGAAAAGGTCATTTCATTAACGGAAATGGATTTGGACAATATAGAAACAAGAATGTTAGTCTTATTAGACAATCATAAAAGTAACTCCTCAAATCAAAATGAAAAAGGTCAGGGCATATCAATAAAGATGATAAGAAAACTACTGAACTACCCAGCAATAACTAAAGAACAAAAAAGGACTTTTCAGAAACTAATGGAAGACCCAATCTTAAATAGAAAGGAATTACTTTTAGGTATAGCAAGTTCTGAAGTTGGAGATGATCAACAAATGATTTCAAGAGACGTTATGGAATTGTTAAGCGCAATAATGGGAGATTTACCAGAAGTGACAATTCAAACCAGAGGTTTACTGACAGATAATTTATTCCCAGACAAGTACTCACCTGCAACAGGTGAAATTGCCGTTTTGGATGTCTTAAGTCAAGGCTTACATAAACTAGCTGATTTTGAATCAAGAGATGACTTGTTAAGTCAAGTTGAAACTTTAAAAGAAAAGTTACAACCAGCAGATCAGGAATAAAGAAGTTAATGACTATCCATTTTTCAATGTGAAAGGTCGTTGTTTATATGCAAAGACCTTTTTCACTTTAAAGCGGTTTCCGATTAAAACATGATAACCAAATTGCTGTTTAGACTAAATATGAAACAAATAGGCATAATATTCGTTTAATAAAAACAACGACTGTTGTAGCAGTCGTTGAGTGTAGTGTTAACTACAAGACGTGCAAGGCACTTCTACCTCAAACCTAAAGGCTCGTCCATCTTTACGATAAACACGCTTTTTGGTCTTCCAGTGAGTAAAATACGTGCAATAGATCACCTTATAGCAACGTCCGCCTTTGGTAATTATACTTTCCATTGTTTCAATTTTAAGAGATTAATAAATCTGCATTTTAAAGGCTGTGCAGTTTCACCTCTCCCAACTCAACGGGAGCTCTTTAAAAAAGTAAGCCTAATCGCTACAACGATTAGGCTTTTTAATTTGGTGCATCCATGATTTTTAGTCTGGAAAAAGTCAGCTAACAAGCGATTGCACCCCCGTTGAGATATTGTCACAACGAAAAGTATGGGGCAAATATAACAAATTGTTGATAACTGTCAACTCCCCTTTGGTGGCTTGCTGTCTAATGCGTGCTTAAGTAATTTATTTAAGTCTATCTTGTCACTTTTGTTGAAAATATCTAACTTCTTCCTATTATTTACGTTGGAATGAAACTCTCATTTAGAAGATTGGCATGCATTTTATCCGATTTTGTTGCAATCTTGACCTTCTTACTTTTCTAGCATCTTAGCTTCTTAAGATTATAATTGTGTTGTAACTGCAAAAAAGATTATCACCAGTAAAGTGATAAAAAAGAAAATAACAGCAATCCTATCGTTTTTTTTTGCATCCATCGGCTATATAACTATAATAAAATATCCTTGTTAGCTCTTGAATACGACATTAATTAAAAAGAGGTTGGTTGAAATCTATATTGAAAGTGGTTATTTACTTTTTTTTTGCAACCACTTTCTTATCCTTCTTCAAGGCCATTTTTTTATTTATTTCAATAAAATTTAACGGATTAAGAATGTTATTCACTCCAGCTTGAACGTGTTTAAAATTGGGGAATTTAAGAGTTAGAGCTTTCAAATGCGACTCCCTCGGCATTTGACTCAATTGTTTTGGCTCATAACAATATCCCTTTACAGTTTTGTTTGCTTTTAGGGCAAATTCAAAAATATTATTGATGTAAGGGTCTCGGAAAGCAAAACCTATAACTATTATTACATCTGCTTCTATAAGTCTGGTGTACAATCGTTCATGTAATGAAATAAACGGATCCCTACTTGGAGTACCCTTGTAACCAGGATAAAGTAGAGGCATCACTTCAGGGTTTGCAGGTGTAATGCTATTTCCTGATTTTGCGCAAATCCCAGAATCGTCTGTACTCCAATCTAAAGATCCATGTAGTTTCAGATATTCCAGTTTATCTGGTGCCCATTCGAAATTTTGATTAGGATTAAAAAGTTGTCTCCCCAACTCAGTTTCAAAGCCATAATAGACATCTTTTACTCCCATATCTGACAATTGTGCTCTGTGACTGTAAACAGCCGACTCAAAAGTTAGGTCATAATTTGTAGTGAATATAGAAATACTACATTTCGGATATACTTCTTTTATTTCACCTAGAATATTTCGATATAATTCAAATGCAACTTTGGGGTCAAACTTTTCTAATAGATCGTAAAATGCTGATTTAATTTGGAATATTTGTAGCTCGGCAATAGAAATCAACTTATCTAATCGAATCTTGACAGTCCGAAAAGATGAATCATTCGGGTTTGCCGAAATTATATGTTGTATAAAGTCTGTTCTTTTGACAAGTTCTTCCAATAAAAAAAGCACTTTTTCTATATCATAATGCTCAATATCTAAGTAATTAGAAATGTATTTATTGAGTTCTTTAGGTATTTTATCAATCAAATCACTAAAACCAGTTGTTATAGGAAGACCCAGTGGCACACCTATACCAGCACCAGTAAAAACACATATTTTATCCATCTCTATTACTTTTTACCCACCAATTTACCCATTGCATAAAAGCAAAAAAGCCTATAATTCAATATAAACATGAATTACAAGCTTTCTGCATGCGGTCTGGACGAGACTCGAACTCGCGACCTCCTGCGTGACAGGCAGGCATTCTAACCAACTGAACTACCAAACCAATATTTTAAGAACACTGTTTTACTTAAACAGGATTGCAAATATAAATGCTTTTACAATTAATTCAATCTATGTTGCACAAAAAATAATGGTATTTTCTAAAGTAACATCCATTATTAATACTTTTACTTTCCTAAAAGTTGAAAAACTATGACTTTTCTAGAATTTGAACAGCCTATAGCCGATTTGTATGAGCAGCTTGAAAAAGCCGAGCAAATAGCTATTAAAGGCAAAGTTGATGTGAGCGCTACTATTAAAGAGCTAGAGTTAAAAATTAAAAACACCAAAAAAGAGGTGTATGGCAACCTTACCAGCTGGCAGCGCGTGCAATTAAGCCGTCATCCTGATAGGCCTTATTCGTTACACTACATTAATCATATGACAGATGATTTTGTAGAAATGCATGGCGACAGGAACGTTGGTGATGATAAAGCAATGATTGGTGGATTTGGCAGCATTGATGGAAGAACAGTAATGTTTGTTGGACAGCAAAAAGGGATCAATACCAAACAACGCCAATACCGAAATTTTGGAATGGCTAATCCTGAAGGTTACAGAAAAGCCTTGCGGTTAATGAAGTTGGCTGAAAAGTTTAATAAGCCTATAGTAACCTTAATTGATACACCCGGTGCATACCCTGGCATAGAAGCTGAAGAAAGAGGGCAAGGGGAAGCCATAGCAAGAAATTTATATGAAATGACATTGCTCAAAGTACCCGTATTATGTTACATAATAGGAGAGGGTGCTTCAGGTGGAGCGTTGGGCATTGGTATTGGTGATAGAATATTTATGATGGAAAATACATGGTACTCCGTTATTTCGCCAGAGTCTTGCTCATCAATTTTATGGCGCTCATGGGATCATAAAGAGGAAGCTGCAGAAGCATTGAAGCTTACACCTAAACACATGCTTAAGTACGGATTAATTGATGGAATTGTAAAAGAACCACTTGGAGGAGCGCACAATGCCCATTTACAAATAACAAAAACGCTAAAAAAGCACATCATTAAAAATTTAGACGAGCTTGGGGAAAATAAACCACAGGAAAGGATTGATGCGAGAATAAAGAAGTTTAGTGAAATGGGCACGCAAACAACTATAGCATAAACATATTATAAATAAATGCATTTAATAAATAGTTAATTTAGAGGTATCTAATTTTATGTTTAATAAACTCAGGCTAAAAATCAGAAATCGTTCGTTGCAATCAGATGCAAACGGTATTAAGCGCAATGCTGATTTTGTAAATTTACATCAAGCAAAAACTGTGGGAATATTATTTGATGCTAGAAGTCATGATAATTACGAAAAAATTAATGACTTTGCCAAACAGTTAAAGAGCAATGGTATTCAAGTAAATATTTTAGGTTATAAACCAAAAATTAGGAAAGATGAGGTGATGGTTTTTCCATGTTTTTCTGATGATCATTTAAACTGGTACTTTAAACCTACCAGCTCCTACATCAAAGAGTTTTCACAAAAACCATTTGATATATTGATCAATGCCTATACAGATGAATTGCCACCCTTGCTTTACGTGTCGGCATTATCGCACGCCAAATTTAGAATCGGCAGATACTTGGAAGATAAAATTCATTGCTTTGATTTAATGGTTAACACCTCTTCCAAAAAAGATGTTGCTTCTTTATTGCATCAGATAAAACACTATCTTGAGCAAATAAATAAACATGAACAAGCAGTTTAAAGGTACAGGAGTAGCAATTGTAACTCCTTTTAATACAGATACTTCAATAGATTTTAATAGCTTAACAAAATTGGTTGAGCACTTAATTGATGGTGGTGTAAATTATCTGGTAGTTTTAGGTACAACAGGAGAATCAGCAACATTAAATAAAGAAGAAAAGCGCCAAGTAGTTGACCATGTAATAAAAGTTAACCAAGGAAGATTGCCCGTTGTAGTTGGGCATGGGGGCAACAATACTCAAGGACTGATTGATACTATTAATGCGTTCGATTTTGATGGTGTTGATGCCATTTTAAGTGTTAGTCCGGCTTACAACAAACCAACGCAAGAAGGCATTTACCAGCATTATGCTGCAATTAGTAAAATTGCTCCAAAACCAATTATACTTTACAATGTACCTAGTAGAACGGCCAGTAACATGGAGCCAGAAACAACTATTCGTTTAGCGCAAGACTTTGATAATATTGTAGCAATTAAAGATGCTACCAGTAGTCTTGATCAAATAATACACTTGGTTGCTAATAAAGCCAATGACTTTACCATTTTATCAGGTGATGATGGGTTAGTATTTACCGAAATTAAGTTAGGTATACATGGAGTGGTATCTGTAATGGCCAATGTTTTACCGCAGCAATTTTCTACCATGATAAATTTGGCGCTGGGTGGTAAATATGAAGAAGCAGAAAAAGTAAACAGCAAATTAATGGCCTTAAATAACTTGCTTTACAACGAGGGGAATCCGGCAGGGATAAAGGCAGCTTTAGTTGCGAAAGGAATAATTAAATCTGATACTGTAAGATTACCATTGGTTAGTGCAAGTGAAGTATTAAGCAAGGGCATAAAAAAAGAGTTGACAAACATAATGTCGTCAACTCTTTAAAGTTTTATAATCTAAATTTTATTTAAATCAAATCGGCTTCTACCGTAGTAGAAGAATCAGTTGCTTGTCTGTAAACGCCTGAGTTGAGTTTATCTCTAATTGCTTCAAAAGCCTTTAAAGTTTCATCAATATCAGCTTGTGTATGCGCTGCTGTAGGTATTAATCTTAACAACAACTCTCCTTTTGGAATTACAGGATACAATACTGGCGAGCAGAAGATTAAATAATTCTCTCTTAAATCGGTAATTAAGTTAGATGCCTCAAAAATGCCACAATCTAAATAAACTGGCGTAACACATGAGTCAGTGGCACCAAGGTTAAAACCTCTTTCCTTTAATCCGTTTTGCAATGCATTTACATTTTTCCAAAGATTTTCTTTGTGAGAAGGATCGTCTCTCAACATTTCCAATCTCTTCAAGTTACCTTGTACAATTGGCATTGGCAATGATTTAGCAAATATTTGTGAACGCATATTGTAACGTAAAAAGTCAACAATGGCTTTATCGGCAGCAATAAATGCACCTACACTTCCCATACTTTTTGCAAATGTGCTAAAGTAAATGTCAATCTCATCTTGCACACCTTGTGCTTCTCCAGCACCAGCGCCAGTTTCTCCAATGGTGCCAAAACCATGGGCATCATCAATTAACATTCTAAAACCGTACTTCTTCTTAAGTTTAGCAATTTCTTTCAATTTACCTTGATCGCCACCCATTCCAAATACTCCTTCAGAAATTAACAAGATGGCACCATCATTTTTATCGGCTAATTGCTTAGCACGGCCCAATTGTTTTTCTAAATTCTCCATGTCGTTGTGTGCAAAAACAAAACGCTTTCCTTGGTGCAATCTAACGCCATCAATTATGCAAGCATGCGATTCGGCATCATAAACAATTACATCTCGTCTATCAACCAAAGCATCAATGGCAGAAAGTATTCCTTGATAACCAAAGTTTAATAAATAAGCATCTTCTTTGCTTACAAATTCGGCCAATTCGCGTTCTAGCTTTTCATGTAAATCTGTGTGGCCACTCATCATTCGCGAACCCATAGGATATGCTAAGCCCCATTCTTTAGCGGCATCTGCATCAACTTTACGTACATCTGGGTGATTAGCTAAACCCAAATAATTATTTAAACTCCAAACAATTCTTTCCTTTCCTTGAAAAACCATGCGGCTGCTCAATTCTCCTTCTAACTTAGGAAATGTGAAATATCCGTGAGTTTGTGAAGACATTCTACCCAAAGGGCCCATGTCTTTTTTTAATTTTTCAAATAAATCCATATTCTGTTATTATTAAATGCAAAAATAAGGTATACAAAATTCAACTTGCTAAATGTAAGTATAATTTGTTAATCAATTGTTCGTTATTGCATAATGACTTACCTTTGCATGCTCATGTCAAAAAGCTTTTTGCGTATACTTTTATTCGTTGGTATTGTTGCCATATTAGGCAGTTGCAATACCTATGAAAAGCTGTTGAAAAGTACTGATTTCGAACTAAAGTACACAGAAGCTAAAAAATTCTATAATCAGGGCGAATATTACAAAGCCCGTACATTATTTGAAGAACTAATTAGTTACTATAAAGGTTCCAAGAGTGTAGAAGATTTATACTACTATTACTCATGGTGCTATTATGGCGACAAGGAATACTCATCTGCATCTTATTACTTTAAACGATTTGCAGAAGTTTATCCGAACAGTAAAAACACAGAGTTGTCTCAATTTATGGTGGCTAAATCGCTATATCAACTGTCTCCTAGGTCTAACTTAGATCAATCAAACACAATTAAAGCGGTAGATGCTTTTCAATTATTTGTAAATAATTACCCAACGAGCACTATGGTGCCTGAGTGTAATAAGTTAATTGACGAAATGAGGGCCAAGTTGGAAGTAAAAGCATTGAGTAACGCCAATTTATATTACAAAATTCAAGACTACAAAGCGGCACAATTGGCTTACGAGCAAGTGTTAACAGATTTTCCTGAAACCAATTCGCGTGAAGAGATTAATTTTAACATATTAAAAGCAAACTTCTATTTAGCGGAAAATAGTGTGGAACGCAAGAAAGAAGAACGATATAATGAAACTATTGCGACTTATTATAAGTTTATAGATAGTTACAAACAAAGTAAATTTATTAAAGATGCTGAGCGATTTTTTCAAATTTCTCAAAATCAAATAAGTAAAATAAATACTGAAAAATGAGCAAATACAAAAAAGGTGTATACGCAAACGTAAATCCTACTACCGAAACAAAAGATTTGTTGAAAATTGCCGAAAAAACAGGCAATTTGTATGAAGCCTTGGCAATTATTAGCAGAAGAGCTGTTCAAATAAACACTTCAATAAAAGAAGAATTACACGCTAAATTGGAAGAATTTGCTACGCATACTGATAATTTGGAAGAGGTATTTGAAAACAGAGAGCAAATTGAAATTTCGAAATTTTACGAAAAATTACCTAATGCGGTAAACTTGGCTATGGCAGAATTTATGCAAGATGAAATTTATGTTAGAGTACCAGAAGAAGAAATAGTTGTTGTTGAGGAAAAGCCACAGAGAAAGCTTGCCGAGAAGAAGTAATTAAATGCTGCAAGGCAAAAAAATAATTATTGGTATTTGTGGCAGCATTGCAGCCTATAAAGCTGCAATTTTAACCAGGGCATTTATAAAAGAAGGTGCTGAGGTAAAAGTTATAATGACATCTGCTGCAACTTCATTTATTCCTCCATTAACGTTATCAACCTTATCAAAAAATGATGTGGTTTTGGATTTTACAGAAAATGAAACCGAAACTTGGAACAATCATGTAGAACTAGGACTGTGGGCAGATGCATTTGTAATTGCGCCATTAACAGCCAATTCATTGGGTAAAATGGCCAATGGTCTTTGTGACAATATGTTGTTGGCTTGTTACTTATCAGCCAAATGCCCAGTTTTTGTAGCACCCGCAATGGATTTAGATATGTGGAAACACCCATCTACCCAAAACAACATTCAAAAAATAATATCTTACGGCAACCAAGTAATTCCTGTTGAACATGGCGAATTGGCTAGCGGTTTGATAGGTAAGGGGCGAATGGCAGAACCAGAAACAATAGTTGAGTTTTTAAAGAAAAATTTTCAGCAAAAAAAAAATGACGGTTTAAAGGGTAAAAAGGTTTTAATAACAGCAGGCCCAACCCACGAACCTATAGATGCTGTGAGATATATTGGCAATCGCTCAAGCGGTAAAATGGGCATTGCCTTAGCAGAAGCTGCTGCAAATAGTGGGGCAGAAGTTTTTTTAGTTTTAGGTCCTTCCAATGAGTTTACCAACCACCCTAACGTAAGCACCATAAAAATTGAAACAGCCAATGATTTATTTGAACAGAGTAGTCAATTGTTTAAAAATTGTGATATAGCAATTTGTGCCGCAGCAGTAGCCGATTATAAACCGAAAAGTGCAGCAGATAACAAGATTAAAAAAAGCGGAGGCGATTTAAAAATTGATTTGGTTGAAACCAAGGACACACTAAAGTATTTAGGCAGTGTTAAAGCAAAAAACCAATTATTGGTTGGATTTGCGTTAGAAACTGATAACGAAATTGCAAATGCTACCAAAAAACTAAACAATAAAAACCTTGATTTAATAGTTTTAAACTCGTTAAATGATAAAGGTGCAGGTTTTGGGCATAATACCAATAAAGTAACCTTAATAACTAAAAGCAATACTCAAGTTTGCGAATTAAAGTCAAAGGTTGATGTTGCACATGACATTATCGAAAAGATAATAGTAATTTTGAAAGAAGAATGAATAAATATTTTATAATTATCCTGCTATTTAGTCTATTTACGTGCAAAGCAATTGCACAAGAGTTAAATACAACCGTATCTGTTATTGCGCTAAAAACCCAAATTGTTGACCCAGCAATTTTCAAAACACTTGAGAATGACATTGCTGAGTTTATGAATAATAGAGCTTGGACCAATCATATTTATCAGCAGCACGAAAAAATTGATGTAAGCATTGTTATTAATGTTACTGAAGAGTTATCGCAAGAGCGATTTAATGCCAACGCATTAATAACGGTTAATAGACCGGTATATAACAGCAGTTATAATACTGTTTTGTTTAGCCATAACGATAAAGATTGGACGTTTGACTACATTGAATTTGAATCTATTGAATTTGATGAAACAACATTTCGTAACAACCTATCTTCTCTTTTGGCATTTTATGCTTACTACGCAATAGGTATGGATTATGATACCTATAAGTTAAATGGAGGTGAACCTTGGTTTACTAAGGCAAAAGCTGTGCTAGATAATGCACAGGTTAGCAAAGAAACTGGCTGGAAAGCTTACGAAAATCAAAAAAACAGGTATTGGTTGATTGAGCAATTAAAAACGGATAGATATAAGGCGTACCACAAAGTGTTGTACGATTATCACCGTATGGGTTTAGACTTAATGTATAGCAACCCAACAGCGGGCAGATTGGCAATTTCAAATGCTATTAAAAACTTACATGTGTTGTTTCAAAATAATCCCGGAGGTCCACTGCTTTTTCAAACATTTTTTAATGCCAAGTCTGAAGAGTTGGTAAGTATGTATGCTGAAGCACCTGCTGGCGAAAAAGCACAAACCTTACCATTGCTCATGAAAATGGATCCTCAAAACACCAATGCATATACTAAGGCATTGAAAAAAAGATAATCACTATTTTTAGCGGCTAATAATATTCAATTGCTGCAAAAACTAAATATTAAAAATTACATTTTATTAGATGAGGTTGAGTTAATATTCAACGCTAATCTTAATATTATAACTGGTGAAACGGGTGCTGGTAAATCTATTTTATTAGGTGCTTTATCACTAATACTAGGCAAACGGGCAGATACTAGTGTGCTCTGGAACAAAGATAAAAAGTGTGTAATAGAAGGCTCATTCAAGATAGAAAATGAAAAAATTGAATCGCTTTACAAACTGCACGAGTTAGATGCAGAAAGCCCTTTAATTTTAAGGAGAGAGATTAGTACCAACAATAAATCACGCGCTTTTGTAAATGATACACCAGTTAACTTATCAATTTTAAAAAGCTTTGGAGATGCGCTAATTAACATACATGCACAACATGACAATAGATTAATAGGAAGTGCGCAGTTTCAATTAGAAGTATTGGATGCACTTTGTGGCCATCAAAAAGAATTAAAGGCATTAGAAAAAAATTATAAGGAATACCAAAAGTTAAAAACTGAGCTGCAGCAGTTGCAGGTGGATGAGCAAAATGCACGAAAAGAAAACGATTACTTGCAATATCAATTTAATGAGTTAAATGAATTGGAGCTATCTAAAGGAGAGCAAACCAACTTAGAAGAAGAGCTTAATTTATTAACCAATGCCGAGCAAGTAAAAACATTGTTGAGTGAAAGTGGCAGTATGTTGTCTTCAGCTGATAGTGGCTTGCTGCAGCAATTGTATGCATTACAGCAAAAGTTATCTCAATTAGAAAAAGTATCTAAAAATTTTGGAGAAATTGCCGAAAGATTAAACTCATGCATTATTGAATTGGAAGATGTAAATAATGAATTAGAAAATCACCAAAGCGAAACGCATTTTAATGCGGAAAAAATTGAAGAATTAAATAACAGATTAAGTACAATTTATAGCTTGTTACAAAAGCATGGCTTGCAAGAAAGCGACCAATTACTTTATTTAAGCAATGAATTAAGTCAAAAACTACTTTCTTACTCTTCCATAAAAGATGAAATAAATTTAAAAGAAGCACACTTAAATAAATTACACCAATCAGTTTTGCAAAATGCAAAAACCATTTCGAGCAATCGCCAAGGTAAAGTAGATTTGTTTGAACAAACGGTTAATAAATTATTAAAATTGGTGGCTTTAGAAAACGCCCAAATAAAAGTAAACGTAGTAGCTGATGATGCCAATTTGAATGGTAAAGGAATTGATCAAGTGGAAACATTATTCAGTTCTAATTTAGGTAGCCCATTTCAACAATTGCAGCAAATTGCGTCAGGTGGCGAATTGTCAAGGCTAATGCTTTGCATAAAGTCGTTAATTGCTGATAATGATATGTTGCCTACCATAGTTTTTGATGAAATTGATACAGGAATATCTGGTGAAACAGCAATAAAGGTTGGAAACATTTTGGCTGATTTAGCAAAAAACCATCAAGTAATTGCCATTACGCATTTACCACAAATTGCAGGTAAGGGAGATGTGCAATACCATGTTTATAAAGAGGTAAGTCATGAGCGCACCTTTACAAGAATAAAAGCATTGGATAGTGATGACCGTATTTTAGAAATTGCCCGCATGTTAAGTGGCAATCAGCCTAGTAAAATGGCTATGGCCAATGCCAAAGAGTTGTTGAGCTTAAACTAATAATCATCCTCTTCTAACTCATCATCAGTTATTTGAAACATCTGTGACATTAAGTCATTGAATTTAATTCGTTGGTCTGCAACATGCTTGCTTATTAAACTATGTTCAGCCAAGCCATGCAACACAAATTCCATTAAAAATTGTTGGTCTTTAGCATCACTTTTGGGTTGATGTTTTGCAACTAATTTATCTAAACCAGGTACGCTTTTAAGTAAACTTTCGTAGTCTTTATTGTTGTCTCCAGTTTTAAATTCTATAGAGTTTAAACTAAAGTGTTCTAACGTGTTTATGTATTTAGATTGCTCGCTCCCACGTTCTTTCTTACTTTTTGGTTCAGGAAAATAGTCTTTAAACAATCTTCTTATAGCCTTACCTAAAAGGTTATGCGCAACTATAATTGGTCCTTCTTGTTCACCCTCATATACCAATTCCATTTTACCTGTAATGGCTGGTATAATGCCCCAAAAATCGGTCATTCTAATTGATGACTTTTTTTCTTTGTTTATCAGCATTCTTCTTTGTGCAGCGCTTATCAAGTTTTCAAAGGCGGTGATGGTCATTCTTGCAGATACGCCACTGTTTTGGTCAACAAACTCACTGTCTCTTGCTTCAAAAGCAATGGCTTCAATTAAATCTTTGGCCAATTCGGGTACATGCACTTTCCCCGCATCATCTAATACATTTGCTTCTTGCGTAGTTATGGCTTTTGCTTCTTCTATGCTAGCAGGGTAGTGTGTAAGTATTTGACTTTGTATTCTATCTTTCAAAGGCGTTACAATGCTTCCCCTATTGGTATAATCTTCAGGGTTGGCGGTAAACACAAACTGAATGTCTAAGGGCAATCTTAACTTAAACCCTCTTATTTGAATGTCGCCTTCTTCTAAAATATTAAATAGAGCAACTTGTATTCTAGCTTGCAAATCGGGCAATTCATTTATCACAAAAATGTTTCTATTACTCCTTGGCACCATACCAAAGTGCAATACGCGCTCATCTGAAAATGAATATTTGTTGTTGGCTGCTTTTATGGGATCAATGTCTCCAATTAAATCTGCTACCGAAACATCAGGCGTGGCTAGTTTTTCAGCATAGCGTTGGCTTTTATGTAACCAGGCGATTGGTGTTTTATCTCCACCTTTAGCAATCAGCTCTTTGCCTTGATTACTAATAACCAACATTGGGTCTTCATTGATTTCGCTTTCTGCTAGCACCGGCACAAACTCATCTAAAAGGTTAACCATTAACCTTGCCATTCGTGTTTTGGCTTGGCCTCTTAACCCAAGTAGCAATATATTGTGCTGCGACAATATTGCCCGCTCTACATCAGGTATTACGGTTTGATCGTAGCCTATAATTCCATCAAATATTTTTTCACCTTTTTGCAATTTAGCAATTAAGTTGTCTCGCAACTCTTGCTTAATTGTTTTGGGTGTGTAGCCAGACTTTTTAAGCTGGCCTAGTGTTTTTATTTTATTTGTCAATTTCTGTAATGTTTATTTTTTAACTAAGTTCATTTGCTTCCTTTAACAGTTGATCAGCAATTTGTTGAGAAAATCTAAAGCCACAGTTTGCAAGTTGTTGCAGTACTGGTTTAACCTCAGGTATTAATTGAGCTTGTTTAAAGAGTACTAATAGTTTTAACGTGCCTATGATTGTTAAACCTAATTTTTGCGCAACTTTCCTGCCTTTCTTTTCATCAATAATTAGTAATGCGTTTTTCAATTCTAAAGCTAAAATTATTGCACTTGCTTCACCTTCATCTAGTTGTTCTTGTAATTTTTGATGCTGTAAATTTGACTTAACAGATCTAATCTTAATCCATTTAGGTAGTTGGGCGCCAAACTCAAGTTGTACTTCTGGTGTTACCAAAGTTTGTTTGAATAACTGGTTAAGTAATGCTAGCTTATTAATTTTATCGAGTGCAATTAAACAACTAGCATCAGCAATTACAATTTTATTCATAAATCAATTTCACGTTGAACATCCTCAGCAGTCTCTCCAAAAATTGAAATGCCATATTGACCAACGGTTTCTATAAAAGTTCTTTTGGAAATACCAGCGAATTCTGCAGCCTGACCAGAAGTGAAAATGCCTTTGTCAAATAGTATTGCGGCAACTGACATTTTAACTTCAAATTCATTTATATCTTCAGGTACTTGAATGGTTACTGTTTTCATTTTAATATTATTTTTTGGTTAAATTCCTTACAAGCGTCAAGATCCTCTTTTTCAAGCACTGGGTAAGCATTAAGTATGGTTTCATAAGTGTCGCCAGCTAATAAAAATTCTACAACGGTCTGCACGGTAATGCGCAAGCCACGTATTGTTGGCTTGCCATTGCAAATGGCGTCATTAATTATGATTCTATTTAGCAAACTTTCCATTCATTAAAGTTATTAATTGTTTATCAGTTTTGTTCATTTTCTTTTTTAGTAGTTGGCTTAGAAAGCAACATAATCGAAATAGTTAGAATTAGTGGTGCTATTGACAATTGTAACAAAACATCACCCCAAGGGATATATAATATTTTTAAGAGAAACCCAATACCGATTAAAATAGCAGTTAAAATTGTAATAAAAACAAATAGAATATTGAATTTTGGTTTGATTTCATCTTTTCCACGTTTGGTTTGACTATTAGCTGATTGCGGAGCAAACTTATCTATGAGCAACTTGCCAATAAAAACAGAAATAAGAACCCATGAAAGCGCTCTTACTAACATTCCAAATTTTAAGGATATGTCGGCATATGGATGGTACAAGATTTTCATCAATGAACCTATTATGGTCACAAGCATCCCAAGGGCAAAAACGGAACACATAAAAATTATATAGCCTTTACTCCTTATCATCTTATTCGCTATCTTTTGTAGCTACGTATTTATCAATCAAAATTTTACCCACAAATATTGTAATCAATATCCAAGAAATGTTCAAAAAAAATAATCCTATTTGGGGCGTAATATGCCTCAATGGTTTATACAATGATCCCAAAAGTGAACCCAGTCCATTGCTGATTATTCCAAAACAGAATGTTGAGCACATAGCGATTATATAGCCTTTACTCTTTATCATCTCGTCCGCTTTCTTTTATTCCTTTCAAAATCTTCAAAAACGTATTCACCCAAATTGTCTAAACTACTGTAAAAAGCTTTTCCATTATTTACTTCAGTAAACTCGCGCACAAACTTTTGTAGGTAAGGGTCGCTGGCAATCATAAAGGTGGTAATAGGTATTTTTAACCTACGGCATTGCTTACCTAAGTTGAGGGTTCTATTCAATATTTTAGGATCTAAGCCCCATGAATTTTTGTAATATTTACCGGCAATTTTCAAACATGTTGGCTTACCATCAGTAATCATAAAAATTTGCTTGTTCGGGTTTTGACGTCTGCGTAAAATACCCATTGCCAACTCCAATCCTGCAACCGTATTGGTGTGATAAGGACCAACTTGCAAGTAGGGTAAGTCTTTAATTTGTATTTGCCAAGCATCATTACCAAACACCAAAATATCTAAAGTGTCTTTAGGATATTTTTTGGTTATCAATTCTGCCAAAGCCATTGCCACTGTTTTAGCAGGAGTTATTCTATCTTCTCCATACAAAATCATACTATGGCTAATGTCAATCATCAATATGGTGCTGGTTTGAGCTTTGTGCTCTTTTTCGTTTACTTCTAAATCGTTTTGGGTGAGTTTAAAATTATCAATGCCATGGTTGAGTTGGGCATTGCGTAAACTTTCTGTTATGGCAATTTGGTCGGGTGAATCACCAAACTCATAAGGTCTTAAATTGGATGTTAATTCATCACCATGTCCGCTATGCTTGGTGCTATGGTTGCCTTTGTTGGATTTGCGCAGTTTGCCAAATATTTGTTCTAATGATCTTTGCCTAATGCTTTGTTCAGCTTTGCCTGTTAATTTATAATTAAACTGACGGTCGTCATTATCCTTAATGTAATTATTCTTCTTAAGATCTTCCACAAAGTCGCCCATGCCATAATCGTCATTGGCAAAACGGTGTTCATTGTTTAATTGATTCATCCAGCTCAAGGCTTCATCCACATCACCAGAAGTGTATTGTAGCAACTCCATAAATATGTCTAGCAATCGCTCAAAGGGAGTTTTATTGCTAGCGGGATGAGTGTACTTGGTAAATTTGAATCCTTGCATTATGGTTATTGATTGTTATAACAAGTGGTAAGATAATAAGTTGTGGTTTAATCAGTAATCATGGAACGCTGATTTTTTAAGATGATTATGATTTAAGCAGATATCTATCATAATTATCTGCGTAATCTGTGTTCCAATAATGCATTTACGCCTTCTCTAAAGTAAAACCAAAAGTAGAACCTTCACCTTTAGTACTTCTTACCGAAATTGATTGTTTATGTGCTTCTAGTATGTGTTTAACAATGGCCAAGCCTAATCCTGTTCCGCCTTGTGTTCTAGCTCTACCTTTATCAATCCTATAAAATCTATCAAACAAATGTGGTAAATGCGCTTCTTCAATACCAATTCCATTATCTGATACTTCTATTAAAATATTTTCATCAACATCATAAAATCCTACTTGAGTTAGTCCTTCATCTCTTCCATATCTTATAGAGTTGGTTAGTAAATTGGTTAACACTTGTCTTATTCTGTCTTTATCAGCAATCACATAAAATGGAACATCACATTTGGGTTTAATATTTAAGATAATATCTGCCGAATCTGCCTGCAACTCCAATTCTTCAAAAACATCTTTGCTCAGTTGGGTAATGTTAAACTTTATTAGATTTAATTCTATTTGCCCACTTTCTATTTGTGAAATAACAGTTAAATCTTCTACAATATTAATTAAGCGATCTACATTGTTGTTTGCTTTCAATAAGTAACTCAGGTTAACTTTTTCATCTCTATATCCTCCATTTACAAGTGTTTCAATATAGCCTTGGATGTTAAAAATTGGGGTTTTAAGTTCATGCGAAACATTGCCAATGTATTCTTTTCTATAATTTTCTAGGGCAATTACCTTATCTACCTTATTTTGCTTTTCATCAGACCATTGTTTAACTCGGTCTTCCACTTTGGTAACAATATCATCATCCATGCTTATGTTTTCATCAACCATGTTTGTTGATGTTTTTTGTTGATGAATTTGCTTGTACAACAATTTTATTTTGCGGTAAATAAACCGTTCCATAAAATTTAGATTGGTAATATAGCATCCTACAGCAGAGGTAATAGCAATTAAAATAGCCAACCAATAAGGTGTGTTATGTAGATTAAAAATGCCCGTAATAATTATGGTAAACAAAATAATTAAACCTGCAATTACCGAAACAGCAATAGCAATTTGCCGTGGAGTAGGGTTTTTCATGTTTATGAATGGAGCAGCCACAATAGCTAAAGTAGTAGCTTTAGTTGGTAATTAAAATTAACCATGGTTATAAACTAAAATACAAATTTATAACCCACGCCTTTTACCGTTTTTATGTAGTCATCACCAAGTTTTTCGCGTAGCTTTCTAATATGCACATCTATGGTTCGATCGCCCACTATTAAATCAGACCCCCAAACCTTGTTGTAAATTTCTAATCGTTTAAATACCTTATTAGGTTTTGATGATAATAGATCAAAAAGTTCAAACTCTTTTTTAGTCAAAACCACAGATTCATCACCCTTAAAAATTAAAAACTGTTCGCGATCAATCGAAAGCTCTCCAAATTTTGACACATCAGCTATTGCAAGTTGTGGAGTAGTTCTTTTTAGCAAAGCCTCAATTCTTTTGTTTAGCACCTTGGGTTTAATTGGTTTGGTTATGTAGTCATCTCCACCAGCATCAAAGCCTGCAATTTGTGAGTAATCTTCATTTCTTGCGGTTAAAAATGCGATTACTGTATTTTTAAATTTATCTAGCTTTCGTAATTCTGTGCATGTTTCAATACCATCCATTATAGGCATCATAATATCTAGTAGTATAAGGTCTGGAAGAAATTTTAGTGCAGTTTTAATAGCCTCCTTGCCATCCAATGCAGTGGCAACTTCATACCCTTGGTTTTTTAAATTGTATTCTAAAAATTCCAAAATGTCGTCCTCATCATCTACAATTAAAATTTTTTTACTGTTTGCCATTCCCAAAATTAATTTAACGTAAAGCTACAAAGGCAAGGTAAAGCTTTTGTCAATTGCAATTTAAGAAATTGTTAAGTATTCAATTTAACATTTACTTAATGCACAGTTAAGATGGACTTAACCGCCTCAACTTAATTTTGCAACTTATTACATAAACACAATATGAAACTTTATATTTTACTTTTTATTGGCCTTTTTACAGGCCATTTTTTGTTTGGTGCTAATGGCAATATTTCGGGGGTTGTTACAGAAAATGTTGAAGGCAAATCTGAGCCTGTTCCTTTTGTTAATGTTTATATACAAGGCACAACCATAGGAGCACTAACAGATTTTGATGGAAAGTATCAAATATCAGTAGCGCCAGGTAAGTACAATTTAGTATTCAAGTTTATCGGATATAAAACCGATACCGTTGAAAATTTAGAAGTGAATAACGGAGGGGTGATAGCACTCAATCATCAATTGAGTAAAAATGAAGTGGTTTTAAAAGCTGCTGTGGTTGAAGCTAAGGCGGACAGAACTAGCGAAAACTTGTTGTTGGTTGAAAGGAAAGAAGCTACAGAATTAATACAAACCATTGGCTCAAAAGAGTTAAGTAAAAAAGGTGCTTCTAATGCAGCTGATGGATTAAAAAAAGTGGTAGGTCTATCCACAATTGGCAATAAATACCTACAGGTAAGAGGCTTGGGTGATAGATACAATGCTGCTTACTTAAATGGTATGGCAGTGCCTTCACCCGATCCTGATAGAAAAGTGATTGGAATGGATTTGTTTCCTACAGATATAGTTGAGAACATTTCAGTTACCAAAGGGTATAGACCAGATTATTATGGAGATTTTACCGGAGGTGCAATTGATATTAATACCTTATCCTATTCAGAAGATGCATTTATAAAGGTTAGCCTTTCAACAGGTTTAAACACCAATACTACCTTTAAAACTTTTAAAACATATGATGGTGGAAGCACCGATTTTTTGGGTTTAGATGATGGAACAAGAAACTTGGAGGAAAGCATTATTTTTCCAGAAAATGAAAATCAGCAATTGGGTGCATACCCGTTCAAAACTTCTTTAACCCCCAATACCATTTCGGCACCTTTAGCATCAGGATTTGGTTTTGCTATGGGTAATTTTAAGTCATTTGATAAAGAAGCCAATTCGAAATCGAAAGGATTAGGATATTTGTTCTCTGTATCTCATGATAATTCATCAAGTGTAAAAAATGGTAAGTACAAAATTGCCAACGCACAAAATGATATTAGAATTGATTATGATTATACCGATTATGAAAAGTCTACCTCAAGTTCAGTTTTAGGGAATTTGCAATTCAACTTGAATGAAAATCATAATATTTCTTACAACTTACTTTTTGCTAACATTTCTAGCGATAAAGTAAATGAAACCAATGGCAGACATTGGGATTATGCCAACTACATTTTTGCAAGAAGAATGACTTATGAGCAAAATAGTTTAACATCAAATGCCATTTCAGGTGAGCATAAAATGGCTGGCTCGTTGATATTGAATTGGAATGTAGCTTACTCAAATACTGCTACCATTGAGCCTGATAGAAAACAATTGGTATTGTTATATAACCCAAATAATCCAGAAAATAACAAGTATGGAATCAATACTGTTGATGACAGAGACAACCATAGATTTTTTAGTCGCTTAAATGAAAATCAATTAGAGGGTAAATTGAATGCCAGATATGTCATTAAGTCAGATGAAGAAGATGCTTACAAATCATTAATATCTATAGTTGCTGGCGTTGATTATTTAAAAAAATCTCGAGCATTTGATTATACAAGATTTGACTATATATTTAATGATGATAGAGTTCCTTCTGCTGATCAGGATAGAGTTCTTAGTGTAAACCCTAATGATCCTCAAGCATTGATTAATGAAGAAAATTACAATGCGCAAAATTTTATAATGCTTAGAGATGGCGACCCGGCATCAAGCAATGAAGCTGGTTTAAATATCTATGCAGGTTATGCATATGGAGATATTCAATTTTCAGATAAGGTAACTTTAATTGCAGGTGCCAGAGCAGAAATGTCAGAACAAAGCATAGCTTATACCGATCAAGTGCAACCTATTTATGAGTTAAATAAAAAAATAACTGGGTTAGAAATTTTACCATCAATAGCCCTTAAAATTGGAACAAATAAAAAATCTAATTTATGGTTCAATGCAAGCAAAACAGTTACACGACCAAACTTTAAAGAGGTTGCTCCATTTGAGTTTGTTGAGGTTTTTGCTGGTGTAAAGTCAAAAGGAAATCCAACCTTACAAAATGGCACCAATTACAATGCTGATGTTAGGTATGAAATTTTTCCAAAAGCTGGTGAGTTAATATCATTTGGCGTTTTCTATAAGTATTTACAAAACCCTATTGAAAAAACTCGTGTATCAACATCAAGTGGTGAGCTACAAACTTACATTAATGGCGAGCGTGGTCAATTGGCAGGAGCAGAAATAGAACTAACCAAAAAGATTTTATTTTCTGCTGAAACCATTCACAACTTATCATTAGGCATGAATGCCAGTTTAATTTACAGTAAGGTAAATATTGGTGATGATGCAGTTTACAATAGCGGAAGTATTTCAGGGGGAGATGTAAGTGTAATTGTAACCAATCCTGAGCATCAATTGCAAGGAGCTTCTCCATATTTAGTGAATGCTGATGCTACTTATGAAAAGCAAATAAATAAGGTAAGAACATCAATTACTGCGGCCTATAATATTTTTGGTAAAAGACTTCAATCATTAGGTGTAAGACCAGATGCTGGTAATGATGGTATTGGCGATTCTTTTGAATATGCTGCAGGAAGCTTAAATCTTATTTGGCAAAACAAATTTGACAATGGATTTAGCGTTTCTCTTTCAGGGAAAAACTTGTTGGATCCAACATATAAAGTGGTTCAAGAAAATGCTACTGAAAACATTGAAATTAACTCCTATAAAAAAGGAATAAATGTAGGGCTTGGGGTAAGTTTCGAATTCTAAAATTATAAAAATATTAAAAAATAAAGGGCTCATTTTCGATAAGAAAATGAGCCCTTTTAACATAAGCTTAATGTACTGTTAAGATTGGCTTTATAACAGATGTAGACCTTTGTGGCATTATTTAAAAACAAACACAAAAAATAAAAGAAATGAAAAAAAGTTTAATCACTTACTGCACTGTAGCCTTAACTATGCTCGTATTATTTAGCAGTTGTAAAAAAGAGCAAGGTTGTACTGATCCAACTGCTATTAACTACAATGCTGATGCAGATGAAGATGATGGCTCGTGTCAGTTTGCGGCAACTTTTGAAGAAGTTACCATTGGTGGCAACACTTACTCAAAGGTAGTAGGAACTATTACCACTGATGTGACTTTTGAAGCTAGTAAAAACTATGTACTATCAGGTGGTGTATTTGTAGCATCAGGTGCAACATTGACTATAGAGCCAGGTACAGATATTTATGCAGCTGATGATGGTACGGTGCCATTTTTATCAGTTTCGCAAGGAGGAAAAATTGATGCTTGTGGTACTGCTGCAAATCCAATTAACATGACAACAATTAAAGAAGTTGGTGGAACGCCAGCTGCTGGCGATTGGGGTGGTTTAATTATTAATGGAAACGCAACAATTAATTCAGGTTCAACTGCAGAAGGTGAAGGTGGAACTGGAACTTATGGTGGTACTAATGATGCTGATAACTCGGGAACATTATGTTACGTTATCGTTTCTTATGCGGGTAAGCAACTAAGTACAGACAATGAATTGAACAGTTTTTCATTTAACGGTGTTGGCAGTGGTACAGAGTTAAATCACTTACAAGCCCACAAAGGAAAAGATGATGGTTTTGAATTTTTTGGTGGTACAGTTTCGCTAAAATATGCAATTGCTACAGGCATTTGTGATGATAGTTTCGATTGGACTTTCGGTTGGAGAGGCAATGGTCAATTTTGGGTAGCTCATCAAAACCCAACAGGTTGTGGTGATAGAGGTATTGAAGCTGATAATAATGGTGATGATAATACAGCAACTCCTTACTCTGAGCCAAGCCTTTCAAATATTACTTTGGTAGGTGGCTTAAATTCTGATACCTCTAATACTGGTATGAGATTAAGAGAGGGCACAAAAGCTAAAATTCACAACGCAATAGTTTGTAATTTCTCTAATAATGGCGTTAGAGTTTCTGGTACAACTTCAACAGCAAATATGACAGCAGGCTCTTTGGTTGTTGCCAATAGTATTTCACATAATAATGATACTGATTGGAAAGATTGTGCGCCTTTTGAGGCAGACGCAAGTAATAGTACGTTAAGTCCTGGCTTAACAGGTTTTACAGGTACTGTTAATACAAATGCAGTTGATCCTAATGTAGCTTTAGGCTCATGGTTTACTGCCACAAATTATGTTGGCGCTGTTCAAACGGGTTCTTCTGAATTTAGTTTTGCTAGGCCATTATAACAACAAGTAGGTGTGTAAAATGTTACATAAACAATAACTTAACAATAATTTAACATAGAAAAGTAATTGGGGTAATCTTATAAAGGTTTCTTTGCGGTATTAAGTTTTTTGGCCAAAAAATATTTTATGACGCTTAATCTAAAGATTGCCCCTTTATTAATGCTATTGTCAGTTATTTTTATTTCACTAAACGCCCAAATTAAAACATCCAAATTTGGCAGTGGTATAAATTTCATGGCATCAGATTCTAGTTATTCTTTAAAATTTGGATTTAGATTTCAGTCATTGGCAACGCAAACTTGGGATTTTGATGAAGGAGAAGTTTCAAACTATGAAGGGACTGCGCTTATTCGCAGATCACGTTTAAAATTTTCGGGATACGCACATTCACCTAAGCTAACTTATAAACTAGAATTAGGGTTATCCAATGAAGATATTGGTGAAGGCTTAGGAATTGAATTTAATAGGGCGGCCAATATGATTATAGATGCTAGCGTTAAATGGAATTTTTACAATAATATGGCAATTCAGTTTGGGCAGCGAAAATTGCCAGGTAACCGAGAACGAATTGTTTCATCTGGAAACTTGCAGTTCGTAGATCGTTCTAGATTAAACTCAAGATTCAACATAGATAGAGATATGGGAATAACATTGTTTAATCATCAAAAACTGGGTGCAATGTTTGTTTTAAAAGAAACAATTGCAATTTCTCAGGGAGAAGGTAGAAATGTAACACAAGGTAACTTTGGCGCATATTCGTACACTGGTCGCATAGAAGCTTTGCCAATGGGTGAATTTTTAAAAGATGGAGAATATGTTGGTTCGTCAATTGTTAGAGAAAAAACACCAAAATTGGCGATAGCAGCTGCTTATAACATTAACTACAAGGCAGTTCGTGAAAGAGGGCAGCTAGGAAGTTTTATTGAAAATAGCCAAGGTGATTATACAGGAAGAACTTTACGTACATATTTTTTGGACGCCATGTTTAAATATGAAGGCTTGTCATTGATGGCCGAATATGCAGATAGAAAAGTAGATGGTGATGTAAACACAGTGTTTGAAAATATTAATGGAATTTCTACCGAAATTGGTCAATTTTATACTGGAAGTGGAATAAATTTATCTGCGGGATATATGTTGCGTTCAAATTGGGAAATTGCAGGTAGATATACCTACATCAATCCTGACAAAAATGTAGGAGCTGACGATAGAAGATATACGTTTGGTTTATCGAAATTTATTGTTGGTCATAAATTAAAATTGCAAACCGATTTGACTTTGATTGATATAGTAAATGGTGATGATATATTAATGTATCGCACTCAAGTAGACATTCACTTTTAAATAAATAAGTAAACATACAGTTATGGATTTTGGAATATGGGATATTTTTCAGGTACTAGGAGCGCTTGGTTTATTCATTTATGGAATGAAGGTAATGAGTGAAGGCTTGCAAAAAGCAGCAGGCAAGGGTTTGAGGAATATTTTAGCTCGAATGACTAAAAACCGTTTAAGCGGTATTATTACAGGTATGTTAGCCACAATTGGTGTTCAATCATCATCAGCTACCACAGTAATGGTAGTTAGTTTTGTAAATGCAGGACTATTAACCCTAGGTGCGTCTTTAGGAGTTATTATGGGGGCTAATATTGGTACAACTGTAACAGCTTGGATGGTCGCAATTTTAGGTTTTAAAGTGAGCATAACACCAATTGCTATATTGTTAATAGGCGTTTCATTCTGGTTTTTATTCTCTCGAAAGAGCAAAATCAAAAATATTGCCGAGTTTATTGTTGGGTTTGGAATACTTTTTATCGGTCTTGATTTTTTAAAGGGAAGTGTACCAGATATCAAAGGAAATCCAGAGATGTTAGAATTTATTACTGGCTTTACTCAGTGGGGATTCGGCTCGGTATTATTGTTTGTTGTTTTAGGTACACTCTTAACGGTAATAGTTCAATCATCAAGCGCTGCAACCGCTGTAACACTTACATTATTGGCCCAAGGATGGATACCCTTTGAACTGGCCTGTGCAATGGTTTTAGGAGAAAACATTGGTACCACAATTACGGCCAATATTGCTGCAGCAATTGGAAATGTTCATGCAAAACGAGCCGCTCGGTTTCACTCCCTGTTTAACTTTATTGGGGTGGCATGGATGCTTATTTTGTTTTATCCCTTTACTAGGTTAGTTCATGATTCCATACCAGGGGTTTATGAATTTTTCAGCAATACATTTGGTGATGGTAATTATAAAAAAACAAGTGTTTTAAAAGATGCCGATTTAATGGGAATGGCATTGTTTCATTCCACTTTTAATATATTGAATGTATTGTTATTGGCTTGGTTTGTGCCACTTTTTGAAAAATTGGTAATTAAATGGGTAAAACCGAAAGATGATGAAGATGAAGATTACAAATTACAACACATTACATCTGGTTTAATGAGTACACCAGAATTATCAATTGCTGAAGCTAAAAAGGAGATGGATAATTTTGGTAAGGTAATTTATAAACTAAGTGGCAATGTAAACAACCTATTATTTGAAAAACCAAAGAAGTTTTCTAAACTAATGTCAAAAATTAAACGCAGAGAAGAAAACACAGATGAAATGCAGGAAGAAATTACCAAGTTTTTATCGAGCGTTTCACAAAAGGGATTAACCGAAAGTAGCTCCAACCAGCTGCAAAGTTTAATGCGTATTGCCAATGAGTTAGAAAGTATTGCAGACATATTCTATGCTCTATCTATCATGGAACAACGCTATTTAGATGAAAAATTTAATACACCAGAAGACATTAGGAAAGAACTATCAAACTATTACAATTTTATGCATACACAAGTAAAAACAATGATAGCCAACTTAAAGCTGCCTGTAAAAGAAGTAAATCTGCAGTTGGTTTATGATAATGAAACTAAAATGAACAATAGACGTGATGAGTTAGTTAAAGGCATGTTTACACGCATTGAAAGAAAAGCACTGTCTGCAAAGCAAGGTATTTTTTATGTTGATGTGGTTAGACATATTGAGCGAGTAGGCGATATGATTGTAAATGTCAATCAAGCTTTATCGGGTAAAAATACTGACATAGATAATTAATATTTTGAATATTTAAATTTTCGGTGTTATGAAAAAAAGCTATTTTTTAGGAGTCTTATTGTTAATAGTAGGTTTAGCAAATGCCCAGCAACCTACAAAAATTTGGGGTAGGTTTTTATTAGATGTAAATGATGTTAATTACAGTAATGAAGTTAAAAGTGCCTTTGAACAGCCGGCTGGTTCAGTTTTTATAAAAAATGCATGGGTTGGTTTAATTGGCAATGCCAGCCCACAAATTAAATATCAATTGCAGTTTGGGTTAGAAACTGGCAGGGCAAGTTTTAAGGATAATTTTGTGCAGTTTAACAGCATGGGCAAAATTGGTGCAGTAAAATTGGGCTACTATCGCAAGCCCTTAACAATGGAGTTTTTAAACCCGTTTCATCACAACCAATTTATGGAGAGGGCACAAGGAACCACCTTATTACCAGCTAGGGCATATGGAATAAGTTTGCTTAGCAACAATGCCAATGCAAAAACCACCTATAATTTAGGTCTTTTTAAAGAAGGGGGCATAAACCCAACCCTTGATAATGGGTATAGTATAATTACTAGAATTACTCACTTACCAATTGTTACCAATGATAAGTTGTTGCATTTAGGATTAGGTTTAGGGTTAACAAGTCCGGTTAACCGAGCATTGAGTTATTCGGCTAATAATGAAATTGCTAAAAACACGGCATTTTGGATAACAGAAGTTACACAAGTTGAAAATATAATTACCATAAACGCAGAAGTAGCGGGTAATTACAAAAATTTAAACCTCCAATCTGAAACTTCCTTAATTAATATAGCACACGGAGAAAACCTAAACCAATACATTCTACAAAGTTATGTTGGAGTCGGTTGGATATTGACTGGTGAGCAGCGTAGCTACAATAAAAGCAATGGTACATTTGTAGGCGTAAAACCTCTTAAACCATTTAATTATGGAGAAAGAACCTTTGGAGCTGTTGAAGTTGCGTTGCGATTTTCATACTTGCAAAATGCGGATAATGTTTTTATAGATAATTTGAACAATGTGGCTGCAACTTTAAGTTGGTATCCAACCGCAAAAGTAAGGTTATCAGCAGGTGCAACACGCGGATATGTTTATGGCTTAGGCGAAAACCAAAGCTATACTTTTAGAACTCAATTTGTATTTTAAAAATAAGTTATACATTATGAAATATTTAGTTTTATTACTTTGTTTAGCACTCTTAATGTCATGTAACGACAGGGAGTTGCCTCTCGATCCTCCCATAGTTGGAGGTGGTCCTCCCGCTTTTACACCTCTTCTAATAAATGAGTTTGTGGCAAAAGGCAGTGTAAATGCAAACGAGTATGGGAGCAATGAAGATTGGATTGAAATATACAATACCGATACTGCAGATTATAATATAGTATCTGGTAAATGGTTTATTACTGATGACCCTACAGGCGATCGTGAAAAGTATGCATTGCCCGATTTAACTATTCCTGCCAATGGCCACTTAGTTGTTTGGTGTGATGGTTTAGATGAGGTTAACACTCAAATACATACCAATTTTAAATTATCATCAGGTGGAGAAGATATTGCATTGTTTTATAAAGGAAACAGAGGCCCTATTGAAGTTGATATGCATAGTTATTCTACACTTACTATAGATTCAGTTAGTTATGGAAGATCTCCAGATGGCTCTGCTAACTGGCAAACTTTTAATTCACCAACACCAGGAAATCCGAATCCATGATATATAAAATTATTTTTCTACCAATAATGGTGCTCTTTTTTGCGTGCTTTGATAAAGCGCCAAAAATTAAGTACAAGTCAAAAATTAAACTTAAAGTTGAAGAACCTTCAGGCATAAGTTATAGCGCAACTAAAAATGCGTATGCCGTGGTAAGTGATGATGGTGTGCTTTACAAATTAGATAAAGAAGGGAAAAAAATAGGCACCGCAAAGCATAAAGGAGTCGATTTTGAAGATGTGTTTATAGTTGATGATTTAATTATGGTTGTTGATGAGGCAAGCAGAAAACTATTGACCTATAGTTGGGATTTAAAACATTTGAAAACCCAAAGATTAAACTATCAAGGTGGCAGAAACAAAGGATATGAGTCGCTTTGTTATGATAACAATGGCAACTTTTATGCAATAACTGAAACCGAGCCAATTTTAATACAGCACTACGATAAAGATTTAAATATGCTTAATGAATTTGAGTTTAAGCATGCTGATGATATTTCTTCAGCAACATTACACCAAGGATTTTTATGGTTGCTAAGTGATGAAGATATGACTGTTATGAAAGTTGATGTAAACGAATTTAAAGTACTTGAAAAATGGAGAATTCCAATTTTAAATCCTGAAGGCATTTGCTTTATTGACAATGGCGATATGGTAATTGTTTCTGATGATTTAGCTCAAATGTACTTTTTTGATAATCCTTCAAACTCAACTAAATGAAGCACTTTTTAATTATAGCATTAACATTGTTTTTAGGGCTTACAAGTTTTGCCCAATTAACCATAGGCAACGGTAGTCATATTTTAGAAATTACAGGTACCATTTCAACCTACGCAAATTATAGAGTTTTAAAGCCCGACTTAGTAGATCAAAAGAAAAACCGATTTAAACTTAAAGATGCACAAGTGCAATTTGAAGGTAGAATATCTGATGATTTTGAGTACGAGTTGCAATTTGATTTATCTGAAATAACAACGCTAGAAGGTTTAATGGATGCCTATGTTGAGTATAAAGGATTAAGCTGTTTTGACATTAGATTGGGTTATGGTAAAGTGCCTTATAGCAGAAGCAGTTTAACATCAGCGGTATATTCACCTTTTTGGCAGCGAGCCGAATATTTAAGAGGCAATGTTTTTGCCAGAAGAGATGTGGGACTTAGATTAAGCAAAGGTTTTTTATCTGATAAGATTACACTTATTGGTGGTATGTACACTGGTTTAGGGGAAGAAAGCTTAGCAGGTGATAATGATGCGAGTGGTAGATTTGAGTATATAGGTAGAGCTGAATTTGCATATCCTGCAAAATTGAAAAGGAGAGAAATTGATACCAAAGGAAGCCCTATACCAACCATAGAAATTGGTACAAGTGCCAGATATTCAAACAAGCAACAACCAGAAGGTGAAGCTTTATCATCTACTGCATTGGGTGATATAGGTATGAAGGTAGTGGATGGCCTAAGAGTAGCTTATGAAGTTGATGCCAACATCATGTACAAAGGCTTTTCGCTGCAAGGTGAATTTCATAATTTTAGAATTGAACCAAGTAAATTGAGCAGTAATTTGTATGCCGAGTTCACACCTGAAGATGCTGAGTATAAAGTTTTGTCAACTGCTTTTGTAGGTCAATTAAACTACCACATTAAGCCTGCCGACTTAACATTGTCTACAAGATATGAGCGCTTTAATTACAACGATTTGGCCACAGGTTTAAATGAAAGAGTTGGTGTGGCAGTAGCCTATCACCTCAAAGGATACAATACTATGGTTAAGGCGCAGTATTGGAATGTAATAGAAGAAGAAGAAACCATTGACCCACTAAAATGGGATGAGCAGTTTAGAATAGGAGTACAGTTTTTATTGAGGTAAAATTGTCTTATGGTTAAGGTATCTAAACATTTCACAGGCGGACGCCTGCGAAACGTTTGTACGGAGATTGTCATCAAATAAACCTTGTAACTAAAGTTTAGGACAGCAGACAGCTGATAACATAGTTAGAATTCATAACAAAAACTTTCCACGATAAAACACGCTTTATAATCTAATTTTTCTTAGTTTGTTGTAATGCGTTTAATGTCAATCATCTTACTTTTTATAGTAGTTACACTATTTGCAACTTGCAAAAAAAAAGACCCACCAATTGGCACAAATGCTACAACGCAATTACCTCCAATAACCACTACTGGCGAAAATACCTTTGGTTGTTTAGTAAATGGTGAGGTTTGGCTCCCTAAAGGCAAAGGAATTTTTGCAGGTTTAAACTCGGATTATTTTTCTTTAGGAGTAACCATACAAGCAAAACACTTCCATACATCCGGTGGTAGTGATTATATAGCCATTGGAATATACAAGGACTACTTGGATGCCACTCTGCCAATTGAGCTTAACATGGTTGAGTCTCAGGGTGTCATCAGTAAATATAGTTGTTCTAACCAGAATTTAATTACGGATACCATTATTGGAGGAAAACTCAATCTTATTCGCTCTGACACTATTAATGAAATATTTTCGGGAACATTTGAATTCACGGTAGTAGACAGCCAATGTGATACCATAAAAATAACCAATGGACGATTTGATATAAAAGACTAAAAAAATAAAAATATGAAAAAACTATCCTTATTACCTTGCCTGTTGCTTTTCATTTCTATGGTATTTGCCCAAAATGACAACCCCTTGTAAAACTTAGCATTCATTTAACATAATACTCATGCTTCATATCTTTAAAACCTTTAACTTTAATAAATGCGCTTAACTACCTTAATAATTGCCATTTGCATGTCTGCACTATTTGCAACCTGCAAAAAAAAAGACCCACCAATTGGTACAAATGCTATTGCACAATTACCACCAATAACCACAACTGGTGCAAACACCTTTGGTTGTTTAGTGAATGGTGAAGTTTGGTTGCCAAAAGGTAGCTTCCCTAATTTTCCAGGTTTACATGCTGATTATTGGGGGGGGGTTCAATTCAGACAAATAGATTTACAGCTGATGAATCTGAAATTATTGATTTGAGCATATATAAACAAAGTTTAAGTCAAAATATTATTTCTCTAAATCAAATTGCCTCTCATGCGAAATATAACAGTTCTAATTGCTCAAATCAAATTATTGTAACCGATACAATTGTAGGAGGTAAGTTAATTTTGCTCAAAGCTGACACAATAAACGAAATATTTTCTGGCACATTTGAATTCACGGTGGTAGACAGCCAATGTGATACCATAAAAATAACCAATGGACGATTTGATATAAAAGACTAAAAAAATAACAATATGAAAAAACTATCCTTATTACCTTGCCTGTTGCTTTTCATTTCTATTGTATTTGCCCAAAATGACAACCCCTTGTAAAACTTAGTATTCATTTAACATAATGCTCTTGCTTCATATCTTTAAAACCCTTAACTTTAATAAATGCGCTTAACTACCTTTATCATTTCCTTTTGCATACTGGCACTATTTGCAACTTGCAAAAAAAAAGACCCACCAATTGGCAACAATGCTACTGCGCAATTACCTTCAATAACCACTACTGGCGCAAACACCTTTGGTTGTTTAGTGAATGGTGAGGTTTGGTTGCCTAAAGGTAGTTTTCCTATTTCAGGATTGCATGCTGATTATTGGATGGGGGGGGTTCATTAGATGCTAATAAAAAGTTAGACAATAACTCTATTGAGCGAATATCGTTTAACATTTACCCACATCAGCTTTATGATGTAGGCGCATGGTCTTTGAATCAAATTGAAGGAGAAGGAGTATATGCTGACTCAAAGTGTGATTTAAACGGTATTAAAACCGATACCATTAATTCGGGCACCGTTGAAATTATAAAATTCGATACAGTGAACCATATAATTTCAGGCACCTTTGAGTTTACTGTTTACAATGCCGCTTGCGATACCATAAAAATTACTGAAGGTCGCTTTGATGTTAATGAATAACCATAAAAAATTATAATATGAAAAACCTGCTACTTTTTTGCTTGATATGTATTTCAATTACATTTTCTTTTGCGCAAAACGACAGCATAATAGTTGAAGAAATTGACAGCTTAACCGAAACGTTTGAAGAGCAAATTGAACACTTATATGAGTTTGTTGATTTTACGGATGCTACCACAGGCATGGTAATTGAAAAAGGCTTTCCCATTGCACCTTACCAACTCAACCTTATTTGTAGTTGCTAACTACATTTAACTTAATTATCATTATTCAAGAAAAGCTGTTACAGGTAAAAATGTGAAAAGTGTACTTTTTGAATATGGTTTAAACACATTCAACACGAACAAGTTAAGTTCAGGATTATATTTTGTAGAGATTCGCAAAACAACCAATGATTATAATCAAACTTTTAAGTTGGTTATCGAATAACTAAAAGTTGTTGCTTAAAAGCAATAATGTCACATTTTGTTTGCGCACAAAGCAACCATTAAAGTGGGATATGCAGTTTAGAATTGGAGTACAGTTTTTATTGAGGTAAAACTTAGGTATTTTCGTTAAAGAATATGAATAAGTGTTTTTGTTTGGGAGTATTTATTTTGATATACTGTTATGCAGCTTTTGCTCAAAATTCCGACACAACGGAGATGAGAAACAAACATGCTGAAAAAAAATGGACCTTAACGTTTAGAGCTGATCTTTCTCAACGTCCAACACTTTATGCTAAATCTGCTAGAAGTTATGATGGCGAATTTTACGGAATTAATAATTCGTCAGGAAATTTTGAGTGGGTTAGGAAGAGTGAAACTGTAAAAAAAGACTTTACAGATGGCACCTTTAACAACCGAGCATTTCAGCTAAGTGTTTTGTTGTCTCCAGCTAACATTAAAGGATTAAATATAGGTTTAAGTTATAATTTGCTCACATTCTCAGGTCAAACAGAAATTTTCGATTCAATGCCAAATGTTACTTTCACATACTATGAAGAAGCGGTATTTTTTGCAATTGGCGGTATAGTAGATTATACCTATGAGTTTGATAAACCTAAGAATTTGTTTGTTGCTGCTTCACTAGGTTTAGGAGCTTACCAAAGTGATGCCTTGTACTCGGGTAAAGGAAAAGAATTAATGACGGATACAAGATTGGCGGTTGGGTATTTTGTTGGTGGTCGGTTTGGCATAAGAACCTATATTGCCCACAATTATGCGTTGTATCGCCAAACAGAAGACAGTGAATTTTTTAGCGGGCAACAGAATAAAGTAAAGTTCGATTTAAACCATGCGCAATTTGGCATTGGCATAAGCTATCGTTTCTTTTTGGTGCCTGATTAATCCTTATCTAAAAATTGGTTCAACTTTAATTTGGCTAGTAAATGGCGGTGAAGTAACTTTTCCTCCAATTACCCCTAAACCGCCGGTAACATTAGAAACTATATTGCTTGGCTCAGTAAATGGATCACCATTTGAGTTTTGTTGTTGGTTAAGCGTTCGATAGAACTCTCCTACATCACTATTGGTTCTAACCATAGATGCATTTACATTTACTGTTCTCTCTTCAGTTGGATGACCATATTCCCTAAGGCCAAAACTACTGGTAATAGTGATACTTTTTCCATCTCTATTTAAATCCGTTTGAAAATTATCATTGTTGTAAATGCTAGTTGAAAAAAAGCTATCAGTTACTTGTAATGTTTGAAAATCAAAATCATATATCCATCCTTCAATTGAATATTCCACAAAATAGGCGTCTCCTTCTCCTACAGGATCTGTAAAATAAAATTTTAGTACTTGCTGGGTATCAACATCTCCAAAACCGTAATCAAATATTTCAATGCCAACTACACTAGAGTCTATCGGCACAGCTGCGGGAATGGTGGTTTTACCTGATGCAGTTTTATCATTGAACTCTACCTCAACAGTATATTCAGTTCCAAAAATACCAATGCTGGTACTTTCAAAAAAGTAGGTATAAAATGAATCACTAATTCCGCCAAAAAATGGGTTAAACCAAGTGCCTCTTTGCACCATACTATCTAATTGTAATATTTCACTGTCAGTATTGTTTAAAAGTGCTACCCTTGCATTTTTGATAAATCTAAATTGATCTTGTTGGTCAACGTATTCAAAGTAAGGTCTGCTTTCAGTTACATAAACTTTTATGGTTGAGTCTTCTTCCAGTAAACTATGTAAAACTAACTGCGGTTCATATTCGGGCAATTGAATGTTAATAGCTTGCTCACATGAAAACAGCATAGCTCCAAAACAAAATATAAGAATATAATTAAAATTTTTTTTCATGCCTAAAATTTGAAATTATAGCTAAAGGAAGGTAACATAGGAAACAACGAAACCTGTTTGGCAACAAATCGCCTTCCATTGGTATTTACATCATTTTCATCACTCAAATAAACAAAGTAAGGATTACGCCTGCTATAACTATTGTAAATGTCAAAACGCCACTCATTAATATGCCTTTCTTTTTTAACGGTATATTTAATACCAATATCCAATCTGTTATAGGGTCTTAACTTAAATCCATTTCGCTCAGTATATTGGCTACCTGTATTATAAGAGTTCCACTGGCCACTTAAATTAGGAACAGCAAAGCGGCCAACAGGCAAGGTTATAGAGTTACCACTTCCATAAACAAAAACGGCACTAAAAGTCCAACGTTTGTTAAAGTCATAAAATGCAGCAATACTTAAATCGTTCCGCCTATCATACTTAGCCGTAAAAACATTGCCATTATTGAGCTCAGGAAACTTTCTGTTAGTCCATGACAAAGTGTAGCCAACCCAACCATATAGGCGACCTTCTCGTTTTCTAACAAAAAACTCTGCTCCGTATGCTTCTCCGTTACCAAACGTAATTTTCTCTTCTATTGCTGATGAATCTTCAAAAATGTTTGCACCTTCTTTGTATTCAATCATGTTATCCATGGTCTTGTAATAACCTTCAATGCTGGTTTCATAAGTATGGTCTTTCAAGTTTTTAAATATTCCTAAAGAAACTTGGTTGGCTTGTTGGGGCTTAATTACATCACTACTAGGTATCCATATATCCCAAGGAAATGAAAGGGTAGAGTTGGTTACCAAATGCACGTATTGATTCATTAAAGAATAACTGCCTTTAATGGAAGTATTATTATCTATTTGGTATTTGCCCGTAAATCTTGGTTCAACTCCATAATAATTCGTTTTTTTATAAACAAATAGTGGCAGTCTTATACCGGCATTAATAGCGAACTGATCACTTAACTTTATCTCATCATTAAAATAAACAGCTGATTCATGTACATATCTTCTTTCAGTTGAATTGGTTGAAATTGAATTTACCCGTGTTGTTGTAGCAGAAGGGGTAAACCTATGATAGGTATAATTGGCACCAAACTTTATTCTATGTTTTGGGTTAGGGTAGTAGTCAAAATCAATTTTGCCATTAATATCTCTTATACCAGATTTTAGTGTAAACTCAGTATTTGTTGCTTGTTGGTTGTAGCCAAATTGAAACTCGTAATCGCTGTAAATAAATGATGTATTTGCAAACAATTTGTTGTTAAACAAGTGATTCCAACGAGCAGTTAAGGTACTATTACCCCAAGGAATATTAAACGTTGTGCTATCTTCAGCTATATTAAATTTGGCTACATCATTGCCATAATAACCACTAAGATAAAGCCGGTCTTTATCTGAAAATTTGTAGTTAACTTTTGCATTAAGGTCATAAAAATATACTTTAGGAATTTGGTCTTTTAACCTTTTAGGAGCAACACCTCTTGCAATTAAATCGGCATAAGTTCTTCTACCGGCTACCATAAATGAAGCTTTGTCTTTAATAATTGGCCCTTGTAAAGTTAATCTGCTCGAAATTAGTCCAACGCCACCTTCACCTTCAAATTTTTTCATGTTTCCTTCCTTCATACTCATGTCAAGTATTGAAGAAAGTCTACCTCCATATTCAGCAGGAAAACCACCTTTTATTAGGTTTACGTTTTTTAAAGCATCTACATTAAAAACACTAAAAAAGCCGAATAAATGAAATGGATTGTAAACCACAGCTTCATCTAACATAATTAGATTTTGATCAGGGCCACCACCTCTTACATAATAACCCGCAGTGCCTTCACTGCCGCTTTGCACACCTGGTAATAACTGCAAACTTTTTAACACATCTTTTTCACCAACTATTGCAGGCAATTCCTTAATGTCTTTAACGGGTATATCTATAATACCAACTTGAGGTCGCTCTACATTTTCTATTGCTCTGGTTCTACTATCTGTAATTGTTACGGCTTTTACACTAGCTGCCTTAAGTTTCAAGTCTACATTAATGGTGTAATCTTTGTTAAGTGCAATTTTATTTACCTGAGGCTCAAATCCTACAAATGAATAAATTATCGCTATAGAGTCTGCTTCAACCGTTATTGAGTAAAAACCATAAGTATTTGTTACCGTTCCTGTTTGTAAAGCAGATATGTATACGTTGGCACCAATGAGCCCTTCACCAGAAGCTGCATCTTTTATGTAACCGCTAATGGTGTTCTTTTGAGCTAAACAATACAGGCAAAAAAAGAGAAAAAAGAAAAATACGGATGTTTTTTTCACGCTTTAATAACGGTTAGTGACCCGTAAAATTACGTTTGTTTTTATGAATTAATAGCATTGTAATCCTTAACCACCGTATTCAAAAATTCAATAGGCTTCATGTTGGTTTCAACGTTTAGCACTTTTTTAAGTTTTAGGTATAAATTGTAAACTACATTTCTTTCTTTAAAAGTATGTCTAGCGTTTAATACTTCTTTAACCAAGGTTAAATCTTCATCAGTTAGCATAGCTACTTGCGGAAATACTATTTCATAGTTGTTTTCAAGCACGGCATAAATAGTATCTTCTAAACTTATTCGGGGTTTAATTTTTACCACGGTTGTAGTGGCAGCTAAGTCACCCAAGCGTTGTCCTTTGCCATTAAATAAAATGGTAATAATGGCAACCATTGGTGTAAACACAAGAACGTCAATTAACCTAAAAAGCCATCTCATTGCATAGTTGCCCAAGGTGGGTTCTGAACCATCAACTCTTATAACTTTTATTTTTAAAATTCGCTTACCAAAGCTTTGGCCGTTATAATATATTTCAAATACCAGGTGGTAAAAAATAATGGGTAAATTAATGAGCACCACCATTGTGGTTGAAAATAAAAAATCCCATTTGGTAATTAGATAAAAAATAAAGTAAGCAAAAAAATAGGCAACATGTATTAAAACATCCAGCAGAGCCGCACCAATTCTATCGCCTATGCTGGCTACCTCATAATCAATATCAATATTTTGGGTGGTACGTATGCTTATATTATCCACTAGGTACTAAGGTAAATTATATTTAGCTCAAAATTACTCTTCTTCCTTCTTTTCAAGCTCTTTACTTTCTTTTTCCTTTAGCTTTGCTATTTGTTGCTTTAAACTTTCAATGTCTTTTTGCAACTTGGTTTTTTCATTTGTCAACTGTTTCATTTCGGCTTCCAATTCTTTATTCATTTTTTCTCTTTCAGCAGTTACTTCAGCAGCCATTTTAATTTTTTCGGCTTCCACTTTAGCCCTTGCATCTTTTACTTGCACATTAGATTCTTCAATGGCATTTTTGGCTTTTTGTTGGTATTCTGCAACATCTGCAGCTACTTCTAATTTAGCTGTTGCAGCATGGCTGCGCATGGCTGCAATTTCTTCATCAGTTTTAATTTTAACTGAGTCTCGCTTTTTAGAAATATGTTGTAGTTGTTCTTCAATATTGGCTTGCACTCGTTTCATCCGTTTTTGCGCAGCAGCCACGGTTTTTTCATAATTTTCTTCAACTATATCTGTCCTTTCTTCTAATCTTGCTACCTCAGCAGCATTGCTTTCTTTAACTTGATCTAGCCTTGCATTTTCTTTGGCAATATTGGCTTCAACCCGGGTTTTCGTTTCTGCTTCTTGCTGTTCATATTTTTCTATTTCGGCCTGTGCACTTTCAACAACTTCTTTTTTCTTAGCTTGTGCAGTAAGTATTTCTTCATTTAGCTGGTCTCTAGTGTTATTGGCTTGTTGTAAAGACTGTGCCATTTCAATGGCAGCCATTTCTTTGGCTTTAGCCGATTCTTCTCTTACTACCTTAATTTCTTCCAAAGCTTTTTCTCGATAGATTTTAACTTCATTTGCCGATTTTAGTTTGGCATCTTCAACTTCTTGCTCAGCTTTTTCTCTAGCTTCAATTACCTCTTGCGATAGTTGCGCTTTGTATTTATCAATGTCTTTGGCTGACGCTAATAAATTTGTTGCAGCATCCGTATCGGCATTTTTAATATTCTTTGCAGCTTTTTCTCTTGCTTCTGCTACCTCTTTGGCTAAATCTTCTTTTATATCTCTAGCTTTTTTACGCTCATCTTCAATTTCATTTTGTAAATTTTCCTTTTCATTTTCAGCTCGTTGCCTTACTTCTGCAATTTCCATTGCGGCATTTTCTTTGGTGGTTGCCAGCTTATCAATCAAATTAGCACTAACAGAGTCATACTTAATTTTGGCATTGGCCACTTTACTTTTATTTCTTTCTATTTGTTCAACCAATGTCTTTTTTTGTTTTTCCGATTTTTCTTTAAGTGCATTTAGCTCTTTTTCATATTTAACTTTATTGTTTTCTAATCGTTGATTGTTTTCTGCAATTACACTTACAGAATTTTCTCTCACTTTAGCAGCATCTTTTCTGGCTATTGATACTTCTTGAGCTAAAGTGGTTTTTTCTTTACTTGTATTTTGTTTAGCATCCGCAACTTCTTGAGCTAATTTTAACTTAATACGTTCAACTTCTTTTTTTGAAGCTGCAACTTCTGCCGCCAACTTCTCTTTTTCATTTTTAGCATTTTGCTTGGCTTCTCCAATTTCTCGAGCGTTGGCTTCTTTTGCTGCTAGTGCGGCAGCTCGGCTCTCTTCAATTACTTTGGTCGATAAAACTTTTGCGTTTTCTGCCTTTTCTTTTAGCGTATTTTCATTAGCGGTTGCTTTTTCTGCATTTATTTCGGCCTTGGCCAAGTTCGTCTTAGCTTCTTTAAGTTTGGCATTAATGGTAGTTAACTCTTTGGCCATAGCTTCTCTGCTCTGCTTAACATCCTCAGCGTTTGAAGTTATTTCATTATTCGATTTTTCTTTAGATGCAACAACATCATCTAAAAATTTCTTTTTGGCATTTTCGGCATTTTTTCTTGCAGTTTCAATTTCGGCAACCAAAGCAGCTTTTACTGTTTTTACTTTTTGTCTTTCGGCAGCAACTTCTTGTAGCAATTGTTTTTTAACTTTTTCTGCATTGGCTCTGGCTTTTTTAACATCTGCATTAACCTCCTGTAAACTATTCCCTTTGCTGGCAGCACTCCCTTGGCTTATGTTTGAGTTACCTGTAGCAGATCCTTTGCTTATTTCCACCCCTGTTTCATCCAATAAGCACTTAGCAGCCCTGTTAGCTAGTGCTATTCTACCAGAGGAAATGGGTGCGCTTTCTGTTTTCCCTGTTATTTTGGTAATGGTTAAGCTTTGCAATATTTGTTTACTAAACCAATTCAAATCATCATAACCAATAGAAAATGCGTTGTTGTGTATTGGAGCACCTCTGTAATTGGTTGAAAATATTTTTTGATTAAACTCGTACTCTCTGCTATCATTGGCAGTGGTAAAACTTATCTTATCTCCTCTATTAATTGGCAGCCCGTTTTTACTAGTTAATACTACAGATGCGCCTGAAGCATTGTGAATAAAGGCAATTGAGTATTCAATTTTACCAATTACCACAATTGTTTTAGGGTGGGTACGGGTAACTTCTTTACCCGTAGATGATTTTAGTTTGTACAACTCAGTGCTGCAATCTTGGCTGTAAGAATTAAGAAATACCAACAGAAATGGCAGCAATAAAATAAAATGTAGTACATGCCGCATACGCTATGTTTTAATAAGTTTTAGTAAGATACGATTTTTTTTAATTGGTTGTATGTTAGTAAAGTATAATGTTATTAACGATTAATAGGATAAATGAAGCTTAATTCTTAAATTTCCATTGCATGAAAGAAACGGTATTTCTCAAAAGAAATGTAGACAGATGGAAGCAAATTGAAGCTATGTTTGCCAATGAAGCCGAAATTGAGCCCGACCTGTTAGCAAAATTATTTATTGAGTTAACAGATGATTTATCGTACAGCAAAACATTTTACCCCAAAAGCAAAACCACAAAATATTTAAATGGATTAACATCTATGATTCATTTAGGTATTTACAAAAACAAAAAAGAAAAGTCTAAACGCATTATTGAATTTTGGAAAACCGAATTACCGCTTATTATGTGGGAATGTAGGAGACAATTGTTATATGCTTTTTTGTTTTTTGTTGTTAGTGTGGCCATTGGCAGTGTTTCTCAATATCATGACGATTCATTTGTACGAGCCATTATTGGCGATAGATATGTGAATCAAACCATGGAAAATATAAAAAATGGCGATCCTTTTGCAGTTTACGGCACTTCTAGTGAATTAGGTATGTCTTTAAGTATTACTTTAAATAATATACGAGTAGCAGCCAACACCTTTATTGGAGGCATTTTAGCCCTAATAGGTACAGTCTACATAATTTTATTTAATGGTATAATGGTAGGTAGTTTTTTCACCATGTTTTATCAGCATGGCCAAATTGGTGAAGCCATTTTAACAGTATTAATTCATGGAGCCATTGAGTTATCTATAATTGTAATAGCAGGTTGTGCAGGTTTTACTTTAGGCAATAGTATTTTATTTCCTAAAACACTGCCGCGTTTAAAATCATTTATTAGAGGAGCCAAGCGTGGTATTAAAATTTTTATTGGCATAGTACCACTGTTTATTTTGGCAGGCTTTATTGAGGGTTTCATAACTAGGCATTACTTGTCTTTACCACAAGTTTTAAAAGCGTTAATGCTTGTTGCATCCATGAGTTTTATTATTTGGTATTTTGTACTGTATCCTATGGTTGTAAAACGCAGAGTTGAACAAGCTGCCAAAAAAATGATGAAAGCTAGCATATGATAGATCAGGTTAAACCCAAAGAGAGGATGACCTTGCTAAAAATTAGAGATTTTTCGCAAGTATTTTCTGATACGTTTAAGTTTATTAAGCTAAACGGCAAGTCGTTAATGCTTTCAATACTCATATATGGTGGCATATTCTCTTTGCTATTAGGAATAACTTCTGGTTTTTTTATGACTAAATATTTTGATCTTCTTGGAGGTTTAGATGGCAGTGATCCCTTTGATAATTTCAGCTATGAAACTATGATTTATTATGGAGGGATGTTTTTAGTATCGATTGTAGTGAGTGTTTTAGCATTTACACTAGTAACTGGTTTAAATTACAAATCAGTTATTGAGTATGAAAAAATGCCTGTTGGAGAAGAGTTAACAATGAATTCCATTTGGAACTCTACCAAAAAAGATTTTGGAAGAATAATGGGAGGTATGTTTCTCTTATTTTTAACTTTTGCCATTGCGATTTTTATTGTTGTTGGTGTATTTGCATTAATGGCAGGCGCATTGTCTTTAATTAATGATGGTTTAATGGTATTGCCAGCAATTTTGGCAATTATAGTATTGCTTGTAGGTATGGCTTATTTATATACTTGTTTTACGCCATTTTGGATGATTTATTTAAGAGAGCGATTAGGTTTTTTCGATTCTATAAAACGCAGTTTTCAATTAATAAAAGGTAACTTTTGGTCAACATTTTTAGTGTTATTGGTATTGTTGATACTTATATATGTTGTAAGTCTCTTTTTTAACGTCCCAATCTATGTTTATATGATGATTAAGATGATATTAGGTATTGATCATGATAACCCAAACCCTGCAGATATGTTCAATTTTGATGAATTTATATTGGGTCTTTTATCTGCAGTAGCCATTTTTGGTAGGTACCTATTGATGTCAGTTCTATTAGTTGCCCAAGCAATTATTTACTATAATTTGGTTGAACGCAATGAAGGTGAGGGCATTTCGGGTAGAATTGATAAAATGGGAGTTGACTTATCCAAATATTAAATGACTAAGCTTAAATTTTTACTACTACTTATTTTCCTAGGAAATTTTAATTCTTTGTTGTCTCAAAGCGACTCTGTGGCTGTTGATACGCTGCAAATAGAATTGCGTACTTATTCAACAGAAACATTAGAAGACTTAAGAGAAAAAAAAGAATTTTTATATGATAAAAAACCGGTAAGCAAATTTAGTTTGAGTAATTGGCTAAGTAAGTTATGGGAAAAGCTTTTTGGTAAAAAACAAAAGCCGCAGAGCCAAAAAGCCATCAATACATTTATACAAATCTTATTGTACGTTCTTGTTTTAGTTGTGGTAGTTGTAATCATTTACCTGCTTACAGGTATGCGTTTTCGCAGTTTGTTTATGCGCAACGCTAATTCGGCAACCATGAGTTATACCGTGGGTGATGAAAATATTCATGAAATGAATTTTGATGAACTCATTTTAAATGCCAAAAACAATGGGCAATTTAGGTTGGCAACTAGGCTATGGTATTTAAAGTCATTAAAATTATTAACCAACAAAAACCAAATAGAATGGAAAGCTAACAAAACCAATAGGGAGTATTACGTGGAGTATGGCAATAAAGCACTAAAGCAACATTTTGCTGATGTTATTTACTTGTTCGAAAATGTATGGTATGGCGAGTTTGACATAGATGCAGAAATTTTTGAAAAAGTTGAAGCCACTTATCAATCATTTTATGAAAAGGCTGGCCAATGAATAAGTCATACATAAAATATTTTGTGATACTTATAGCATTGTTGGTGCTTTATACCGTTTTTGAGGTTACCAAGCCTCAGCCTATAAATTGGTCTGAAACATATGCCCATAAAGATAAAATACCCTATGGCACGTACATTGCACATAAATTAATGGATGATGTTTTTCCAAATCAAGAGGTAAATATTATTAGAGAACCAGCTTATAATCATTTAGATGGTTGGTTGTTGGTAAAGGATATTATAGACAGCACAATCATCCGAAATTATGTGTTCATTTCACGTAGTACCTCTTTTGATACCCTTGATATTAGTAAGTTGTTGGATTTTGCTGAAAATGGTAACAATGTATTTATTGCAGCAGAAAGTTATAGTTACACGCTAAGAGATACCTTTAAATTGGAAACAGATTACAAGTTTATACCTAATCGTATTAATGACTTAAAGGATGTGCTTGATACAATTACGTTTACCAACCAAAGCTTAGCAGGTAACAAAATATTTTATCCGCCAAGAAATTTATCCTCCAGATATTTTTCTTCATTTGATACCGCAAATGCCTCCATAATTGCAACCAATGTTTACAATAATCCAATAATGTTACGCTATCCAATTGGTAAAGCAGGCGGTAATTTCTTTTTCTGCTCCACGCCAAAATTATTTACCAATTACAATTTAGTAGATTCAACAAATTATGAATTTGCCAGTATAGCTTTTTCTCATTTACCTGTTGCCGGCATTTTTTGGGATGAATACACCAACTTGGGTAGAGAAGGTGGCAATTCTCCTTTGCGATTTATTTTTGCAAATAAAGGATTAAAGTGGGCATATTTTATTGCATTGTTTACCTCCATATTTTTTATAATTTTTGATGGCAAGCGCAAGCAACGTATAATACCAGTTTTAAAGCCACTGGCAAATACAACTGTTGAGTTTGTTGAAACAATAGGTAGGTTGTATTTTAACTATGGCGATCACTCAAACCTTGCACGCAAAAAAGTACAGTTTCTTTTAGAGTATGTAAGAAAAACTTTGTTTGTAGATACCCATACTCTTGATGATGACTTTTTTAAAAAACTGAGTAATAAAGCCCGATTGTCTTATGATGAAGTAAAGCTCTTGTTTACCTATGCTTCCAACATTCAAAAAGGAATGATAACTGATAAATTAACATTAATAAGACTCAACGAGTTAATTGATAACTTTTATGAAAAAACCAGATAATGGAAGAAGAAGAAAATAAAATATTTGAAAACAGAATTGATTTAACCAATCTCAAAAATGACATGGAGTTGGTTAAGTCTGAAATTCAAAAGATAATTGTAGGCCAAAACAATATGCTCGATTTGTTAATTGTTGCACTATTATCTAATGGCCATGTTTTAATTGAAGGTGTGCCCGGTGTTGCCAAAACACTTACTGCCAAGCTGCTGGCACAAACACTTAAAACGGATTTTTCGCGTATACAGTTTACGCCAGATTTAATGCCATCTGATGTATTGGGTACTACTGTGTTCAATTTTAAAACCTCAGAGTTCGACTATAAAAAAGGCCCAATTTATAGCAACATTGTTTTAATTGATGAAATAAACCGTGCGCCCGCCAAAACCCAAGCAGCCTTGTTTGAGGTAATGGAAGAAAGGCAAATTACCATGGAAGGTGAGACTTTTAAAATGGATTCACCATTTATTGTATTAGCCACACAAAATCCTGTTGAACAAGAAGGAACCTATAAGTTGCCTGAGGCACAATTAGATAGATTTATTTTTAAAATTTTAGTGGACTACCCAACCTTAGATGAGGAAGTACAAATAATTAATACGCACCATCAACGCAACAGTGTTATTGATGTTAAATCTATTAAGTCAATTTTAACACCAACCAAAATTAAAAAATATCAGAAGCAAGTAGGAGAGGTACGTGTAGAGGAAAACTTGATTAGATATATTGCGCAAATAGTAAATGCTACAAGAGAAAATCGCGATTTGTATTTAGGCGCTTCTCCAAGAGCTTCACTGGCAATTATGAATGGAGCAAAATCAATTGCGGCCATGTCGGGTAGAGACTTTATTACACCAGAAGACATTAAGTACATGGCAGTGCCAGTAATGCGACACCGTATTATTTTAACTCCCGAGCGTGAGATGGAAGGCCTTGGTGCCGACCAAATTATTACACAAATGATAGATGCATTAGAAGTGCCAAGGTAGAAATGGAAGTGACATGAAAAAATTCTTAAGTCAACTTTACTTTAACAAATGGATGTATATCATATTAATTGTGCTGGCAGTGCTATTTGTGGTTTCTTTTGTAGTGCCTACTATTTTTCCAATTGTTCAATTGTTATTTTTCATATTATTTTTGGTTTTGTTGGTAGATATTTTAATGCTGTTCAATACTGCTAAAGGTGTGCATGTTAAAAGAATTACTGCCGAAAAATTATCGAATGGAGATGAAAATCCCATTCAGCTTATCCTTGAGAATTTTTATAAATTTCCTATCAGCGTTAGAGTTGTAGATGAAATTCCTTTTCAATTTCAAAAAAGAGATGTTGAGTTTAAAAGTGAAATACCTAGTGGTGAAGTGCGCAATATTGAATACCATTTGCGACCAGTAGAAAGAGGGGAGTATCACTTTGGTTTCACTAGGGTTTTTGCATTAAGTCCATTAAAATTAATTAAGCGCAGGTTTAGTATTGAAGGGGCAAAAATGTTGCCTGTTTACCCATCTTATATTCAAATGCGTAAGTATGAATTAATGGCCATATCCAATCGCTTATCAGAATTTGGAGTTAAGAAAATTAGGCGCATTGGACATAGCATGGAGTTTGAGCAAATTAAGGATTATGTGCGGGGTGATGATAGCCGAACCATCAATTGGAAAGCAACCGCTCGTAGAGGCGATTTAATGGTCAATCAGTTTCAAGATGAAAAGTCGCAACAAGTATATTCGGTAATTGATAAAGGCCGAAATATGAAAATGCCATTTGAAGAAATGGCATTATTAGATTACGCGATAAATGCCGCATTGGTAATATCAAATGTTGCCATAATTAAAGGAGATAAGGCTGGTTTGGTAACCTTTTCCGATAGAATGGGCGCCATGCTAAAGGCAGAAAAAAAGAAGTTGCAGATGAATAGTATAATGGAAATATTATACAACCAAAACACGCGATTTTTAGAAACTGATTTTGCCAAATTGTACGTAAACATTAAGCGAAAAATTAAGCAAAGAAGTTTGTTTTTGCTTTACACCAATTTTGAATCATTGGCATCAATGCAACGGCAGTTGCCTTATTTGATAAATATTTCAAAATCTCATTTGCTAGTTGTTATATTTTTTGAAAACACAGAGGTAAGAAAAATTATAGGTAGAAGAACCAAGTCGGTAGAGGATATTTACATCAAAACCATTGCCGAAAAATTCAATTTTGAAAAAAGACAAATTGTAAAAAAGTTAAATCAACTAGGTATACAATGCATTTTAACAGCACCGCAAGATTTAACGGTTAACACCATTAACAAATACTTGGAGTTGAAGGCTAGGGGGTATATTTAAAATTTGTCATTAACATAAGCCATGCATAAATCAATGGTGGCTTCAATTCCCTTTTTATGCGTGCGCTCATTGCCATGTGAAGCAGAAACACCCATGCCAATCAATGCTACTCTAAAATTGTTGCCCGCTCGTAAAGCAGCCGAGCCATCACTTCCATAATAAGGATAAATGTCTACCTCATACGGAATGTTATTCTTTTTGGCTAGCTGTACTAAGTTTTTTCTAAACTCATAGTCATACGGCCCAGTGCTATCTTTTGCGCAAATAGATACTGCCGTTTCCTTACCAGTGCAGTTGTTGCCAACAACGCCCATATCTAAACACAACATTTCGTTAATATCTTTTTCATAACCAGTTGCTGCTCCATGGCCAACCTCTTCATAATTTGAAAAGAACAATTGTACTGGCACATCTTTACCACTTTCTTTAATTCTTTTAGCCAATTCAAATAACACAAAACAGCTGGCCTTGTTATCCATAAACTTAGATTTTACATAGCCGCTATCAGTTTCTTCATAGCAAGGGTCAAAACAAATAAAGTCGCCAACTGATATTCCTAGTTTTTTTACATCATCAGCACTTTCAGCCAAATCATCTAAGCGCACATGCATGTTTTCAGTGGTTCTTTCAGTCTTACTTATTTTGCTATTTACATGTGTTGCAGGGTTATCCAGCAAATAGGTGCCCGTAATTACTTTATCATCCATGGTTCTAACCCTTACGTAGCAGCCTTCATAGGCATTAAGCAAAGGGCCACCAACTTTTGATATTCGCAAAGTACCATTGCTGTTAATGTTGGATACTATACCGCCTAAAGTATCAACATGTGCTGCAATTACCAATGTTGGGTTATCACCTAGGTTACAAGTAACCGCTCCTTTATTGGTTAAGCTAGCATTGTAACCAATGTTTTTTAACACGTCAACTATATAGTTGCAAGCCTCATGTGTATAGCCAGAAGGCGAGTCAATTGCGACTAAATTTTTTAAGAGAGAGTAATCCATTCTTTTTTTACTTTTAGAGTTCAAATATAGCAATGCGAAAATTCATTTATATAATAGGTTTGGTGGCCATACTTTATGGTTGTAAAAACGATATTGGTCAGCCAGTAAAAACTAAAAAGGAAATTATTAAAGCCGAGCAAAATGTGCAAGATGATGTTACCGAAAAACTAATTGATTACATGGGGGGTTATTTCACAAGTCAAAAACAAGCCTTAGCCGATACATCTTACTACAACATTAAACTAAAAATGGTACCCATTTGGCAAAATCGTACGGATGGGCATTATTTATATGTTGAGCAAGCTTTAGCTACTAATGATAAAAAACCTTATCGCCAAAGAGTTTATCATGTGGTTAAAAATGGAGATGAGTTTGTAAGTAAAGTTTACACAATACCCAATGAAGAACGGTATATACGCTCTTGGAAAAATACAGATGCTTTTAAAAACTTAGTTCCAGATTCGTTGATTGAAAGAGAGGGTTGTGAAGTTGTTTTAAAATACCACAATGGCTCATTTAAAGGAAGTACAGGGGAAACATCATGTAAAAGTACGCTACGTGGCGCAACCTACGCCACCTCAGAGGTTGAAGTGTTTGAGAATAAGATAATAAGTTGGGATAGAGGATTTGATAATGATGGTGAACAAGTTTGGGGAGCTGAAGAAGGCGGCTATGTGTTTGATAAGGTTGCCACCATGCTAAAACAATAGAGGTACGGTTATTGCCACATTTACTGCGAATGAAATTTTTTGTTTCTGTTATTATATTTATTGCTTTAAGTTGCGTTGTAAAGGGGCAACATAAATTTGTGGTAGATCTTAGTCAGGCTTCAGCCAAACAACTAATGGTAGAAGCATATCCTGCTAAAACATCCGATAAATACTTAACCTTTCACCTACAAAAAATACAAACTGCAAATTTTAATAACAATGACGGTACCAATGCCATCAACTCATTTGTTGCGTTAACAGCAGATGGCAAAAGGTTGCCAGTTAGGTTTGGAGATAATAACGACATTATCATTTCTAAAGCAAACGAGTTGCATAAAATTGAGTATGCCATTAATATATCTAATAGTAAAAGTGGGGAGTATCAGCCAGGTGCATTAATCATAGTGCCCAACCAATTTTATTTGCTAAACTTTAATAGAATTTTAGGATACTTCAACAACAATATCAATCACGCATATGAAGTTAAAATTAAAAAAAATGCAGGTTTGTCAGGTTCTTCAGGTATAAAAATTAATTCGGTTTCGGCTAGTGAAGATCAAATAGTAACCAAATCTTTTATGGAGTTGATAGACAATCCTGTTATGTATGCCAATGCTGATACCATAGGTTTTACGGTGGGCAAATGTAAATTTAATATTGCTTGCTTTTCTCAATCGGGTAATATTGATGCAAATAAGTTGTACAACTTTTTACTTCCATTAACAGTTGCTGTTAATGATTTTTTAGGGGAAATACCCGTTACGAGCTACCAATTCATGTTTTACTTTACAAATGAAGAAAGCGCAGAAAGTAAAAAACACGCTGGGCATGGTGCTTTAATGCATAGCAATTCATCATTTTATGTTTTGCCCGAAAAATCTAACTATGATGCGTTAATGAAAATGGTGCAAAAGTCTGCTGCCCATGAGCTATTGCATATGTTTATACCAGGCGAGTTGTATAGCAAAAATATGGCAGTAAACTCCATTGAGACAAACGGAATTACCAAACACTTGTGGTTGTATGAAGGTGCCACAGAATACTTCTCGTTACTAATGCTGTATCGGTACCAATTTATAAGCGATAAAAATTTTTTAGATGCTTTAAGAAGTAAAATATTGGTGGCTCAAAAGTTTCAAAAAACATCATTAACCAAGTTGAGTGAAAATGTGAGTAAGGCAAAATATAAAGATCAATTTCAAAATATTTATTACAAAGGCGCCTTGGCTTCCATGATGTTGGATTTGCAAATTAATGAAACCACAAAGGGTAAGCAAAATTTGTTAAGTGTTTTGCAAACAATAGCAAACAATCATAAAGGCAATGGATTTGATGATGACCAACTGTTTTCGGAAATAGCTTACTTGACCAACGAAAGTGTTACACGCTCTATAAATGAAAATTTAAATGGCAAGCACGATATTGACTATAATAAGTATTTAAGTAGTATTGGCATTAAGTACCAAAAATTAAAAGTTGAAAAAAAATATTCTTTTGGCGATTTAAAACATAAGCTAAATGAGCAGGGGCAAATAGTAGTATCTAATAAATTTTACAATAAATTTCAACTAAAAACTGGAGATGTAATTAAAGCCGTAAATGGAGATGCAGTAAATAGAGAGAACTTTAGGAAACTTATGCCATTGGTTTTATTTCCAAAAGTTGATGATGAGATAATTGTAACTTATGAGAGAGGCGGCAAAACAGCTAAGGTTAAAGCAAAACCTTCACAAACAACCGACCGCAGAAAACATCATTTAGAGTTTAATCGAGCATACTTTGACAAGTATAAATCAAACTTTGAAAATTGGTTAAAATTGCAAGATTATCCTTCCTAACAAGTTATGATAAGTTATATTTGATATAATTACAATTTAATGAAACATCTATTTACCATATCAATTTGTATTGCCTTACTTGCTCTAGGATGCAAGTCTCCAAATACAAAAGTGTCGGAGCCTAAAACGGAGGTTGCAAAGCCTGCAATAGCCGAAACAACTACAAAGGCAAAAAATCCTTTACCTGCTATTCCTGAAGAATTAAAGAAAAAAATATTGGAAGAAACAGATATTATTGACATTACATTTTATGCTGATATACCGGCAAGTTTATCTTTAGTAAAACCCAATACCAACAATTATTTAGGTACTATTTCCAATGATATTGTTACTGATCATAAATGCGAACCATTTGGTAGAGCATTTTTTCAGGGAGATGGCGATATTTTTATGGAAGCAGAATTTATCGTTAGTGATTGCGGCAAGTATTATGTGTTTTATCACAACGATAAAAAGTATGGTCATAAAATGACAGAAGATGGTTCAGCTTTTTATGATCGTTTTATAAATATGATAAAATAATATAAAATGCTAAAGGTGTTGGCTGTGTTTGTTGGTGGTGGCGCAGGTGCATTGTTAAGATATTTAATCGCAATTGGTTTACCAACTGCTTCTACTAGCACCTTTCCATGGAATACGTTTATTACAAATGTTTTAGGTTGTTTCTTTATTGGGTTGCTCTTCTCGTTGTTTCAATTAAATGGTGGTTCATCAATACTAAAACTATTTATTGTAATAGGTGTTTTGGGAGGATTTACTACTTTTTCATCTTTTGCTATGGAATTTGTAACACTATATGATACAGGTGAAACTGCTAAAGCATTTTTATATGTATTGGCTAGCAATCTCATTGGCTTAGTTATGGCTTTTGCAGGTTTGCTATTAGGAAATGTTTTATTTAAATAAAATATGATGGCATTGTTTTTGAACAAGCAACCATTAAGAAGATTTATTTAACTTATAAATAGTGTCTTTATTTAAACAAACACGTCTTATAAAAAACTGAAGTATGAAATATTTAAAATTATTATTGATAGTACCTATTATTTTTCTTTCCATTTCATCATGTGATCAATTAGAAAATATTGGATTATCAAATGCTGATATAGTTGCGGGATTAAAGCAAGCCTTAGAATTTGGAGCAAATGATGCTGTAGATTTGACAAACATAACTGATGGTTTTAACGCCAATACACTTAAGCCAGATATTAGAATATTATTACCTACTGAAGCGGCTCAGATGTATGATGCAGTTTCATTGATACCAGGTATTGATGGTTTGCTTGATAATTTAGTGATAAAACTAAACAGAGCTGCGGAAGAAGCTGCGGTAAAAGCAAAGCCTATTTTAGTTGATGCAATTACAGGGATGACAATTACTGATGGTTTAGATATTTTAACTGGAGCAGACAATGCAGCAACATCTTATCTGAATGTAAATACTAATCAAGCGATTAATTCTGCATTTAAACCAGATATTGAAACAGCCTTAACGTCTGTAGGAGCTCAACAAGCATGGGAGTCTATAATAAATCAATACAATCCTGTTGCAATTTCATTACCTGGCCAGGTTTTAGGTTTAAGTGAAGTAAATTCAGATTTAGCTGGCCATACAACAAACAAAGCAATTGATGGTTTATTTGGTTTGGTAGAAATTAAAGAGAAAAATATTAGAGAAGATGTAAGTGCTCGTACAACTGATTTGTTGCAAAGAGTATTTGCAGAACAAGATTAATTAATTTTAATCGTATTACTTTCTTAAAAAGCCTCCTAAATGGAGGCTTTTTTAATACCTTTTTTTAGAGATTAACATCACCATATTTTTTGCGAGCTTCATCTTTTGGCAAACCATTAAAGTGCCACCATTCAGATTTTATACCTACAAAACCAGCTTCTAACATTACCTTTCGTAAAAGTGCTCTGTTAGCAATTTGATCTTCATTTAATCGACCGCTTTTCAGAAGTTTCTCTTCATGTCTGGGTTGGGCTAGCTCTCCAAAATAATCGTACTCCGTTCCCAAATCAAGTGCTTTCCCATTTTTTGATGCCAAGGTAATATCAACGGCAACTCCAATATTATGCATTGAACCTGTTTTTGGGTTGGCAACATACTTTGCCAATTTGGTATTTTTTACCCTCTCCCACATTTTGTATTGTACTGATAGTGGTCTTAAACCATCAAAAACCATTAAGGTTAATGTATCATTTTCGGCTTTTAATAAGTCTTGCGCTGCTTCTAGTTTTTGGGCCACTTCTGGTTGTAAGTAACATCTTCTAAAACTACCATAAACATCACTGCCCATAAAGTTATCTTCTGAGGCATACTTAAGGTCTATTAATATATCGGGTATTATTTGCTGTATATCAACCATACCTTGATTAATTGCGTTGCTATCCATAGCAGACAATGGTAGCGCAGGTTTATTAGAAGCAACACCCAAGTCAATGCTATCAGCAATTGAAATGGTGTCGCTTCTGGTTGCAAGCAGAGTATCAGTTTTATTTGAATTTATTTGGTCACCCAAATTATCTTTTAAAGAATCGGATTTTAATGAAGCCTCTACATTTATTTCCTTTTTATTAGAAGTGCTAAATCGTTCTTTTCCCCAAAAAAGAAAAATGTTAAATGCCACAAGTAAAGCAACCAATATAATTTTAACAACCGTCATATGTAATTGGTGCTAAAATAAAACAAACTACAAAAGCAGATTGCTATAACTTGTTAATGCATTGTTGCTAGTTAAACTTAATTTTAATTGTTGTCTTTTAAGTTTTTCACTTCATTTTGCAAATCCATAACCATCTTTAGCAAATTTTGAGGTGCAATTTCAACATCAGGAAATACCGTACTAATGTATGCTTTGGCCTTCCAAACTTCCATTACTTCATTTACATGTACACTGTAAGGTTGGTATGCAGGATTGTCAGATCTTAAAAACAATTCTTGACTTTCATTTATTTGATTGAAAGCCCTTTTGTAAACCAACCCATCTTCTTTCGTTAAAACAATGTAAGTATGCCCATCTTTTATATCGGTCCAATCTTCAATATATTCTGTCACTACAATGGTTCCAGGTTGTATTGGTAGCATAGAGTCACCTTTAATTTCAAATGCACGGTAAGTGCCTTGATTAAACATAGGTAAATTGAATTTTGGCAATTCTTCCATGTACTCTCTATCGGCAAAACCACTTAAATATCCTGCTGCAGCCTTAGCGGGCACCATGGTAATATTTTCTCTACCAGTAGTATCTTCTGTTATGGTAACTACCCGCATATTGTTACCTGTAATATCTTTATCTACTTCACCTTTACCTAGCCATTGCGACAAAGCACTTTTTTGTAAATCTTTGGAGATTAATTGCTCTAAACTAATGTTAAACATTTGGCAGTAAATGGTCATAATTTCAAGCTTAGGTTTGGCGCGCCCCTCTTCATAAGCTCCTAATAATGATCTTTTGATACCAAGTTCTTTTGAAAAAGACTCTTGCGTTTGTCCTTTTTGTTTTCTTAAGTATTTAATGTTTTTATGTAAAGTTTCCATAAGCTAAAAATTTTAGTAAAAATACTAACATATTTAATAAAATACTAATTATGATTGTTAACATCCGCTAAAACCGCAATAATTAGTTTGATGTGACGCCAAACTGCAATAAATTTGATAATTCAAAATTTGAATTATTTATGAAGTTTTTTATTCTATCAATTGCTACACTTTTTATTTTCTCTAATACTGTTTTTTCACAAAATGATAAGCAAAAGGCCATAATGAAATATATGGAGGCCAACCAGCATTACTTAAAAAAGGAATTCGTTGAAGCGGGTGACAAATACAAAGCGGCCTTTAAATTAAACAAAGCAAATAAAGTAGCAGCTTTTAATTCAGCTTGTTCATATGCATTGGCTAAAAATGCTGATAAAGCAGTTGAAATGGCCCAAATTGCCTATGAAGCTGGCATGTATAGTTTTGATGATCCTGATTTTGATAGCATAAGAGGTGATGAAAGATTTGCCGCGATTGAAGCAATTGCAACTGCCGATATTGAATCAACTAAAAGTAGAACTATGGATCCTGTTGTGGTTTTACCTAGTGAAGATGTAGAGCCAGGTTTAGGGATGATTATTGCCATGCATGGATATGGTGGTGACCCAGAAAACTTTAAGCAAGCATACCAAGCGGTAGCGAAAAAGTATAATATGATTTTGGTTTGCTTACGAGCAACAGAAGTAACTGGTAAAGATGCATTTCATTGGAATTTTTCTCAATCAGAAATTTATAGAATTAATACTCAAATTAAAAAAGTAATAAAGGACTATAAAATTGAAGGAGATAAGGTTATTTTAACTGGCTTTTCGCAAGGTGGATATTTAACCTATCTGGTTGGTGTAGGAAACAGCCAGCTTTTTGCTGGATTAATTCCCGTAGCAGGACAATTTAATGCAAGTAAGGTTCAATTTGATGAGGTGCTTAACAAAGATCTTAAGTTGTATTCCATGGTTGGTAAAGAAGATAAACCAGACTATTTAAAAGGCGCAAATGAAGCCAAAGAGTTGTTTGAGAAAAATAAGATGAGAGCCAAGGTGGTTGAATACAATGCGGGACATACCTATCCAGCCAATAGTAATCAACTAATTTCGGAAGGAATAGATTGGATTTTGAAATAAATGAAAGCAACATTAGATATAAGTCTATATCCCTTAAATGAAAATTATAAGGATATAATAATCAATTTTATTACAGAGGCCAAAGGAGCTTTTCTAAAATTGCAAATTGAAACCAACGGCATGAGCACACAGGTTTATGGAGAATATGATGTGCTCATGGATTTTTTAAAAACATCTGCAAAGCCAATACTCGAAAAATACAATGCCGTATTTGTAGTTAAAATTGCCAATGGAGTTCAATCTTTAGGTAATTTGCCCACTAAGCTAAAGTAAGAGCAAAGCATTAAATAGGGTGTCACTTTTTTTGTTGAACTATTGCTACTACAATAAAGTTTTAGAACTATGCAAACAACTTTTAAAGCAAAAGCAGAATTGGGCGTTGGATACGATCAATACAAATTGATGGTAGATAATCTGTTGTCTAGCAATAAAACAACGGGCGAAAATCACTCGGAAGCTTATATCAATTACACCAAATTAAATGTTCAAAGAGCGCATAGAATAGAAAAAACAATTGATATAAATAACGCTTTAAAAAGTAAAATCTCAAGTATTTCTACCAAACAAACTTGGTTGGTATTGGTAGAGGCTTGGTGTGGAGATGTACCTCAAAACTTACCAATTATTAGCAAGCTAGCTGAATTAAGCGATAAAATTGAGTTGAAAATTTTATTGCGAGATGAGCATTTAGATTTAATGGAACACTATAAAACAGATGGTGGTATTGCCATACCAAAATTGATTGCTTTTAAGGAAAATTATGAAGAGTTATTTAATTGGGGGCCAAGACCAGCAGCTGCGCAACAAATAATTAGAGATTGGAAGGCAGATGGTAAAAAAGAAGCATTTGCAGATGTTGCCAAAAGCTTGCAATTGTGGTATGCAAAGGATAAAGGCCAATCTATACAAAATGAGTTTGCTCACTTAATTTAAAACACAATTTATTCATTGTTGCCTTACACTTTGTGCATATGTTGTGCGTAACAACAGGGTGTTATACCTATAATCAACTTAGCTTAGATACTTCATAACATGACTACCGAGAAAACATATGATGATATTGGCTTGGTTAAATACACTAAAAGTAAAAAGGCCAAGTCGGTAAGAATATCTTTAAAACCATTTGAAGGTGTTTTGGTAACTGTGCCTTGGTTTGTGCCGGTAACAGCAGCCGAGATGTTTGTTAAGAGCAAAAAACGCTGGATAAAAAATGCTCAAAATAAGCTCACCAAAATAGAAGGCCAACAGACCATCTATAACAATGAGGTAGTGTTTAAAACATTTAAACATCAACTTAAATTAATTGCTTTGCAACAAACTGGCGTTCAGTTTAAATGTGAAAATGGATTGTTGTATGTTACTTACCCTGAAGTTGAAGATTTGGAAAGCCCAAGGGTTCAAAAGGCCATTAAATATGCCATAATTGAAACGCTGCGAAAAGAAGCCAAAGAATATTTGCCAATGCGAACGGATGAATTAGCGACTCAGCATAACTTTGTTTACAAAACAATATTCATCAAAAATTTAAAAAGCAGGTGGGGAAGTTGCTCTGCGGTTAACAATGTTAATTTCAATTTGCATTTAATGCGCTTGCCTGTTGAGTTGATTGACTATGTTATTCTCCATGAACTAGTTCATACCATCCATAAAAACCATGCAAAGCGTTTTTGGGATAAGTTGGAAGAAGTTTGCCCTAATTCTAAAAAATTGGATAAGGCGTTGAATGCTTATCAAACACAGATTTTTTAGTTATAATCATTGACTGTCAAATCTTGAGAAGATTTGCATTGCAGGGTGGTTGCTATATTATTGGTATAAATATAGTATATTTACAATTGATAAGGCGTAAAAATACTATCATGAAATCAAAGGGTAAGTACCAAAAAAAGGATAAGGTTGCAAAGGCAAAAGAGCCAATGGCAGCTTATGTGGGCATAAACACAAAATTTTCGCCTATGTGGGTAGTGGCCAATGCCAAAGATGCCCCAGGTTATAAATTACAGCTAATTGATAAAATTAGAAACGGTGTAAACAAAAATGATTGGAAGAGTTTAATAAATCTAATTGGCGCTACCGAAAAAGAGTTCGAAAACATTTTGCCCTCATCTATAAGTAGCATGCAAAAAAAGGCAGTTTACGATCAAGAAACTTCCGAGCGAATTTATGAGCTAGCGAACTTGTTTGCTTTAGGGTTTTCAATTTTTGATACTAAAAGTGATTTTAAGAATTGGCTAACCACACCTTCAAAAGTTTTGGGTAACGTTACACCATTTAGCCTACTCGATAGTAGTTTAGGTTTCGAAATTGTGCAAAATGAAATTGAAAGAATACGCTATAATGTTTATGGCTAAATGATTGTCTATCGTATAGCCAATGCAAAATATAAGGCAACAACGCTATCGGGCATAGGAGCTGAAAAGGTAGGTGGAAGATGGAATGAAAAAGGCGCTAGAGCAGTGTATTGTTCAGAAAATATTTCATTGGCTTTATTGGAGTATTACGTACATTCTATGAACATTGCGAACCTGCCAAAGGCTTTGCTAATTGCCAAAATTAGTTTTCCAGATAGCTTCAAAATAGAAGAGTTAAAGACATTATCCAAACTATGGAACCAATACCCATATTCATCAAAAACCACTAAGGTGTTTACCGATATGGCCGCTAACAGAAACTTCTTTGCCTTAAAAGTACCTTCAACCATTGTTGGGTTGGAATACAACTATGTGCTAAATCCATTGTTTAAAAAATTTGGTAAGGTTAAGATTGATGAATTTATCAGTTTGTCAATTGATAGTAGCTTGAAGAAGTTATAATGGATTAAGATTAACGATTTTAAATATGAAAGTTATCATAAAGTATTAAATCTTTTTATAGACAACTTCAAATATGGTCTTGGTTTATATTCTTTGCATTAATCTTGCATGCGGTTTATCAAATCCATTCTTTGATGTAAAATTCTTATGATTTCAATATTGTTTTCCCCAAAAACTCGATAAAATATGATATGCGATTTAATGGGTAAACCACGGTAATTTTCCCTAACTCCTTCATATGATTTACCCAAATCGGGGTTGTTGCTTATCTCTTTAAATTTTGAAGTTAACAATTCAATATACCGGTCGGCTTGGCTTGGCGACCAATTGTTAAAAGTATATTCCCAAATATTTGTTAAGTCGGTATTTGCTTTAGTTGAAACCTGATAGCTCATTTAAGGCCATGTTTTTTATGTAACTCATTCAGCAAAAGTTCTGGGTTGAAATCTTTAACATAACCACTTTCTTCACCTTCAATTAAGGCCTGCTGTAACGCTACTTTTTTCTGCTCTTCTTCCTCAAGTAACCGTAATGCGGCTCTTACAACTTCACTTGCGTTATTGTACCTGCCTGTTGCCAACACAGTACTTACAAATTTTTCAAAGTGGTTGCCCAATGATATTGACGTGTTTTTACCCATTTTTTATCGTTTTCATAAAGTTACCAAATTTTGGTAACACTAGCAAGTTGTCATGAAATGATGAAGACTTCTAATCCCTATCAGTGTTTTCTATGACTATTGCAAATTAATATTATAATTTGTTTGATATGTAGTATTGTTTTATGCTCACCACCAATCAGTTTACCAATTGACAGTAGGCTGAAGAAGAAATAAAACAATATTTTTTCAGAGTTCTCTTTAATAAATCCAAACATCTTCCGCCCTTTCCTTTAAACATCAACAGAACTTTCCACTAAAGAGCCTATTAGCAATGCAACTATTTTGCTTTAACCACCCACTAACTTAACAACACTTGAAACTTAACTTTAATATATGCAAATGATAAAATCAATATTTATCCTTGCTCTTCTGCCAATTATAGTTTTTTTCGCTTCTTGTGGCGAAACTTGTGAAGAAAATTTAAACAGAACCCAAAATGTTACGGTTCAATTTTTTGACTCATTGGGAGTTGAACTTCAAAACGCCTACTCTATGGTCTATGGTATTGGTGGCAATGGCAATATAAACTATAGCGATTCAGCAAGAGCTTACATACTTCCTTTAAATTTTAATGCCAATTCAGTTGCCTTTGTATTTGGCAATGCCGTTGCAGAAGATACCGTGAGTTTTAATTATTTAGAAAGTGTTGACTATAAAAATAAGTGCAGAGGTTTTGAGGCTTTTATTGATGGTGTGGAAATTCAAAATTCTACATTTAGCAATTACGATTTTGAAAAATTCAATAATCGCTTAACTATTGAGTTATGAGAATTGTTCTTATCCTTGTATTTCTTTTTCCTGCGCTATTAAGTGCGCAAAAAATCGAAAAGCCGTTTGCTATTGGCACTTCTTTACTTACATACATTTATGATGGCCCAAATATTGATATTGCAGTTGACTTGCATGAGCATATCTTAATTAATGCAAATGTGGGGCTTAAGCTAAAAAGCAACTTTAGTGGAGGCACCAATATTGGAGGAATTGATGAGTATAATGTCAAAGGCAATTCGCAGCGCTTAGGTATATATGGTAAACAAAGGTTGGGTATCTCAGCAACTGAATTGATATTGGGAGCACATATTATACGTTCGTTAAGGCATGAAGAAATGGTGGTACGAATTGCGAATGAATATTGGGGTCCCCGCATTGAAACCAACAATTCAAGTAATTTGGATTATGGTGGAATGTTTGATTTTGGAGCCTATTTTAGACCGAAAATACCCCTTGTTATAAAATTTACTTTTGGGTTTGCAATAAGTGAATATTCGATTGAAGATAGTCCAATAAAGCAATTTTACAGCTTTTATAAACCAGGAATTGGTTATTTGTTCAGGTTCAACCGCCTAAATGATGCAGATGAGGGAACCACAGTTCGTTGGATACCAAAAGTAAACCTTGTGTTAAGTTATAGGTTTGGGGCCAAGGGAAAGTAGTTAAGTATCTTACTTTGTTCCTATCTCATCATTTCAACTTTTGGCCTTTGGTTTTATGTAAAATAACTCCGATATAGTATGTTATAAATAAAGTAATTAATCCGAAACTTTTCTCAAAAAAGGTTTTGGCAAATATATTTGCAATGGTATTTAATGTGAAAAGAACTAAAAATATCCAAAGTATAATGTTTACGACCTTGAGGGGCAGAAATGCCTTGATGAATTGCCCTTTGATAAGCAGTATAAATGAGAATAATAAAACGATTACAATAGAAATTGTTTCAAAAACATACATTTCAGAATCGCTAGTAAGCCTGCCACCCCAAGCAATTTCGTAAGGGAGAATCTTTAAGAGAATGAGTAGATGAAGGATTATTACTCCTCCCAAAGTAATCAGTAGTTTTAGAATTGTAGATTGAACTTTCATTATTAACTACTTAAATACTCCCCCAACAACTTCACCACACTCGCTAATCTTTGTGTTTCATCACGTTCAATAATGCTGTAAGGTAAAAGATCAGCTTTTAATTCAGCTTCATACAATTCAAAAATTTCTTGTCTGCGGTTTGCATCTTCTCGTTGGCCATCAGCTTTCCAAGGCATTTCGGGTTTGCAAAGCAAATAAATATCAGGTATGCGTTTTTGAAACTGCTCTTCAATCCAAGTATCTACCTTACCAAATTTATCTTCACTCCAAATTTTTAGCGTAAGCAAATCTGTGTCACAAACAATCCTTTTGCTTTGTTCAAAAGCCAGGTCTTCATAATTCAATTGCCCAATGGCAATGTTAAACAAGTCTTCATATTGGTAAGGTCGCTCTAGTTTGCCAATGTAGTTTCGTGCAAATTCTTCAACCTTAGGCATGCCAAACTGTTTGGCAATCGCTTTGGCTAAAGTGGTTTTACCTGAGCATTCAGGTCCTGTAACTACTATTTTAAATTTTTCCGCCATTCTATAAATCCATAAATTGAAAACAATACATAAAACGAATACAAAATAGTAAAAGGAATTGATGCTTGGTCAAACATCATGGTCGCATAAATAATATTTACCACAATCCATATCAACCAATTTTCAATTTTCTTTTTGGCAACCATCCAAGTGGCAACAATGCTAAAGCCCGTGGTTACAGAGTCGCGCCAATGCTCAGTGCGCGGTGGCAGCCACTCAAAAAACTTTGGAGGTGCATCTAAAACAAAGTAGAAAAATACACTTAACGCTGCGCCAATTAGTAACAATATAATAAGCAAAGGAATTTTGGTTCGGCTTACTGCTAAATCCTTTTTCTCTTTGGTTTTAGACCATTTAACCCACCCAAATATGGTAAACGGAATGTAAAAAAACTGCAAAAACACTTCACCATACCAACCTTGAAAGTAGGCGTAAATGCCATAAAATGTAATGGCCAATAGCCCTGCAGGCCAGCACCAAACTTTTTCTTTTACGGCTCCAAAAACATAAATTACTCCAAAAAGCAACCCTAAGTATTGTATTACTTCATACCAAATATTCATTCAAAAAGCAGTTTACTTTGCGCTTTTTCAACTTGTAACGTTGCTGTTCGCCCAAAAATTAAACTCCTATTGTCAGCAACATGTCCTGCGGGTAAGTTGTATGCAATTGGGTAGTTGTATTCTTCAACATGTTCTGCAATAATTTCTACGGCAGTTTTGCCAAATGGAATGGCATTGTCATTCATAGCATTCATTCCGCCTATTACTAGTCCTGCCAAGTTTTTCAATTTACCAGCTCGTTTTAATGCCATCATCATTCTGTCAATATGGTATAAATATTCATCTAAATCTTCTAAATACAATATTCTACCATCAGTAATAAATCGGCTATTCGTTCCTAAAATGCTGTAAATGATGGAAAGATTTCCACCAATCAACTCACCATTAGCTGTGCCCACTCTGTTTAATTGATGAGGTTCAAATTCATAAGATACAGAATTGCCAAACAAAACATCTTTAATGCTAGTCAAAGCGGCATCCGTATCTTTTTCAAAAAATGCAGGCATGGTGGCATGTAAACTTTCAACGCCTAATTTATCCTGTAACCAATTGTGTAGATACGTAATGTCGCTATAGCCAACCAACCATTTGGGGCTGTCCATAAATTGTGTCCATTCTAATCGATCCAATATTCTAACTGTACCATAACCACCTCTAGCACAAAAAATGGCTTTGATACTTTGATCATTTAAAGCTTGTTGTAAATCTTTTAAGCGCAATTCATCACTTCCAGCAAATTGATGTTCTTCTGGCCCAATGCTTTTGCCCAACTCCACTTGCAATCCCCAACTTTCTAAAAGCTGAATTGCAAAATCAATTTCAATTTTTTGAATCTTTCTTGCGGTGGAGAGAATGACAACTTTATCTCCTTTTTGTAAGTAATTAGGTGTTCGCATAACTTTTGCAAAGTAAACAATGGAATTACTTCTTTGCAATTGTTGTTATCTTTGTATTATGGATAAGTTAACAGGTAATTTAACTAACGTTCAGCTAGAATTGCTGAGGCTCTTTTCTTTTAATGCCAACGAAAAAGATTTGTTAGAAATTAAAATGTTGTTAGGCTCATATTTTGCAAAGAAAGCGACAAGTGAAATGGATAAGTTGTGGGATGAGGAAAACTGGAATAATGATACTATGCAGGATTGGTTAAATGAACATTTGAGAATCAAAAATGAAGAGTAATATAGTTATAGATACCAATGTTCTCTTGGTTTCAATTCCTAGCAAATCAATTTATCGCCCAATTTTTCAAGCTCTTTTAGATAACAAGTATAACCTTGTTGTAAGTAACGAAATTATCTCTGAATATGCTGAAATTATTGGTTTAAAGGCGAACAAAGTTGTAAGTGATAACTTCATAGATAACCTTCTAGTGCTACCCAATGTTATTAAAGTAGACGTTTTTTATAAATGGGAACTTATAAAAAATGATGCAGATGATAACAAATTTGTAGATTGCGCCTTGGCTGGTAATGCTAAGCTATTGGTTTCAAATGATAGGCATTTTAACGTTTTAAAAGAAATTGATTTTCCAAAACTTGAATGCATTGAAGCGACTAATTTTTTAGAAAAATTGAAAAATAAAAACATATAGTGCAAGAACAAAATTTTAAAAGATACTTAGTAACCAGCGCTTTACCATACGCAAACGGACCTTTACATATTGGGCATATTGCGGGAGCATATTTGCCTGCCGATATTTATGTGCGCTACTTGCGATTGAAAAAGAAAGATGTGGTTTATGTGAGCGGCTCTGATGAGCATGGCGCTGCAATTACTATACAGGCTAAAAAGGAAGGTGTCTCACCTCAAGAAATAGTTGATAAATACCATGAGCTTAATAAGCAATGCTTTGAGCAATTTGGAATTTCATTTGATATTTATCACCGAACAAGTTCTGAGTTACACCACAAAACCAGTAGTGAATATTTTACCGCTTTAAATGATAAAGGTGTTTTTGAAGTTAAAGAAAGTGAGCAATTTTATGATGAAGAAGCAAAGCAATTTTTAGCCGATAGATATATTACAGGTACTTGTCCAAAGTGCAGTAATGAAAATGCCTATGGCGATCAATGCGAAAATTGTGGTAGCACATTAAGTCCAACTGAATTAATGAATCCAAAATCTACTTTAAGTGGCAATGAGCCTATTTTAAAGAAAACCAAGCTGTGGTACTTACCTTTAAATAAAGATGAAGATTGGCTAAAGGAATGGATTTTAGAAGGCAAAGGACAAAACGAAAAGTGGAAGAAAAATGTGGTAGGCCAATGTAAAAGTTGGTTAAATGAAGGTTTGCTTCCACGAGCAATTACCCGCGATTTAGATTGGGGTGTACCCGTGCCAGTTGAAGGTGCAGATGGCAAAGTGTTGTACGTTTGGTTAGATGCACCAATTGGCTACATATCAGCGACCAAGCAATGGGCTATTGATAACAATAAAGATTGGAAGCCATATTGGCAAGATAAGGAAACCAAGTTGTTGCACTTTATTGGTAAAGACAACATTGTGTTTCACAGTATCATATTCCCTGTGATTTTAAAAGCACATGGCGATTACATTTTACCAACCAATGTGCCTGCCAATGAGTTTATGAATATGGAAGGCGATAAAATGTCAACCAGCAGAAGGTGGAGTGTGCAATTAGATTTGTACTTAAAGGAGTTTCCTGATAAAGTAGATGAGTTGCGTTATGTAACAGCCAAAAACTTTCCTTCTACCAGCGACAGTGAATTTACTTGGAAAGATTACCAAGAGAAAATAAATAGTGAGTTGGTAGGCACCTTAGGCAATTTTGTAAATAGAGTGTTGGTATTAACCAATAAATATTATGATGGCGTTGTGCCACATTTTGATCCCGAAAGCTTTCGGGAAGATGATACCTCAATTGAATGGCATGAAAATATAAATGAGGTAGTAACAAAAATTGCCAATCACTTGGAGCTCTATGAATTTCGTGAAGCGCTAAATCAAGTAATGGAATTGGCTCGAATGGGCAATAAGTATTTGGCAGAAACCGAGCCATGGAAATTGGTAAAAGAAGATGAGGAAGCTGTTAAGCGAATAATGAATATCTCCATTCAATTGATTGCTAACATTGCTATTGTAGCAGAACCTTATTTGCCCAATACTTCTAAAAAGTTGTTGAGCTTTTTAAATTTACCTGAATCCATTTTAGACTGGAGCAATGCTGGTCGATTAGATTTGGTAATGACAGGCAGCAAAGTAAACAAGCCAACCTTGTTGTTTGCCAAAATTGAAGATGAAATGATTGAAGCTCAATTAGCAAAACTCAACGCTCAAAAAGAAAAATTAGACGCTCAGAAAACTAAATTTAAACCTGTGAAACCGGAAATAACATTTGACGATTTTCAAAAAATGGACATTAGAACAGGTATCATAATAGAAGCCGAAAAAGTGCCAAAGGCAGATAAGCTGTTGCAGTTTAAAGTTGACTTAGGTTTTGAATCACGCACCATAGTTTCGGGCATAGCCGAACATTTTGAAGCTGACAACTTGATTGGACAAAAGGTAACCGTATTGGTTAACCTTGCTCCACGAAAAATTAGGGGTGTTGAAAGCCAAGGAATGATTTTATTGGCCGAAAATGCAGAAGGTGATCTAACCTTTGTAGGCTCTAATGATGCAGGTGCAGGAGAGGAGGTGAATTAGTTTGATTACTTTTGATTTAAATGTTTGGTTAAATGATAGATGTTAGAAAATTTAACAAGACAAATCGGTTGTTTGTTTTATTGATTCTCATTGTTTTTAGCGGTTGCAGTTTGAAGAATTCTGGTAGTAATTTACCGATTAAGGAACTATTACTTAATGATGTTATTGCAAATTTAGAGTCCAATGATTTTCAATTGGTTACTTTAAAGGATAAAGAATATTCACTCTTATACACCAAAGATATTAAAGGAGTAAAATGCAATATTGCACTCTACAGTGCTGATTCAATTCATATTAATAAAATAGAAGCTACTGCTTTTTCTGATGTTTCAAGTTTTGATATTGAAGCCCCAAAAGAGTTGTTTGAATTTGTAGTAAAATTGGCTCTTGGAATGTCTACCAAAGGCATTTTCGAAAAATGGCTTAACGAAAATATCCAAAAGCATAATGAATCAATTACTATTAATGAGGTTAAGTTTACACTGCTTGGTCCAGCAGGTTCAATTAAAATATTAGAAGTAAAAAGTGCCGTCAATTAACTAATTAAAAGAGATTTTGCTATTGTGCAGTTTGTCATTAATAGTCTGCGTTCTGATGAGAATATGAATTAACAAATTAGAATTTTCGAACTAACTAAGGTTATAATTCGTTATCTTAGAACACAAATTGTTACAAATGGTAGTTATAATAAAGAAAGGTATGAATAAAGCAGAGTTCGACAGCTTGCTCAAATCATTGAAAGTTAACAATAAGAATGGTTTTCCTGCAAAGAAGTTTTGTGGGATTATGAAAATTGAAAAAAGCCCTCTAGAAATTCAAAAAGAATTGAGAAGTGATTGGTGATAGAGTTCTTGTTGACACAAATGCGATACTTTACTTATTGAATGGAGATACAACTTTAGCAAATATTTTAGAAGGGAAAACCGCTTATGTTTCTTTCGTTACAGAATTGGAACTATTTTGCTTCAAATCTATGGATGAAGAGGAAAATCAAAAGATTAGAGAAGTTCTTAACCATTGCACCATTATCGATATCAACAAAAAAATTAAGGAAGCTACAATAGCCGTAAGACAACTTTACAATTTGAAGTTGCCCGACAGTATCATAGCTGCAACTGCAATATATCTAGATATGCCACTATTAAGTGCTGATATGGATTTTAAAAAAATAAGTGAATTGAACTTGTATTTTTTTGAATTCTAACTATATAATGCTGTAGGGTATTTCCTTCCAATATCCACAAACGCAGGCATTTTCTTTTTAAGAAAAGCGTTATATTGTTATGGAAATTTATAATCATGTCAGCTATTGAATTAAAAAGTAAATTAATTGATAAAATCAATGCTTTAGAAGATATAAGCATATTGAAAGAAGTAACTCGACTTTTAGATATAAACCTTAATGGCAAAGAGGAGATGTTTAACCTAACTGATGAAATGAATGAGGCTATTGATGAGGCTCAATTGCAAATCAAAAATGGTGATTTTCTAAATCATAAAGAGGCCAATCAAGAAATTAAAGAGTGGTTAGACAAATAAATTGGTCTAAAAGAGCCATGAGTGACAGGAAAGGCATTTTAACCTTTTGGAGAGAAAACAATAAATCAAATCGGTATAGTTAGAAGTTAGAATTGTTATTTGTACAAGCTACTGAATTTGTTGCCAGAAACCCTAACACTGGTCAAAAGACTACAAGAAAGGAAATTAGAGTCAAACTTATTGGACATTATGCATTAATCTATGAGTTTAATGATAAAAGCTTATTTGTACTAGCCATTTTTGACACTAGACAAAATCCTAAAAAGTTAGTCAAAATAGTAACTGAAAAGTAAGCTATTATAATGCTGCATTGTGCTTCCGTTAAACTATTTAAAAATACTTATATCCTGAACCTTTTTTTTTCTAATGAAGCTGGTCCTGGTGAAGAAGTAAATTAAGACTTCTTAATATACCCTTCCTTAACCGCTGTGGGGTGTTTACATCCGACTTTTTTATCCTTGCATATTTCCCTATCTTCACACAAATCATTAAAAATGAAATATATAAGCGTTTTATTTGCCTTAACTCTTTGTGCTGTTTCATTTGCTTTTACTCAAAACTGTAACGGACGCTACTTAAGCGAAATATTCACTACTACCACAATGCAAACGGTTACCTATTCCGATACGTTTGGCTTGGATATGAATATTTATATTCCTGATGGTGATACAGTACAGGATAGGCCCCTATTAATATTGTGCTTTGGAGGTAGTTTTGTTGGAGGTGATAAAACCAATCCTTCAATGATAGCAGTAGGTGAGAGTTATGCCAAAAGAGGATATGTTACTGCAACCATAGATTATCGATTGGGAGATTTTGCCATGTTTTTCGATTCTTTAGCAACAATGGATGTGGTTGTTAAAGCCATTGGTGATGGTAAAGCAGCAGTACGTTATTTTAGAAAATCATTTGTAGATAGTAATAACCCCTATGGTATTGATACTTCCGATATTTTTATAGGTGGTAATTCTGCAGGAGCAATTCTATCATATCATGTTGGTTTCCTAAATAACATGAGTGAAGTGCCGTTTTACATGACAAGCATAATTAACAGCAATGGAGGTATCAATGGCAATAGTGGCAATGATGGGTATTCATCTAAAGTAAAAGCGGTAACAAGTTGGGCTGGTGGCATCAAAAATGCACCATTAATGATTGATAGCAATGATGTTCCCGTTATTATGTTTCATGGAGATGCTGACAATGTAGTGCCGTATAACTTTGACAAGGTATATAGCAACCTTGGTTTACCTGGCCTGCAACTAGTTACTATTTTTGGAAGCAATGCCTCAAAGCCTTTTTTAGATGCAGCAAATGTTACCAATGATTTAATAACTTTTCCAGGAGATGGTCATGTACCCTGGGATGCTGATGCAGTTAAAATGGATACATTAATGACTAAAACTAGTCGATTTTTTTATCCACTGCTACAATGCAATAATCCAATTTCTAATTTGGAAGAACTGTACTTAAGTAAAATTGACATTTATCCTAACCCTTCTAACGGCTTGTTTACAATTAAATCTGCTTATGCACTAGAAAAAGTAATTGTATCCAATTTGCTGGGAGAAGAGATCATCAATGAAATAGTAGATGATTATAAAATAAACTTAGGCTTAACTAATAAAGCAGCGGGTATTTACACGGTTTCCGTGTTAATCAGTAACCATTGGTTAACTAAAAAAATTGTGATAGAGTAAATCTTCTATATAAAAATTACTAGGTATTGGCTATATTGTAATTATGAAATACCTAGCTATTCTGCTTATTGCTATATTGGTGTTCTTCAATTCATGCAATAATCCAAACGAACAAGCCAAGCCAGCAACTGCACAAGATGCTGTGCAAGATGCACAAGGGAAAGAGTTGCTAAAACCAACCGCTACCACAAGAAGGTCAGATATCCCTTTTTGGGATTATCTAAATCTATTTCCAATAGAATCGCTGCCTTTTGAGCTAACTGCACAAAGTTTAATGCAGGTAAAAATTGATCCTATACCTCAAAAGTATGTAGACAAATTTATCTGCGAGTTTAATCCCGAAATTTTTCAATACACCCAATGCAATGGTAAAATTGATAATCTATATCCATTTGCTCGATTAAAACTACCAGAAAGAGATTATGAGTTGCTTTGGATATTGCAAGATGATGCCGCTAGCAAAGTACCCTCAACAAAACCCAACTTTAGTTACATATGCACCTACAGTAAAGAAGGTGAATTGATTGATATAGATTTTGGTACATTTTATGGAGAAATTGAATGTACAGATGTGAGAATAAGCGAGTTCTATGAAATTTATGAGCACTTAAAAAGTAGTCCTGAATCAACAGACTATATGGAGAGTGTTTATTCATTAACAGAAAATGGAAAAATTGAAAATTTTGTTGCCTATAATGAAGGCAGCATGGAATATTATTTAAAAAACTTACCCAATAAGTACAAAGGCTTTTTAGATGGCGAATATGAGTTTAGTGATCCAACCCAATATGATTCCATTACCGATATTCCCAGATATTTTGCCATAAAACATGGTTTATTTGAAGCTCGTTTATTGCCAACCAATGAAAGCTATGTGCTTGCAATTTCCAATAAAATACCAATGAATTGGCATTGCGCTGAGTTTGAAAATTTCTTTTTAAACTATAATGGTTCTGAGTATACCGAAATAAATAATGTATTTCCTGATTTTAACTTTCATGATTTTTATGATGAGGGCGGTGCTAGCTCATCAACTTTTGAAAATTCTGATAGCTTTAGTGTCAGCGGTTTTGACTTAGACTTGTCTAAAGTTCATAAGTCAACGGTAAATATTGGTATTTGTAATCAAAATCAAAAAGTCCCTGCGTTTTTTAGAAACGAAACAGACACCATAGTTTTAGAGTGGAGTAGGAAAGCCGAAAAATTTCTACCTAAATGATTAATTCTAAATGGGGTGTAATTGTTAACCCAAATGCTGGTGGCGGTAGGGTAAACGCAGAAATTAAGTCTATAGAAGAGTTGCTGTTACTCCATAATATCAATCATTTAATTTATAAAACCGAACGCGCCAATCATGCTTTTGAGTTAACAAAAAAGGCTATTGAAGCTGGTTGCAATGTTATAGTTGCCATAGGGGGTGATGGTTCAGTAAATGAGGTGGTAAATGGAATTATGAAGCAGCAAGCTATGCCTATAACTGATTTAACTTTTGGCTGCATTCCTATTGGTACTGGTAGCGATTGGTCAAAAATGCATTCAATTTCAAATAGGCCTAAAGAAGCATTTCAAACCCTTTTAAATGGTGATTTTATACAACATGATATTGGATTGGTAGAATATAAGGTAGAAGAAGATATACAGCATAGATATTTTATAAATGTAGCTGGCTTAGCCATTGATGCTTTTATTGCTAAAGAAACTTCTAGTGTATCTAAGGTGGGTGTGAGTGGCCATGTATTGTATTTTACTGGCTTAATGAAAGCGCTTAACCGATTTACTCCACAGCCCTGCAAGGTGGTGTTGGATGATGAGTTAGAATTTGAAAATAATTATTTGTCAATTAATATTGGCATATGTAAATACAGTGGTGGTGGCATGTCAGTCGTACCAAAGGCAATTGCAGATGATGGTCTTTTTGAAGTTACATTATTTGAAAAGCTCAATTTAGCAGAAGCCCTCAATAGCATCAAATATTTATATAACATGAAATTGTACAATCATAAAAAAGCGCATCATTACAGAGCAAAAAAAATTGTGGTAACTGCCAGTCCGCCAACTATGTTAGAAACTGACGGTGAGGTGTTGGGCACGAGCCCGGCCGAGTTTACCATACTGCCAAATGCTTTAAAAACAATAGTTGCTAAAAAAGAAAGTGAATAGCTTTTACTAAGAAAAACCCAATTACAACTAGCAATCCAATAGTTGCCGCAACCATGCCGACCAGTCGTTCATTAAAAGCAGAATTGTTATCAGAAAAATTTGAATACTTTTTCATTAAATATCTAACGGCAATAGTTACTATTTGTTACTTTGCAAAGTCTTAAAAATCCTTAAATTTTAATAATGGCTGAAGAAACCGGTAAAACATCTACCATAAAAATTGAAGTAAAATTTAATGCTAGTAAGCAAATTGAAGATATAAAGTGGCAAGCGAGCGATTCGGAAATCCAAGAGCCAAAAAATTGCAAAACGTTTGTTTTCTCGGCTTGGGATCCTGATGAAAATGTAGCCTTTGGAATTAATCTATGGACCAATAAAATGATGGTAGAAGAAATGAATCATTTTACCTACCAAACCATGATGACATTGGCCGAAAACTTTGCTAAAGCAACAGGCAATGCCGCTGGTGCTAAAGAAATTACTGCTTTTGCACAAAAATTTGGATTAAAACATGATGTGCTGAAAAATACTTAAGCCAGAAGTTTAATTTGCATTCTGCAGTTGCTCGCGCATGCCTTTAGACCTGCTTAAATATTGGATTCACTTTAAACTCAATTTGGGTCAGCTCAAAACAGTGGCGGCAATTACTTAAAATCCCTGTTCCTTAAGGCACATTTTGCTAAAGTCTACTTCTTGCTTATAAGCATCTAAAACATCAGCAGTAGTGTAATAGTACTTTACAGTGTCTATAAAGCACTTGCAATATAAGTTGGCATCAATGTCAAAGCCTTGCATTTGGCTCATCATTTTATTGCAATAATCTAAATGGAATGTTACATCCTCTTCAGTCCAATTGGATGTGCGTTGTTGCGCCTTAGTGGAGTTATTTTCATTACTATCATTAGTATCATTGCTGCATGCAAAAGTTGCAATTAGCAGCGCAAGTAATGAAATGCTTAACAAATATTTGATAACTATCTATTTGCTTTAGCTAAGTTAAGATCAAAGCCCAACATAATTTCATGCGAACCATTGCTAACGTCATTTAGTGAGCTAGTGGTATAGTCATAGCTATAACCAACATGAAACTTATCTTTTATGGCATTAGAGTTGGAGGTGGAAGTACTACTGATTGTGTTGATTTTTAATTACAGTTTAAATCAGGTATAAAATTTGTTTAATTAGCGCTAGATATGTATAAACTTGTTATTTCAATACTTTTTCTAGTCGGTTTTAATTTATGTCCCGCACAAATTGTGAAGGAATATAGGGCGGTGGTTGTTAATGACAGCGGCCACCCTATTGAGTTTTGTGCCGTAAGTTATGTAAATAGGAATGTTGGTGTCTATACCGATTCAAATGGTATATTTTTACTATCTAATGCACAAAGCATCAATGATAGTTTGATATTTTCTTTTATTGGCTTTAAGCGTATGGTAATTAGTGCTAATAATATTAAAAATAATAAAGTATTAGACACAATAGTATTGCAACAAAACTCATTTTCCATTGATACCCTCACCATTTTACCAGAACAATTTAATATAGAGGTTTTTAACAATAAGAAAAATGAACATAATTCTTTTACCGGATCGCAAGGTACATTATTGGTTTATCATCTTACATCAAATAAAATTGGTTATTTAAAAAACGTTGAGTTTTATTTGAATAATTATACGGGAAAAAAGGGTGAAATAGCATTGCGAATTTTAGAATTCAAACAAATTGCAATTAATAACAATAATAGTTTAACTAGCAACGAAAACATAGTACTAACAGTATCGAAAGGAAGAACAACGGTTAGAGTTGATTTAACCAAATATAATATTTTGGTGCCAAAAGAAGGAATACTTGTGGGGTTAGAATTTTTAAGTAATTCAAGTAGTAAGAAAAGCAACTCAAAAAAATGGTATAAGGGAAAAATTTATGCTCAAACTACCTTAAAAGCTGAAAACTCGACTTATGTTAGCCGGTGGGGTAGAAAATGGTCTAATTACACTAAAGCATCAAAAAATGCGGATGGTACTAGCAACAATCTCAAAGTAAGTTATTCATTACTGATTCCAGAAAATGAAAAGAAATGAGCTACCCGCTTATTCTCTAATTGCGATTAGAATATGACTAACTTACACTAGCTATTCAGTAATAGTGTAGCCTTCCCTTTTCACTTTGATATTAATATTTATTTCAACCGGTCATGCACATAAAGTGTTAGGAGTTTTGTATTCTTTGAACCTATGTGACTTGGCATGCTAACATTATGGTAAACTCCAAAGCTATTTCTCAAATATTTGTTCAAAAAAAGAGAAAAAAGGGCCGCTTACAAACCCTGCTCTTTATAAACTTTTAAAACCCCTGTTCCTTAAGGCACATTTTGCTAAAGTCTACTTCCTGTTTATATGCATCCAAAACATCAGCTGAAGTGTAATAGTACTTTACAGTATCTATAAAGCACTTGCAATATAAGTTGGCATCAATATTAAAGCCTTGCATTTGGTTCATCATTTTGTTGCAATAGTCTACATGAAATGCTACATCTTGCTCAGTCCAGCTAGATGTGCGCTTGGTTGTAGAGGTTGGATTAGTATCATTTTCACTATTATCATTGCTGCATGCAAAAGTTGCCATTAGCAGCACCAATAAAGCAATACTTAATAAATATTTGATAGCTATCTATTTGCTTTATCTAAATTAAGGTCAAAACCCAACATAATTTCATGCGAACCATTGCTAACGTCATTTAGCGAACTAGTGGTATAGTCATAACTATATCCAACATGAAATTTATCTTTAATAGTAACGCCAAGTAAGGCACTAATGGCATCATCTGTACGATAACCAATGCCCAACCAAAAAATGTCTTTTACAATACCTCTTAATCCTAAATTGTACTGCACAGGTGCGCCATAAACATATTTAAACTGAGCTGAAGGCTCTAAGTCAAAATTTTCGCTAACTGCAAATTCGTATAAAACATGCATGGTTAAATGCCTACGGTATTGTATTAATGCATTTTGATTTTCAACTTCAAATTTGTTTTGAAATTCAGAAACTTGTAATGATGACATACCAAACATATAGTTATCACCAAAAATGGCAAAGCCAGCATTAAAGTCAAAACCTAATTCACCTTCATCATTATTTATAATAACATTGTCTTGCTGCTCATCAAAAATCAACTCACTAAAGTTTATATTGTTTTGCATAAGTAAACCACCCAAACCAATAGATAGTGTTGCATTGTCATTTAAAAGCACATGGTAAGCATAAGCCAATTGTAAACCAGTTTTTTGCGTTGGTCCGGTAACATCTCTAAAAATTACGCCACCAATACCGCTGTTAATTTTTGCAATTGGTGCGTGTGCAGATAACAATGCGGTTGTTGGCGCATTTTCTAGGCCGGCCCATTGTCTTCTAAAACTCAAATTAGCAGCCAAAGTGTTTGCTTTGCTACCTGCCAATGCAGGGTTGTTTGAAAGATTGTTAAACATATATTGGCTGTGGTCATATACTTGTTGGCCAAATGCAAAAGAAGAAACGATAAGTGCAACTAATAAAAGAATGGATAATCTCATTATAAAGAGTGATTTAGATTCATAAATGTAAGGCAATTATTCGGATTGTAAAAAGGTGATTTAAGTCGTGAATTTTAAGCTGTTTTCACAGTATTTTATCAACTTTTAATCCCATTTTTCACACAATATTTTTTTTCTTTTGCAAAGCAGTTGATACATAAGCATTTACACCATATTTTAATGTTCTTAAAATGTTGATAAGCTATTGATAGATAAGCGTTTCAGCTATGTTTTCATCAGTTAAAATTGTACTTTCGTAGCGGTAAAATTATACCAATTAAATAGTGAAAAAATAAGTATGTCTAAATCAGATTATTCAGCAGATAATATACAAGTACTAGAAGGGTTAGAAGCGGTTAGGAAAAGACCAGCAATGTATATCGGGGATGTAGGAACGAAAGGGTTACATCATTTAGTCTATGAAGTGGTTGATAATTCAATTGATGAGGCCTTGGCAGGTCATTGCTCAGAGATAACAGTAGTCATCCAACCAGACAATTCAATTAAGGTAACGGATGATGGTAGAGGAATACCTGTTGCCATGCACAAAAAGGAGAAAAAATCGGCATTAGAAGTAGTGATGACCGTTTTGCACGCTGGTGGTAAGTTCGATAAAGATACGTATAAGGTTTCGGGTGGATTGCACGGTGTAGGTGTATCTTGTGTTAACGCATTGTCATCTCACCTTAAAGCAGAAGTGCATAGAGAAGGCAAAGTGTTTGTGCAAGAATACAGTGAGGGTAAACCATTATTTGATGTTAAAGAAGATGGTAAATCCACAGGCACTGGTACCATTATAACCTTTATGCCTGATAAAGCAATTTTTACTGTTGAAGAATACAATTACTCTACATTGGCAGCTAGGTTGCGTGAGCTTTCATTTTTAAATGCAGGTATCAAGTTAATTTTAATTGATGAGCGCGAAAAAGATGAAAAAGGAAATTTTATAACAGAAACATTTCACTCAGAAGGAGGCCTATCAGAATTTGTTAAGTACTTAGATGCTACAAGAGAAGCCCTAATTGAAGAGCCTATTAACTCTGGTGGTGAGCGTGATCAAGTAGTTTGTGAAATTGCATTGCAATACAACACTGGCTATAGCGAAAATGTGCATTCATACGTAAATAATATTAATACAATTGAAGGTGGTACACACGTTTCGGGCTTTAGAAGAGCTTTAACTAGAACCTTTAAATCGTACGGAGAAAAGAATAAATATTTTGAAAAACTAAAGTTTGATATTTCAGGAGAAGATTTTAGAGAAGGATTGACAGCACTAATTTCGGTTAAGGTACCTGAGCCTCAATTTGAAGGTCAAACAAAAACCAAGCTAGGTAACTCAGAGGTAACAGGTGTAGTAGAAACCATTGTTGGGCAAGCATTAAATAACTATTTAGAGGAAAATCCTAAAATGGCCAAGGTGATAATTCAAAAAGTTATTTTGGCTGCAACTGCTCGTCATGCAGCTCGTAAAGCACGTGAATTGGTGCAACGTAAATCAGTTTTAGGAGGTGGTGGTTTGCCAGGTAAATTGGCAGATTGTTCATCTAAAGATGCCAGCATTTGCGAATTGTACTTAGTGGAGGGAGACTCTGCAGGTGGAACTGCCAAGCAGGGTAGAGATAGAAATTTTCAAGCAATATTACCACTTAGAGGTAAGATTTTGAACGTTGAAAAAGCAATGGATCATAAGATTTTCGACAATGAGGAAATCAAGAATATTTTTACAGCAACAGGCGTAATGCCCAATGAGCAAAAAGAGTTAGACTTAGAAAAATTACGTTATCACAAAATTGTTATTATGTGTGATGCTGATGTAGATGGTAGTCACATTACAACCTTAATACTAACTTTCTTTTTCCGACAAATGAAACCATTAATTGAAAGTGGACATATTTACATAGCCAACCCACCATTATACCAAGTTAAAAAAGGTAAAAAAGGCATTTACGCTTGGGATGATGATGAGCGTAAAAAAGCTTCATTTGAACTAGGTGGTGAAGAAGAAAAGGGTGTGTCAATACAACGTTATAAAGGTTTGGGTGAAATGAATGCTGAGCAACTCTGGGAAACTACTATGAATCCTGATACTAGAATTTTAAAACAAGTAACAATAGAAAGTGCAGCTGAAGCCGATCGTATTTTTAGCATGTTAATGGGTGATGAAGTTCCACCACGTAGGGAGTTTATTGAAACTCATGCCAAGTATGCGAATATTGATGCATAAATAAGTAAAACTAAATTATACAAAAGGAAATCAATTATTGATTTCCTTTTTTTTTGCTTAATAAATATTGAAAATGAGCAACTTCAAATTATTTTAATTTGTAACTTCAAATCATGCAAGAAGAGGCCGTACGAATCAACTCAACCAATGTAGATTCCATTGTTGAAAAAATGGAAAAAGCAAAGGACTTGACTTTGCATAAACGGCAGATGCGATTCTTAGTGCGCTACCTTGCCAAAAATGAAAATGAACGAGCCTATACTTGGCTAAAAATTGGACAAGATCTAATGCATCAAATTGACGATAAGCAATATGAAATTTCCATGCTTTATTCAGAGGCATATTTATATATGACCAAGGAGTCTATGGATAAATCCATGCCAATATGGAACAAAGCTTTAAGGTTGGCCAAAGAGATAAAAGATTATAACACTATCGCTGGTATTATCAGTGTTTTAGGCTATATAGAGAGTTCTAAAAATAATCATGCATTGGCTTATAAATATCAAAAAGAAGCACTTAATTATGCTATTAAGTGTGACGAAATTGATGGAATAAACAGCTATAAATCTGTCTTAATGGGAACTTGTTCAGAATTAAATAAAACTGAAGAGGCTATTCTTTTAGGCAATGAAGTCATTAAGGATTCATTAAAAAAGGAATCCGGTGTGAACCAAGAAAATTTGCGTATGGTTTATCATACACTTTGCCTCAATTTCTCGAAAATGGGTGATTTGGACAAAGCCTTGCAAGCAGCATATGAAAGTAAAAAATATGCTGAACTACAGAAGTTGCCGAGTGTTATAGGTATTGCAACTTTACAAGTTGCTCAACTGTTAATAGATAACAAAAAATTTAATGCCGCTTTAAAGGAGGTTGATGCGGCACAGCATATTTTTACAAAATTCCCATCAGTTAGATACTTTGGATATGCAGTAGCAATTAAAGCCGAACTGTTGTTAAAAACAGAAAGGCAAAAAGAAGCTTTATTGCTAATGAAACAATTAGATGTTGATCAGTTAATTGCAAAGCAAGAGATTCAATTAGTATCGACTGTATACCTCCAAATGGCAAAAGCATCTTTGGATCTAAAGAATTTTAAAGAAACAGAACAATACCTCAATAAATTAGAGACATTTTTGTCACAAGACTCTGACGAGACTAAATGGATACAAACTTATGAACTCTATGTGAATCTTTATGAAGTGAATCAAAAGTTTGAAAAAGCCTTAGAGTTTCATAAGAAATTTCATGCCCTTAAAAGCAAAGTTAGTTCAAAAGATAGGAACAGAGTCCTGGCCGAAATGGAAGCAAAATTTGAGTTGTCAAAAAAACAACAAGAATCCGATAAGCATAAATTGGAAAAAATGGAGTTTCAACAAATGGCATTGCGTGCTCAAATGAATCCTCACTTTATTTTTAATGCTTTGAATAGCATTCATGATCAAATATTACACCATAACAAAAAAAGTGCAGCACACCACCTTACTCGTTTTTCAGAACTAATGCGCACCATACTCGAAAATTCAGAAAGTGCTAGTTTAAGTATTGAAAAAGAGGTGGAATTCTTAACAAAATATTTACGAATTGAGCAGTTAAGGTTTGGCCATAATTTTACTTTTGAAATTAGGATGGATACCGAAATTGAAGAAGACGTTATGAAAATTCCTACAATGGTTATTCAACCTTATGTTGAAAATGCCATAATACATGGGGTACGTAAAGTAAAAGAAGGACGAATTGAAATTGGCTTTTCACTACTAAATGATGATACGATACAATGCATAATTACCGATAACGGCAAGGGTATTAATGCATCCAAAAACCATTCTACTAAGAAACACAAATCAATGAGCACTAAAATCTCAAGAACACGTTTAGAAAACTTATCTAAACAGTTTAAACGTAACATGTCTGTTAAAACTTTTGATTGCAGTAATGAGCCTAAAAGCTTAATAGGCACAAAAGTATTAGTAACATTACCTATATTGTAAGTAAATTATGTTGCCTTTATAATGATTAATTGCTTTTTATTAGATGATGAGGAACATGCCTTAAAAACACTTAGTTTTTATTTAAAAGAAGAATGTCCTGATTTAAATGTTGTTGCAACCGCTAGCAGTGTAGAAGAGGCGTTGGCAATACTTCCCAAACTAAATATAGACTTAGCTTTTTTTGATGTTCAATTAGAAGATCGTTTGAGTTTTGAAGTTTTAGAATCGCTTGAAGAGATAAATTTTAATGTAATTTTTGTTACCGCATATCATGAGTATGCTTTAAAAGCATTTGACCACAGTGCCATAGATTATGTGCTTAAACCTATAAATTCAGAAAAGTTAAAATCAGCTGTAGATAAAGCTACGAGTGCCATTGCTTCTAAAAACAAGGTTGAGCGTTTGGAGTTAATGTTTGAACATTTGGATAAGAAGAAATTCAATAAATTGGTTATTTCAACCATGGACAGTTTTCATATAATTGATAAATCTGAAATTGTGTATGTTGAGTCTGACGTTAATTATTCCTACCTCAATTTAAACAATGGCGAAAAAGTAGTTTCAACACAAAACTTATCCATTATTAACGGTTTATTATCTGAAAAAGAGTTTTATCGCATCCATAAATCATACCTCATAAATGTAAATTTTATTAAAACAATATTGAAGGCAGATGGCGGAACAGTTATTATGGAAAACGAAACCAAAATACCCGTAGCTCGCAGGCGAAAAGAAGAGTTTAATAAATTGATGGGTATTCGATAAAATTCCTCTCCCAAAAGCTTTCGGGATTGGAGGAGCAAGGTTTGCCAGTGGCAAGCCTGGGGTGGGTTCTAATTTAAATTTTCTAGGTCAAATAATTTTTAAAAAAGCGAATTGGCTTTGTTTTCAGTTGCCGTTTATGGCTTCCAAATGTACATTTTAATTTAACCCATAACCGCTTATTCAAAAGGTGTTTAAAAGCTAGTCTCCACAAGGCTTCAATCATATTTTTGAGATATAAAATCTTTAAATATGAAAAGCTTTATTCTAAAAATCACTCTCTTAATTTTAACAATTGCATTAGGTTATATTCATCTCTGTGCCCAGGCGTGCCCAGGAGGTTCTAAGGCACCAACAATCGCTTGGGATGAATGTAGAGGATACTTTACATTTGAAATACCTATTTACTACAACGTAAGTAATAACGCAAATGACGTAACGGTCCAATCTTTTCAATTGAGATATATAAATGGCGTTGGGGGAGAAACAGCTTTAATAAACTTATACAAACATAACAATAATGCTTCAGTGCATTATGACCCGAGAGGCGACCATAAAGTTTGGGCATACAATAATAATGGAGCAGTCGCGCTGCCACCACTAACATGTTCTGGTGGATCCTGCATCAACGATCCTAAAGGTACTGATGGAGGAATGGTTCAAAATGGCCAACAATATAGCATCAAAGCTGAATGGAGAATTATCCCTCAATACATATTAGATGCCGGAGAAGCAACATTTAAATTTACTGCTGATTATGATGATAATGATTGTGATATTGATCAAAGTTTCGGACCAATAACAATAGATGTTATTGATCCTCCTGCTCAACTGACTGCATCAACAACAAATTGTAATCATGTTGAGCTTAATTGGGCAGTTCCTTCAAATCACTTAACATGCAATAACGCAAATTTTACAGAGTATGTTCAAATTAGAAGAACGTCTCCAGGATCAACAATTGCAACCGTTCCTATTTCATCAACAACTTATAATGATGCTCTTAATTTAATTCGTGGAGATGACTATGATTATGAAATAAGATTTCTAAGAACATTTCCAAACAATTTTTCTCGCAGCCTTTATTCTGATTGGACAAATCCAATAACAGGAAATCAAAAAGATTTTCCTACGGCACCCATAAATTTTGACGCTAGTAACAATAGTTGCGATAGCACCATTGTTACTTCTTGGAATACAGTTCCTGGAGTAGATTACTATGAAATAGTTGACGATAATACAGGAGCTGTTTATGCCACCAATATTACCAATACCAATACTACCATAAAGCTGGCAAGAGGAGTCATTTATGATTTGGCTGTAATAGCCTATAACAATTGTGGCCCAAGCCCAAAATCTTCTGCAGCTACTGGCTCTTCTTTAGCAGATCCTATTCCACCCAATGATTTAACCATTTCACAAAGTGGCACCCATTTTAATTTTACGTGGACAGACGGTAGTGATGAAACGGAGTATTTAATTGAACGAACTGCACAATTACAAGGTGGTGGAATTACATCAAAAGATTTTAATATAAATGCAAATGAAACAAGCTTTACTGATAGTACAGCTGCAAATTGTTTACCCTACGTTTATACCATTTATGCAATAAATACCTGTGTGCCAAATGGTGTTGCAGGTGCTCGAACAGTTACCGATACTTTGTTTGAGCCAATTGCAAATTTACTGAATGCAAATTCAATGCAAGCGTCCAAAGGATATTATACCGATAGGGTTGAGTTAACTTGGGCACCAACTGGCAATGCAAGTCTAATAGATAATTATAGAATTTATAGAAATATATTAGGAGATCCCAATCAATCTTTAATAGCCACACCAACTTCTTCAAGTAGTAATATATATATTGATCAATTGGCAAGTGCCGGAGTTTTATACGAATATACCATCCTAGGAGAAGGCAATTGTGCAGGGGTTTCAAATTTTACAAACCCTGCTAAAGCAATAGGTTTTAGATCAAATGCCGGTATTATTAGTGGCGAAACTTATTACAGTGGTGGTGGTCGCATTCCTGTAGATAGTGTAAAAATTTATATTGAAAATGTTGGAAACAATTCAGGTTCAAGTCTTCAATTTAATGGAGCAGCCTATCCTGTTCAAGCAAATATTAACAATGATTTTAATGTAAATAACGAGTTTACAATTGAGCTATGGGCTAAACCTACCGCAAATCCTGCAAACATGGATTTTGTAAGCTCTCCTTCTTCATACAGCTTTGGGTATGATAATTCTACCAACACCTTGCAATTTGAGTTAATAACCAGTGGAGCACCAGCAATAGTTAGCGTTCCTTGGGATTCGGCATGGTACAATACTTGGAATGGTTTCTCTGTAGTAAAAACCACCGATTCATTAAAAATATTTGTAAATGGAATTATGGAGGCAAGTGTTTATCAAAATGCTACAGCCTTAACTCCAGTGAGCATGTTAATATTAGGAAATGGTTACAAAGGTTTGCTAGAAGAAGTAAGGGTATTTAATGCCTCTAAACCTGACAATGAGATTTTTAGAGATCATTCAAGAACGTTACGCCCTGATGAGTTGGACATGTTTGCCTACTGGGGTTTTAATGAAGGATATGGATCTCACGCATATGACAACTCAAAAGATGGAGTAATTTTTAATCGAAACCATTTGAGTTTTACTGCAGGTCACAACACTGCATGGTCAAACGATTTGCCAAGTTCAAGGCAAATTGGCATAGTAGCCTATACTGATGCGCAAGGCGATTATATAGCTTATGTACCTTATGTTGGTGCAGGCGAAAACTTTACGGTATCTCCTTTATTTACTCCTCACAAATTTAGTCCTACCAACACAGTAGTTTTTGTTGGGGATGGCGCAGCAGTTCACAATAACATAAATTTTGAAGATGTTTCATCTTTTAGATTAGAAGGCTATGCACATTTTTATGACTTAAACACAGGTGAAGCATCTAGCTGCGCAGTTGCTGATGCGTTTATTGCTATTGATGGTAATATAGCTTTTTCAAACGGTGTGCCTATTAAAACTGATAACAATGGTTATTTTGATTTGCAAGTTCCAATAGGCAAGCACTTTATTTCTATTCAAAAACCCAACCACACGTTTAGTGATGGTCGTTTTCCGCCAGATAGTACATTTGATTTTCAGGCCGATAAAGCTGGCTTACAATTTATTGATAGTACGTTTGCAATAGTAACAGGCAGGGCAGTTGGTGGCTTGCGTGAGGCAGGTAAACCAATAGGGCCAGCTAACACAAAAAACAATATTGGAGTTGCCGAAATTATTTTCACTTCTCAAAATGCTTGCTATGCCGATACGGTATTGACCAACGACAGTACTGGAGAATATTCTATTGCATTGCCAGCCATAAATTATATTCCTAGTATTAGAGTACCTAGTAGTCCTTTGCTTTTTAATGGAGTAGTTCAAGATTTAATGAATGTTTCCAACCTAAATAATTTAACTACTATTTACGATACAATTGCTTATGACACAAGCACAAATTATGTGTTGGTAGATTCTTCATTTAGATATCATAAAAGGCGCGATTTCATTCATGTTAATGATCCCAAAATTTTAGTAATGGCTAGTGATGGGGTTACCCCATTTTATGGCGACTCAACAACTAGCTATTTCGACCCAGTTACGGGTGTTACCAAAACAAGAAATTTATTGCAAAATCCATTGCAATGGCCAGTTTTTCAATTCAGATGTGATACGTGTTTGGTTACAGCACAAATAAAAGTGTTTGAAGAGTATATGAATATGGATAACCCTTTGAATATATTAATTGATAGTGTGCCAACAACTGAAGGCAGACTTTTGTTCAACAATGAGTTGGCAGATGTTGATACACCATCAATCAAATTGGAAGATGTAAATGATCCGAACAATTTAAAATGGTTGTTGTATCACTTTCAATTAAGTGCTCCTAATGATTTAACAAGCAATGTACCTGCATACAACTTTACAAAATCCTTTACACTCGATTTGGTTAGGCCAGGTAAAACCTTGGTAAAATGGACACCTAATCCAACTGCAAGTGGTTTAGATAAATACATTTTTAGAGGATATTTGCTTGCTTCAAAACCTGAAGGAGTACATTTAATTACGGATGGACCAGATGTAGTTGATTTTATCTTACGTGATCCACCTGGTAGTGGTAGTTCTGCAACCAGAGAAATTGGTACAACCGTAAGTAAAGAACAAGGTTGGTCATGGAATTTGGGTACAAGTGCTGAAAGGCAAGATGTGACCTCTGTGGGTGTTAGAATAAATACTGGAATAGGAGTTTCTACAACTACAAGTGTTAAAAACTCCTTATCAGCTGCATTTAGAGCAGGAGTATCAGGTGGGCGTGATGGAACAACTAGTTATACCGAAACCAATACCAGAACTTGGGGTACCAATGCTGATGCAGCAAATGTAGGTGCCGAAAGTGATGTGTTTATTGGTAAATCTTGGAATACTTCATTTGGTGCCGCTAAGGAGTTGATACTAATTGACACTGCCGATTGCGACAAATGGGAATGTGTTGGAGTGCCGTTTGATGGCTATTCAATGGCCTTTAAATATGGCTTGTCTATGGCACCTGATGCATATCGTACCCACTTTATTCTTTCACAAGATGATATTAAAACACAACTCATACCTAACATAATTGTATTGAGAAATTTAACCATGAAAACCAATCCTAAATACACTTCACATTTTCCTTTTGGGCATGAACATTATGGAAGAAACAATGATGATACATTATTATCAGTTAGATCAACAACAACTCCCAAAACATCAGAAATGGCAGATAGCTCTGGATTGAGCTATACGTTTAGCAGAACTGATATTCTGGATGTAGATTCAATTCGTTTAATGAACCAGCAGATTAGATTGTGGGAAGAAGCATTGTACTTAAATGAAAAAGAAAAAGCAATCATTGATAACCCAGCATTGGTAACTCAGTTAAAAAATGCTGAATTGGCAAAATTGGAGGCTGAATATGCCGGAACAATTGCAAAATATGCCACTTTATCAACAGCACAGGGAGTTGCAGCTATTCCCGTGGCATATGGTATCGCTACTTCACCAGTGCCAGCATCTGCTTATGCAGGTTACGCTACATTTGCAGTATTCACAGGTTTGGGTATCGCGAGTAGTGAGGTCACTACAGCTTACAATATATATCAAAATAAAAAGGCTAAAATTGAAGCCAGATTTGCTTTGCAAAAACGGAATTATACCATTGCTGGTGGCAACACTTTTTCCGAAAGTATCTCTTATGGTATTGGTAGTACAACCAATGGTTCAGTTGAATATAATATTGGCGCAGATTTAAAAAATGCTATTGGTGCGGCAGTTAGTAACACTGGTTTAGATCAAGAAAGTACACTATCTGTTGACTTTTCTTCTAGCAGAAATTGGTCTGAAGGAAGTGAAACAGAAACTACCATTGCATATGAATTGGCAGATGGTGACAATGGAGATCGTTTTTCCGTTGATGTTTTTCCATCAATTTATGGTTTTGGTCCAATCTTTAAATTAAAGCCTGGTGGCAAAACTATATGCCCTCATGAGCCAGAAATTGTTACCCAATATTATAAACCAGGTACAGTAATTAGTGAAGGAACGCTTCAAAGAGATTGGCCTGGCATTGCTGTTGCACCTTCTTTAGTAGGCAATACACCTAGTGATGAAAAGGCCGTATTTAAATTAACATTATCAAATTTGGCTGTTACCAATGATGATATGCCGTTTACTGTTAAAACATTAGCGAATACCAATCCGCACGGAGCTATTGTACGATTTGATGGTACTGCATCAAACACATTTGTAGTACCTGCTGGAGCATCAGTTGAAAAATTAATGACCATAGAAAAAGGAGCTGGTCCAGTATACAATTATGATAGTATAATTGTAGTGATACATTCCCTTTGTCAATATGATTTTGGTATCTCACCAACCTTTGTTGATATTGTGGATTCGGTATATGTTTCAGCACACTTTTTACCAGCATGTACTGATGTTGAAATATTAGACCCTGAACAAAGTTGGGTGGCCAATTCAAGCAACAAGGATACCATTGATTTTATAGCTTATGATTACAACTATAACTTTTTCGATTTTGAAAAGTTATCTGTACAATACAAACCAAGCAATGCAAGCACTTGGGTTGGGTTGCAAGATTTTCATTTCGATACAGCTGGTTTGGGTGACCCTAACGCTAAGTTGATACCTAATAATTTAACTTATACACCTTATGATTGGTTGGTCGATCAATTACCTGATGGCAACTATGATGTAAGAGTGGTTTCTGAATGTGCTTTGGCCACTGAAATATCAGATGTACATAGTGGTGTTTTAGATCGTATCAATCCTCACCCATTTGGCACGCCAACTCCAGGAGACGGTATTTTAAATCCAGGAGATGACATCTCTATTCAATTTAATGAACCAATTGATCAAGGTACTTTAACCATACAAAACTTTGATGTAAGAGGCGTGTTAAATGGTACACCTTTAGATCATAGTACTAGCTTGTTTTTTGATGGTACAACAGATTATTTGGATTTGAGCGGCGGAGCCAACTTAAACAATAGAAACTTTGCTATTCAATTTTGGGCTAGCAGATCGAGCTTGGGTGAGCAAGTTGTTTTTAGTCAAGGTGCAGATGCTGGTGAGGCAATGAGTATCGGTTTTGATGCTGGTAACAAATTTGCTTTTACGTATGGAAATACTACAGTAAAAACTACTGCTTCTATAACTACTTTAAACGAATGGAAGCATTATACCATGGTTTATGACAACGACAACGAGCAAGTATTTTTATATGTTGATGCTAGCATAGGCAACGGAAGCAATGTTAACTTTTTCCAAAATGTGAATAGCGCGGGTC